>Ga0310811_10006435_pt1 | contig 15015 bp, 9 predicted proteins | sample YCmetagenome_FD_207642 | JGI IMG/M metagenome (GOLD analysis project Ga0310811, IMG submission 207642) | Soil microbial communities from experimental microcosm in Duke University, North Carolina, United States - YC | ecosystem: Engineered > Artificial ecosystem > Soil microcosm > Unclassified ...
CGCGTTCAGCCCATGGACGGATTTTGCTCTGCGCGACCAAGGGAACGCGGCACGCAGCCTCGACGGAGTGCCGGCTATATTCGGCGGAACCTGGGGCGATTCTGCTTCGCTGATCGATCCCGCCAAGGCTGCAGGAAAGTTCGTCGTGCTGAGAGTCAATCCCGCGGGCGTGACGCAGGGTTCTGGTGGGGGCGTCAACCGCAGCATTGTGACGCGCTTCTTCGCGACAGCCGCCGGCATTGCCGTCGTGAGTCTCGAGGCGATGGCGCCGCAGTTGATTCAGCTCTTTCAACAGCCGAATCAGCTGCTCAAGGACGGAGACCGCGACCCGGAGCTGCCTTCGTTCCTGTACGTCAACAGGCACGTCGCCGAAGCGCTTCTCGGAGCCAACATCGATAGCGCGAAGACGGGTGAGGTCGGATCCATTGTTACCGGGACCCCGCGCTTTGTAGAAACCCCGACCGAGTACCCGGCGAGAAACGTCGTCGCCATGATACGTGGCAGCGATCCCAAGCTGCGCGAGGAATACGTCGCGATCGGCGCGCACAACGATCACATCGGCTGGAGCACACGCCCGGTCGCGCACGATTCCATCTACATCGTCAATCATCTCTTCCGCACGGGTGGCGCCGACGATCGTCCGCCACAGCTCGATGCCGCGCAGCAGGCGCGGGTCAACGCGCTCATCGCCGACATTAGAAAGCGCTCCAACGGAGCCTCGGCGCGCCCGGATTCGATTTACAACGGCGCCGACGACGACGGCTCCGGCAGCGTCAGCGCCCTCGAGATCGCACAGTATTTCGCAGCGCAGAAGGTGAAGCCGAAACGGTCGCTGCTGTTCGTCTGGCACGTCGGCGAGGAAGCCGGCATGTACGGATCAGAGTGGTATACCGACCATCCGACGGTTCCGCGTGACTCGATCGTTGCGCAGCTGAACATGGACATGGTCGGTCGCGGCGCCGCGAGCGACAACACGGGGATAACGAAGGCAGGTGTGAAATACAACGGCAATCCCGACTATGTGCAGCTCGTCGGATCGCGTCGACTTTCGACGCAGCTGGGCGATCTCGCTGAGTCGGTGAATCGCGCGGAGAAGCACCCGCTCGCGTTCGATTACGCCATGGACGCGAACGGACATCCATCAGACATCTATTGCCGCAGCGACCACTACGAGTATGCGCGCTATGGCATTCCGATCATCTTCTTCACGACGGGCGGGCACGCCGATTACCACCAGGTGACCGACGAGCCGCAGTACATCGACTACGATCGTATGGCGCGAGTGGCGCAGTACGTGGCGGACCTCGCGACGAGGGTCGCCAACAACGATCAGCGCCCGGTCGTAGACAAGACAAAGCCAGATCCGCACGGACAGTGCGTGCAGTAGAGCAGGATTTTTTCACGAGCCACCCACCACCTTCGTGCTCTCGCAGACGCGGAGGTGAAAAAGCCTGAAGCCGGTCCAGCCCACCGGCCATGGCAACCCAGAAACCCGACGCCGGTCAATTCGACGACGTCGGGTTTTTGATTTCGGGTGCCCTGACCGAGCGGCCGAACCATCCCGTGAGGGAAACTGCTGGCCCGACTTTCGCCTTACCTGACCCGGGAAATAACAAAAACCCGATTCAGGGACACTTAGATCCTATGAGTTCAATGATTGAGGCTTTCCGCGCCGTGCGCCCGCGAGCCGGCCTGACAGCCCTGCTGTTGTGGCTAACGGCTATCGCGGGATGTTCGCGCGGTGAGTCCGCGAAGGTCGGCAAGACTGAGAACCCTCAGACATGGGCGCCGGAAAAGCTCACGTCTGTTCAGGGCGTTCCAGCTACCGATATAGAAGCCCTGATCCAGAAAAAACTCGACGGCCCAAAGCTGGACCGGATCGACGATGACCAGTGGGGTCATACGAAGCGCCTCTACAAGCTTTATGGAAGCAATCCACTGTGGCTTACCAGTAGCGGACTCCACGAGACTCGCACCAAGGCGCTCACCAACGCGGTTCTGGCGGCGAACACGGATGGAATGCGGCTCGACGACTATCCGGTCGGCGCGCTCGCACAGGCAATTGGGGCAGTAAAACAGACAAAGACTCCGACCGCTGAACAGCTCGCGACAGCCGACGTCATACTGACGGCAACCTACACGTCCCTCGGCGAGGATCTCCTCACCGGTCAGGTGGACCCGCGAACTGTAGCGCAGGCGTGGCACGTCAATCCCGAAGAGGAGAACATCGACAGCGCGCTCGTCAGGAATCTGCGTTACACCCAGTTGGACAAGGCGCTTGCGACCATGCGCCCGACTGATGACGACTACGCGGGGCTGAGCAAGCAGCTCCAGAATTATCGTGTGATTGTGGCGAAGGGCGGCTGGCACCCTGTTCCGAATTCAGCGAATCTGAAACCCGGAGCTTCCGGGAATCCGGCGGTTCTGGCAGCCGTTCGCAACCGACTCGCGGTCGAGGGAATCATTCCGGCGAGCGGAGACACCACAGCGTCGACGGTCCCGTCGCAGCAGGGCGCGAAGGCATCGCCGGCAGGAACCTACGATCACGGTCTTGCGGCGGCAGTCGCGCTGTTTCAGGAGCGCCACGGAATCAACGTCGACAGCTCGCTCGGCAAGGAAACGATCGAGTCCATGAACGTGCCCGCGAGCTACAGACTCGCCGAGATCGCGGCGAACATGGAGAGATACCGCTGGCTACCCAGAAGCTTTGGGAAACGCTACATCTTCGTGAACGTGTCAGCGTTCAAGCTCGAGGCCTACGATAGCGGACAGAAGTCGCTCGAGATGAAGGTGATCGTCGGCCAGGAGTATCAGGACAAGGCGACGCCGGTTTTCGCGGACTCGATGGAGACCGTCGTGTTTCGCCCGTACTGGAACGTCACGCCCGACATCGCGGCAAAGGAGATTTTCCCCAAGGGCGAGGCGTACATGGCGAGCCAGAACATGGAGACGTACCGGGAGAATGGTCAGCTCCGCGTTCGGCAGCGACCGGGTCCCAAGAACGCGCTCGGCTTCGTCAAATTCCTTTTCCCGAACGACTTCAACATCTACCTGCACGATACGCCGAACCACGAGCTGTTCAAGCAGGATGTGCGGGCGTTCAGTCACGGTTGCATCCGCGTTGAAAAGCCGGCCGAGCTGGCGCAGTGGGTGCTGGGCTGGCCAGCGGACAAGGTGCAGCAGGAAATGGACAATCCGCCCGACAACAAGTCTGTGAAGGTGCCGCAAAAGATTCCTGTCTACATCACGTACTTCACGACCTATATCAACAATGGCCAGCTGTACTTCGGCAACGATCTCTACAGCCGCGACGACAAGCTCGTGCCGGTCGTGATGTCCGGCGCGATGCCGAGCAAGGAAGTCGTGGATGCGATTCAGGCGCTGCGAAGAATCGCCAGCGCGTGAACAGCTCAAAGCAAGGGGAACCAACAGTGGTGCGAAAACCAAGTATCCAGGCGGAGTCCGAAGTGGCCAGGGCAGGAACTGGGGTAGCGGGGCTCGACGACATCCTCGGTGGTGGTCTGCCGACGAACCATCTCTACCTTCTGGATGGTGAACCTGGCACGGGCAAGACGACGCTCGCGATGCAGTTCCTGCTCGAGGGCGTGGCCAAAGGAGAGCGTGGTCTTTACGTCACGCTCTCGGAGTCCGCGTCCGAGCTCAAGGCAGTCGCGCAGTCCCACGGCTGGAACCTCGACGGAATCGACATCTTCGAGCTGTCCAAGGATAGCGCCCGTGACTTGGAGGAAGGCTACACGATCTTTCACCCCGCCGAGGTGGAGCTACAGCAGACCGTGGACGAAGTCCTGAAGGCGGTAGAGGAACACAACCCCGCGCGGGTGGCGTTCGACTCGCTGTCGGAGATGCGACTGCTTGCGCGCGAGCCACTCCGCTTCCGCCGTCAGATTCTCGCGCTCAAGCAGTTCTTCCAGGGACGCGAATGCACGGTGATCCTGCTCGACGACAAGACAGCGCCCGAGGGCGACCTTCAGCTGCACAGTCTGGCGCACGGTGTGGTGGTGCTCGAACACGTCGCGCTCGAGTATGGTTCAGAGCGACGGAGACTCCAGGTGACAAAAGTCCGAGGGATCCGGTTCCGCGGAGGCTTTCACGATTTCAGAATCGTCACCGGTGGAGTCGAGGTTTATCCACGCGTCCTCCAGGATGAGGCCAAGATCGACGTGTCCGGCGTCAGCATCCTCAGCGGCTCCAGGCCGCTCGATGCTCTCCTCGGCGGCGGGATCACCTGCGGGACGAGCACCCTGATCACTGGAGCAGCGGGAACGGGCAAATCGGTTTTGTGCACCCAGTTCGCTCGGGCGGAGATCAAGCGCGGCAAACGCGTCCTGTTCTACTTGTTCGACGAGCGCATGGCAACGTTTACGCTGCGGTCGGCCGAGCTGGGAATGGCAATGGATGACGCGCGCAAATCAGGTCAGCTCACGATTACTCAGGTCGAACCAACCGAGCTTTCGCCGGGTGAGTTCGCCAGCCAGGTGGTAAAGGCGGTGGAACAGGACAAGTGCTCGCTTGTCATCATTGACTCGATCAATGGTTACATGCAATCGATGCCGGAGGAGCGGCTGTTGGCCATCCAGATCCACGAGCTCCTCAGCTTTCTCTCCAATAACGGCGTGACGTGTATCATGACCCTGGTCCAGCACGGAATCTTTGGAAACCCCGTCGACGAGGCAGCCGAGGTCAGCTATCTGGCCGACACGGTGATACTCATGCGCTACTTCGAGGTGTCTGGAAGCGTGCGTCAGGCGATCTCGGTGGTGAAAAAGAGAAGCGGAAATCACGAGCGCACGATTCGCGAGTGCAAAGTTCAGAAGGGGGGCCTTTTCGTCGGCGAGCCGCTGCGCGATTTCCAGGGTGTGCTCACCGGTGTTCCGCAGTACACTGGGGGCACGGCGCCATTGCTGGCAACAGATTCGGCGGCCAGGCGGGCCGACGGAATCGTCGAACAATCGAGTGAAGCTGGGGATTTCCCGGAAGATGGAATGGGGGAACATGGGCGTCAGCGTCACAGAGAACAGCAGAGCAGATAACGAGGGCTCGTCGGCGAAGGATTCCGGCGGACGACGGGCTCCGACGGCAAGCGAGACCGGGACGACCGACAGGCACTCGGGCGCCGACAAGCTCCCCGTCGCGGTGCTTGCGCCGACTGGGCAGGACGGCCGAATCGCGATGAACGTTCTGGCCCGCGCGGGACTCGACCCGCGCGTCTGCACCAACATGGCCGCGGTATGTGACCTCATCGAACGCGAGGCAATTGGCGTCCTGATGCTGGCCGAGGAGGCGCTCGCGCCGAGCGAACGCGACAAGCTCTTCAAGTCGCTCGACGACCAGCCGACCTGGTCAGATGTCCCGATCGTTATTCTTACGGGCGAGGACGAGCTTTCCGGCGCGCTTCCGAGAACGCTCAAGGGCATCGCCCAAAAAGGCAACGTGACGCTGCTCGAGCGCCCGGTGCGAGTTGCAACGCTCACGACCGTTATTCGTTCCGGATTGCGCGCCCGCCAGCGGCAGCTCGACGTCAAAGCGAATCTCGAGCAGCGACACGCCGCCGAGACTTCGCTTCGCGAGAGCGAGATGCGGCTGCGCGCCGCAGTGCAATCGGCGCCTTATCCGCTGATGTTGCACGCGTCGGATGGGGAGATACTCCAGCTCAGCGAAGCATGGATGACGCTCACTGGATACTACTCGACGCCCGTGACGACCACCGATGAATGGTCGATGCTCGCGTTTCCGTTGGCAGATCAGAGATCGATTCTTCCGTCCGGGTCTGAGGGAGCGGACCAGCCCGAGGGTGACTCCATTCATCTCGGAGAACACACGGTGCGCGCCGCCGACGGAACCGATCGCGTTTGGGATTTTCACCGGGTAGCGCTTGGCTCTCTTCCCGATGGGCGACGGCTCTGGCTCACCGCCGGGCTCGACGTCACTGAATACAAGCTGTTGGTCGAGAGCGAGAGATCGGCACGGCAGGAAGCCGAAGATGCGAACGCGGCAAAAAGCCAATTCCTGGCCACTATGTCGCACGAGTTACGCACTCCCTTGAACGCGATCGCCGGCTACGCCGAGCTGCTCAAACTCGAGCTGCGGGGGCCGATCACTCGCGAGCAGCGCGAGGATCTTGATCGCATCGATCGCAGCCAGCGCCATCTGCTCTCGCTGATCAACGACGTTCTGAATTTCGCGAAGATCGAGGCTGGGCATGTAGCCATAGCGTCGACGCCAATGGGTCTTGGCGAAGTCATCGAGGATCTTCGGGAGTTCGTGGAGCCCCAACTTCGAGAGAAGGGCCTCCAGTTCACAATGCCGCCCGACGCTCAGAGCGCCGAGGCTTGTGCCGACCCGGACAAGGTGCGGCAGATTCTGATCAACCTTCTCTCCAACGCCATAAAGTTCACGCCGAACGGTGGCCACATCGCACTGGAGTGCGAGGAAGACGACAAGCTGATCTATATCAGTGTCATCGATGACGGCGCCGGAATTCCCGCCGACAAGGTCGATGCGATCTTCGAGCCCTTTGTTCAGGTAAATCGGGACTACGCATCGAAGCATGAAGGAACGGGGCTCGGGCTAGCGATCAGCCGGGATCTCGCGCGCCGAATGGGCGGCGATCTCACAGTCGAGAGCAAGCTCGACAAGGGATCCACATTCACGCTGACACTGCCGCGAGCCTGACTCGACTGGGTCCCACCACGGGCCGATCCGGTACACATCGGTTTATTGGCGACAGAGTTGCGGTGAGCGGCCCCGATGGCCATCACCTACAAGATTTTCCCCAACGAGAGGCTCATTAGAGTCTCCGCGACAGGAATCGTCCGCGCCAAAGACATGGACGATTTCGTCGACGCGTTGCACCGGGATCCAGGCTTGGAGCCCCGACTACGCATCTTGTACGACGCGCGGTACTCTGAGCCTGACATCCCGATTCTTCAGCTCGCCGAAGTCGCGGGGCGACTACAGAGGCTCATGGATCGCGGGGTGCTCCGGATCGCGATGGTGGCTGAATCAAAGAATACTCTCCGGATGGCGAAGACCTTCGCCGTTCTCGCCCGCTCGCTCGGAACCGATATCGAGGTCTTCACCGATCTCCACGCGGCCGAGGCGTGGCTGCATGACGCGACCGCAGGGTCGGACACCCAGGAAACGCCGCTACCCAGCTAGAGCTCGATCGCTCGCGGCGAAGCTCGCTGCTAGCGCTCGATTGCGTATGGCGAAGGTTCGATGCGAGCCCCGGTCTCAGCGTCGAAGATGTGGACCCCTTCCGGCCGCACGCGAATAGAGACGATGTCGCCGGGCCTGATCATCTCCTGCGGCGGAGCGACCGCCACGAGCCGATCGCCACCGGAGAGTGTGACGTAGACGATCTGCTCGTTTCCCATCGGCTCGACGATACCCACTTCCCCCTTTGGGCGGTTCTCTCCATCGGCGCTAACCTCGATGTGCTGGGGACGGACGCCGAGGAACACGCGGCCGTGAGATTCCCCGTCGCAGGGCACGTCGAGTGTGAGATCGATTCCCTTGAAGGTGCACATCCCCACCCGACCGGCGGCTCCTTCGGTGCGCCGAATCACTCCCTCGATGAAGTTCATCGCCGGACTGCCGATGAATCCCGCGACGAATTTGTTGGTGGGATGGTTGTAGAGCTCCATGGGCGTCGCGATCTGCTGCAGAACGCCTTCCTTGAGCACCGCTATTCGGTCGCCCAGAGTCAGCGCCTCGGATTGGTCGTGCGTGACGTAGACCATGGTGGCGCCGAGCTTGCGATGGAGCCGCGCGAGCTCGACCCGCGTCTCGACCCGGAGCTGGGCATCGAGATTGGATAGCGGCTCGTCGAAGAGAAAAGCGAGTGGCTCACGCACGATTGCGCGGCCAAGCGCGACGCGTTGGCGCTGGCCGCCCGAGAGCTGCGCCGGTTTCCGGTCGAGGAGCGCTTCGAGTCCGAGCGACGCGGCGATCGCATCGACGCGCGTCGCGATTACGGCGGGCGCCTGTTTTCTGATGCTGAGCCCGAATCCGAGATTCTGCCGCACGGTCATGTGGGGGTACAGCGCGTAGTTCTGGAAGACCATCGCGATGTCGCGCTGCTGGGGTGGCAGGTCGGTGACGTCGCGGTCGCCGATGCGAATCACGCCATCACTGACGCGTTCGAGGCCGGCCATCAGCCGGAGCACCGTCGATTTTCCGCTGCCCGATGGGCCGACAAGGACGAGCAGTTCCCCGTCATTCGCCTCGAGGCTGAGGTCACGGGCGGCAACGTAGCCGTTGGGGTAGATCTTGTCGACGTGCTCCAGGGCAATTCGGGCCATGCTGGTCTCCTAACGTTTTGTCTCGAATGCAAACAAACTGCAACTGAACGCGATCCGAGATCTCAGCAACACAAGATCTCAGTTAATGGTCACAACGCTCCGACCGCACTCGGCGCAATCCGGCGCATACCTTTCGCAGGTGATTTGCCCGAGACGGTCGTCGTGCCGTTTCTACCACCTGGGATCTTGAGTTCCTGAGATCTCGGATCCAGTTCAGTTGCCAGGTGTGTGTTTTCATCCCTTGACCGCCCCAGCCGTAAGTCCCTGCACTATCCGTCTTTGAAAAACCAGAACCATAGCCGCGACCGGCGCAGTTGCAACGACCGCAGCAGCTAGAATCTCTCCCCAAGGCACCTGGTACTGTCCGCGAAACAGTGCGATCGCGACCGGAACTGTTTGCCGCTCCGGCCCCAGCGTGAACGACAGCGCGAACAGGAATTCGTTCCAGCAGTATATGAATGTCAGAATGCCGGTTGTCGCGAGGCTGGGAACCGCGAGCGGCAGCAGGATTTTCGTGAAGCTCTGGAAACGCGTCGCGCCGTCCACGTGCGCTGCTTCCTCGAGATCCTTGGGGATCTGCCGGATCGATCCCGTCAGCACCCAAACCGTTAGTGGCATCGCGAACGTCATGTATGGCATGATGAGGCCGGGGTACGTGTCGATCAGGTGGAGTGAGCGCAACAGCAGGTAAAGCGGGCTCACGATCGAGATCTGCGGGAACATCGTCACGGCCAAGATGAAGCCCATTATCGCCGCCTTGCCGCGAAACTCGATCCTGGCGAGAGCGTACGCGGCGAGCGTCCCGACGATTAGACAAAAGATCGTCGTCGTTCCCGCCACCACGAGCGAATTCCGTATCGGCGTAATGAAGTCGCGCTCCGTGAAAAGCGCGCGATAGTGATCGAAGATCAGGTGCTGCGGCCAGAGCGATGGATCGCGAAAGAGAGCAGCGTCCGAGGTGAGTGATGCGACGATCGCCCAGTAGAACGGGAAGAGTGTGAACAGCATCAGCGCCACCAGCGCCGCGCCGAACAGCCAGGTTTGCCAGCGCACGCCTGCAGTCCGGGGCTTCTTGACCGGCGGCGCGGCGAGTTTTCCCGCGGTCGGCGCGCTCATTCTTCTCCCCCGAGCTTGACGCCAAGGCCGCGGACGTAGAACATCGCCAGCCCGAACGTAATCGCAAATATCACGACCGAAAGCGCAGAGCCATAACCGAAACGAAGATTCTGCAGCAGCGCGTTGAACGTGTAGAGCGCAACGGGCTCGGTCGATGTTCCTGGCCCTCCGCCGGTGAGAACGTAGATCAGATCGAAGACCCGGAATCCGTCGAGCGTTCGGAAGATCAGCGTTACCAGAATCGCCGGCTTGAGCAGCGGCAGCGTGATGTGTCGGAGCTGCCACCACGCGTTGGCGCCATCGACGGCGGCTGCCTCATACAGGCTCAGATCGATATTCTGGAGTCCGGCCAGGAGTAGAAGGGCGACAAAAGGCGTTGTCTTCCAGACATCGGAAAGAATCACCGGAACCCAGGCCGTCGATGCCTCGATGAACCACACCATCGGCTCCTTCAGAATTCCGGCGCGAACGAGTAGCGCGTTCGCGATCCCGCCCTGCGACTCGAAGATGAAGCGCCAGAGGAGCGCGGCGACCACCGTTGGAATCGCCCACGGTACCAGCACGGCAGCGCGCACGAATCCGCGCCCGCGAAAGACACGGTTCATGACGAGCGCGAGGTATAGTCCAATCACGAGCTCGAGCGAGATCGACACTACCGTGAAGAACGCGGTGTGGCCGAGTGCCGCCCAGAAGCGCGGATCCTTGGCAATCTCGATGTAGTTCGCGAGTCCTATGAAAGGCTTTCCGAGCCACGGCATCCGGAGCTCGTGGAGATGCAGCGATTCCCAGAAGGTCCAGCCGAGCGGAAAGATCGCGATAAGGGCGATGACGGAGAGCGCCGGAGCGACGAGCGTCCAGCCGAGCCGGGCCTCGTGTCCTAGGCGTGAGATCTTTTTCACGGCGCCGACTCCTGCGCGCCGCCCGACATGAGCTTGCGCATACCCGTCCGCTCGATCAACGCATTGATACGCGCCGCAGCCGAGTTGAGCGCTTCCTGTGGCTCAACCTGTCGCACGAGAGCTCGGTGCAGCTCGATCTGGAGAATCTCGGACAGCTCCGTATAAATCGGAGTCACCGGCCGAGGCGTCGCGCTTTCGATTGCTCGACGAGCGTTCTCCAACGGGATTCCAATTGTCCCGCGCATGCGTGGATCGCTGTACAGAGCTGGACGCGTCGGATACTGGCTCACGACCTGCGCGCGCTCGAGCATCTGCTCTGGCGCGGTGAGATATGCAATCAGCTTGTAGGCTGCGGCTGGCTGATCTGTGTAAGCGTTGATCGCGAGCTGGGCTCCGCCGAGGGCCGCCGTGGAGTGTCCGTTGGGCGCGGTCGCCGACGCGGGCATGGGCGACACGGTAAACTTCCCCGCGACCTTGGACTGCGACGTGTCGCTCATCGCCGCGACAGGGTACGGCCAGTTCCGCATGAAGACAGCGTTGCCGTTCTGGAACGCGAAGCGCGCCTCCTCTTCGTGCCAGGTCAGGACGTCGAGGGGAGCAACGTGCGTTCTATAGAGCTCGTCGCGCATGAACTCGAGCGCGCGAACGGCCTCGGGGCGATTGACCACAACCTCGCCTTTGTCGTCGATGATGCGTCCGCCGAACGCTCCCAGATATTCGACGAAGCCTGTTATGAGTCCTTCGTAGCGCGCTCCCTGCGAAACGATTCCGTAGCGCGGGCCGCCACGTCTCGCCATTGCTGCCTGCGCCTGTGACACCATCTCTTCCAGCGTCTTCGGCTCATTTGGAACGAGATCCGTGCGCCGATAGAGGAGTCCGACATCGGCGAACCATGGCAGCGCGTACAGCTTCCCGGCCCATGTATTGGCGATGATAGTCGCGGGGAAAAATTCGGAGCGCGCCGGATGGTAGGGATCGAGCGGCAACACCCAGCCAGCCGCCGCGAATTCGGGCGTCCATACGACGTCCAGCTGAAGGATCGAAGGGTTCCCGACGCGTGCGTTGAGCCACTGCACGTACAGCTGATGCCGTTGATTCGCGTCGTCGGGTGTGCGCTGCAGCTCCACCCGAATTCCAGGATTCAGCTGCATGAATCTCTTCAGCTGCTTTTGTACGAGCGTTCCCTCAGCGCCGAGCGCGGAGCCGGAGAAAGTGAGTACGGTCTCGCCCGTTTTCGAGGCTGGCGCGCACGCCGTCAGGAGTGCCGCGGCGAGGATGCCTGCAGTTCGACCAACTCTCACGAGATATCCGTGAGTGAACTCGAAAGGTTGGATTCAAACTGAACCGCGAGGTCAGTAACGTTCCAAAGTTGTACGTCGGTGCTCGCCCCATACCTTATCGGCCTGAGCGTTCCGTTGGCGATCTCGTAGCTCCACAGCTCGTTGTGCTTCAGACCCGATGCGTCCACGGCGATGTTGATTCGCATGAGGGCCGCGCGCATTTCGTCGACATAGGTCGCGGCATCGCCGATCCCTCTCGCTTTTCCAGCATCATCGGTGGCGCCGATGATCTGGTTCGCCAATCCGAGCAGGATGAGGTTTACCTCCCTGCCCCACACCACACGCGGCGAATGGTACTGGTCGTTCCGAAACGCTTCCCACACCGATGGTGATGCATACGCGTCGTTCGCCACGAGGGGACCGAGTCGGTCGACAAATAATCCCACCGGATAAGGTTTCAAGATCGCCTGGACATCGCGACGCACCGAACTTATTGCGTCGGGGCTGATGTCTTTGCTGTCCCGGAGGAAAAGCCCGGTGGCGGGATCCGTGTTCACCACGGGAATCGGATGACCGGCCGAATCCAGCGAGATCGCGAGAAAAGCGAGCGGAGATTTGTCCGCCGCCGTCGCGGTCAGCACGCCCTGCCAATACGTCCGCTCCGCTGCTGGAAGCCACTGAAGCTTCGACGCGACTCTCGTCTGAATCTCCGCTGTGGGAAGCGAGACCACGAAATGCCGGACCGCGCCCTTCCAGTTCTCGATCGCGCGCTGAAGCAGCGCCGGATCGCGCGAAAACTCGGCCAATGCCGCGCCGGCCGTTCCATCGGGTGCGGCGGCGGTGAGCTGATTCTGAGTAAAGCCAATCGTTCGGAGCGAGGCCAGAATTTCCGAGATCGACTGCAGCGCGCGTGGAACCCAGATGGCGTTGATGTCCATCTCGAATCGGCCATTGGCGTAACCCGCGTTGCTGTCGCGCCAGCTGATCGACCGCCAGTGGGTGGAATCGAGCCGCGGCGATCCGATGAGATTCTGAACGACCGGCTCGCGCGCGTAGGGAGCGGCGAGTGTCGAGACGAGGGCCAGCTCTCTCAGAAGGAGCCCGACGCGTGGCCCTCTACCGTCAGACGTATCCATCAGGAATGCTTTCTTGCGCGCACCGGAGACGGCAGGATTCCCGAGGTAGCGCGCGACTACCACGGGAAGCTGGAATTCGTCGTCCCGCATGTGGTAGTTCTCGCGCACCTTCTGCATGTTCGCGAGCAACGCACGCGCGTGGGCGAGAGCGGTATCGGCCGCCCCCCGGTTTCCGCGCCGGACCAGGCGAAAGTATTCCGCAATGTGCGCGTTGTACTCGCCGGCATTCTCGCGGATGGCCTGACCTCCCAACGCCTCCTCATGACTGACGTCGCCTTCGGGGCCGAGCTTTCTCAGCGCGCTCGCGATCACGAACTCGGGCATCGCGTCGGTCCACACCGGCTGCATCATGAGGGACGTCATCATCATGTCGCGCCCGAAATACGTCGCGTAATTGGGCAGGCCGGCCATCAGCTTTTCCTTGGAGCTGAGCAACTCGGTTCCGCGCGCGTCGCGCTCGAGCTGGCGATAGCGGGAAACTGTGGCCGCAGCCGACGCGTCTCTTGACGCATTGCCACGCGCGCGATCGGCTGCAACGCGTGCGTCGTTCAGAAAGCGCAGGAAGGCGGCATTGAAGATCTGCTCGCGCGCGAGCGGAGTGAGCGCGGGGGCGTCTGTCGTCACGCGGACCGTGAATCGAATCGGACGATTCGCGTTCGCACGGAACGTGACGATCGGGAGTGTCACGAGAATCGATGCGTCGCGCGGGTCGGGACTCAGATCGAGCTGAAGGTTCGTCTTTCCATCGAGCGTCGTCTGGAATGCGCTGACGCCGCGGCGTTCGCGCACGCCGGTCGTGATGAGATCGGGCTCCAGCCTCGCACGCAGTTCCGAGGACAGCCGAGCATTCAGCAGGGCACGTTGTCGTGGCGCCTCAACGGCGTCGAGACGATCGAGGTTTGCGATCAACTCTTCCTGTTCGGGCAGCCTGAACGTCGGCCAGTCGTATGGCGCGAGCTCGCGTGCCGAGTAACCCAGATCGCGCTCGACGCGCATGGAGCCGAGCAGGACCCACCCGATGACGACTTGGGGGGCATTTGCGACGAGCTGGTACTCGATCGTGCGCCGGTTTCCGATCTGCGACACAATGGCGTCGGGCGATCCCCACTCCAGCCGGATCGGCTTGCCGGCCCCATCGCGCACTGTGAAACCGACACTCTCGTTCACTGCGTCCGGCAGGAGGTTGACGACGCGCCCCCTCCGCGCGTCGAGGTAGATCTGGACGACGTTTCCCTTGGTGTCGCGGAAGAATCGGGTCTGGTATCCCTGGTACGCGGCAAAATCGTCGAGTCCCTGCTCGGGGAAGGCAAGGACAGGCTGCACGGTGCGAGTCTGCGCGGAGATAGGAGGCGCGCCCAATACGAGCGCACCAGAAACCACGGCGGTCCAGGCAGTCAACTTGTGCAACTTCCTCATCTATCGTTCTCCGCTCGACGGGCGTGAGGAATCAGCTCAGGATAATTTGGCACCTATAGACCCTCGCGTCATTAGTGCTTGGCCGAAAGAGTTAGAGCTGGGTAGGTTTTGACTCGGCTGTCCAACTCATTTCCCCGACTCAAAGACGTGACATCGCTGTCCTTAGGTTTGATCGGCAACGGTAGCATCGGCGCCCTCATCGATGCACAGGGCTCCGTCGCGTGGTGCTGCTTCCCTCGCTTCGATGGTGATCCGGTTTTCTGTTCCCTCCTCAGCGGCGATTCTCCGGGCACCAAGAGTGGAGTCTTCACCATCGAGCTCGAGGGGGCGGCCAGGATCGAGCAGCACTACATCGACGATACTGCGATCCTCGTCACCAGGTTGATAGACGCGAAGGGCGGAGGCGTCGAGATCACCGATTTCTGTCCACGCTTCGAGGTCAGTCGCGAGCTGTTTTGCCCGCGACTCCTGGTCCGTCAGGTGAGACCGATTGGAGGCAAGCCGCGCATCGTCGTTCGTCTCGACCCCGCCGCCGATTACGGATGCACGAAGCGCCCTCACGCGCTCGGCGGTGATCACGTGAGCTATGCGGGCGATCAGGCGCTCCGACTCACCACCGACGCGCCGACTGAAGCAATCGTTGGCGGTGAACCGTTCCACGTCGATAGAACCGTGACCATGATCTTTGGTCTGGACGATCCCACCATGAATATGAGCGGCGCGGCGAAGGTTCGACTTGCCATCGACGAAGTGACGAGCTCGGGCGCCACGATGCTCGAACGAACCACCGCGTACTGGCGCGGCTGGACACGTCCGCTGCGCGCCCCGAGCGAGTGGCGTGACG
>Ga0310811_10006436_pt1 | contig 15014 bp, 15 predicted proteins | sample YCmetagenome_FD_207642 | JGI IMG/M metagenome (GOLD analysis project Ga0310811, IMG submission 207642) | Soil microbial communities from experimental microcosm in Duke University, North Carolina, United States - YC | ecosystem: Engineered > Artificial ecosystem > Soil microcosm > Unclassified ...
ACGCAGTGCGAGTGAGTACGCAGCGGGGCATATTGACGGGGCAACAAATATTCCGCTGGGCTATCTTGAGCAACGTTTGCAGGAAATTCCGGCGGAAAGGATGATTGCCGTGCATTGTCAGAAGGGAAACCGTTCTGCCATCGCCGCCAGTATCCTGGACGCCCATGGGCTGACGAGTTTCGTCGATGTCCGTGGCGGCTTCGAGGCCTGGGAAAAGGGAGAAACAAAGACGTAGAAAAACCAGACGACACCGGACCAAATTAATTGACATAAAAATGCAGGAACGCAATACGCACGTTCCTGCGTGTGTGCAGAGGGAAATAGCTTTCAACAGAGTGGGCTTTTGCTCAGGCTACGCGTTCCAGGATAACGACCGGGATCTGGCGTGTGGTCTTGCGACGATACTCATCGAAGCCCGCATTCTCAGCCACCATCAGATCGTACAGGCGATCGTGATCCTGATCACTGGCAACCGTTGCACGTGCTTCAAAACGCTCGTGGCCAAGCTCGACGGTCACAAGAGGATGGGCGAGCAGATTGTAGTACCAGTCAGGATTGGTCGGGGCACCCGCTTTGGACGCGATAATAATGATACGATCGCCATCCGTCGTATATGCCAGTGGAATAAGACGAGGCTGGCCGCTTTTGGCGCCGATTGTGTTCAGCAGCAGCAGGCGACGATCGGCAAATGGAGCACCAACTTTGCCACCATTAGCACGAAATTGGTCAATTATCGATTGATTGAAATCATTGGGCATACGTGTGTTTTCTCCCGAGGGTAAAGCGCTATTTTATCAATAGCTACGACTTCACCTATCATTCTTTACAACTCGCTACAAGGGAATACTTATTCCATTGACGATGTGACCCAGTTCATTGCGTGCATTCTATGCCTGAGGATAGATTTACCTGGACACAAGAATGCCATCCCAGATGTTTGTGTAGCGATGCAAGGGAAAGATGTGCATAGGATAGAAGTGGTTTTACTTGATTGACATTTGCATCACGCTGTGGCAAAGTAGAGCAACACTATTCATGATGAGGAGTTATGGATCGAAATGAAGGAAATTTCACTTGAGATGATCCGTGATCATATGGACCATTTTCCTTACTTTTCCTGCTCCAGCGACTATACTATCCGAACCTTCGTCAGAGGAGATGAGCGGCTCTGGGCCAGGATTGAGGCGGAAGTCGGGGAATTTGCGAACCAGGAACAAGCTTTAGAGCATTTCCAGGCGGAATTTGGTCCTTTCTTGAGCGAATTGGAAGATCGCTGCTTCTTGCTTGAAGACAAACATGGAGAGGCAATTGGGACGGCCACCGCCTGGTATGGATACGTTGCAGGAGAGAAACGAGGCCGCATACACTGGGTTGGCATTGTTCCCAGCTATCAGGGCAGGAAGCTGTCTAAGCCTTTATTAAGTGCAGTGATGGCGCGTCTGGCCAAAGATCATCAAAAAGCGTATCTGACTACCCAAACCACGAGTTACCAGGCAGTCAATCTTTATCTCAACTTCGGTTTTGCTCCTTCCTTCAGCTCTGACGCAAGTAAAGAAGGATGGTTGCTGATGGAGCAGATGCTCCACAGAAAGATCCTCCAGGAACCACAGCACGATCCTGAGCAAAAACTGGACACATAGTGGCTTACCACCATCAAGCCAGGAAACGACGAAATAAGCGGATTCGAGAATGGAGCAATGAACATGCATTGCTCCATTCCTCCTTATTGCAGCGACTCGGCGAGGCCGCGCATATAGCCGATTGCGTAGAGGCGACCACGCGTCGTGTAGCCGGGCGTATCGTTGGCATCGCCAGTCAGCGTCGGCACGTGGTCGGGGCGCATAACCCCGCTGAAACCGATCTCTTTATAGCAACGCATCGCCTCCAACATATTCGTCGGACCCTCGTCGTGGAAGGTCTCGACGAAGCGTTTGGCATTCCCGCGAATGTCGCGGAAGTGCACAAAATGAATGTGATCCTTCAGAGTGCGAATAGCCGTGGGAATATGCGCACCCATCGTAGTGAAGCTTCCCTGGCAGAACGTCAGGCCGTTATAGGGACTCGGAGCCAGGGCCAGCACGCGCTGGAAAGCCTCGACACTCGTCATAATTCTGCCCACGCCCCTGATAGGCGAGATCGGCGGATCATCCGGATGCAGGGCCAGTTTGACGCCCGCTTTCTCGGCCACTGGCAGCACACGTTCGAGGAAATAGGCGAAATTATCCCAGAGTCGCTCTTCGCTGACCTCCCCCGCAGGCGTCAGAGGAGCATGCGCCATCAACTCGTGATCGTAGCTCGTCACGATCGCCCCACCACGGCCCACAGTGGTAAACGACGTACGCAGCCAGCCGAAGACCGCCATGAAATTGTAGCACCAGACCGGGATACCGACCGCGCCCATACTGATGAGCAGTTCACAGACAGCGTCAATCTCCGCATCGCGTTCCGGCAAACCAAGCTTAATCGCATCCATGGGCGGCGCGGACTCGATCACCGCAATGTTCAGGCCTGCATCGGCAAAGCGCTGCTTCATACGCAGCATCGACAGAAAGTCCCAGGCGCGCTTGCCATCAGGGCCAGTGGGTATGCCGGTGACAGCTTCCGTGACGCCAAGTTGTGCACCTAGCTGCCACATCTCATGAGGTTCGGGGCGTTGAAATAGCGCAAATCGCATAGCTCTCCCTTCCGCCTACAGAACGCCAAAGATGCGATAGACCTCATCGACCGTCATGCCAGCGGCAAGCTTTTCGCGCTCGTCATTTTCTTTTTCGAAGATCGCTTCCACTTGCAGCAGTACCTCATCGACCAGTTCGCCGGGAATGAGCTGCACGCCATCGTTATCCCCAAAGATGAAATCTCCGGGCATCACGCGGACATAGTGCGTCATGTGGCCTGGGAGATAGATGGGCTTATTCACATCGGTAATGCCCCAGCCTCCGAAGGCATTTGGACGTGTACCGAAACTAAAAATAGGGAAATCCGGCATCTTGAGCACATATTGCGTATCGCGACAATTGCCCGCCAGCAACATCCCGCGACAGCCGTGAGCGTAGGCAAGCTGGCAGCTCATCTCGCCGAAATGCGCAGGCTGCATATCGCCGCCACAATCAAAGCAGAGAATTGAACCATCTGCGGCAGCGGCAACGCTCTCCATCATACGGCGTTGGGGATGGCCACCCTCGGCATCCCATTTCGCCTGCTGAGCCTTTTTCTCTTCCGGCGTCAGCGTGCGCTCCACCTGAGAGTGCAATTTGATGGGCAGGGCGCGCCCGACGAGCTGCATCCCCTGACGCAGAGGAGTGAACTGAGAGGAAAAGATCGTATCGCGTACACCCAGCCGGTTCAGCACATCTGAGACGCTGCCTCCGTACCCCGCCGTACGGAAACGCTGGATGCGTTCAAGATCAGTGATAGAAAGATGGCGAATTTGCGACTCTGCCATAGAGTGAAACCTCCAATTCTTATTGCGGTGTATTCTGGACAAAATCTTTTCTCACCCATTGAGGTGGGTGCGTTAAAGAGAAACCTCCGTCGACAGTAAGCGTCTGCCCCGTGATATACCTGGCATACTTCGAAGCAAGGAAGATCATCGCATGCGCGATATCGGCCGGAACGCCTCTGAAGCCAAGAGGGACAAACTGCGTGCGCCTTTCAACTTCTCCCCTGATAGCAATCGAGCCGGGGGCCACCGCATTGACACGAATGCCATATTGGGCCAGGTCCACGGCCAATTCGCGCACCAGCATCTCGATAGCGGCCTTGGAGGCGCTATATGCAGGCTGCATACTGATAATGCGCGCATGCGTTGAAGAAGTAAAGAGAATCGAGCCCTGCGTCTTGTGCTCAATCATCTTTTGTGCCATATATTGCGTCAGAAAAAAAGAGCCGCGCAGATTTGTGTGTAAGACGCGGTCATAGGAATCGGGCGAAACCTCCAGGATGCTCCTGGGAGGAGGGGTATTGATACCGGCGTTATTCACCAGAATATCGACGCTACCAAAATGCTGAAGAGCAGCATCAACCAGCTGATGACATTGTTCAATATCCTGGACATCAGTATGTACACTCAAACATACCCCACCATGGGCAATGATCAGACGTTTCGTTTCCGCCATCCCCTCCTCATCCACATCAGCGAGCACGATATGAGCGCCCGCCTGAGCCATTTCGACGGCAATACCCTGGCCGATGCCATGGGCCGCGCCCGTGACGATGGCGGTCTGCTGAGCTAACAGAAGTGGTTTCTGTTCCTCCGTTTCCGACATAAGGAATCCCTTTGCTTGCTACATCTGGCAATAAAGCGATCAGGTCCATAGAAACGATTTTTCCGTGTGTTGACGAAATTTTCCTCCTCATGTAACATATTACATACTAGTAGTAACATATTACATGCCAGGATGCAAGGGGAAGCGACAGAAAGCCATGAAACCAATAGTTCAGGAACGGCTGGTGGATGAAGCCTATCAGCAATTACGAGAGCTTATTTTTCAGAATAGCTACACGGCCGGTCAGAAATTGGATATCGAGCATATCGCGAAACAACTGGGCATCAGTCGTCAGCCAGTTGTAGAGGCAACCAGTCGTCTAGCGCAGGAGGGGTTGCTTGTTGTGCGGCCGCGTGTAGGTACTTTTGTACGCCAGTTGTCAAGTCAGGATGTGCATAACATTCTGGAAGCGCGTCTGATGATGGAACTGTTCGCCGTAACGCATGCGCGGCCTCAGATCGAAGAGATTCAGGAGTTATATAGCTATATAGAGCGCATGGATGCCATGGTCTACGACGAGGGTCCATTTGACTATCTGTCCTTCAATGAGCTGGATGTGCAGCTGCACCACGCCCTGATTCGTCTGGCCCACAATCCCCTCATCGAGCGGCTTTATAGGGGACTCCATGCACAATACGTCCCGGTACGCGCTTTCTATCGCAACGCCCACGCCCATACGCTGACCAACTATGGTGAGCATCGCACGATCGTGGATGCGCTGGCAAAGGGGGATACGGCAGAGGCGACGCATGCGCTGGAGATTCATATCAGGAATGCGGAGCATGGCATACAACGTATTTTTCAGGAGTTGCAGACAACGTTGCTCTAGTTGAGATAAAAGGGAAGGGACGGGCGGAGAGAGCTGCGGGAGGAGGCAAACAGGCAGAAAGCGCAGTCCCTACCTCTAGCCTCGAGGACCCATCCCATTCTTTCCCTTTGTATCAATCCCATACAGGATCATATATCTTTTCACCTGACCTGACGCTACGCTCCTCTCAGAGTTACCATCCATACATAGAAATGCATATATACCATGATCAGACTGAGCCACGCATTCAGGGCAGGGGGCGAATCTTCTATGCGGGTCTCAGGCTCTCTCCGAGCATAGCATTGAGGGTTTCACGCTTGATACGATACCCCTGCCTGGCATTGACATGAGGTAAGGAGATGGCCTCCAGAATACCCTGCTTCACCCAGCGTCGCACAGTTGTAGTATCGACACGAAGAATACGAGCCACCTCAGATACAGTTAACAGTTCTTGCATATTTTTCAACTCCACTTCTCTAAAAGAAAAGAAAAACGTTTTCCTTCTGGTCACGAACAAAAAAAAGTTGCAAAAGAGTTTTCTTTCTCTTTTAAGAGAAAAGTATAATCACTGATCTTAAAAAATATGTATGATTTATGTAAAGAAACAAAGAATGAGGTGAATTCCTCAAAAGAAGAATGTACAATACCTCTTTTGGGTGATGTACATCAGCATCTCATCGTCTATACTGCCAACAAATGGGTACTGTAGCTTGTAGATGAGGTAATTACCCTGGTAATTACCTGATGACTTCAGAAATCAGCAGAAGGAGAGTTGGAAATGCAGCAGGAGACTATCTATCTAGTTGCAGAGGCTGAAAATCAGAAGCTGCAAGAACATCTAAATCAGCAGAGCGAAGTAGAACTCAGCGATAGTGAGCTTACGCAAATCAGAGGAGCGCAAGGCATTCCTTACAATCGTACCTATGAGCGCTATGATGTTGGTGCTCATCGTAACCGCCGACATGGTCGTATCCATTGGAAGCGCTAGGAAAATTGCGGCTCGCGAAATGAGGAGTTGTAAGTAACTATTGAGAAAGGGACTGCAAAGCGGCCCTTTTGCCAGGCACACGGCAAGACTCACTTGCGTCACATCTGGAAGTTCGCCGACCATACGCTTGTCTTTTTGATCAGCTTCAGGCGGTGGGCGTATCGTAGAGTAGTAGGGAGCTGGCGCGTTACCCTTTCGGGTACGTTGCCAGCTCCCTTCTTTGAACCCATTCATTGATGCATGCAGCTCGCAATCAACAGGGCATTCCTGTCGCGGAGAAGCGTGTCGTCGTTGATGGGAAGCGGCATCGTTATTGCATCGGCATAGTGGCGATGAGCACTTGCCGTCGGTGGGCAAGCGCACGCCGATAGATGAAGATCAGGGTAAGCAGGCCAATAGCGCTCAAGAACAGCATCATGGGCGAGATCAAAATACCGGGGGGGATAACCCAACCGATCATGGTTTCGGGCGTCCCATCCCAGAGCCCATGCAGAACAGAGATGAAAACATAGGTAAGAAGCACCGGAATGGTGAAACGGAAGCGATATGGTTTACAATGGCGGAAAAGGATCGCGCCGAAAATAGCCGTCCAGAGCCCATGTCCGAAAGGTGCCAGCACACCCCGCAGAATCGTCGCATCGATAGAAGCATCGATCTGTCCCCCGGTTGTCACAAAAGCCGTGAATGCGTAGCCTGTACTCTCCAGTGCCGCAAATCCCATGCCGACCGCGCCCCCTAGAAGCATGCCATCCAGCTCCGAATTATGTGGCGTCCACCAGGCCAGCAAAATGACAACCATGATCTTACATCCCTCTTCAATGAAACCAATAAGCAGAGCGCTCGATAGCGATAAATCCTGAGCAGGATTGCTGGGCTGCGTCACCAATAAAGATTCCAGAAGAGAGGCCCCGGCGACACCCAGTACGCCCCCAATGGCGAAGCTGATCACAAGTGTGAACGGCGACAGCGTGCTAAAATGCCGATGGTCATAGAGAAACGCCACAAAAGCGACTGGGACGAGGAAATTGCCAATGAGGATAACCGTCGGATAGAGATTCGAGTTGTCGGTCAGATGCATCGCGAACAGGCTAATCACAAAAAGAGCCAGACCGACGAAAAATGTGCCTACCCAACTCCTTCCACAACGCAATAATTGATGAGACACTTCCATTCTCCGTTCATGTGCATGCGGCATGAATATACACAGACAACAAAAATGCTCTACAGTAGTGCTATGCGAAGTTTCCTTCCGCCATAGGCGCTCTGATACACGATAAGACGACGACAGCACAAATACTACAAGCGACGTTTGAAAGCATGTTGCAGTATTATATCATCTTCTATTAGTATCAGCCAGGGTGAAAAGAATGGTCCTTCAGCGCGAAGGACCATTCTTGATAGGAGCAGAAGAGAGGCTAGAAAGAGAACTTAAAAGCGGTCCAGGTGCCACTGTCATTGGAAGCAGGACCCTGAAACTGACCCATATAGCCCTTTTCGGGTCCGACCAGGGCACTACTGGCCTTCTGGCCGGTCGCAGTAATCAATCCCTTCTTGAAGGAAAGCTTGATATCCTTCTTGTCATTACTGAAATGAGCCTTCGCAGCTACCTGCGTGCCATCCGGTTCCAGGAGATAGCCCTTCAGCGTCTCGCGATCAAGCACGAGTACGCCGACCGTGAGCATATTGACATCCGTTCCCTTGAGCACCGCAGCATTAAACATGAGACCCAGCGTCGCATCAGGATCAACGGTAACAGCGCTCCAGATGCCGGAAGCGAGTTGAGTGTTGCCGCTGTAGACATGGAAAGAGCCAGTATATTTGCCATCAGCGACATACTTGCCCTCGCCTTTGATAAGCGGCTGCCCCAGAATACTGTAAATAGTGACCGAGAGGCTCTCATCGTGCTCAATGAGACCGCTAACGGAGAGTTGCGTCCCCGTTGGCTGATGCAGTTGACCATGGTAATAGCCATAATCGCCGATAGTGATCGTCAGGCCGCCTGCGATCGGCGCTCCCCCCGCAGAGCCGGGATCAGTCACGCCAACGAAAGCAAAAGAAGCAGTGCTTCCCCTGCCATGGAGGGGAGAGGCAAAGCTGACGGACGGTAACAGGAAAAAGCCCGCCAGCGCCAGAGCGACAATGAGCACGAGGCGCATCCTCCCTGGCATGAGAGATGATTGCATGTTTCCCCCATTGTGCATATTTTTTTCATAGAGTTGTGTAAAGAACCATAGAAAATAAAAACCCTTCAATCCTTGAAACGAAAGAAAGCCTCAGTACGTTCCATTTCCAGGCCTTTTAGATGCAAGTATAGGTTGACCCTCTTTGTCTCTTCCGCCAGGGACCAGACATGCTGCCACATAATGTCCGATCATCCACCTGCCAGAGTATCTATGAGATAGATTCCATTTCAGCCGGGAGGCGATTTTGCGCCTGCTGATAAATGTGCATACTATTCTATTAATAGATGCAAAACGAATTCGCTATTGATAAGTTTAAAAAGGCACTCCAATACTTGACAATGTATTTTTTGTGGATTAACATTTTACCATGAACGAATAAAAGATAAAAAACGCTGCAACAAATAATAGATAAGCTTTAGAGAATATCGCCCTGATATTCTGCATAAGCTTCCATTTTCCCCTGTAGAGACAATATAGCAAAGTGGCTATAACAGGAAAAGGCTCCGGGCGGATATGGGCCCATATTCACATCATAGAATCGGGCTCTGATAATGTGGCACCTGTTCGTGATCGACCCTTCTTTTCCACTTTGCATATATATCTTATCCCTTCCATGATTATATATCATGTAAATGCTGTTCACTGTACTAGAGTATAAATGTATTACGACAGCATAGATTAAGCCTGTTATGTAGTCCCCGTGTATCAGCAAACGCGCAATGGAGCGTCGTCTTCAAGAACAAGAAAAGGGGAACGTATCATGACAACAATGGCAGTAGGCCACGAAACGCTGTTTACCGTTGATCTCTCAAAACCCTGGGGCCAGCAAAGGGTACTCGGGCACAATCGCTGGCATCCGGATATTCCAGCCGTCGCTTCAGTGCGTCCGGACACGACATTTCGCATGGAATGTAAAGACTGGACAGATGGACAGATTAAGAATGACGATAGTGCGAACGACGTTCGCGACGTCGATCTCTCGATCCCTCACGTTCTGAGTGGGCCAATCGCAGTGGATGGCGCGGAGCCCGGAGATGTCCTTGTTGTGGACATTCTCGATTTAGGACCATTCCCTGGAGCGAACACAGAATGGGGATATACCGGCATTTTCGCCAAAACCAATGGTGGTGGTTTTCTGACCGATCGTTTCCCCGATGCACACAAAGCCATCTGGGATCTTCGTGGAGTCTTTGCGACTTCTCGCCACCTGCCTGATGTAAGATTTGTTGGTATCCCTCACCCCGGTTTGATCGGCTGTGCCCCATCTCACAACCTTCTCGACAGATGGAATCGACGCGAGATGGATCTGATCAATACCAATCCCAACCGTGTTCCGCCATTAGCGCTGGCACCCCTTGAGCAGAATGCGGTCATGGGCTCGTTGCAAGGTCAAGATTACAAGAACGCCGCACAGGAAGGCGCTCGCACCGTACCACCACGAGAGCATGGTGGCAACTGCGATATCAAAAACCTGACGCGCGGCTCTCGTGTCTACTTCCCTGTCTATGTCAAGGGCGGAAAGCTATCGGTAGGCGATCTGCACTTTTCACAGGGAGATGGAGAGATTACCTTCTGCGGAGCTATTGAAATGGCTGGCTTTATCGACATGCACGTCGATCTCATCAAGGATGGTGTCAACAGGTACAAGATCACCAACCCGATTTTTAAGACCAGCCCGCTTGAGCCTCGCTACGCCAGTTTCCTCGTATTCGAGGGAATCTCCGTTGATGAGCAAGACAAGCAACATTACCTCAATGCCCATATCGCCTACAAAAATGCCTGCTTGAATGCGATTGAGTATCTCCAGACCTGTGGATATACCGCCGAGCAGGCATACATTATTCTTGGCGCGGCTCCCGTAGAGGGAAGGGTTAGCGGCATTGTGGATATTCCGAATGCTTGCTGCACGCTCTACCTGCCAACCGAGATATTCCAGCGCGATGTAGAGCCCATGAGGCACACTGTTTCACGTCAGACCCAGATTGCAACCAGTCGATAAATGTACCTTCCGAGATGTAGAGAATTCCTGAATACCTTTTTTCGTTCCTCTTGCCATCGGTAGTGGTAAGAGGAACGAAAGCAAGATCACACTGTTTTTTTCTGTAGAGGAGGTGAAGATCATGGACTTTGCAGCAGGTCTGGAACGCCTGCATTCTCCGTGGGAGCGTCTGGCTCATGAAAACCCGCTTGTTGGTTTTCTCGATACGCTTCTGCGTGGGAGTGGGCAGGTCATGTTCCAGAACAATCCCCTGACGGGCCTCTTATTTCTGGTTGGCATTTTTGTCAATTCGGCGCTTTTAGGACTGGCCGGAGTGATCGGGCTGGTCGTAAGCACCCTGACGGCGATGGTTCTCAAAGCGGATCACAGTCTGGTCCGTGCGGGACTCTTCGGGTATAACGGGATACTTACGGGCATTGGTCTGGCATTTTTCTTGAACTGGAACGCTGTACTCATCGTATATATTGTGCTGGCGGCTATTTTGAGCAGCATCATCATGATGGGCCTGCTCAACCTCATGGGGAGTCGGGATATGCCAGCGCTGACCGCGCCATTTGTTTTAAGCGCCTGGCTCTTTCTCTTCGGGGTCTTTCTATTTAGCCATCTCCAGCCCACGACGTTGATACAGCCGACGCTCCTCAATCCCAGTGCCTCAGTTCAGACCGATCTCAGACCGCTACCAACCACGCTCACGGGGGCAGGCGTCACGCTGCCGAATTTGCTGCATGCCTTCTTCCGTGGCATTGGAGAGGTCTTCTTTCAGGACAACCTGATCACCGGGGTTATCTTCCTCGTGGCGATCCTGGTGAACTCGCGCATCTCAGCGCTTTTCGCCGCCCTGGGTTCGCTGGTAGGAATGCTCTCTGCTCTCTTCCTCTTCGGTGGCAATGGCTATTGGGTCTATCATGGCCTCTATGGCTTCAATGCTGTGTTAACCGGGATCGCACTTGGTGGCCTCTTCTACGTGCTCACCTGGCAGTCAGCATTATATGCGTTGGTCGGGACGCTGGTCAGTACTATTGTGATGGCGACGGTGAGCGTCTGGCTCTCGCCTCTGGGCATGCCAGCGCTGACGGCCCCGTTTGTGATTAGCGCATGGCTGTTCATCTTACCCAAAGCTGGCTTCCAGGTTTTCCATCCAGTGCCATTAGCGGCCCTCACCAATGCCGAGCAAATTCGCCACGAATTTCTCGAGGAGCAGGCGGCGGTTGGTGTGGGACGGAGGGTGGAACCGGCGTAGTGGTGCTTGCATGCAGGGATGCATGCGTCTTCTCCCATAAAACAGAGATGGCTGTTCTTCTTCAGGCTAATTTCTCGATTTCGCGTGAAACTAACTGGAAGCGCATAAGTAACACAAAAGTTGCGGAAGAGCCAAAATACGAGATGGTGTCGTCCTGAGGGAGACAGACTTCTTCTACTTCTTCGCGAACAGATCGAGAAGGAACGGGAGAAGTGCGAGGAGGACAGGCAAGATCAAGAGCGTCACCAGGCCACGCAGCTGCATGATCTCAATCGGCCATGTGGGGAAGCCGCTGTGGACTTCCTCGTGGCGTTTTCGTAATGCGACTAAGCGCTCTGTCCCTTCGTTCACCGCGGTCGCATCACTCATGGTCCCCGACATCGTCTCACCAAGAGCGCGCTCATACTCGTTGGTGAGGGGGTGTAAGAGCCTGTTGCGAGCCTGTACCATCGCCTGATGAGGTAAGACAAGCCAGGCTCTCAGAAGCAGCGAGGCCGCAAGCAGGTAAAACAGAATATCACCCAAAAGGAAGATTCTATCGAACAGTGAAGAAGCGCTCCCCCAAAAAGCAGGAATAGAACAGCCCGCGATCACTATCAGAGGGGTACTTATCCATAGGAGGCGATTAAAGAGGCCAAGTCCTCCAGAGCCATCTGGATGCAAAGGTTTTACGCGAAAAGTGAAGCCACGAAACAATTGATGGGTGATAACTGCGATCATCACCAGCCATGCAAGGACAAGAACAATGGCATAGTTTCCGACTAAGACAATGAAGAGGCCGAAGAATACCATCCACAAAGGGAGGCCGCTCGCTATTTCAGGATGAACGAAAAGGAGAAAGAGTGGATTGAGGGCGGCTACCAGGAGCGCGATTGCGCCCCACCAGCGGGAATGTATCCAGCGTACCTGTTGCTCCACGAACTCCAGATAAGAGCGTGATCCTGGTATATCTGTACGATCATCGCCAATGAGCACATTTTCCCAGAGGCGGTTGAAGAAGTCCGCCATAGCGGAGGGCAGAGAGAGGTACGTTCCGACCAGAATGAGGTAGGCAGCAGAGAAATCAAGGAGTTGGAGAGGTGAAAAAAAAACGCGGCCATCCCATTTATCTATGGGAATGATGGCAGCAACCATCAGAAGGAGGCCGAGAACAAGGACCCACCATACAGCGAGGAGCCACCAATCATTGAGACGGAGTTTGACTTTGAGCAAGACAAGCAAAGGATCATAGAGGTGCAAAGGTTCAATAATCCTCTGGGAAACAGAACCTTCGCGGAAGGTTTGTTGCGTAGACATCTCAATATCCATTTCAGGATCTCCTGGAAACGTATCGAAGTTGACAAATAGTCTCCTTGCAATGGTCAAGGAGGGATGTTCCAAATAGATAGTGCTTTATGTGCTCCAGCCTTTTTTGCTCAAATTTGTCACCTTAATTTACTCTTGCCTTTTGTCGCTATTGCATGTTCCCAATAACTTCATTTTAGCATCTAGTAGCACAAGTTGTCCAGAAGAGGCGAGAGAAAATCTGAAATACTTTTCAGTTTTCACATCGCAGAACAGGTGATTTGTGCTACTGAGGAAGAAGCAAAAAGTTGTGTAGAAGTGTCGGGTTTTTAAACCAGGGTTCCTGGCCCCAGTTTTTCTCTATAGATTTCGCGTATTTACGGGACCTGCCCCCAGGCAGTCATCACGCCCATGGTTGCCATAAAGCCCGGCTGCTGCATCTCGTTGAGCATTTGTTGATAGAGCTCCTCGTAGTTCTCAGGCACATGCGTCCACTTGCGAAAGAAGGGCAATCCTGTGCGCAGGATGAGTTTGAGATCCGCAAAAAAACGCTCCCCGGCGGGGTCGCCCATGCGATATTCGAGGGTACAGATACGTGTCTGCACCTCTTGCAGCCCATGCTGGCGCAACAGGCGTGCCAGTTCGCCAGTGACGCCTTCATTCGCAGCAGTAAAGAAGTGCCCGGCCTGATAAAATGCCTGGAGGAACAGTTCAGAGAGGCGTGAGAGGGCTGGACCATTACTCCTGGTAGCCATCGGTTCGGTGACGCGCACCACGCCACCCGAACGGCACACACGCTGGTACTCCTGCAAGAGTTTGGGCCAGTCCCAGGTACGCAGCCAGCTCGCCGCAAAGCGATGATTGACGAGATCAAAGGTAGCATCGGGAAATTCGAGCATGCGCAGAGCATCCATAGCATGGAACTCCACGCGATCGCTCACCTGCTCAGCTTCGGCCCGAGCACGCGCATATGCAATGAATGTAGGGCTCGCATCCACGCCTACCAGCCTGGTGCAGGTCGGTGTGGTTTGCGCCAGCTCAATGAGCCAGCCACCTGTTCCGCAGCCAACGTCGAGGACATGCGGGAAAACAGTCGGGTCGGGTTGCTCTGGCAGCACGCCTCCTATGCCTACAGTGAGCAGATGATCCTGGACCTGTAAACGACTGAGTTCATCTTGATTGGAGCGATCCTGCACAAAATAGGTACTCGGTCGCTCGTGCCTGGAATCAGGTGAGATCGGCATCGCACTCCTCCCTGACATTCATCCCCATTATAGATAAATGTCAATATATACAGCTATTTTTTTCCTCATTATACCCGGGTGGAATGCGCTTGTCGAGCATGTTTATACATCAAGGGAGCAAAGATACAAGCAAGGAAAAGGGGGTGATTTGCCAGATGGATTACCGGCACAGGAGGCTAATCTATGTATGGTTGCTCTTTTTGTTTCTCCGGTTTTTTCCAATTTTCTTCGGTAATGTATCCGACGAAGAGCGGCTTCATGAGACCGGGGCGCTCAATCCAGATGAGGAACGGCCCATCAATCACCAGTAGCGGTTTGGGCACGCCTACACCGCCTATTTTGTGTATAACAGCAGTAGCGCTCTTTGCACGAGCACCTTCCTCGTCCAGCGCGAGATGCGTCTCCTGGAGCGCATGCGAGATTTTCACAGGCTCGCCTTCGGCACTGGTGGTCTCCAGATTGACGAGCCAGCTGATATCCACTTCTTGCTTCAAATCGACCATCGGAAAGATAACCTCACCGTAGTCATCGATGGGCTGGCATGAGTCCGAGAGCTGTTGCACTTTGTGGAGCAGCTCAAAATCTGCGAGAGCGCTATCGAGCCTCGTCATGTAGACTCTGTCGCTGGATGTCGTTGACAGTTGCACGATGGGGTAGTCGTGATGGGCAGCTCGATAGAAGCGGCTCTCTGCAAAAATCAGGTAAACGCCAGGATAGACTTTCCCATCCTGCCCCCTGACTTTCATTTCCAGTCCCGGGCTGGACCAGTTTACCGAGAGATCCAACACACTGACAATGCCCACTTCCTTCCAGTCGTTGCCACTCTGCAAAGGCGCAAGCTCAATCCTGAACCCTCGCGCGCGCAGGAAGCGGTTGAGCTCGCCGGATGAAAAAGAAGCGATGCTCTCAATCTCAGCAATCGAGAGGCTTTCCTGACGACAGGATGCAAAGAATTCGCTGAGAAAGACGGCCTGTGTGCGATTGACTGATTGCCAGACTCTGT
>Ga0310811_10006437_pt1 | contig 15014 bp, 14 predicted proteins | sample YCmetagenome_FD_207642 | JGI IMG/M metagenome (GOLD analysis project Ga0310811, IMG submission 207642) | Soil microbial communities from experimental microcosm in Duke University, North Carolina, United States - YC | ecosystem: Engineered > Artificial ecosystem > Soil microcosm > Unclassified ...
TCCTGATGGCATCCCCCCATCGGAGCCGGAACATGGCCTCCAGGCACCGCTCCTGTCGTGCGCGAGCTGTCATCCTTCTCACAGCGGCGGCGTGGCTCTTCCCTGCACGGCTATGGGCCCAGGAGCGGCCCGCTGCACTGCACGGCGTCAACGCGGTGACCGTCGACGTGTCCATCGTCGCCCCCGATGGCGTCATTCCCGTCGGACTGACAGAGGCGCGGTTGCGGACGATCGCCGAGCTGAAACTCCGATCATGGGCACTCACCGTCGTGCCGCCTGCAGATGCCGAAAAGAATCCCGGAGCCGTGCCACGCGTCGACCTTGACGTCACCATGCTGGAAACGCGAGCGATTCAGAAGCTGGAAGGCTATGCGTTCCATACCCGTGTGACAGTCATTGAACCGGGCATCAGCATCCGCAACGGCGCGTCCGTGAACGGTGAACTCTGGTCGGGCTCGTTCCTGAACGTCAGCGCCGTAAAAAGCATCACGGCCGACGTCGAGCGGGCAGCCACGGAACTGCTCGATCAATTCATCAACGAGTGGCTGCGCGCGCGGCGCTGACGTCCGCCCCGCGCCGAAGGCGGCAACGGACAAGCTCTGCTGTGGGTTCTGGCCGATTCGGCCGACCGTTCAGAATCGTGATGCCCGGGCGGAATCGGTATTCCCCACCTCCGCCGCCTTCATGCCACTCTCCGCGAGCGCGTCGAAAACACACGGAATGTCGCGAGTTGGTCTCTATGGGGCTGATGGAACCGATATTGTTTCGCTGGCGACGTCATGGGGATGTTTTCGACCTCCTCGGATGTGGCCATCGATCTCGGGACCGCGAACACGTGCATCTATACGCGTGGCGCCGTTGCGCTGAACGAGCCCTCGGTCGTCGCGTTCAACACCGCGAACGGCGGGATCGAAGCCATCGGTGCGGAGGCGCGCGAGATGTTCGGGCGTACTCCTGTGAACATCAATCCGGTCTGGCCCGTGCGGAATGGCGTCATCGCTGATTTCGCGGCGGTCGAAAAGATGCTCACGCACTTCGTGCGCAAAGCGAGGGGGCGCAGCTATTCGCGAGCCCGCGTGGTGATCGGCGTTCCGGCGGCCAGCACCCAGGTGGAACGCCGCGCTGTCAAGGAAAGTGCGAACCGCATGAAGGCCAGCGAGGTGTACCTGGTGGACGAGCCGATGGCCGCGGCCATCGGCGCAGGACTTCCGGTGACGGAACCCGCGGGCAACATGATTATCGACATCGGAGGCGGAACGACCGACATCGCCGTGGTCTCGCTGTCCGGCGTCGTCTATGCGAGTTCCTTACGAATCGCAGGCGGTGAGATGGACGAGGCGATCGTGCACCATCTGAAACGGCGCCATAACCTGCTCATCGGCCAGCCGACGGCAGAACGGATCAAGTGCGACATCGGGTCGGCCGCGCCGCTCGAGAAACCGTTGCGGATGGAAGTGAAAGGCCGCCATCTGTCTGAAGGCGTGCCTCGTACCGTGACGATTACTGATGCAGAGGTGCGAGAGGCGCTCTCCGAATCGGTTCGCGCGATCCTGAAGGCCGTTCGTGAGGCGCTCGAGTGCGTACCACCCGAGTTGTGTGCCGACATCCATGAGCGTGGCGTCGTGCTCACGGGCGGAGTGGCGTTCCTGCGAAAGCTCGACGAATACCTCGGCAAGGGGACCGGGCTCACGGTGATCAAAGCCGGCGAGCCGCTGACCACTGTCGTCACTGGCGCTGGACGGCTACTGACTGACCGGGCTCTATTGTCGAAAGTGGCAGTCCATTGATCGCGACGCACGCGCAGGAGCCATGGGAGGGAGCGATGAGTATCTGGAACGAGTTCAAGAATGCGATTCTGCCGTGGCTGCTCGCCAGCGCGGTGATCGCCTTCTTAGTTGCCGAGCATCAGCGAACCACCGCCGCCCTGCTGGATGCGAACACCCGTCTCGCGAACGCGGTTGAACAGCAGGGCAAAGCACTCGACGGGGTGCGCGCACTCCTTGCGTCGCAGGGATACACGCTGCCCCCTTTAAACAAGCCGCAGTGATTCATGGGCTTCGGGTGCCGGTCCATTTGACGTCACGCGAATCACTGCGGATGTTCAACCTGGCTGATATCTGGGCGGCCCGCACCGGGCAGCGCGTCCAGCTCGTGTCGGCAAACGACCACGTCCACAGCCGCCGCTCTTTTCACTACTCGGGCCTGGCGGTCGATTTCCAATCGTCGGATCCCGACGGGCTTTCCTCGACATTCAGGCTCGCGGGCTACCGGGTCCTGTGGAAGGTGCCCGGCCACTTCGGTCACATCCACGTGGAGCAAGCCCGTTCGCTGATCGGCCGATAGTTCCAACATGGACACGGTGCCCGAGCGCCTGATCGCCTGGCTGCTTCGCTCGGTATCAAGAGCGGTGCTCTTCGCCGGCTTCGCGATGCTGGTGGCGGGCGGCGCGACGTTCAGCATGCTGTCGGGCGACGGGGTGCCGCATGCGATTGCCGTGACCCTGCTGCAGATCGGCGCCGACTTCGCGCTGACCGGCGCAGCCGCCACCTGGCTGTCCCAATCGCGCGCCGCGCTCCTGCCGAACGAGTTGGCGACGGTTGCGGACAGTCAGCGTCCCCCCCTCGGCTGGCTGATCGTGCTTGCCGCGATTCTCGTCGCAGCGCCAGTCTGGCTGGTGTTCACGCTGCAGCCGTTCCTCGCGGAGTGGCGCTACGTGCTTGGCCTGCTCGAGACGCCGGGCCTGTGGGACAACGCGAACGCCAACATGTCGGGCGTGGTCCTGATACCGCTGGCGGCAGCGTTGACGCCGCCGTTCTTCGAGCTGGCGATGCTGGTCGGAGTCGCTGTCACGTCAGCGACGCTGCTACCTCTACTGATGGCGCGCAGCCCGCGGTTCCCCCGTTTCTATCTCGTATGCGTCATGCTGTTGTCGGGGCTCGCGTTCGCGAGCATGCGCGGGGCCGAGGCAGCGACGCTCGCATCGGATGCGCTGCGACAGCTCGTCAACACCACAAGCGCCAACGCGCAGGAAGCGGCAACCCTTCGCCAAGCGCTCGAGCGCTACGCTATCGTCGGGTCGACGGTGCCGCCGCTTCTGTTGACGGGGTTCATCTACGTCCTCTTTGTGCCAGCGATCGTCACGTCTACGCGCGTACGCCTGACGTTCGCACAGCGCCAGCCGCCATTGGTCTCCACGCCAGCGGCAGCATCAGACGTGGCCGCGATCACGAACCCGCCGCGGTTTCCAGGAACAGGTTTCTAGCGGCTAGATAGTCGCTTCGACCGACGCCGCAACCGTGCTCATGGCCTCGAGGACCGGACGCCATTTCTCTTCTGTAAAGCGACCGGGAAAGATCACGAAGCCGACCGGCTTCCACATCGTCTTCAACCAACCGTCTTCCACGGTCAGCAACAGATCGCGTGCGGCGATCGTGAACAAAGCCTTTCGGCCCGCTTCGTCGCGCGTGTGCGTCTCGATGCCGCTGGCGTCGAGCGTCGCCGGCCCGCCGGTCCGAACCGCGATGACCAGATATCCGGCCTGGTGCTTCCCGCGTCTCTGCTGCAGCCGTATCGCGACTTCCCTGCCGCCAAACCGGCCGGTCACGTACGAACGACCTGAGAAGAAACTGAAAGGACTCTGCTGGATGACCGGGGCCTCGAGCAGCCGGGCAAAGGCAGGCAGAAACGCCCGCCCGGGCGCCATCAGCGTCCAGACAACGAAGACCACTGCAACGAGCGAGAGCAGTATGAACGGCACGTCTATTTCTAACGATTCAAGCCAGGGACGTTACGGAGGCCCAGGACCTTCGCGATCTCGGGCGCCAGATCAACGAGGCGAAGGGCCATCGTCCGCGTCGACGGCTCCTCACCCGGCACTCGGATGAGCATCGGGATGCGCTGCACTTTTTCCTGCGCTCCACCGTGGCCGCCAATCCGGCCGAAGCCGTAGCCGTCGGCCAGAAACGCAATCAGGTCCGGACCCGCTGGACCAGCCATCGTGTTGGCGAGCTCCTCACTGTGCTTGCTCGCCCAGGATCGAAATGCGGCGCCTTGGTTGTCCAGGTTCTTGTAAACCTGTTCGTAGCGGTAGCCATTCCCGGCCTTCCGCTTCGCGTAGATCTCGGTGACGCCGGAGACATCCTGCAGCCCACGGATCAACGCGCGCTCATTCGACTCGGAATGGTCCGCCAGCCACAGTGTGATGTCTGAATCGGCGAACGCCGTGGCCAGCTTTCCCACGTTGTTCAAGTGCTGAAGCCAATACGGCGGCTCGGACGGGTCGGCCACGTTCTCGTACGGACAGCACGACTGAAACTTGTTGTTGCCGAGGTACGCGTCGTGACGCTGGCCGCCGTGGTCCGCGGTGACGACCACCATCGTTCGATCGGCAAGACCGCGCGCGTTGATCTCGTCGAGAATGCGACCAAGCTGCGCATCGGCGATGCGAAGGATATCGGCCAGGCGGTACTGACTCGGCACGCTGGCCATCCCTGGACCGTCCTGCTCGCCGAGCATGTGCGCCACCTTGTCGATTCCCCCGAACGTCAGGAAGAGACCGGACCACGGTTCACGGCGCATTACTTCGAGCGCTGCGTCCGCCGTCCACACGTCGCCACCGGCATGCGACGCATCGTTGCCTGGAACATAGCGGCTTCCGTCGAGGGCATAGATCGTCGACAGACCGGTACCGTACGTCTCCGCACAATCGAGCGAAAAGCGCGGGTTGTCGGCGATGTAACGGGGGACGTTGACACCATCCGGCGTGCAGCGTCCCTTCGCTTTCGCGAGTGTGACGATGGCCGAGGCATACGGACCACCGAAGGTGGCCGCGGCATAGTTCTTCTCACCGATCGCAAACACGGGGCCGAGCGCGTCGCGAATCCGTGATTGCAGGAAGCGCTGCTTCGGAACCCGCTCGAGCAACCGCCACATCTGGTCGCGCGTCAGATCGTCGGTTTTGTAGGCGGCGTTCGGTTTGCCGAGAGTCCCCTCCGCATCCAGCAGCACGTCCTCGAGCCATGGAAGATCCCTGGGAAGCAGGCCCGTCGGAATGACCAGATGGCTCACAACCGTCTGGGAAGCCAGATGACCGACATACGCATCCGGATAGTTACGAGCGGAGGCGCGCAGTCGCTTGAAGTGCTCGAGGTTGAAGCGGTCGATGTAATCCGGCCGCATCTGGTCGAACACCATCACCAGGACGTGATCGGGCTTCGGGTGCGCCGACGGCTCGGTCCGCGCGCACGCTGGCAACACCAGCGCGGCGCCAACGATCACGATCAGCAGACGGCAGATGACGATGAAATGAGCCCGGAAGAGTGGAATGACCAACCTCGGCGCCTATGATATGGCGGCACACCAATGCGGATGACACCCGAAGACGCGCGCGCCCTGATCGATCGCGCGATGCAATCCGCCGGCTACCACGCGGATGAAGCGGCAACGATCGCCGACCACCTGCTGGATTGCGAGCTGCGCGGCGTCACGTACGGTGGTCTCGCTCGCGCCATCAGCATTGCGGAGCGTACGATCCGGACCGGCGTCAGCCGGGCGCCCATTCGCGTCGTCAAAGAGACGACCGTTTCGGCGTCCATCGACGGCGCCGATCACATTGGGTACGTGGTCGCCAAACGCGCAATGGCGCTGGCGATCGAAAAAGCCGCAGCGGGCGGCATCGCGATCGTCGGTGCGAGCAATACGTGGTACACGGGCATGCTGTCCTACTACGCGGAGATGGCCGCGGCCCGTGGACTCGTGTCGATCATTGCGTCGAACGCCTCGCCGTGGGTCGCGCCGCACGGGGCGACGGAAGGACGGTTCGGTACGAACCCGATCTGCGTCGGCTTCCCCAGCGCTGACGAGCCGGTGATCTGGGACATCGGGACGTCCGCGATCATGCACGCTGAAGTGAAGCTGGCCGAGCAGCTCGGTGAGCCGCTCCCCGAAGGCGTGGCCTTCGACCACGACGGTCGCCCGACGCGCGACCCGGTCGCCGCGCTCGAGGGTGCGTTCGCTGCGTGGGGCGGCCACAAGGGATCCGGTCTCGGCATCGTCGTGCAACTCCTCGGCGCACTCGCCGGAGGTCCGGCCATTCCAGGCGAGCTCGCCGGTTTCGGCATGGTGATCATCGCGATCAGCCCGGATCTCCTGACCAACGCCGACCACTTTGCTCGAGAAGTATCCGCTTACGCCGAATCCATCCGCGGTGCGCGGCCCATCGAAGGCGGTCCGCCTGTCCGCATGCCTTTCGATCGATCGCGGGCGGAAAGAAGCCGACAGCTGGCCGAAAACTCAGTCGACGTCGCCGATGCCGTGTATTCGAGGCTGGTCGAAATCGCCGGCTAGCGGACCGCTTCACGGCGCTGCACGGTCCCTTACGTTGCTTCGCTGAAAGTGTGAAGTGGACGCTTGTGAGCCTCCTCAGCGTTGCTACACTATTAACTCTTCACCACGAGTCTGGGCAGCTTTTCAGGAGTTGATATGGTCAAGTCTGCGATCGCGCGCGTGTGTCTCGCCGTCACGATGGCGATCGGCGTCGTCGCCTCGGTCAACGCAAGTCATTCGTGGGGCGGGTATCACTGGGCGCGCACGTCCAACCCGTTGACACTGAATCTCGGAAACAATCTCACCGGTGTGTGGCCGACCCATCTCACCACCGCGAAGATCGATTGGGATAACAACGATCCTTACAACACGATGAATCTGTCGATCGTTGCCGGATCATCCAATCGCAACTGCCGTCCGAAGTCCGGCCGCATTGAAGTGTGCAACGCGGCATACGGCTTCAACGGTTGGCTCGGCGTCGCCCAGATCTGGATCACTGACTCCGTCCACATCACCCAGGGCACGACGAAGCTCAACGACAGTTACTTTAAGAGCGCACCGTATAACACGACGGCGTGGCGCAACCTCGTGACCTGCCAGGAAATTGGCCATACCTTCGGCCTTGATCATCAGGACGAAAACTTCGACAACGCGAATCTCGACACCTGCATGGACTACACGAGCGATCCGGAGTCGAATCAGCATCCAAACTCACACGACTACGCTGAACTCCACGACATCTACGCCCACGCAGACACCTACACGACGTCGAGTTCTGCAACGCTGCCTGCCGCCATGCCACCGGCCATGGGTCAGCTCGACTTCGACACGCCGGCGCAGTGGGGCCGTCTCGTCGCCACCAGCCGCAGCGGTCGTCAGCAGGTCTACGAGCTCGATTTCGGACGCGGCAACAAGGTCGTCACACACGTCTTCTTGGCCGATCCGGACGCCGACGCTCGGTAGCAGCTCAACACTCAACACAGCGAGCGCGCGGTACACGCGCGCTCGCCGCTCCAACGACTTTCGCTTTCCTCGATTCTTTCGTCGCTTCTCCGCGCTCAAGGCTTCGGCGCGACGTATCCACGGCGGGCCCGCACACGCACGTCACGACCAGGCACCTGTACTGTCAATTCGTGATACTTCCCATCGCGGCGCGGCTCGAAGCTCACCGTGTACTGGTTCGACAGCGTCTCGACAATCTCGGCAAACGGTGCCGTCAGCTTGTCGGGATTGTCGGCAAATAACGCAAGACCGCCGCTGGCATCAGCCAGCTCTTCGAGCTTCGCGCGCAGCTCTTTCTCCGACGCCCCGCGCCCAAGTCCCACCGTGAACACCGTTGCGTCGCTCTCGTCGATCAGCCGGCGCACGTCGCTGAAACTGACGCGGCTGTTTTGATCCTCGCCATCACTGAACACCACGAGCGCCTTGCGGCCGCGTCCGGTGAGCTGCTGGATCGATTCGGCGATCACATCGTAGAGGGCGGTGCCGCCGAACGCGCTGAGCTTATCGAGCGCCTGGACCCGCGCTTCCACGCTCGCTTCCCGTTTGGCAACGGTGAAGATGGTGTCGTTGAACGCGACGATGGTGACCTTGTGTCCCTCGCCGATGGCCTGCAGGAACGCGCGAGCGGCGCGCTGCACGTCCGGCAGTACGGCTTTCATACTTGCGCTCACATCCAACGCCAGGACTACTTCCATCGATCCGCCTGACGACAGGTCGGTAATTGGTCGAGGCTGTTTGTCGTCGAGCAGGCGGAACGACTCGCGCGTGAGCCCTTTGACAAACCGGTCACCGGATTTCACGACCACATTGGCTTGAACGATGTCGACCGACTCTTCCTGGGCAAATTCCACGGCTTTCGTGCGTACGTTCGCAACCACGCGTCCGCCGCCCTTGAGCCGTGCCACCGCGCGAAACGCATGGGCCTTCACTCCGCCGCCTGCATCCCAGTCACAGCGCAGGCGAAGAGCAGCGGCGCAGATCTCCTGGCCGTCCGCAAAGAAGGTGACATCCTCGATCGCGGAACTTCCACCTTCCCCCTCGTACTCGACGAAAACCGAAATCTGGCCCGTGACGAGGGCGTTCGGTGGCGGCGATGTAAACCGCAGCACTCCGGGTTTCTGAGCCTGCACCGTCGTCACCGCGATCAGCGCACAGAACACTGCCGTTGCCGTCCGCATCATCGAGCTCCTGCCTCTTCCACGGCACGAACGGGGCCGCTCGCGATTACTGCCGACACGTAGTCCTCGACGCGTTCACGACTCAACGTCGACGCGCGTCGCGCAAGAGCGGCCCAGTCGTCGGCGTAGACGAGAGGCACGCTGTCGATGAAGTCCTGTGTGGCCAGCGCCATGACCGCGGGGAAGAGCGTCGCCGGAACGCGCAGGTCAGCAAGCAACACCGTGACACGAAGGTTCAATTCCATGAGGCGCGCACCAATCTGCCCGGTGTCCGTTCGACCGACCGTGAGTTCCCAGGCGGCGTCGTCGGGAAAGCGAATGCACAAGCAGCCGGTGAGCGCCGCCTGAGCGGTACCCCACGCCCGAACCGTGGACGGTCTTCCGCCGCCAAGGCGGAACAGCTCTCCGAGCGAAAACAGATCGGGCACGGATGACGACGCGTGGAGCGCCGTCCAGTCAAGAACGCTGCGACGAGCCCCATCGACACGTGCCTCGGCGGCCAGACTGTCGAGGGCGCGAGCGTCGTGTGCCGCCTCTTCGACTCGAGCGCGGCCGCGTTGCACAGCATCGGCGATCTGCCGTCCGCTCGCATCGTCAAGTTCGCGAGGGTTCAGCAGCGCGACGGTGTTCGTCAGCGTCTCCACGTCGTTGATATTCAGTCTCGGTGCCTCGGCGAGCGCCTCCGAGGACAGTCGCTTCAGCCGGGTCTTCGACAGCGCGAGGTCAAGTCCCATCAACGCTCCGGTAACCGCGTCGCCAGCACCTCCGGACCCACGTGTCGGCCGACGCCACGCCACGAGACGACGCTCATCCCCGCCGGCGGTCGTGAAACCGAACAGATGACGATGAGAGATGTCGACAGCAGACGCCGGACCGCGTCCCGTATCGCTCATCGAGCTTGCGTACGACAGGGCGACGAGCGTCTCACCGAGCAGGTAATCGAGCGCGTCGATCAGGGGTCGAACGATGCGCGCAGCCTTGCCGACATCCTTCTCGTTGCGAATGCCGGTGACCTCTTTGACGACACGGTCAACGATTTTCGCAACCACGGGGGTCGCATCGGGAGCGTCTGGCCACGGCCGCGCCGGCAGCAACTTCCCGGCGTCGGTGCGAAGCATCGCGGCCCGTGTTTTCAACGTGTCCACCGTCAGCCCTGGACCTGACAGCGCGGTGACATGTCCGTACACGGCGAGCAGGCTGTCCACCGAGTTGCTCTTCTGCTTCTCGCGAAGAGCCTTCAAGTCTCGTCGCGGCCGTTCGGCCGTCACCGCGAAGTCCTCGCCTTCCCACGAGAACGGACCGCCCGCCACGTAGCGGTCGACGAGCGCGTCGAGCAGACGCTCCTCCGCGGTTGGTGAGCCTGGAATCGCCGGAAGCTCAGGGATCAGCTGCGTCCGGAGCCATTCCGCCAAGCGACCCTGATAACGATCGTCATCGACGGTCACTGTGATCAGCGAAGTCGCCAGCCGTTCGAGAGTAGACGCCGGTACAGCGGCCGTGCGCCCCAGCCGTTCGAGCAGCGCAAGCGAGCCCTCAAACTGCGTCAGCAGCGGGATGGCGCCGGGGGCATTGATGGTTTCGATCGACGCGATTCGACGAGCGGCCTGCGCATAGATCGCCGGCGTGCGGATGCCGATGCGCTCGAGCGCCAGGATCGCGGCCGGAAAGCGTCCGTACGCGCGCAGGGCGACAAGGACGTCCGGCATCTCGGCATCGGTCGCCTCTCCGAAGATGCGCTGACCGGCATCGATGCGCTCGATAATCAATCGGCGGTCGCGCGAATACTTTCCGGCGAGAAGGCTGGCCAGGAACGCTGCGTCGGCGACGCCGTCTTCGCCCGGCACGCGCAGTTGACGATCACCAGGATCCGGCAGATCGATTCCCTCGACAGCCCGGTCCCAGAGTCTGCGGTACGCCGGACCGGCCAACAGCCCCGCCTCGGTCAGGTGAAGATTGGCCAACAGCAGCGGGACATCGTGGGACGGGCGGTTGAACGGCGTGTCCGAGATCGACCACGACGGATCTATCTCGGTAAACACCTGATACAGCGCCGCGAACCGCTCGAGCCGAACACGTCGATCGCTGATCCCCAGCCCGAGCGCAAAGCGCACGTGCGCCTCGTCGAGCGTCCACAGCGAGTCCGCAAAGTACGCCAGCCGGCCCCCGTCGCGGCTGAAGATCGCCCGCACGAATCGATCCGGCCGGTTCAGCTTTTCGTCGACAAGACTCTCCCAGAGTTCCTCCGCGTCCGCACCGCCAGGAACCAGGACACGGCCGTCGGGTCCGACACGAAAGGCGGCGCCGAACGCCGCAACAACGGGCGCACGGCCGTACAGCCATTGCACGAGATCGGGCGTCTTGACCAGATACGCGCGTGTGTCGGTGGTCATCGTCTGAACGCCGTAAAACAGCAGCGACGCATCGCGGTTGCGGATGATCGCGTTGAACAATCGAGCCGGGCCAATCCTGCTATCAACAACGTCCGGCGGCCAGCTTTCGAACGGAAGCGGCAGTGGAAGCGCGATCGTCGCCAGCGTCACGTTGACGGCCTCACCCGCGTTGAGGCGTGCCTGAATTGCCGCCGTATCGACGCCGGACTTTGCCAGGAGCGACCGAAGCTCGGTGTCTTCGTTTCCAGTCTTCGCTTCTACCGAGTACACGCGACGTTGTTCGCGAAGGCGAAGCCCCAGCGCGTCGAGTGTGTCGCGGAGCGCGTCTCGATCTGCGCCGGCGGCCGACGCCATCGCCGTGGCGATGCCACGCGCGCCGGTCCTCGCAAATTCACGTTCGACGCGATCGAGCGCATCCAGCAGGCGCGCGAACTCGATCGCCGCCTGGGAGGACTCGTCGCGTTTCGCCAGGGAATGCAGCAGGCGGATCGCGCGAAGCATGGCCACCGGTCGATCGGCATCGATCGGGATCTGCAGGACGCGAAGCGCCGCCTCGGGCACGGCAAGACTGTCGGGTGAGGACTGCGCGGGCACGGCCGCAGGCAGCCCCGTCAGCAGCGCCAGTGCGAGGAAGCAAAACCGCATCGAAATCTGGGCGAAAACGGCGTGAGGGGCGACGATAGACGGGCCGACCGGCTAAGTCAACGAACTTGCGTGCAACACGCCTATACTGATCGGGATGCACCCGTTCAAGGAGGCGCCAACGATGCGCATCAGCCTGATTGCTCTTGCCGGGACTGTACTGGGAGCGTCGCTCCTCGCTGCGCCGCAGACCGCGCGGCTTGCCGACACCTCCGCGGCCGCTGCCGCCGCGCCCACGTTCTACAAGAACGTGCTACCGGTGCTGCAGCAGAACTGTCAGTCCTGCCATCGGCCTGGCGAGGTGGCGCCGATGTCGCTCCTGACCTATGAGCAGACGCGGCCCTGGGCGCGCGCGATCAAAACCGCGATCGCCAACAAGCAGATGCCGCCGTGGTTCGCCGATCCGGCCTACGGACACTTCGCGAACGAGCGTCGTTTGAGCACGCGCGAGATCGAAACGATCAACGCGTGGGTTGATGCCGGCGCACCGGCCGGCAACCCGAGCGACGCTCCGGCGCCGCTGGTCTTCGAGAACGGCTGGAACATCAAGCCGGACATCGTCGTCGAGATGCCGAAGGCGTTTCAGATTCCGGCGTCCGGGACCATCAACTACAAGTACGTGGTCGTGAAAGGCGTCTTCACCGAGGACCTGTGGGTCAGCGCGGCCGAGATGCGGCCAGGCAACCCGAAGGTGCTGCACCACGGCAAGGTCTGGGTCCGGCCGCCGGGATCGAAGTGGATGGAGAGAGCGACGTACGGTGAGGCCTACGAGCGCGAATCGCAGAGCGCGGTCATGGGCAACAACTCGATCGAGGAAGGCAACGACATCCTTGGCAAGTTCAATCCCGGGCTCGGCGCGCAGCGCTTCGACATCGACGGCGCCGCCAAGTTCATCCCGAAGGGTTCCGACCTCGTCTTCGAGCTGCATTACACGACGTCAGGTGAAGCGACGGCAGACGCGTCGCGCGTCGGGATCGTGCTCGCGAAGCAGGCGCCGAAGATGCGCTACTACTTTCACGCGGGACCGACGGCCATGAACCTGGCGATTCCTGTGTCCGACGGCAACGCCGAAGTCGTCAGCGAGATCACGTTCGGCGAGGATGCACGCCTCGTCAATGCGCAGCCGCACATGCACCTGCGGGGTAAGGACTTCGAACTACGCGTCGTCACACCCGACAAGAAGATGACGACGGTGTTGAAGGGCACGTGGAACTTCGAATGGCAGATGGGCTATCAGTACGCGGAGCCGATCGCGCTGCCGAAGGGCTCCAAGCTGCAGTTCATCACGCACTTCGACAACTCGCCGGCGAACCGGTTTAATCCGGATCCCACGAAGAAGATTGTCTGGGGGCCACAGAACTGGGACGAGATGAGCAACTGCTTCATCGGTGTCCTGTTCCCAACGTCCACAGCACCAGAGAAGGTATTCCTGCGCTCGGGTCCGAGCCTGCTGCCCCGGGGCGAAAGTGGACCGACGCTGGCTGCGTTCGCGCAGGTCGATCCGAACGCCGTCGGCAAGGCGAGCAACGCGTCCAGCGGCGGCGCTTCGGTTCCTTAGGCCTTCTTGGGCCTTCTTGGGCCTTCGGCCTCAGGCCTTAGGCCTCACCATCGGCCGATGGTCTTGCCATCGGCTTCGAACTTGGCGCCGATGAATTGGCCGGCGGCCGTGCCGTCCTTCATCGGATTGAAGCGGACGGTCACCACGTCACCCGCCTTGAACGTGGACGCGCGCCAGCCCTGACGCGAGAGCGTGTTGGGGCTGCCGCCTTCGAGGCTCCACTCAGTCTTCTTGCCGTTCTCGTCGATCACGACCTGCAGCCAGACATGCGGGTTGGTCCACTGCAGTTCCTTGACAGTTCCCTTCTTCTCGACAACCTTGGCGTCGTCAAACATCGCCGCGGAGTGGTGAGCGAGAACCGAAGGGCCTAGCGAGATCGCGAACGCGATGGCAAGAGCAAGATTCAGTCGTTTCACGATGCGCTCCATTGCGGCACCCTTAAAAGGGTGCCCGACTCACCGGCGCCGTTAAAAGGGCGCCCTACTTGTCGAGTGGCTTGCCGTCGGGCCCGAGCGTCAGCGTTTTGCCTGACGGGTCGATTGGGTTGCGATTGTTCTCCGCGCACGCATAGTCCCAGGCCCAGGTGCCGGCGGGCTGCTTCACGTAGCGCTTGGTGACCCGCCACTGTCCCTTCAGCGCCTTGGCATCCTCGATGACCATCTGCGCCTCCATCGTATTCTCATCGACCTTCCGCAGCCGTGTGGTCGCGCGGCTGGCGTCGCTGAGAATGAGACCGGTGCGATCGACGATCACATCGTTGTCTTTGGAGCCTTTCAGGCTGATGGTGTTGAAGACGAGCGTGTCGCCTTCCCAGTAGCCGACCGACGCGCCGTTATACGTCGGCCAGAGATCTTCGGACGCGGGGTGCTTCCGCCCGTCGGTGTAGATGCGCAACACGTTCGGCCCGTTCTCGGCGATCACATATACGGCGGCCGGCGTCACGGCGAACTCGTAGACGTCAGGCACGTTCATGATGCGCGGAAAGCCGTGCGGCGTGCCGCATGTGCTGACGGGATCGGGGAACTTGCCCTGGCGTACGAGCTCGATGTTCTTCCGATACTTCGCTTCCCACTCGTCCGTGTACGGAGGAGCCTCGCGAACACCCGGCTCGCCGGCGCGGCCGGTCGGCGGCTGGACGCTCGCGCGATCGAAGACGGTCGGACCCTGCATGGCCCAGATGCCGGACCAATCGGGCAGCGTTGGCCGCGTGCCCTGCGCGTCCGCACCGATGATGGCGACAACACAGAAAAGCGCAGCGCCGGCAATGACGCTGGCCATGGAAGGCAGACGTGTCACTGACTTCACCTCGCTGCCGATTATCACTCCGAACAGGTAGCCGGTGGGTCCGGCTGAAGCCGGACACTACAGCCGGACGCGTGCGGTTCAGGGAAGGCGGCGAAGCGCCCGTGTTTCGTTGTGCAGATTGTGAACGACGAGGAACGTGCGGAAAGCCGCCATGCCCCACATGCCTGCTGCCGCAACCTTCGGGTGCCGCGGGCCCATCATCATGTTCCAGGCGGTGAAAGTACCGACGTCGATTGCGGCGCCGATGGCGACGAGCTTGCCCGGCGACTTCTGAAACGGCTGCAGAAGAACGTTCGTCTCGCGCACGTGATAGTTGGTCAACGCGTGATACGTCGATGCCCAGTCAGCGGCGGCAGCGACGCTGGCGAGGGTGGTCGGCATTCTCAAGCTCGGACGCAGCTCCTGCGCCGACGCACGGCCTGCCACGATCCCCTGAAGCAGAGACACAACGAACACAGCGGCCACGAGCCGCCATCCTCGCCCAGGGAACCGCGAGCGGTTCCGGTAGACCGGGATGTAAGGCATAGGTCCCCTATCGGGCTTGAAAACGCTTGTCTGTAGAAGGTTTGGGTCGACGCCGGCCGACTCATCTTGACGTCGGCCTGAAGAGTATAC
>Ga0310811_10006438_pt1 | contig 15013 bp, 20 predicted proteins | sample YCmetagenome_FD_207642 | JGI IMG/M metagenome (GOLD analysis project Ga0310811, IMG submission 207642) | Soil microbial communities from experimental microcosm in Duke University, North Carolina, United States - YC | ecosystem: Engineered > Artificial ecosystem > Soil microcosm > Unclassified ...
AGCCAGGTTGTCGGATGACTACCTCAAGACGCGTGGGGGGCAGGTCCCGTACGGCCTCGCGCGGACCGCGAAAAGCTGATGCCATGCCGGCTGCTCGAACTCCCTGCACGAGCGCCAAGTTCATGACTGCAGGGAACACAATTCAAAGGAGTAGTGAGATGTTGAGATCGCTCCTTCTGACCAATGTATCGATATTGGCCGTGGCTGTGGCCACCCTTGGTTTCGCCCAAAAGGCTGGCGCGGCGGGCGACGACATCGCCACCATCACCCAGACCAACGGATCCGGTAACACGGCCACTCAGCATCAGCCGGGCGACCTCGGCAATAGCGCGACCATCACCCAGACCAACGATATGAACAACATCGCCATGCAGGAGCAATGGCGTAACCTGAACAGTGCTGACTTCGCCGTTGGTGGCAAGCAGACGATCACGCAGACGAACAACAACCCTGTTGCCGGCGCCTCGATGGCCAGTCAGCAGGACAACAGTTCCGGCGCCGTACAGACGGCAACGCAGAGCGGCAATACGATCGGGCGAGACGGCAGCACCAGGGTGATCCAGGCCATCAACTCGCCGTCTGGGCAAAACAACACCCAGACCAGCACGCAAACCAACAACATCGGCTCGAGCGTCAGACAGACAATCGGGACGGCGGCCCCCGGGACCGCGGTCTTCAACAGCAACTCGCAGACGGCCACCCAAGCCGGGCAGGCGTCGTCGTTCATCACTCAGTTGATCGACGGCGGGGGGACGGGCAACTCCCAGACTGCGTCGCAGACGGGCGTTGGTAGTGGCGCTGGTAGTACCGAGAACCTCATCAGCCAGACAATCCTGTCCAGCAACAACAATAAGCAAACCGCCAACGTCACTGGGTCCAACCTCGATATCACAATTACCCAGATGCAGCAGGCCGGTTCGCACGACAACACACAGACTGCATCGATCAACAACGGCAGCTTCCTGACTATGGTTAATCAGTTGCAAGCGGCTGGCTCCTTCAACAACACCCAGACCGCTACGACCAACAACGGCGGCGGTATGATTACTCAGTTGCAGGACGCTGGCTCCTTCAACAACACCCAGACCGCCACGATCAACAACGCCACTGGGACGGTTGATCAGTTGCAAGCTGCTGGCTCCTTCAACAATACCCAGACCGTCACGATCGATTCAGGCGGTGGGCGCGCCCTCCAGTTCCAGGGGGCAGGCGTGAGCGGCAATGCGCAAACGATCACGCAGGCTGGGGGTCAGGCTGGACAGGCCCAAGGCAACAACAACAACGTTGCTGTCGTGACCCAGACCGGTGGCTCCAACAACATTGCGATCCAGAACCAGGGAATTCTTCCTGGTACGACAGGCTTCATGTCAGTTTCTGGTGGCCAAGTTGTCCGACACTAAACGGCGTTTCGAGATAGCCTATCGAGGATGAGAGGGGGCGCAATGCCCCTCTCGAACCTCTCTTCGGGGGTCACAAGGAGATGACGATGCGTACGGCACAAGCCGCTCTGATCGCGAGCTGCCTCATCTCAGCCACGCCAGCATTCGCGGACGACCCGGTGACCATCAGCCAGGCGATCGCTGCCGCAGCGGCCGGTGGCGGGAACACATCGACAATCAAACAGATCGGTGTCGATAATTTCGCGCAGACGACCCAACTCGGCTCCCAGAACTATGCCGGTATCGGCCAGTATGGCAGTAACAACTCGTCCGTGATCATCCAGACCGGCATTGGCGGCTTGGTCATCAACAACCAGTATGGCAACGGCAATCAGTTCAGGATCCTGCAAACCGGTCCGCATCCGCAACCCATCATAATCAACCAGCGCCGATGAAAGTCCCCGGCCTGCCTCTCCTGATCATCGCCCTGGCTTCCGCGATGCCCGCGGCGGCCCAGGATCGCAAGGTGCCGGGTCAGGCGCTTCCCGCGCTGTCCGCGGCACAGCGGCAAGCGAAGACAGGCGATGTCGCCGGCGGACGGTTCATTCCCCAGCCCATCCTCGACATCCTGGGCGATCCGAGGATCGACCCGAATATCGCCTATATATTCTGGCAAACCTCTCGGAAGCCGCTCGAGGAGTGGACGATGAGTGAGGTCGGCTTCGTCACGAGCGTTGCGGCGACTTTGCTCGAGGCCGGAATCCCGCTCATCAAGATACAGACGCTCTATCAGTTCTGGGGGTTCGATCCCCGGGACATCTTCAGTCCATCGTTCGGCCCCGATTGGCAGTCGCAATCGACGGCATACGATCCCCGCAATGCCGGCAATCTGCTCTCGATCTCGTCCGCCGACTGTCAAGTCGATGTCAGCCTGATGACGGCGGCGACCTTCCGGGCGTGCTCGAGTGGCCAACGCGGATATTGAGGCGACCTAGAGTAGGGACACGAAAGGAGTAGCAGCATGCGCAGGTTAATGGTGACGGCCAGTGCGGCGATGTTTGCTCTCGGTGCAGCAGGGCCTGGCCTTGCGCAACAAAAGGAAAGCCCCGGAACCACCTCGGAGGACCTGGGCGTGAACAATCAGCAAATCGTCAACAAACCTGCGGGCGATGCTTCGATCGTGCATCAGCACGCGGGGCAAGGCAGCCACGACAATGTCCAGAGCACAACGACGTCGTCGCCCGGGGCCTCGCGCAATACTGTCGTCCAAACGACGGAGGGCGGGAACAACGCTCAGATCGCGGTCCAAACCGGCGGCAGCGGTAATGTGGTGGTCCAGACACAACATGGCTCCGGCAACCGCCAAACGGTGACCCAGACCGGCGACAGCAACCGGGCAGTCCAATCCCAGTCTGGCGACAATCATTCGGGAACTCTCAATCAACGGGGCGGAGAGACGGACATTCAGATTCAGAAATAGGCGCTTTACAGAGTGCGACCCAAGTCGAATGTTGCCCACGAGATCCGCCTCTAGCCCAAACCGCGGCGATGTATCTGTGTCAGGTGACAGTAAGCCGCCATCGCTATCGATACTTCCGTCGCTCCGGGCCCTTTTGTCCTCCCAGACCGGGGGCCGCTCTACGCTTGAGCGCATCGCCGGAGTGACACTCGATCTGGACCGGCGCCTGTAGAGCATCCAACGCTCAGCGCCGGCGCCAGAACTAGCAACGCACACCTGATGAAGGAACTACTATCTACGCAACCGCCGATCGGGCCATCTCGGCGTGTGCGAGGAAAGGCAAGTCGAAGGGACTGCCAAATCCTCATCGCGCTTTCCCGGAATCCTCGAGAGTAATCAACGCAGGATTGCGGGCGGCTGACCGCGGAACGGTAGCTGACCCGTCGATCCCGAGGAATACTAGTTGGCCATCCGCTCCCCTAGCTCCGCATCGCTTGCGTCCATCTGGACATCCCGGTGCCTGAGGCCCGGTCAAGTCCTGGCACCATGCCGGGGCGTGGATGGAGTCGGAGATGGCGATCGACTGAGGTCGCGCTGCTAATTCTGGTACTACCGCTAAATGCTCGCCGAGATGTTGTACTTGGCTCGCCAATAGAGGCCCGAGCCTCGCGGATAGCCATGGAGGCTTCCTCCATTCTTCACACCCAACAAACGCCAATGAGCCTGTGGAACGGCTGTGGGTATTTCTGGCGATCACAGAAAAATACATCTGCCGCTTCAGGAATGAGCTTTGAATCAGAGCCGAACTTGGCGCATCAACTTGATTGCGCGGCATTTCATCCTTCCAGCCCAACACCGCGCGAACCCCAAGAGAAGGGCCGCGAGCTTCCCCAATCGCGGCCCTTTTCCACGTCCTGCTGCCAGTCTACCGGTACCCCGGACCACCTGGCGCCATAACGTAAGCCTCCGCGAGGCATCGCTCCGGCGGCGCTTCAGCGTCATCCTACTTGCCGTGTTAGGGCTCCTATCATGAGGCGTATTGCCGGTCCCTATGGAGCAAGCCTCCCAAAGGCGAGCTTGTCGGACTATGGTCAAGCCCAGTGCCGCCCAGGGATAGAAATGGATCGAAGATTCTTTGCGTTACTGGTGGCCGGCCTGCTGCCCGTCGCCGCGGCCGGTCAGACTAGCGATTACCTGCAGCGCTTTTCGGGCGCTTGGGTCGGCGGCGGTATAGTGAGGCGGAGCCTGACTGGTTCGCCTTGGCGCGTGTCCTGTCAGTTGGCGCCGACCTTTGGCTACAACAGCGTCTCGCTCGCCGGCACCTGTCGGCCGCGCTACCTCTTCTTCCTATCGGACAATATCGTTGCGACACTCCGTTATGATCCGGCGACGAGCAGCTATTCAGGGACTTACTTCGTCAACGATGGCTCGCCGGCCGCTTTGGCAGGCACCGAGGTCGCGAATGCCCTAACTCTCAGTGTGCGTTGGGCAAAGCCGGTGAACGGTCATCTTGATGCGATCATTCGTATCGTCAATGAGGGCGGACTGTTCACGCTCACCACCACCGATCCAGTAGGCGTAGACGGCCAGCCTGTGGTGACATCCGACCTGTCATTCACGCGTTCGCTGAACTAACGGCAGGACCTTGGGCTCCGGAAACCGTTGTACGATTCCCTAATGGCCAGCAATCGCTATTGGCGCGGACAGGGCACGTTCTCGAGCCCGCCGCAAGCAAAAATGACAATCGAGAGCGCGAGGAGGAGTCCGGACTACGACGATACGAAACGCGCTCATCTTTACTCTTTGCCTGAACACTGTCGCCCCGGCGGGTCGCCACGTCCGCATCGACATGCGCCACCGACACACGTTGCAAAGCCGCGCACGTCTGCCCAGCCAAGGCAATTTTCTGAGCGGCGGGGCGATATGGCCAGCCTAGAGCCGCATCGTACGGTTGCAACGCATTGTACGAGCTACCGCCAAATGGTGAGACGCCTTAGCTCGCCGGCGGCCGTATGGTCGAAGGCGATTCAAGGGCGAGACGTCTGGGATTGCGTGGGCCACGCCTTCGACCTTGGAGGCCCATCCCAAAGCTACGAAAGCGTACGCTTGGTTATCGCCCATTGAGGAGAGCGATAAACGGCGGTTCTATGCCGTATTGCACCTAGCCGGCACTAGCTCGCCCCTAGGTCGCGATGCGGGGATCCGGTGCCACTGAGATCAAGGTGACCGATGCGCGGAATCAATCCGGCTACATGGCTCGCCCTATGCGAGCTGGCGTTCCTCAATACACTGCCGGGCGCGACCAAGCCGACGCGATTCCGTCTCGATCATGAAGGGTGTGCTTGGTACCTGGACAGATCCGCTGTGGCCGTGCCCGTTCCAACATGGCAAGCGTGGGCGACTCGGCAGGTGATCAGGCGTCGCCGGCGGTGAGCAGGAGTAGTGAATAAGTCGGCATGCGCGCGCCATCAGCGCCGCTCAGTAGTGGGTCTGCTTGACGGGAGCGGTCTCCGCGAAGCGCGCAGCGCGTCAAATGCCTTTCCAGCGTCCTCCCCACTCGCCGTGCTATGGCTCTCGTTATGACGATGAGCCCGACTGCAATCCGCACTGCCCGGCCGCAACCTGGTGTCCGAGCGGGCGGACTACCCGGCTGGCGAGGACGCGATGCTTTGGGGCGAGTACCGCTTCGCACCGCGCTTCCGCGACCGACCGCGTCGGCGCCGATCGGTAGGCTTATCGAGCGCTTCGAGCGCCGCGCACGGACGAGTAGCAGCGCGCTTGCCTCTTCTCCCGACCGGCCATAGCGCGGTTGCTGGTCGATCTGCCGCTATCGGGGATCGAGGGCAGCCTTCCGCTGCACTTCCTCGGTCTTGCGCATGTCGAGCCACACCTTCGCCTGCTGCTCGGACGAGATCGGGCGGTCATTCACGCGCGTATCCTTCAGCCAAACCCACCAGCCCTTATGGTCTTTGGTCAGCTCATGGCCGCGATAGATGATCATCGCTCTTCCCCTCGGCTTCTGGACCTAGGCTACAAGCACTATCGAGCGAGCGGCCGGCGGGCAACTTCGTGGACCACGGCCTAACCCCTTTTTGACGTTGACTCCGCTCGTCAGAGCGGACGCATCGGGTCGCGTTGGGCTGCTTGGCGTAGTCGGTAAATCAAAGTGTCGGACAGCCGCCTGACCATGTTCACAATCTCGGTGGCCTCCGCCTACTAGCTTTCCTGAATGTAGCGCCGCATCTGCTTTACGCACCCGTTGCTCTAAGGTGCCGAGTTCCTGCGGCCAAAGGCCCGACTCGGAGCTGTCGGCCCTAAAAATGACTGGACTTGCTGTTTCATTGACCGGCACAGAGTGACTCGGGCCTGAAGGGAAAGGACACTGACATGGCCACACGAACGGTTCGCGCCTTGTTTTTTGTGGGCGCCGCGCTCTTCGGAACTACAGTGCTGCCATCCGTGCGACCGGCCTTTGCAGAATCGAAAGTTGGCGTGACGTCGGTAGCCGACGGAGATCCGCTTGGCAAACCACCGACTGAAGCCGAGCGTGTGCTACGCATTGGCATTGACGTCCAGGCCAACGAGATCGTAACGACGCACGCCAACGACCGTGCGCATCTCGTCTTCCTCGACGGGAGCTCGCTCACCGTCGGCCCTAACGCGCGGCTCACCATCGACAAGTTCGTCTACGATCCCCACTCCAAGACAGGCGATCTCGCCATCACCGCCTCGCAAGGCGTGTTCCGCCTGGTTGGCGGCAAGATCAGCAAGACCAATGCCATCAATATCAACACACCGTCCGGCACTATCGGCATCCGTGGCGGCATCACGATGTTTGGTGTGAGCCAGCGTAGCACGACCGCGAACTTCATCTTCGGCAACAGCATGACCGTCACCGGCCAAGGTCTGACGCAGACCGCCACGCGGCCTGGCTCGCAGGTAATCGTCAATTTTGGTGCACCGCCCAGCCTGCCGAGCCTGTTGCCGCCCGGCGGGGCCGCCAGTCTGATGAGCCAGCTCGAGACCGGCAGCAACAGCTCGGGGGCGGGCGGCAACGCTGATCAGAAGTCACAGAGCTCGGGGTTCTCCAGTATCAATTCGGGACAGCAGCAGAACGCGCAGAACGCTATCCAAGGTGGGCTGCCTCCGAACACAAACAACAACACGCTCACACAAGTCGTGAGCAACACCAATCCTGCGACCAATCCCAACAATCCATCGACTACCACAACGACCACGTCAACGACGCAGCCAGGATCGCAGACTTCACCGCCAGGCAACACTACGCCCAAGACTGCCCAGACTTTGCAAGGCTATGTCGGTGGTCTGCTCGTCGCGAGCGCCGGACGTCACTCGATAACAACCGGGCTCTCAGGTGCGCAGCCAGGAGATCTGAGGATCAGGACCAACGCCGAAAACAGCACGGCGAAGGCGAAGGTCATTATTCGCGGCCTGGACGGATCGATCACCTCACCCAACGCCACGCTGAAACTGGGTAGCGGGCGCCACGGCGGTAGCTTCTTCCAGGACGATCAGAATTACATTACCGCCACCGTCAATGGCCGTGCCACAATCCGGGCCGGAGAGGAAACGATCATGGCGCGCGACACCAGCGTGCTATTGACCACAAGCCAGGTCCCCGGCGGCTCCTATGTCGGCGTCAGCTGCAGCGTTTGCGACTTCCTGACTTTTGGCGAGTGGGAAACCGCAATCAGCACCCGCCGCTACAGGGGCCCGACCGCGGTCGCGACACAAGCCCCGTGGGTGGCTGGCACGCTGGCGACCGAACTGCCCAACACCCAAAGCGCGTCCTTCAGCGGCGGAATGTGGGGCCAGGCCCAGAACGGCAACAGCGCCATCCGGAATGTGACCGGTTCCTTCGGCATGAGCTACAGCTGGGGCGCAGGCACCGGCACCTGGAACGCCAACTTCGACAACCGGACCTACACCGGCAACGTCGCGGGGAGCGGTGGCGTGAGCTTCGCCGGCAGCAATATTGCGGCTACTACAGGTAACCGAACGATGTCGGTAAACGGCTCCTTCTTCACCAGTCCTGCTGCCGCCGGTGGCGTGGCTGGCGTCGCCGGCCAGTTCGGCGCGCGCGGTCCACAGTACCAGGCCTCTGGCGTCTTCGGCGGCGCCAAGCTGCCATAGCGGTGGTCGGTCCAACTGAGTACGCAAGTCCTGACGCTGTCCGCGACCTCGTTCGGCTGCCATCGGGAAAGTTGCGATTGTCGAGGTTGCTTTAGGTCAACGCGATCCTCCAACTGCTCTCGCGGCGTGGCCCCCTCCGCCCCTTCGCGGCCTATTGGATGGCCGGCCGGAGAAGCAAGGCGGCCAGCAGGAGCAGACCGGGGACTCCTCGAGGGGTTTGCGGAGATCGATCACGGTTGGTCGGTCTCAATCTCCGTGATGCTTAGTATGTGCGGCCTCGTAGGGCGGTCCGGAAGCAACTTCGATCCGCGGTCCATCTGGTCGAGCTGCACCATGAAGGCGTGATGCGCTGCCGCACCTAGCAGCAGAATGACAACCTTGGGTGCTCCGCCCATCTCGGTCAGGTGGACCTGTTCCAGCGCCTTCGTTTCCATCTTCGTAATCTCAACCGTCTTGTGGGACGATCTCTCGGCTACCTCCACCACCTTGTGCCCAATCTCCAAGCAGCTCTTTGGTCTTGCGCTTCCAATCACCTCGCGCCTCGATGACCATAGCCGTTAGCTTGCTTGGTTCGTCGCCACTCTGTTCGCTTGCCAAAACGTGAGTCGGACGTTCGATGTAGATGGGCCTTGGTCCTCAGATTGACCAACAGCAGAAGTCGTCGCCAAGATCAGCGCCGCCCCAAGCCAAAGGACGTCCGATTCATCATCCTTCCCTCCACAATCTCCCGCTGTGATCCTGCACGACCACCGCCGGAAGCCCAAATGGAAAAGGCCACCAGCGGTCTGTGCCATCGGCCTTCAAGAAATGACGCCACGCAAGCCCTTGGGACTAACCTGAAATTCCCTGCCGCCATCAATGGGCTGTGACGTACAACCGGCTGCACCAATGATGAGCCGCTCCCCCCATTCGCCGCGCGAACAGCAAAGCGCCCACCAGCCAGGCCCTCGACGCGGCAGCCCGCTATCTCGTCTACAAGCTCTACGACGCCTCCAAGGGGACCAGCATGGCTCCCTCATGGCAGTCCGTCCGGGCACTCGGTGAAGCGGTCGCGACGGTAAGCCGAGCGGTAGAGCGCGGCTGGGTGGTCCTTCGGGACGACGGCAACAAGGGAAAGACGAAGGAGATCTGGGCTGCCCTAACCGAGGAAGGACGGGCGCTCGCGCGGAAGGGACTTCGCTGAAGTGGAGAACGCGAGCGAAATTTATCAGCTCAAGCGTAAAACGTACAGCGACCCGATCATCTGACTACGGCATGGAGCCGGCTGCCGGGCGCCAATTGGGGGACCAACTTCCGCACGCTGAAGAACAGCTAGTAACGGCCGCGGCTCGATCGAGGGCACCGATGCGTGGTGCCGGCGACGGCCTTCGCCGGGCCCGACAAGTGGCGTTGGTTCAAGAGGGCGGATGGGCTGCTTTTCTGCTTCGCCGGGATTTGGCGGTCGTGGACCGGCGACCGCGGCACGAAGAAGACGCCTAGCGTCGGCGGGCACATGCGCTCTCGGTCATGACGACCGAGCCGAACGGGGGCGTCCAGCCCATCCACGAGCAGGCAATGCCGGTCTTGCTGATGACAGCTGAGGACGTTGATAGGTGGTTGAAGGGCAGCTCAGTGGAGGACGCGGTGGCGATGCAGAAGCCGGCGCCTGATGATGCTCTCGAGGTGGGACCGCCGGTGAAGCCGGAGAAGAAGGCGGCGTAACTGAGGAAAACTCATCAGGTGGGCGGGCTCCCGCAGAAATGGGCATATCTCCACCGACGCCAATCAAACGGTTCATTTGATAAATCTCAACGGCAGAGTTTGAGCCGAGGACTATGGTCGTCTTCGCCGAGCGCTAGACCTCGGCGTGCCGATTCGGTCGTTTCGGGCAGTTCAGCAAGGGAGAGAAATGTTATGAAGACCGTGATCGCCATCGTGCTTTCAGCAGGGGTCGCACTGCCGTTCGCTGCCTTTGCTCAGTCGAGTGATGTCGAATATTGCAACAAGCTGAGCGCGACTTATCGGTCGACCGGCATGGCAAACTCGACGCCCCAAGCTCAGATCCCCGAGGCGATGTCGAAGTGCTCAAGCAGCCCCGCGACTTCGATACCGGTGCTGGAGAAGGCGCTCACGGACAACAAGGTGACGTTGCCAAAGCGCTAGGGAGACCCATCGGTAAAGCGCCCGCAGTCAATTTTTCGGCGGGCGTCGAGAAAGCCCGATCGGGATCAGCTTGATCGGGCGTTCTCTCTGACTTTTGATGCTCGGCGCCGATTGTCATTCCGAGTTGGGATCAGTTTCGAGCTCCTGAATACCGGAGACAGGCGGCAGCGGCAGACTTGATCGCCGGCGGTTCGCCCGAAAAGCCAAGGAACCAACAGAGTGCCCGGCAACGCGCTACCCCTCTGATGCATCAGGCCGTGCTGTCCGGGCGGAGGTGATCATGCAGAACGGCTTGTCCTTGCTGCCATGCGGGCGCTGTTCGGGCCTCAGCACCAATATCTGCTGGCCTTTCGATGGCCAACCGCAGGCTGAATTCCGTGGTGTGCCCGTTCGCGAATACTGGCGACCCAAAGAGTCCCTCTTCCGCTCGAGCGATGCGCTCGGACCGGTGTTCAAGATCACCGACGGCATCGCTGCGCTTTTCGGCGTGCTACCCGACGGGCGGCGGCAGCTTATAAGGTTCCTATGGCCGGGTGCCCTATGCGGCTACCTATCAGAAAACGGCCGCCATTTGTTCGAAGCCGCGGCGATCACCAATGTTCAAACCTGTAGCTTCGCACGCGGCAGCTTCGATGCTTGCGTGGCACACGATGCGGCGTTTGCAGAAGCCTTGCGGGTTGAAATGGCGGCAACCTTCGAGGAATTCGGACGGCATATGACGACGCTCGGCCAGCTGAACTCGGTCGAGCGCGTAGCCGACTTCCTGCTCGGTATGCGGGAGGCCTTGGAGGCCGTCCACGCCCAGATCTCACCGCTCCACCTCCCGATCAAGCGGAGGCAGATGGCTAACTATCTCGGTCTACGTGTCGAGACAGTCAGTAGGGCGTTCAATGAGCTGCGGCAGCGGCAGCTTATTGTTCCTGACGGGAACGAAGTGATGATCCTCAATCTGGCGGGCCTTGCGGCTTCGGCTGGCCGTAGTAGGCCTGCTTAAGTACTACCAAGCCCTGGGCAGGACGCGCAGCTTAGCTACTTGAAGGCGCGCCGCCAGTCCCAAGCCTTTGTGCAGTCGTGCGCATGCACGCCGAGGTATGCGCCAATCGCCGCCTTCTCCTGGCTGATGTAGTCCGAGCTATACCGCGTGAACGCCCAGGCCATGCCAGCGCTTACCATCAGTATGCCGAGATCCTGGCCGGTCACCTTGCATAAGCCGATCGTGCGCCAATATCGGTCATGGCCTCGGTCTTCACATTGGACCGGCCCGCTCGTCATCAGCTGCTCAAGGTAATGCGTAGCCTCGACGCCTGCTGGCCATCCGTCATGATAGCTCTGGCGGCTTTCCGGCGCGTCGATGCCCCATAGGCGATAGCGGGTGCCGTTCAGGGCGATCGTATCTCCATCTATCACCCGCTGCGCCGCTGCTGGCGTAGCTAACAGCAGGGCGATCATCGCCAGCGCTATACCCCTTCTCCCAAATTCCATTTGGTCTCCTCGTGTCTCTCGGTAGAGGATTACCACGCAGCACGACTGTGAAAGGAAAACGAATTCCGGCCTTGTCGGAGGTTCTGGAATGGACAAGGAGACGGCGGCGTACCTGCTTCTGATAGCCGAACAGAGAGTGAAGGAAGCAACTCAGCGGACCGCGCGACAGCGCGAGGTGGTCGCCGGCCTTCAGCGCAATTTCGGCCACCAATACGACGAGGCGCATGAGTTGCTCGAGCAGCTCATGCTGTTCGAGAGGATCCTGCTACAGGAGTGTGATCGGCTTCGGACGATTCGGGACCGGCCCGCGAAGCAGAGCGGCGATGACTAGGGGAAGCCATCGTTCTACCTGAATAGGCAAGCCGCAGCATCGAGCCAATCAGTCTCTCGGCATGACCATTCTGCCAGGGTGACCGTGACGCCGTCGGGTGATCCCGGATCCCCATCGCCGCTAGACGTCGCCTGACGGCATGGCCATAGCGAGCGTCTCGGTCGCGGATCAGGTGGCTCGGTGCCTCCTCCCACGGGAAGGCCTCGGTAATCTATTGCGCAATCCAGTCCGCCGTTGGATGGTCGGTCACGCTCAGTGAGATCAGGCGTCGCCGTTCGTGCCGGAGGATGACCAATACAGACAGCAGCCGAAAGTTGATCGTTGGTACCACCAGGAAGTCCATCGCGGCAATGCCGGCGACATGTTTGCTCAGGGATGTCTTCCAGGTTTGCCCTGCGCCTCCCGGGCAACGTTTGGCCATGTACTTGGCCACTGTCGACTGCGCGACCTCGATCCCCAACTTCAGCAATTCACCATGGATGCGCGGCGCGCGCCACAACGGGTTCTCCACGCTCATCCGTCGGATCAGATTTCGGACTTCGACGGAGATTCCGGGCCGACCGCCGTGAGACCGTGACTTCCATCGCCAGTAAAGCCGAAAGCCCATGCGGTGCCAGCGCAGCACCGTGTCGGGCTGCACAATCGTGATGGCGCTCCTCAACGATGGAAACAGCCGGCATAGCCAAACAAAGAATAACCGATCAGCGGTGGTGACCCTTGGCCTCGAGGAGGCCCGCCGGCGAAGCACGTTCAGCTGGGGCCGCAGCATCGCGATCTCGGCTTCGAGCTGCGCCCGCGTCCGCAATGGTGCGGCCAGTGCGTGAAGGAGCAGCCGGAGGAAGTCGAGCATCGCGCCTTACGCTAGCTCATCCTGTCGTCTGATCCAGCCCGGATGAGGTTTTCGGTACGGACAGCCCTGACGCGGGTCGCATCATCAATCGCGGTGTCCTGGTAGCGCTTGATCGCTCTGCCGTCCTTTCCCTGAAAGATCAGGAACTTGACGTCGACCTGGATCTGATGGCCTGGGACCTTCTGCTCATAGCGTTGGTCTGCGCATGCGCGTGCCGCGCGGAAGCCGGTTCAGACCATTGCGCCTGAGAATGCGATAGTCGCCGGCATCCGAGATCTTGATGCCGTGATAGCGGGCCAGATACCAGACGATCCGGATCGGTCCTAGATGGTACGTCCGCCGCAGATGTAGAACCTTCTCGATGATCTCCGGAGGGGTCTAGTTCGCGGGGTTCCTCGGCACCGGCCTGCGGTTTGCCAGGCCGGCTTCTCCACGTCGTTGCAAAGCGGCTTTCCAACGATAGAAGCTGGCGCGGGAGATGCCGAAATACCGGCAAGCCTTGCAAACGTCACCAATCTGCTGGGCATGCCGAAGAATACGCAGCTTGCGCTGAATATCGCGCTCGTTCTGGTTCATGGACGTCATCCTTTCCGTCCAACCGGCCCCCAAAAGGATGTCTCGCAAGTCCGTACATATCTACAGATACCATCGTCATCGCCCTGGAAGGATCCTTGCATGACCTGGACCACTTGGGTTTATCCGACAGGCTTATCAAGCAAACATCAATATCCAACTCCGTGGGGTTCTCTTTTTCAAAGGCCGCCAAGTAGATGTTCTCAACGCTTTCGATGTTCATTCGTAGAGACTCCCATAGCGAAGTCTCTTGCCCGCAGAAGCTCGGCCTCCTGGATCATGCGCAGTACCTGCTGGGTTGACCATGGCGCGATCAGTTTGAAGGGGCCTGCATCCGAACCGCGATCCAATGCGTCCGCAATCTCATGCAGCGGCAGTCCGGCTCTTCGCAAGGCCGTGATTTGCGGCATCGTCGAAGCGATGTGCCGCCGGTCAATCAGCCCGATCTCCGCCGGTGAGCGTACGTGTATCCGGTTTTTTACAGGCATAAGGTTTCCGAAGCGCACAATAGCCGGTGCGCAGAGCGACATCGCCACAGCTTGCAACACTAGACTACGACGATCGATCATTGGATTCCCTTCGTTGCCGTCAGGCCTCATCCCTGTTCGGAACCACCTTGCCGGGATTGGCAGGTTGGTATGGGCAAAGCCCATTCTTGATGATCAGCTAGGAGATGGTGTGCTTCTCCAGCGGTTCAATATCTTTTCATCATAAGGCCCGTTTGAAGGCGTTTCAGTTTGTCCAACCGGTATTGCATAGCTGCGGAGGCCGCGCCTCTCTTCGAAGGGTCGGCATCGAGGCCGCCCATGATGGGATCAGAAGGAGGGGAGACGGCCTACCGAACGTCCTTGCTGCAAGACGGATGGCAGGCACGGGGCGATGTGGTCGGTCAGTCTGTCCGGCCCACCAGACACATTCGCTCGGGGAGACCAAGGGGATCAAGTGGAAGCTTGACCATGCCATTGCGATTTTCGCCCGCGACCAGCCATTCCATGGCTGGTCGCGGGCTGCAACCAAGGGGCCGTCTACTCGTTGCCGCAAACCGAGAGCGGAAGTAACCGACGCCTATCGTCGGTTTGAATCGGGCACTCCCTCCCAAACGCCCTGATCTGCTCAGCCCACTGCGGCCACGCGCCGTACCAGCTCCGATTTCCTGTCCTTCCCTTCGATCATCCGCGCCATTTCGGCCAGTTTGCGGTTTATCGGTACCCCATGGCGCGCCCATATTTCACGCCGATAGGTGAGGCCATACACCACGCCGGCGACAGCGTCGGCGCAATCTTTGCTGAAGTTGGGTGGGTGATCGATGAGGCCGGTTTGGGGATCGCGCTCCATCGGATGATCTCTGAGAGCGCCTTCTCGTGCTTGGGCGCCTCTACTCGGCCATCGTAAAACGCTGTCTTTGTCACTTCGTACGGCAACGGAGTTTTATCCATTGAGAGCGGGCCGGTAGTGAATCCTCTCTGACGCAGGATCTGCATGCTGTCGACCGACTGGTAGCTGTCAAAGCTGATCCACTTCAGATTCACGCCCTGCTCATGTAGCGCGTAGAAGAGCTTGCGGATGTTCTCGAACTCGATCTCGCCATTCCTTGGCGGTTGCACCTCGAGAATCAGATCAAGATTGATGACGGGCATCAGCTC
>Ga0310811_10006439_pt1 | contig 15013 bp, 17 predicted proteins | sample YCmetagenome_FD_207642 | JGI IMG/M metagenome (GOLD analysis project Ga0310811, IMG submission 207642) | Soil microbial communities from experimental microcosm in Duke University, North Carolina, United States - YC | ecosystem: Engineered > Artificial ecosystem > Soil microcosm > Unclassified ...
GCCGTGGATAGGGCCTCGACCTCGCGGGCCAGCAGGTCGAGATGTTCCTTGAGCCAGGGATCGTAGATGGCGAAGACGATCTCGAGCTTCGATTTGAAATAGACATAGACGCTGGAGGGCGCGATGCCGGCGGCCTTGGCGATCTGGCCGATCGTGGCGCCGGCATAGCCGCGCTCGGCGAAGAGCCCGGCGGCCGCGGCGAGGATGCGCTCCCGGACCTCGCTCTTCTTGACCTGGGCCATGGCGTCGAATCCTATAACGAATGAAGTTCGGTATTGAATACCGAACCCTATTCGGTTTTAATCCGTTTGGCCATCAACGCAATGGCAAACAGGCAGGGAGAGAGGGCGATGTTGCACGCCGCGGTGCGCAGCCAGGAAGTCAATCCGGCGAAGCTGCCCCTGTTGTTCCGCAAGCAGTTCGAGCTCTGCAAGATCAAGCCGGGCGAGACCATCGCCATCGTCAGCGATCTCGGCACGCGGCGCGACTATATCGAGGCCGCCTTCGCCGCGGCCGACGATCTCGGCGCCGACATCTATGAGATGTGCGTCAACGCTATCCCGGGTTGGACCAAGGTCGGGGTGCCCACCATCGGCAAATGCAAGGGCACCCTCGAGGCGCTGATGGCCTGCGACATGGTCCTGATCTTCCATGTGCCCTTGTTCTCGGCCTGGCTGCGCCAGGTGATGAACAACAAGGTCAGGGTGCAGATGATCATCGACGCGCCCGACGATCTCGAGCAGCTGCAGTCGCCCCCCGGCCTGAAGGAGGCGGTGCTCCATGCCCAGGGGCTCTACCAGAAGACGAAATCGGTGCGCGTCACCAGCGCCGCCGGGACCGACCTCACCTATGCCTGCGGCGAATATCCCGTGATGAGCCAATACGGCATGGCCGATGAGCCCGGACGCTTCGATCATTGGGGCGTCGGGCTGCTCCACACCTTCCCCAATGAGGAGAGCGCCGCCGGCCGGGTCGTCTTCCAGCCCGGCGATATCATCATCCTGCCGTATTGCCGCTATGTGCAGGACGAGGTCCGGCTCGAGATCGAGGGCGGCCATATCACGCGCATCGAAGGCGGGCTCGATGCGGCGCTGATGCGCGACTGGCTGAAAGACGGCGAGGATTTTGCCGGCGATCGCGATCCCTATGCCGTGTCGCACGCCGGCTGGGGGCTGAACCCGCAATGCCGCTGGGATTCCATCGCCCTCTATGGCGATGCGCCGGAGCGCAGCCGCGCCGCCGCGCGCAGTTTCCCCGGCAATTTCCTGTTCTCGACCGGGCCCAATACCCAGGGCGGCGGCAAGCGCAAGACCCGCGGCCATTACGACGTGCCGATGCGCGGCTGCACCATCGCCCTGGACGGAACCGTCGTGGTCGAGGAAGGTCGCATCGTCGATCCCAAGATGATCGTGCCGCGCGTGTCGCGCTGAGGCATCGGCCGAGCCGACGGGGAGCCAGCCATGCGTCTCGAGGGAAGTTTCATCGTCGCCGCGCCGCAGGAGCGGGTCTGGACCCAGATCACCGACGCGGCGCTGATGGCGGGCTGCATCCCGGGCTGCGAATCCATCGAGGTGGTCGATCCGAAGACATATCGCGCCATCGTCAAGGTCCAGGTCGGCCCGATCGGCGCGCGCTTCAGCCTGATTGTGGAGGTCACCGAGGAAACTCCGCCCTGGCGCGTGCTCTCCGTGACCCGGGGCGAGGAAGGCACGCGGGCCAGCATCGTCTCCGCCGAGAACGAACTCCAGCTCCTGTCCCAGGATTCGGCGACCACCGAGGTCCGCTATATCTCCGAGGTCTCGGTGACCGGCCGCCTCGGAAAATTCGGCCTCGGCGTCATGAAGAAGAAGGCCCAGAGCATCGGCGAGGAATTCGTCGGCAATTTCCGCGCCAAGGTCGAGCAGGGGAGCAGCTCGTGAGCGGGCCCCGGTTGCTGCGCCCCGACAGCCTCGCCGAAGCGCTGAGCTTGCTCGCCGAGCCCGAGGCGCGCTGCCTCGCCGGCGGCGCCACCTTGGTCGCGATGATGAATGCGGGGCTGGTGGAATCCCGGCTGCTGGTGGCCCTCGACGGCATCACCGCGCTCAGCGGGATCATCGCCTCGCCCGAGGGCGGCTTGCGCATCGGCGCCATGACCCGCCATCGCGAGACGGCCGCCGACGCACGCCTCGCCGGCTCTCTCGCCATGGTCCGCCAAGCGGCCGGCGTGATCGCCAATCCCGTGGTCCGCAATATGGGCACCATGGGCGGCTCCATCGCCTTCGCCGACCCGGCGGCAGACTATCCGCCGGCCCTTGTGGCCGCCGACGCCGAGATCGAGATCGCCCATGCCAGTGGCAACCGGCGCCTCCCCGCCCGGGAATTCTTTCTCGACTGGTACACGACGGCGCTGGAGCCCGGCGAGATGGTGACGGCCATCCATCTGCCGCCACCGACGCCCGCACGCTCCGTCTATCGCAAGCTCGCCCGCACCAGCGGGGATTTCGCCATCGCTTCCCTGGCGTTGGCGCTGGACGGTGAGAGCCTGCGCATCGCGATCGGCGGCTGCGGCCCCACGCCCCTCCGGCTCGATGCCGCCGAGGCGGCGCTGGCCGGCCGCCTCGAGGATCCGCGCGCGATTGCCGAAGCGGCGGCCCTGCTGGTCGAAGCATCCGATCCCGTGGACGACGTCCGCGGCAGTGCCGACTACCGCCGGCGGCTGATTCCCCGGCTGCTGGCCGCGGCCCTTGCCGATCTGCGGGAAGCGCGGGAGGCCGCCTGATGGAGGGCCGTCAGGATCTGACCTTGACCGTCAACGGCCAGCAGCGTCGGGTTTCCGTCGAAGGCGGCGAGACCTTGCTCACCGTGCTGCGCGACCAGCTCGCCCTCACCGGCGCCAAGCGCGGCTGCAATCAGGGGGTCTGCGGCTCCTGCACCATCGCCGTCGACGGCTGGCCGGTGCGGGGCTGCCTCTCGCTGGCCGCCGCCTGCGAAGGCCGTGAGATCACCACCATCGAAGGAGCCGGCGCCGATCCCGCCATGGGCGTGCTGCAGCGCCAGTTCGCCGAGCGCGGCGCGGTACAATGCGGCTTCTGCACGCCCGGCATGCTGATCTCGGCCCGCCGGCTGATCGCCGATACCCCGCAGCCCGGCGTCGAGGAGGTGCAGGCCGCCCTCTCCGGCAACATCTGTCGCTGCACCGGCTATCGCAAGATCGTCGATGCCGTGCTGGCCGCCGCCGCCGAGCTGGCGCCATGAACGACCAGGCTACCATGCCGGACGGCATCGCCGTCGGCCGCTCGATCCCGAAGCTCGAGAATCGCGAGAAGGTCCTGGGCGAGGCGCAGTACATCGCCGATCTGCAACGTCCCGGCATGCTGCATGCCGCGATCCTGGGCAGCCCCTACCCCCATGCCCGCATCCGCGGCTATGACACCGCCGCGGCGCTGGCCGCCCCTGGCGTCGTCGCGGTGCTGACGGGTGACGATGTCGGCGAAGGGCGCATGGGTGCCTTCATCAAGGACGAGCATGCCCTGGCCAAGGGCAAGACGCTCTATGTGGGCGAGCCCGTGGCCGCCGTCGCTGCGGAGACCGAAGCCCAGGCACGCGCCGCCTGCCGGCTGATCGAGATCGACTATGAGGAGTTGCCGGCGGTGCTGTCGCCGGAGGCAGGCATCGCAGCCGGCGCGCCGATCCTGCATGAGAAGCTGGCCGATTACCTCAAGGTCTTCGATGCCGGATCGTCGGGCAATGTCGCCTCGCGCACGCGCTTCGAGGAAGGCGATGTCGATGCCGCCTGGGCGGATTGCGACGTCATCGTCGAGGGCGAATTCACCACCCAGGCCCAGGCCCATGTCGCCATCGAACCCTGCGGCGCCCTGGCCGAGTTCGAGCCCGGCGGCCGCGTCACCTTGTGGTCGGCCAATCAATCGGTCTTCCGCGTTCAGGCCAATGTCTGCGAATCCCTCGGCCTTTCCATGGCCAAGCTGCGCTGCCTGACGCCGCGGGTCGGCGGGGGCTTCGGCAACAAGATGGAGGCCCATGTCCAGCCGATCACCGTGGCGCTGGCGCTGAAATGCCGGCGCGCCGTGCGGCTGATCCTGTCGCGGGAGGAGGATTTCGAGATCGTCCGCGCCCGTCACCCCTTCAAGATCCGGATGAAGACCGGCGCCAGTCGCGACGGCAGCCTGGTGGCGCGCGAGGTCGAGGTGCTGCTGGATTGCGGCGCCTTCGCCGACGACAGCCCGGGGGTCATGGGCTACAGCCTGCTGATGTCGTCCGGCCCCTATCGCATTCCCCATCGCCGGGCCCAGGGCCGTCTCGTCTATACCAACAAGCTGCGCTTCGGCGCCTTCCGTGGCTTCGGCCAGCCGCAGATGTGCTTCGCCGGCGAGCAGCAGATCGACGAGATCGCGACGCGTCTCGGCATCGATCCGATCGCGCTCCGCCGCCAGAACATGATTGCCCCCGGCGACAGCTGGTTCCTCGGCCAGCAGGTCCTCTCCAACGGCCTCGCCGCCTGCCTCGATGCGGTCGAGAACGCCAGCGGTTGGAAGGACCGGCCGCACAGCACCCGGCAGGGCAGGAAGCGCCGCGCCCTCGGCGTCGCCGCCACCGCGCATATCTCGGGACTGCTGGGCACCGGCGCCACGGTGCGCATGCTGGAAGACGGCTCCGTGGTCCTCAATACCGGCGCCACCGATATCGGCCAGGGCTCCGATACCGTGTTGACCCAGATCTGCGCCGAGGCGCTGAAGATTCCGGTCGAACAGGTCGCCATCGCCAGCCCCGATACCGACGGTTCGCCCTATAACTGGGGCACCACCGCCAGCCGGGTCACCTATACGACCGGCCGCGCCGTGGTCGGCGCCGCCCGCGATGTCGAGCAGAAGCTGAAGCAGCATGCCAGCGAGATGCTGGAATGCGCGGTCGGCGATCTGGAGCTCCGGCCCGGCGGGCGCGTCGGCATCGTCGGCGTGCCCCAGGCCGAGGTTCCCTTCGCCGCCATTTCCGGCCGCGCCCATTGGGCCCAAGGCGGGCCGATCACCGGCGACCACAGCCTGGTCTTCGAGCGGATGACCCATGACCCCAAGCGCGCCTTGGCCCAGGGCCTTCCCTTCCCACGCATCGGCGTCTTCTCCTTCGGCGCCGTCGTGGTCGAAACCGAGACCGACGAGGTCACGGGCAAGACGAGGATCGTGGAGGCCTGGTCGGCCGCCGATGTCGGACGGGCGATCAACCCGCAGCTGGTCGAAGTCCAGCTCGAAGGCGCCTTCGTCCAGGGGATGGGATTCGCGCTGGTCGAGGAGATGGTCTGGGACGGACCGCGCCTCGCCAATCCCTCGCTCATGGACTACAAAGTGCCGGGCAGCCGCGACACGCCCTATGACATCCATTCGATCATCATCGAGGCACCCGAGCCGGACGGGCCCTTCGGTGCGAAGGGCGTGGGCGAGATCGGGATCAACGCGGTGCCCGCGGCCATCGCCAATGCCCTCGCACTGACGACCGGCCAGCGCCACCGCGCCTTGCCCATGACCTGCGAGCGGGTGCTCGACGCTATCATGCAGTCGGACACCCCGGCATGATGACGCTGCGCGACTATCCCCCGCAGGAGCCGCTCTCGCCGGCCGGCCAGGCCTATGACGGTCATGTCACCGCGCTCGGCACTGATGCTGCCGCCGGCGAGGATCTCGCTTATGGCAGCGATCCTTATCAGCGCGTGCTGATCTATCGCAGCCCGCGGCCGAGCGGGGCGATGCTCGCCTTCATCCATGGCGGCGGCTGGACCAATGGCTGCAAGGAGTGGATGGCCTTCATGGCCCCGGCGGTTACCGGTGCCGGTTTCGACTTCGCTTCCATCGGCTATCGGTTGGCGCCCACCCATGTCTTTCCCGCCGGCGTGGAGGATTGCGCCGATGCGGTCGCACTGCTGCGGGGGCAAACCGACGCCCTTTTTCTCGGCGGCCATTCCGCCGGCGGACATTACGCCGCCCTGCTCGCGACACGGGACGGTTGGTGGCGCCGCCGCGGCCTTGCCGCCAATCCCCTCAGCGGCTGCCTGCCCGTCTCCGGCGTCTATCGTTTCGGCGAAGGGTCGGGCCTCTCGAACCGGCCCCGCTTCCTGGGCGAGGGCCCGACCGAAGCCGAGGCCAGCCCGGTTCTCGACATCATCGATCGCACGCCCTTCCTGATCGCCCATGGCGAGCGCGACTTTCCTCATCTCATCGCCCAGGCGGCGGAGATGGCTGCGGCGCTGCAGGCGAAAGACATCGCCGTCGAGCGGCTGGTTCTGCCGGGGCTGGATCATTTCACCGCCAGCTATCACTGCGGCGAGACAAAGGGTGCGTGGCTGGACCGGGCCACGGCCTTCATCACACGGCACAAGCGGTCTTCATCAACGGGGAGGATTCAATGAACAGGCGTCAACTCTTGACCGGCATGCTCCTGGCAACGGGCATCGCCATCGCCGGCACGGCTCAGGCCGCCGATCCCGTGCGGATCGGCTTCTCGATTTCCAAGACCGGGCTCTTCGCGGCCGCGGCGCCCTCGCAGCTCAACGCCTATGAGCTCTGGCGCGACCAGGTCAACGCCCAGGGTGGGCTCGACGTCGGCGGCACCAAACGGCCGATCGAATTCGTCGTCTATGATGATCAGTCCAATCCGGCGCAGGCGGTGCGCATCTATGAGAAGCTGATCACCGACGACAAGGTCGATCTGCTCCTCGCCCCCTGGGGCACGCCGATTCATTTCGCCATCGCGCCGGTGCTGGAGAAATACAAATTCCCCATGGTCGGCAATTCCGCCGCCTCGGCCAAGCTGCGCGATATCAAGCCGGGCTACATCTGGTTCCCGACCTCGGCGATCCCCGACAAGATGGGCGTCGAGCTGGCGGCCATGCTGAAGGCCAACAAGGTCAGCTCGATCGCGCTGCTTTCGAGCGTTCTGCCCTTCTCCAAGGAGATCAAATCCTTCCTGCTGCCGGCCCTGGACAAGGAAGGCATCAAGGTCCTGGTCAACGAGGAATATCCCCCTGATGTCACCGACATGACGGCAATGCTGACCGCCGTCAAAAGCGCCAAGCCCGACGGGGTCATCGTCCTCTCCTACCCCTCGGATTCCGTGCTCTATGCCAAGCAGGCCAAGGAGCTCGGCATCCAGGCACCCTTCGAGTTCGTGCTGGTCGGCCCGACCATGGACTTCTTCCAGAAGGTGCTGGGCAGCGCCTCCAACGACATCGTCACCATCGGCCACTGGTCGCCCAGCCGCAAGGATTGGCCGCTGGCCAAGCCCTTCTACGACGCCTATGTGGCGCGCTACCACGAGATCCCCGATCATCTCGACAGCGCGCTGGCCTATATCTCCTGCGAGATCCTGCAGCAGGCGGTGGCCAAGGCCGGGCTCGACCATGAGAAGCTCCGCGAGGCGATCGCGAGCACGACCTTCGACACCATCAATGGGCCGATTCAGTTCAAGGGCGTGGAGAACGTGACCACCCCGACGAGCTTCCTGCAGGTCCAGGGCGACAAGATCGAGCTGGTCTGGCCGGCGTCCGTCGCGACGGCGCCCTATCAGCCCAAGACGAGCTGGTAGGCGGCCCGACCAGAGAGGCGGAGATCGGGGCGTGGGCGTTCTTCTGTCGGGCCAGCTGCTGTTCGCGGCGCTCTCGACGGGGGCGCTCTACGCCCTGATCGGCCTCGGGCTCAATCTCGTCTACGGCACCATGCGCCTGCTCAATGTGGCGCATGGCGATCTCGTCATGATCGGCGCCTATATCGCCTTCTGGGGCTTCACCTTGCTCGGCCTCTCCCCGGTCTTCGGCATCGGCTTTGCGGCCCTGGCCGGCGCGCTGCTGGGATGGGCCACCTATGTCTGCCTGTTCCGGCGCATGCTGGCGACCCCCGCCCTGCTCCGTCGCCTCGAAGGCAATTCGCTCCTCATCTTCTTCGGCATCTCGGTGATCCTGCAGAACCTCGCGGCTTTGGCCTTCACCGCCTCGCCGCGCGGCTATCTCTATCTCGACGAGGTCTATCACCTCGGCAATATCGCCATGACCGGCAACCGGCTGCTCGCCCTGGGCGTCGCCCTTGTCATCTGCCTCGCCCTCTACCTTCTGCTGCGCCTCCATGTCTTTGGCCTGGCGATCAAAGCGCTGATCGAGCGCCGCGAGGCGGCGCTGATCGTCGGCGTGAATATCGACCGGGTTCAGCTCGTCAGCCTCTGCCTCGGCTTCGCCATCGCCGCCGTCGCCGGGGTGCTGGTCTCGACGACGGAGCAGATCTCGCCCTTCATGGGCTTTCCCTTCACCATCTCCGCCTTCGTCGTCATCATCCTCGGCGGCCTCGGCAATATCAGCGCCGGGCTCGCCGCCGGATTCCTGCTCGGCGCGCTGCAGATCTATGGCGTCGCGCTGACTTCGGCGAGCTTCCAATCGGTGCTGGTCTATGGCGTCTTCGTCGCCGTGCTGCTGCTGCGGCCTCAGGGCCTGCTCGGCCGCGGCCGGGTCCTGCGATGACGCGCCGGCGCGTCCTGGAGCTGCCCCTGCTGGTCGCCGTTCTGGGCGCGGTCCTGCCGCTCTCGGGCTCGAGCTATCTGCTGGGCATCGGCTTTTCCCTCTGCTGCTGGATCGCTCTGGTGCAGAGCTGGACCGTGCTCTCCGCCATGGCCGGCTATGTCTCCCTCGGCCATGTGGTGTTCTACGGCCTCGGCGCCTATGTCGTGGCGCTTTCCTGGGGGGCGCTGCCGTTGCCGGTGATCCTGATCCTGGCCGGCGCGGTCGCGGGGGTCTTCGCCCTGCTGGTCGGCCTGCCGGTCTTGCGCGTCCGTGGGCCCTATTTCGTCATCCTGACCTTCGGCATCGCCGAGCTGGTCAAATATGTCGTGATCCTCATCGAATCCCGGCTCGGCGAGTTCAGCCGGCTGATGTTCGGGGCGCCCGACCTGCCCTGGCTCTATGGCATTGCCTTGGGCCTGGCCGTGGCGGCGACGCTGGGTGCGGTGCTCATCCGCGGCTCGCGCCTCGGCCGCGGCTTGCTGGCATTGCGCGAAAACGAGGAAGCCGCGGAGACCGTCGGCGTGCCGACGACCCGCCTCAAGCTCATCGCCTTCGTCCTCTCCGCCATCATCCCCGGCGTCGTCGGCGGGCTGGTGGCGCTGCGCACCGCCTATTTCGAGCCGATGCAGGCCTTCGACCCGACGGTCTCCTTCACCATCGTCACCATGGCGGTGGTCGGCGGCTCGGACGACGCCCGCGGCCCGCTGCTGGGCGCGGTCTTCTTCACCTTGCTGTCCGAGCTGCTCTGGGCGCGGCTGCCCCAGTTCTACATGGTGGTGCTGGGCGTGCTCCTCATCTTCTTCGTGCTCTTCATCCCGCGGGGCATTGCAGGAATCATGCGGAGCCGGCTGCGGCGGAGCCCCTCATGACCGGCCTCGCCGTCGAGCAGGTCTCGAAATCCTTCGGGGGCTTGCGCGTGCTTTCCGACATCTCCTTCAGCGTGGCCGAGGGCGAGACGGTCGGCATCATGGGGGCCAATGGCGCGGGCAAGACGACGCTGTTCAGCCTGATCGCCGGCCATGGCCGGCCCGACGCCGGCGATATCCGGCTGGGCCAGCGTTCCTTGCTGGGCCTCTCGCCCGACCGGATCTGCCGGATGGGGATCGCCCGGACCTTCCAGATCGTGAAGCCCTTCGGCGGCCTCAGCGTCCTCGACAATGTCGTGGTCGCGGCGCTCTACGGCAATCCCGAGCGGCCGAGCCAGCGCGATGCCGAGACCCAGGCCGCGAGCGCGCTGGCCGCCGTCGGCCTCGCCGACCGCGCCCATGACCTGGCGGAGACCCTGACCCTGTCGGGGCAGAAGCGCCTCGAGGTCGCCCGTGCGCTGGGCACCGGCGCCCGCTTCCTGCTGCTCGACGAGGTCATGGCCGGCCTCACCCCCACCGAGGTGGCCGAGATGCTGGGGCTGATCGCCGCCATAAGGCAGCGCCATCGCCTGACCCTGCTCATCATCGAGCATGTCATGCGGGCCCTGATGCAGCAGTCCGATCGCATCCTGGTGCTGCATCACGGCGAGCTGATCGCCGCGGGCGATCCCGAGGCCATCGCCCGCGACCCCACCGTGCTCCGCGTCTACTACGGCGAGGACGCATGAGCGAGGCCCTGCTCACCCTGGAGGCGATCTCGGCCGGCTATGGCCAGGTGCGGATCCTGCGCGGCCTCGATATCGCCGTCGCCGCCGGGGGCGTGACCGCCCTCATCGGCGGCAATGGCGCGGGCAAGACCACCATCATGCGGCTGATTGCCGGCGCTCTTCCGGCCCAGGCCGGGCGCCTGCGCTTTGCCGGCGAGGACATCACGGATTGGCCGGCCCATCGCCGGGTCGATGCCGGGCTGGCGCTGGTGCCAGAGGGGCGGCTGGTATTCCCCAGCATGACGGTGGAGGAAAATCTGCGCCTGGGCGCCATTTGCCACCGCGCCCGTCCCGCGACGCGGCAGCGGCGCGAGGAGATCTACGAGCTGTTTCCCCGACTGCGCGAGCGCCGCGATCAAGCTGCCGGCACCATGTCGGGCGGCGAGCAGCAGATGCTGGCCATCGGCCGCGGGCTGATGTCCGACCCCCGCCTCCTGCTGCTGGACGAGCCGACCCTGGGCCTCGCACCCGCCATCGCCAAGGATGTGTTCGCGATCGTCGAGAATCTGCGCCGCCGCGGTCTCACCGTGCTCATCGCGGAGCAGGATGTGCGGCGCACCCTGAGCCTCGCCGACAACGCCTATGTCGTGGAGAACGGCCATGTCGTTCTTTCCGGCGCCGGCGAGGCGCTGATCCGCGACGAGCGGGTGCGCGAAGCCTATCTGGGCCTGTGAAAGGAAAACCGCGGATGACAGACGCAACGACTCGCAGCTTGGAGATCGGACCCTCGCCGCGCCTCGCGGTGGACGTCATGGGGAGCGGACCCCTGGTCCTGTTCCTCCATGGCATCGGCGGCAACCGCTCCAATTGGCGCGAGCAGCTGCCGGCCTTCGCGCCGCATTTCACCGCCGTCGCCTGGGATGCGAGGGGCTATGGCGGCAGCGAGGACTATGACGGCCCCCTGGCCTTCGACGATTTCGCTCATGACCTGCGGCGTGTCGTCGATCACTTCGGCGCGGCAAAGGCGCATCTGGTGGGCCTCTCCATGGGCGGACGCATCTCCATGCGCTTTGCCCTGCTCTATTCCGAGCGGGTCGCCTCGCTGACTTTGGTGGATACCGATCGCGGCTTCTCGACGCTGTCGGCGGAGAAGCGGGCGGAGTTCGTGGCCAGCCGGCGCGATCCGCTGCTGGCGGGCAAGGAACCGCGCGACATCGCCGACAAGGTCGCCCGCTCGCTGATGAGTCCCGCCGCTCCGCCCGAAGTCCTGGCACGCCTCGTCGCCAGCATCACGGCGCTGCGCAAGACGTCTTATCTCAAATCCCTCGAGGCTACGGTGAATCAGGATCTGGTCGGCGATCTCACGGGCATCACCATGCCGACGCATTTCGTCGTCGGCGCCGAGGATCGGTTGACCCCGCCTCACCTCAGCGAGGCGATGCATCGCGATCTGCCGGGCTCGGCGCTCACCGTCATTCCCGGTGCCGGGCATCTCAGCAATATCGAGAAGCCCGAGGCCTTCAACGCGGCGGTGCTCGCCTTCCTGCTCCGCCACCGCCAGGCCTGAGGGAAAATCTACAGCGCCTTGCGCAAGGTGAGGTTGATGCGGCGGCGGCCGAGCAGCGGATGCTCGCCCTCCTTCAACGCCGCAACGCCATGATAGAACAGCCGCGAGGGCCCGCCCCAGACCACGATATCGCCATGGATGAGCGGCACCCGCAGGGTCTTGTCGCCCCGGCTGGCGCCACCGAATTGGAAAACGGCGGGGAGACCCAATGAAACCGAGACGACGGGATGGCGATGGTCCCTCTCGTCCTTGTCCTGATGCAAAGAGAGCCGCGTGCCGGGCTCGTAGCAATTGATCAGGCAGGCATCGGGGATGAAGCCTTCGAAGCCGGCTTCCGCCGCCACCTCTTTCGCCAGCCGCCGCAGCACCGCCGGCATGGCCGGCCAAGGCTCGCCGCTCACGGGATCCCGGGGATCGTAACGATAGCCGCGCCGGTCGGTGACCCAGCCCGCCGCGCCGCAATTCGTCATGGCGACCGACATCTCGAATCCGCCTGGGGTGGTCATGCGCCGGAAGGGCGCCTTGGCCAGGATCTCGTCCAGGGCGGCGAGTATCGGCGTCTCCACCGGCAAGGCGCGCCCGCGCAGCAACAGGGCGCCCGGCCCCAGCTTCTCCTGCCGGGGCCGGCCTGTCTCTAGCTCACCGAATAGATCCTGCATCATCGTCTCTTCCGCATGGCCGACGGCCGCCGAGGGCCTAAGGCTTACGCCCGGGCCTCGCGCTCGAGCAAGGCCTGCTTCCGCTCCATACCCCAGCGATAGCCCGAGGGGGAACCGTCCGCTCGGCCGATCCTGTGGCAAGGGATCACCACCGCCAGCCTGTTGGCCCCGCAGGCCTGCGCCACCGCGCGGACGGCGTCGGGCGAGCCGATCCTACGAGCGACCTCGGCATAGCTTGCCGTCTCGCCCACCGGGATCGCTTCGATCGCCTGCCAGACGCGGCGCTGAAAATCCGTCCCGGTGATGTCGAGGGGCAGATCGAGCCCGCGGCCGGGCTCCTCCACCAGGCGCACCACTTTGGCGAATGCCTCGCTCTGACCCTCCTCGACCTCGACGAAGCCGGCATGGGGAAACTCCACCCGCAGCTCCGAAAGCAGCGCATCCCGATCGCTGCCGAAGAGAATTGCCGAAACGCCCTTCTCGCTGCTCGCCACCAGAATGGGCCCGAGCGCGCTGTCGCCGATCGCCACCTGCAGCGTCTTGCGCGTGGTCGCGACGTCGTGATCGATGCGAGTCATGTCTCGTTCCTCCGTTACATCCAAGCTTGATGCTTATGTAAGCGGAGCGGCGAGCGGCGAAACTCCGACTCTTGCGCTGCAATCGGTGCAGATCTTCCGAGGAGCCCCTCTCCCGCTTCAAAGCGCGGGAGAAGGAAATTAGAACAGCCGACCGCCGTTCGGCACCGGCTTGTCGGGGGCGATCATCACGACTTCGCCCGCGGCGTCGGGAAAGCCCAGCACCAGCACTTCGGACATGAATTTGCCGATTTGCTTGCGCGGGAAATTGACGACGGCAGCAACCTGGCGGCCGATCAGATCCTCGAGGCGATAATGCGCGACGATCTGGGCCGAGCTCTTCTTCAGCCCGATGGCTTCGCCGAAATCGATGGTGAGCTTGACCGCGGGGCGGCGCGCCTCGGGGAAGGGCTCGGCGGCGAGGATGGTGCCGGCGCGGATGTCGACCCGGCGGAAATCGTCATAGGTGATCGGGGCGGACGGGGCGGCGGGATTTTCGCTCATGGCCTGACGCTAGCGGGGACCATCGCGAAAGAAAAGTCGGCCGCGAGAGAAAGCACGGATAAAGAAAGACCGCCGCGTCGGGGGGAACGCGGCGGTCTCGTTAAGGCGGCTCCGACAGGGAGGGAACGAAGCCGCCTGTCTCTTACACGCTTGGGCGGGAGATAACCTCCGCCCGTCAGACGGTTGTTAGGCCGCCTTCTTGGTCGGCACGACCTTGGCCGGCTCGAACGCCGCCTTCACCTCGTCGAAATTGTCGACGACGCGCTTGCGGATCACTTCGAATGCCTCGGCCTGGGACTTCTGGATCAGCACGGCCAGCTCGTTGACACTGGCGACGGCCGCCTCGAAGGCGTCCTTCGCGGTCTCGGCCTGCTTCGTCATCTTGTCCTCGACGCTGCCAGCCGCGACCAGCTCCTTGGTCGCCTTGGACAGGTCCTCGGCGCTCGCGCGGGCCAGCTCAACCTGCCGCTTGGCGACAGCCTGGGCACCCTCGACGGCGCGCTGATGGGCGGCGGTGAACGCCTCGATGTTCTTGCGCTGATAGGCGAGCAGCCAATTGACGTCGAAGCTGGGAGTCTTGCCGGTATTCCAGAGCTTGCCGAAATCGCCGAACAGCTTGGTAAATTCGGACTGCCACTGGGAGAAATCCGGGGCTTTCATGAACTCGGGATCAAAGAAATTCGTGGTGTTCTTCACCATGGTAAACCCTCGCTCGGTTGTTGGCGGTACGCAACCCATGCTGCGCTGCACAATCTGAGGGGTATATAGAGGGCCTTCGCAGTTGCGTCAAGTGAAATGTTGCAGTGCAATATAACCGTAGCTAGGTAACTGAAAATTAACACCTATGCAGATGCCGCGCTGCGTTTCTCCGGGCGATTAAACCGGCCGGCCAGACGCTCGGCCCGGCCCAGCGCCTTGTCCAGCGCGACCATGGTTTTCGACTTGTCCTCGGTGTCGTCCTTGAACCAGGCCCGCAGGGCGGAGAGATAGACGGCCGAGAGGCCCTTGGTCCTGACAATACCGCGCAGTCCGCCGGCCGAGATCCCCGCCGCCTCCAGCATCGCTGCCATGGAGTGCTCCAGGCGGCCGAGGCCGCAGAGAACGGCCAGGGGGTCGCGGGCCGAATCTTCGCCGATTCGCACCAGCCCCGCCTTATGGGGCTCGAGCTTGTCGAAGCGGCGCATCAGCACGTCGAACAGCCGGTCCTTGGCCGAGCCCTCCGGCAGCTCGGTCTCGGCCAGCACCTCGCGGTCGATCCCGCGTCGATAGGCATCGAGAATGGCCTGTTTCGAGGGGTGGAGGCCATAGAGCTCCGCCAAGGACATGCCCGCGGCCTGGGCGATATCGGCCAGCGCCAGATCCCGCCAGCCCTTTTCGGCGGCGAGGTTCAGGGCCGTATCGATGACATGTTGGCTGGAGCCGGGCTGGCGAGGCTCGCTCCGGCGCGGATCATGCTCGCCGTTGCCCGACTTCTTGGCAGTCGCGCGGGGCTTCTTGGCCATGGCCGCGTCCTCCCGATGCTATGGGGTTGTCCCCCTAAAGATAAGAATTCAATGCCGGAATTGAAAGGTAGTTGCCTAAGAGGCGGGGGGCGCCGGCCTCTGG
>Ga0310811_10006442_pt1 | contig 15011 bp, 9 predicted proteins | sample YCmetagenome_FD_207642 | JGI IMG/M metagenome (GOLD analysis project Ga0310811, IMG submission 207642) | Soil microbial communities from experimental microcosm in Duke University, North Carolina, United States - YC | ecosystem: Engineered > Artificial ecosystem > Soil microcosm > Unclassified ...
GCCCACGCGTCGCTCCAGACGTGGAACTGCTGCAGGTCCACCGTCTGGACGTCCATGTTGTTCAGGCTGCGCTCGGTGTATTCGCGGATGTAATCGGCAGGAAACACGTCCTGCAGCGGATACTCGGCGCGCGCCGGCCACGTGCGGTTCTTCGGCGGGATTTTGGTCGCCGTGTACAGCCGCTTCGCCGGATGCCGCTTCAACAGCGCTCCCAGCAGCACCTCGCTGTGCCCTTCGCCGTACGCCCATGCAGTATCGAAGAAGGTGCACCCGAGTTCCACGGCGCGATCGAGCGATCGCGCCGATTCCTCGTCGTTCGATCCGGTCCAGCCTGCCATGCCCCACATGCCGTAACCGATTTCGGAGACCCGCCACCCAGCCCTGCCGAAAATGCGTTCGCGCATCCTTCTATTCTCTGCTGCCGACTGTCCGCATTCCAGATCTGCTGAAGGGGTACAATGCGCGCCATCCGAGGCGCGAAGATGCTGAAACTCGCGATACGCTCCTGGCGTCGCCAGCCCGCTCTGGCGATCGCGGCGGGGATGACTCTCGCACTGGGAATCGGCGCCTCGACGGCGCTCTTCAGCGCTTTCAAGGCGGTGCTGCTCGAGCCGCTGCCCTATCCCCGCCCGAACGAGATTTACACCGTCCGTACGTATTACCCGAACGGGCGCTTCACGATCGGACTGGTCGCGACCGAAGAAATGTCCCAGCTCGCCGCGCTGAGCGACGCGGTGCAGTCCGTCGCGATGGCGGCACGCCGCGACGCGGCGCTGATCACCGACGCGGCCCCCCGGCAAGTTGTCGCATACGCCGTGTCGGAGCAGTTCTTCCCGCTCTTCGATGTCGAACCCGCGCGCGGGCGGTGGATTTCAGCGGACGACGACGTCAAAGGGGCGCCGCGCGTCGCGGTGCTGTCGAACGCGCTCTGGGTGGCGGCCTACGGCGGCCGGCCTGACGTGGTCGGCCTGCCCATCCAGCTCGGTCCCGTGAAGGGGCGAATTATCGGCGTCGCGCCGCCGCAGTTCAACGCGCCCGCCGGCGCAGACCTGTGGGTGAACGAGGAATTTCCACCGTCGATCGGCCACGGCTACGACGGATACATTCGACTGCGTCCAGGCGTGACGCCGACGTCGCTTGCGCCGCGGCTCGCCGAAGCGATGGCGGTTCTCGGCCGCAAGTATCCGGATCAGAGTCTCGGTCGCGCGTACCGCCTGCAGTCGCTGCTCGACTCGACGGTCGGCGACCTCGGTCCGATCGTCGCGATCCTTTTCGCCGCGACGACGCTGCTGCTCGTGCTCGCGTCGGTGAACGTCGCGAACCTGCTGCTCGCGCGCAGCACGTCGCGCATGCGCGAGTTCGGTGTCATGTCTGCGCTGGGCGCGGGCCGCCGGCGGCTCTTCGCGCAGCTGGGGACGGAAGCGCTGCTGCTCTCGCTCGCCGGAGGGGTCGCGGGCGTCGCCGGCGCGTTCGTCGTCGTCAGAGTGCTGCTGCACTACGGCGGGGCGCGGCTCCCGCGGCTGGATGCGCTCTCGTTCGACCCCGGCGTGCTCGCGTTCGCCGCGCTGCTCGTCGCGGTCACCGGAATGGGCATTGGTATGGCTCCGGCCCTGCGCCTCGCAGGGGCGGACGTGAGGAGCGTGCTGAACGACGGCGGCCGCAGCGTCAAGGGCTCGCGGCGTGCCGCCCTGCTGTCGCGCCTGTTCATCGTGGCTGAGATCGCCGCGTGCGTGGCGCTCGTCGCGGGCGCCGCCCGGCTGGTGCGTGCCTACGAACAGCTGCGAGCGATCGATCCCGGCTTCGACCCGCGCGGACGCCTGGTGCTGAACATCCTGTTCCCCGCCAACGACGGCTACGTCACGGGGCCGAGACTTGTCGCTTGGTGGCAGGCCGTCGACGCGGCGCTGCACCGTGCCGGTGCCACGCAGGTCGCGGCCGCCTCGTCGCTGCCGTTTCAGCACGAGTGGGACAGCACGGCGTTCGTGGATCTCGCGAGCCGGCCCGACGTGCCGCCGGAACAGCGGCCGAACGCGCGTCAACGGTTCGTGACGCCGGACTTCTTCACCGTGATGGGCATGCGGCTCGTCGCCGGACGTCTGTTCGAGGACCACGACGGGCCGGGAACACAGCCCGTCGCGATCGTGAACGAAGCCTTCGTTCGACGCAACCTCGCAGGCGGCGACCCGCTGCGCGAGCAGATCCTGAGCCTGCGCTTCCGGCGGGCTCCCGACGGCAGGTTCGTCCCCGATCCGGTGTTCATCGTCGGAGTCGTCTCGGACGCGCGGTACGCATCGCTGACGCTGACGCCCGAGCCCATCGTTTACGTGCCGATGGCGCAGGTTGCGGAGGGGCGGCAGTCAATCGTGGTCCGTACGGCGGATACCTTTCCGGCGACGCGCCTGCCGGCTCTGGAGGCCGCGGTGCGGAGCGTCGATTCGTCGGTGCTGATCGCGCCCGGGACGATGGAAGCGCTCATCGACGGCGCGCTCGAGCGCCAGCGGCTGGGTACCGTACTCATGTCCGCGTTCGGCGGCGCCGCGCTGCTGCTGGCCGTCGTCGGCATGTTCGGCGTCCTGGCGTTTCTGGTCTCGCAGCGGACGGCGGAGATGGCGGTGCGGCAGGCCTTTGGCGCGACGCGGGCCCGGGTGTTCTGGATGGTCGTCGGCAACGTCGCGGGCGTTGCGGCGATCGGGCTGCTCCTGGGCACCCTGCTGGCGTGGTGGATGGGCGCGATGATGTCGCGTTACGTGTACGCCGTATCACCCGCCGATCCGACTGTGTTGACGGCAAGCGCTGTGCTGGTTGCGCTCTGTGCGCTCTGCGCCACGATTATTCCGGCACGACGCGCCGCGATGCTCGAGCCCGCGACGGCGCTGCGCCAGACGACCTGACCAGTATTATCTGCGCCGCGCGAGCAGCAGCATGACGATGCCGAACGCCAGCAGCACGAGACCCCAGCCAAGGTTCACGTTGATCCCGAGCGATTTCGCGTAAATCGCGCGGTCGCTCACCAGTCCGTACCCACTGAGCAGGACGCCCAGCAGCGCGAACATCAATCCGATTGGCACGCGGATGTCCAGGCCCATCGTGGTCCCTCAGAAGAAGACGACGTTCAGCAGAGCCGTGAGCGCCAGCACGCCGACCGCCAGCACGGACGGCCGCGCGTACCACGCCGCCGCTGTGTCACGCGGACGTTCCGTCAATGAATATACGAGACCCCGGAGCGAGTCCTCCGGATGCGGACGCGTCGCGAGGCTGACGGCGATCGTGACGACGAAGCACACCGTCCACGCCACGATGGCGGTCCAGAAGTTCTGCGCCATCTCGCTGTAGTACGTATGCGCAACCGTGATGAGGCCGCCCTTGATTCCGGGCGCGGCGCCCTCGGCGAGGGTCGACATGTGATGGACGGCAGCGGCGGCCGTGCCGCAAAGCAGGCCGGCGAACGCGCCGTGGCCGGTCGTCCGCTTCCAGAACATGCCCAGCAGGAACGTCGCCAGCAGCGGCGCGTTCACGAACGCGAAGACCAGCTGCAGGATGTCCATGATGTTGTTGAATTGCGCGGCGACGTACGCCGTCGCCACCGAGGCCGCAATCCCGAAGATCGTGGCCATGCGGCCCATCCACAGGTAGTGCGCGTCCGGCGCCTTCGGACGGATATATGCCTGATAAATGTCGTAGGTCCACACGGTGTTGAACGCCGTCACGTTTCCCGCCATGCCGGACATGAAGCTGGCGAGCAGTGCCGTCAGCCCGAGCCCGAGCAGGCCGGCGGGGAAGTAGTGCAGCAGCATCACGGGCACGGCGAGGTCGTAATCGAGCTGCGGTCGCCCGTTCTGATCGCGCACGATCTCGCCCGTTGTATCACTCACCTTGTACGGAATGAGACCGGCGCCGGTTGTCGTCTCGGCGGAGATTGACGCAGCGCCGGCGTAGCCGGGCGTCGTCTGCAGCGTTGCTCTCGCGGTCGGATGCGCGGCGAGCGCGATGAGGCCGGGCATGATCACGAGAAACGGAAACAGCGATTTTGGCATCGCCGTCGGCAGCGTCGCCCGCAATCCAGACCAGCCGCCGACGTCTTTCAGCCCCAGATAGACGAGCGGAACGAACCCGGCGACGATCAGGAAGAACTGCAGGACCTCGTTGTAGATCGCGCTGGAGAGGCCCCCCGCGAAAACGTACAGGAGGACGATGATCGCTGAAGCGACGATGCTCACGTGAAACAGGTAAGTCGGGGGCAGGCCGAGCGCGCGGAACGGTGCGTCGAAGATGTGAAGGATCTGCAGCAGCTTCGCCATCGCGTACATGGAGATGCCGGAGGAGAACACCGTCATCAACGCAAACGAGATCGCGTTGAAGCCGCGCGTCTTCTCGTCGAACCGCAGCCGGAGATACTCGGGCACGGACCGCGCGCGCGAGCCGTAGTAATAGGGCATCATGAAGATGCCGAGGAACACCATCGCGGGGATGGCGCCGATCCAGTAGAAGTGACTGGTTGCGATGCCGTACTTCGCGCCCGACGCGGCCATGCCGATGATTTCCTGCGCGCCCAGGTTCGCCGAAATGAACGCCAGGCCGCAGACCCACGCCGGGAGCGCGCGGCCCGCCAGAAAGAAATCCTTGCTGGTCCGCGTGTAGCGCTTGAGCGTGAACCCCACGCCCAGCACGAACGCGAAGTAGACGAACATCAGCAGCCAGTCGATGGAGGTCAGGGTCATCACGACTCCGAAGGAACGTCGAACGACACGAGATCCCGGCGGAAGCCGCCGGTCTTGATCGCCCCGTAGATGATGCCCGCCGCGAGCCATGCGCCCCCGGCGATCTTGGCCGGCGTTCGCAGGCTGGCCCACAGATATGCGCAGAACAGGAAGCCGAGCAGCGGGTAGACGAACGTGTCCACCCGTCGCTCGGCGCCCCGCACCCAATAATGGGTGAACGCGGCGACGTTGACGCCCATGAACGCGATGAACGCGCCGAAATTGAGCATCTCGGCGCCGAGCTGATACGTCAGCAGCAGGCCGCCCACGGCTGCCAGCACACCGACGAGCAGCACGTTGTTTCGCGGAACGTGCGAGCGCGCGTCGACCGCCCCAAAGAACCGTGGCGGCAGCGCGCCGCTGCGCCCCATCCCGTACAGCAGGCGCGCCGCGCCGAGATGCGCGCCGGTGCCTGACCCGATGTTGGCGATCATCAGCGTCAGGTTCAGCATCGTGAAGAAGATTGGTCCGCCGGCGCGGCCCGCCACATACGTGAAGGCCGTGTCCACATCGGGGAAGCCGTTCCAGGTACCCCACACGAGTTGCGCGGCGTACACCTGGATCGAGGCGAGCACGCCCGTAATCAGACACGTCAACACGGTCGCCCGCATGATGTTGCGCCGCGGATCGACGACTTCCTCCGACAGCGTCGAGATGCCGTCGAATCCGATGTACGTGAGCGACGCGATCGAGGCGCCCGTGAGCACCAGCGGCAACGAGAACGTCTCGGGATCGTAGAAGGGCCGCGTGAGCGCCGCACCCGACGGGTGCAGCGCGAGAATGTAGCGGAGCGCCGCGCCCAGGAAGAGCACCAGCACGGCGCCCATGATGATGGTGAGCACCTCGTTGGTCCGCGCGCTCGCTTTGATGCCGCGCAGATTCAGGACGGTGAACAGCGCGGCAAAGAGCAGGACCCACGCGGGATAGGGCACCCCCTGCACCAGGTTCATGGCCGCCTTGCTGCACCAGATCGTGCAGATCATCGGGTTGAGCACGTAGTCCATCAGCATGCTCCAGCCCGTCGCATAGCCGAGCGACGGGTGCAGCGCGCCGCCGACGTACGTGAACGCGGAGCCGGCGCTCGGGAACACGCGCGCCATCCGGCCGTAGCTGACGGCGGTCAGCAGCATCGCCACCATACCGATCAGAATGGTGGTGACGACATGCCCGCGCGCCTCCATGCTGACGACACCGTAAATGCCCATCGGTGCGACAGGCTGAATCAGGACGATGCCGTAGAGCACGAGGTCCGAGAGGCCGAGCGCGCGCTTCAGCCGCGGCCCGGGTGCGGCGTGCCGCTCAGCGTCCGCCACTCGTCACCTGCGCCGGGCGGACGTTCCACGCATCGAAGGTGAGCACCGGCGCACCCGCCGCGCGTGGCGACCACTCGACCGCGATGTCGCGCGCTTCGCCGGGCAGGAGCTCGAAATAGTTGTCGTTCCAGTAGACGGGGAGGTACTCCTCGCGGGAGCCCGCATCCGCGAGCTCGAGGTGGACCTGGAAGGCGAGCGCCGTGCCGGTGTTCTGGATGTGAACGGTCGCGCGGCCGGAGGCTTCCGCCTGGAGTGTCGCGCGCAGCGTGGTGGCGGGGAGCGTCGCGAGCATGGTCAGGTCGGCGTGACGCGAGACCGGCGTGTAATACCACTGCGTCTTCGACTCGTCCAGGACCGAAGGGTTCGTCGAGAGCCAGTAGAAGTTCGTGCTCAGGATCGTCCCCGCGCGGTCGCGGGCGGAGAGCCGCACGAAATACGTGGTCGTGAGGTTCGAAAGCGTCGGCAGCGTCATGACGCGCGCAACCGCGTCGGCGGGAAGATCGATGGTGGCCTCGTGCGTGAAGCGCGTCTCGAGGGAGAAATCGAGCACGGACGCGGACACCGTAATCCCGGCCGCCGCCTGCTGGGTGTCGTTGACGACGGCAATGGAGTGGTCGTCGTATGAATACTGGACGTGGATCGGCTCGCACGCCTTGCGCGTGCCGAAGTAGCCGCCGCCCGGACGCATGTAGTAGTCGTACAGGTGCCAGATGATCGACGGCCAGGCATTGTTCAGCATCCACTGGATAACGCCCGTGGATTTGTACTTGTTGCGCGCATAGCCTTCGAACATCGCGCGCTCGCCTTCGTACGTGAGCGCCTGCGCTTTGCGGGCATAGTCCGCGGCGTCGACGGCCTTGCCGTAGCGCGCCTCGAGCGCCGCCGTGAACACGGTGACGGTCTTGAACTCGCCTCCGCCCGCGTGGTAATTCCACACGTCGTCGATGGGCCACAGGTGCGAAGGGGTCAGCATTGCCTCGAGACTCTCGATCGGCGGTACGGCAGGACCGGGGCTGATTTCGGTCGCGAAGCCGAATGCGCCGCCGTTTTTCGTGTCGGTCAGCCAATAGGACGGCGGCACGTACTCGTAGGGGCCGCGCATCTTGACGCCCGTGGGTCCGCTCACCGGTCCCTTCGCTTCCGTGGCGCTCGAGAGCGTCGGCCGGTTCCACTCGACGTCACGCTCGATGTCGAGATACTTCTGCTCGATGGCCGCGATCGGCGGCTTGTCGCTGCCGTTCAGCCACACGAAGATGCTCGGATGGCTGCGAAGGTGCAGCAACTGATCGCGGAGCGAGTCGGGGCCGACGGTATAGTTCTCGATCGTCCACTGGTTCCACAGCTCCCATTGATCGCAGCAGCACCATCCCGGCATGACGAGGACGCCCTGCTCGTCGGCAAGATCGTAGAACTCGTCCACCTCGAGCTTGCCTTCCTGTCGGATCGTATTGAGGCCCATGTCGCGGACGTAGCGGAGGTGCGCGCGCAACTGCTCGCTGGTGAACGGCCGCTCGAGCATGTCCTGACTCCAGCCGCCGCCCCGGATCAGGATCGGTTTGCCATTGATCTTGAAGAGCCGATACCCGTCCGGCGTCAATTCCGACGTGACCTCGCGGATGCCGAACCGCAGCGTCTGCGAATCGGACACGGTACCCGCAACCGCCGCCTCGACGTGCGCATCGTACAGAGTCGGGGTGCCCATGCGATACGGCCACCAGAGTCGCGGCGAGGACAGATGCAGCGCTGGCACGTCGGTCGGCGTGACGCGCACGGTTTTTCGTTCCCGAGCGGCAAGCGCTACCGGCATCGAGAACGGCACCCCGGCGGCGGTGCCTCTGAGCGTCGCCGCCTGCGGCGTATCCGTCGCATTCCAGAGGTCGGCGATGATCGTGAGGTCCGCCTGGTCGTACGCGGGCGCGTGCAGCTTCGTGAGCACGTAAGGATGCCGAACCGCCACCGGCCCGCTGCTGGTGAGGTAGACGGGACGCCAGAGACCCATGTCCTTGTCGGGCGGCGTGGGATTCCAGTCCACCCAGTTGATGCCGAGGTCGTTCTCCTGCGGAGCGAAGATTTCAACCGCCAGCGCATTCGGGCCGTCGTGCCTCAACGCGTCGGTCACGTCGAATTCGTACCGGCGATACGCACCCGCGATGTCCCGCGTCGAGGCAATCTGATGTCCGTTCAGCCAGACGTTCGCGCGGTAGTTGATGCCGTCGAAATGCAGCCACTGACGCGCGCCCGCATCAGCGGGGGAGGCGAACTCGGTTCTGTACCACCACGCGACCCGATACGGGCTCTCCAGCGGCATGGGTTGGCGTGCGAAAACAGCCCCGATCGGGTACGTCGTACCGGGGATGGAGCGCAGGTTCATCCCGACATACGGTTCCTTGAATTCCCCAGCCGTCACTTGTGCGCCGACAACCGTCGTCGGAACCGTCGCGGTCATCCACGTGCGCGTATCCACCCCTGTCCTGGACAGTTCGGCGCCATCGGCCTCCACCTTCGCGGACGACTGGATCCGCCATCCGCGATCCAGCAGAACGCGGTTTCCCTGGCCGACCGCAGCCTGGGGGTGAACGAGCGTGACGACCGCCAGTACGCCGACGGCACGTGCAAATGTGTGTCGCATGTCGAATTCTCCGGCGCCCGGCGGCGCGTGAGGCGGAGCGTAGCGTCAGCCTGAACGGTTTGCAAGAGTTTGTTAAAGGATCTAATTTAGTGAAATGGCTCACGGCCACCGTCCGACCCGTGGGTCTGCAGGTGAACCAACCACAGCTACGCACGCGGCCCACCTGCGGGCCTTGAACGCCGATCGCGTTCTGCGGATTGCGATCGATCAACCTGGGACGTTTACCCGCGCCGAACTGATCCAGGCGAGCGGATTATCCGCGCCCACGGTCGGGAGCGTGACGACCGATCTCATCAGCAAGGGGATGCTGAGCGATCTGGGCACGGCGCCCTCGCGCGGAGGGCGGCGGCCGACATTGATGGAGTTCAACGCCCGGCACGGGTTCGTGGCAGGCATCGATCTGGGACCGACACGGACCCGCCTCGCGGTTGGCGACTTGCGGGGACATCAGCTCGCCGCGCGCATCGTCGACACTCCTACCGACGTGCCACCAGCCGTCCTCGTCGAACAGATGACGTCCGCCTTGCGCGACCTGCTTGCCGAGGCCGGGGCACCCGAGAAACGGCTGGTGTCGCTCGTCGCGGGCGCTCCCGGCCCGGTGGACCTCAGCAGCGGAACCGTGCTCTACGCACCCAACCTGCACGGATGGAACACGGTCCCTCTCAGAACGTTGCTGCGCGAGCGGATCAACACGGGCATCGTGATCGAAAACGACGTGAATCTCGCGCTCCTCGGCGAGCACTCGACCGGCGCCGCGCGCGATCACCGAACGTGCGTGTTCCTCTTCGTCGGCACGGGCATCGGCGCGGCGATCCTCATCGACGGCGTGCTGCACCACGGCCATCACTACATGGCGGGCGAGGTCGGCGCCATGGTCATGTCGCCGGAACATATTGGCGGCGACGTTGGCCCGCGCGGCTGCCTCGAAGGCCTTGCCGGCATGAAGGCGCTGCGCAGCCGATGGGATCCAGCGCGGGCTGAGCCGCCCGACCGCTGGTTCGCGTCGCTGATGCAGGCATACTCCCGCGGCGATGCCCGCGCGGTCGAAGCGGTCGACGAGACCGCCACCCTGATTGCGATGGCGGCCGCGCAGATCGGCGCAACGATCGATCCCTCAGTGCTGGTGCTTGGCGGTTCGATGTTCGCGGAACCCGGTCCGCTCGTCGACGCGGTCCGCCGGATCCTCCGGCAGATCGCGCGGACGCCGTTCGAGGTCGTGCTGTCGGCGCTCGGGAAGGATGCGCCGCTGGCGGGCTGCCTGCTCGTCGGCGCACACGAGGCACAGCGCACGCTGCGCCACCAGTTGCGTGGAGGGCAGCGAAGGAGGTTGGTCCAATGAGAGCTGTAGCCGTTATCGCGGTGCTCCTGACGCTCTCAGCCGCGGCGCCGCTGCGGAGGGCACGAGAGCGCGTCGGCTACCCGGCGGACGCGCGGCTGCTCATCATCCATGCCGATGATTTCGGCATGTCACACGCGGTGAACCGCGCGATCATCGAAGCGCTCGAGCACGGCTGGGTCACGTCGGCCAGCATTCTCGTCCCCTGTCCCTGGTTCCCCGAAGCCGCGTCGTGGGCGGGCGCGCACCAGGACGCGGATCTCGGAATCCATCTGGCCGTGAACAGCGAATGGACGACGTTCAAGTGGGGGCCGGTTGCGGGCCGCTCGGCCGTGCCGTCGCTGGTCGGCGCGGATGGGTACATGCCGATCGACGAGGACGCCGCCGTCGCGCACGCATCGCCGAAGGACGTCGAACGCGAGCTCCACGCGCAGGTCGATTTCGCGAAGGCCGCCGGCATCCGACTGACGCACCTCGACTCGCACATGGGGACGCTGTTCCACACGCCGGCGTTCTTCGACGTCTACCGGAGTGTCGGCCGCGCGTACGATCTTCCCGTGCTGCTCGAACGCCTCGGCGCGCGCGGAGGCGCGGAATCGCAGTGGGGGACGCACGACGAGCAGGACGCGCTCATCGATCGCCTGTTCGAAATCGATCCGGGTGTGCCGCCCGATCAATGGGAGGCAGCGTACGAAAAAATGCTGAGCGGGCTTCCGCCCGGCAGCTACCAGCTGATCGTCCACCTCGGGTACGACACCGACGAAATGCAGGGCGCGACGGCGGATCATCCCAACTGGGGCTCTGCGTGGCGGCAGCACGATTTCGACATGGTGAAGAGCGCGAGATTCCAGCAGTTCCTCCGCGATCAGCATTTCACGCTGACGACGTGGCAAAAGCTGGGACAACTGCGCAAGTAGATCCCGGCGACATTCACCGACACGTACGATTCTTGCGGAGAGCGGAGAGGACCGAAGAGTTCGCGGAGAAAAACCGCGCGCAGGCGTGCGCGCGCGCTGCCTGGGCGTCCTCGGCGAACGTCGGCGGCCTCGGCGAGATGCCGTCGTGGGCGGGCGACAGCAGCGTGATAGGGAAGCGCGCTGCTACTTGGATTTGGCCGGCTGCTGAATCGTCACGACCTGGTTGGCTTTGACGTTCGACTGCGTGCTGACCCGGCCGTCCGGCCACTTCACCGAAATCTGCGCCTCGGTCGCCGTTCCCAGCCCGAAGTGCTGGCGCTTGTCGTTCTGCGAGATATAGCTCGCGCCGCTTTGGACGACAGCCGTGCGAGGCCCGGTTGGTGTCGTGACCGTGATCTCCGCGCCGATCGCGCCGGTGTTGGGCGCGACGCCCTTCAGCGCGACGATCAACCAGTTGCCGCGTTCGGCGATCTCGTTGTGCAGCAACTGCGGCGCGCCGTCGAGGTCGTTGATCGCGACGTCGATGCGTCCGTCGTTGTCGAGATCCCCGACGGCAAGGCCGCGGCTGACGTGCTCGTCGGTGAGCACGGCGCCGTACCGGGCGGCCACTTCGTCGAACGTGCCGTCGCCCTTGTTGTGGAAGAGCAGTTTGCGTTGTCGGTACCCGGCAGAGGCACCGAAGCGCGCCTGATCCATCTGCGGATACACGTGGCCGTTGACGACGAGGATGTCGGGCCAGGTGTCGTTGTCGTAGTCGAGGAACGCATCCCCCCAGCCGACGAACGGAAGGCTCACGGGCGCCGTGCGCGAGCGGAAGGACACATCGGTGAAGTGGTCGCCGTCGTGGTGGTACAGATCGTTGTATTCCTCTGAGAAATTCGTGACGAAGATGCTTTGCCGGCCCGTATGGTCGTAATCGCCGAGCGCGACGCCCATGCCGCCCTGCTCGGCCCCGTCCTCGCTGACAGCCACACCCCACGGGAAGGCGCTTTCCTTGAACGTGCCGTCCTTCTGATTCAGGTACAGGAAATTGGGCGTCGAGTCATTGGCCACGTAGAGGTCGGGCCACCCGTCGCCGTTGGCATCGAACCAGGCGACGCCAAGGCCGAAGTAGCCGCGTGGATCCGAAACGCCGGCTTTTTCCGACACGTCCGTGAAGTGGCCGTTGCCGTCGTTGTGAAAGAGGACGTCGGATTCGCCCGGGAGGCCGCGCGGTCCGCACTGCACGGCGATCCCGCGATACTGACACGTCTTGTCCTTGCCGAATTCGGGGAGGTGGGCGAGATCGATCTTGACGTAGCGGCTGACGAACAGATCGAGACGCCCATCGTGATCGTAGTCGGCGAACCCGCATCCCGCGGGCCAGCCGGGAACGCCGACGCCGGCCGCCGACGTGACGTCCGCGAACGTACCGTCGTGATTGTTGTGGTACAGGTGGCTGCCGCCCAGCGCTGTGACGTAGACGTCTTCCCATCCGTCGCCGTCCACGTCTGCCGTGCACACGCCCATCCCCCAACCCGGGTGCGCGAGCCCTGATTTCTCCGTGACGTCCTCGAAGCGCCCGGCGCCGAGATTGCGATAGAGCGCGCTGCGCGCGAGCTCGGGATGCGTCGCGGTGTCCACCGTGAGCGAATCGACGAAGTACAAGTCGGGAAGACCGTCGTTGTCGTAATCGAACATCGCGACGCCACCCGACATCGACTCGACGATGTACTTCTTCTCGGGCGCCGCATGGTGGCGGAAGGTGAGACCGGCCTGCGCGGCAATGTCGCGGAAGAGCAGCTCCGGAGCGGCCGGAGAGTGGGACGGCGCCAGCGCAAGCGCCGCGGCCACGATCGACAGCGCGACTCGTCCGATCATCTGGCGACACCGCCGGTGGCGGGCGCATGCAGCGCGGCGACCGCCTGTTCGATGGCGCGCAGCTTGCGCTCGTACAACGTGCGGTGCTCGTCGGAGGCTGCCTGATCTCCCAGACGCGCGTACACGAGACTCAACTGATACTCGCTTTTCGGCGATGCCGGGTCGGCGACCGCTGCCGCGAGCAGCGCGTCGCGGGCCTCCGCATAGCGCTCCTGTGCCATTCGAACGACGCCAATCACGAAGTTGGCCGTCGCGTTCGCGGGCGCCCGCTGCATGGCGCGCGCGGCGTCGTGCTCCGCGCTTGCGAGATCTCCGACACCGGACTCGGCTTCGGCGAGTGCGGCCATCGTATCCGCGTTTTCCGGCTCGAGGTCCAAGGCCCGCCGCAGCAGCGGGCGCGCCTCGGAATACTCTTTTCGGCTGTTGTACGCCAGCCCGAGCGCGAGGAGCGTCAGCGGCCGATCCGGCTCCAGCGCGTTCGCTTTCCGGAGCGGCTCGATCGCAGCAACCACGTCGCCGACGCGCATCAGCGCGACTCCGAGGAGGTACGGATGCCGGGGTTCGTCGGGATACATCCGCGTCAACGCTTCGAGCGTGAGAATGGCCGAGACCGGCGCCTGCATTTTGAGCGAGACCTCAGAGAACGCCGTCAACACGTCTTCCGAATTGGGCGCGAGCGTGCGCGCTTCGCGCAGGGCGCGCATCGCGGCAGTGCCGTGGCCTTCTTCCGACTCGAGCCTCGCGAGCTGCATCAGCGCAGTAACCGAGTGGTAACGCTCCGCGGCCGTTCCAAACAGCCGTTTCGCGTCTGCGCGGTTCCCGCTCTTCATCGCGTTCTCCGCTTGCGCGAGCAGCGCCGCGCGCTCGCCCGCTGACTGCGGCGCGGGCTTCGAACCGGCTTGCAGGAGCACCACGAAAAGCAACGGTGCGATCACGACCCTCCTCCGCGGCGGTCCGCCTTCAGCTGCTGAAACCGGTCGAATTCCCTCTGTGCGTCGGCTGCGCGTCCGAGCTTCTGATACGCCTGCCCGAGCTGGTAGTGGATATTGGCGTCCTTTGGCGCGAGCCGCGCGGCGATCTCGAGGTGCTCGACGGCGTCGGTCGCCGAGCCGCCCGCCAGGAGAATCTTCCCCAGCAGGTACCGTGCGTCGGCGTCGTTCGGGCGCGCGCGCAACACGCGCGCGAGTTCCTCCCTCGCCTGCGCCTGGTTGCCACTCATGTCGAGAACCGTCGCGAGCGTGGATCGCGCCGCCAGATCGTCGGGGTGCGAGGCGAGTTCCGCGCGCAGCGCCGCGGCCGCCTCTGGCAGCTTCCCCTGCTTCATATAGATCACGCCCATGGTGCGATTCGCGTCAGCGAGGTCCGCCTTCAGCGCCAGGGCGTGCTGCAGCGTCGCGACGGCTCCATCGTAATCTCCCTGCTCTGCGCGCGCCTGACCGAGCAGCAGCGTGAGCTGTGGATCATCGGTGTGCGAGGCGAGGAGCGACGAGAAAAGACGCTCGGCGTCCGTCGCATGCCCGCTGTGGACGAGCGCGACGCCGTACGCGTACTGCAGCGACGCATTGCGTTGCAGTTCGGGATCGTTCCGAAGAAGTTCTGCGGCCCGCGCGAAGGCCTGGGTGTGCAGCGACGCGAGCGCAAGCATGCGGCGCGCATCCGCATTCTGCGGGTCTGCCGCGAGCGCACGTTCGAGCGCGGGCGCCGCCCGGTCGTACTGCTGCGCGTTGAAACAGACGACGCCAAGCGAGTACTGCAGGCTCGGCAGCGCCGGATCCAGTGCGGCCCCTTCCTGCATCAGGTCTGATGCCCGCGAGAACCGGCCCGCCTGCGCGCTCAGCACTCCGAGGTTCAGATACACGCTCGCGAGAGTCGTCGCCGCATCCGCGCGCAACGCACCTCGCGCGTCGCTCGAGAGTTTCGCGACGGACCCCGAGTCGAGCGAGAATGCCGGCATCTGTTCGTCCGGCGCGTCGCCGGTGTCGGCCAGGTACCGCTGCAGCGTGTCCCGCCCGGTGTCGGCGCGCGCGGCGGCGGTGCTCGAGGCGAGCGCGAACTCGGCCTCGGACCCCTGCGAATCACCGGCGGCCCGCAGCGCCTGCGCGAGCTGATAGTGCAGGTTTCCGATCGCCGAGCCCGGTGCGACGTCCGCGGCCGCCGCGACCGCTTTTCGAAGCGCGTCCACCGCTTCTCGCGTGTGTC
>Ga0310811_10006443_pt1 | contig 15010 bp, 13 predicted proteins | sample YCmetagenome_FD_207642 | JGI IMG/M metagenome (GOLD analysis project Ga0310811, IMG submission 207642) | Soil microbial communities from experimental microcosm in Duke University, North Carolina, United States - YC | ecosystem: Engineered > Artificial ecosystem > Soil microcosm > Unclassified ...
AATATCAACATGATATTTTTTATAGTTGAGCGTCAACCCTTGCAATATAAGCGTCGATGTTTTGCGCCTCATTGCTTTCAGGATAATCGCTTTTTACTTTTTTGTAGGTATCGGATGCGTCTTTGTATTGTTTTTCGGCCTCGTAAACCAATCCAAGTTTTTTAAGGTAAAAAGGCGACAGGAACTTATTGCTGGCCTTATCTGCCGCTTTTTTAAAGTAGGTCTCCGCCTTGTCGTAATCCTTCAGTTCAACATAAGCGTCACCGGTACCGCCCAATGCTTCGGCTGCCACCATGCTGTCGCTGCCGCGGTAGTTGGTCAGGTTGTCTATCGCTTTACGGAACTCGCCCTTATTCAAATAAGCAATACCCAGGTAGTAATAAGCCAGGTTTGCAGCTTTGGTATTGCTATAATCAGCAATGATCTTTTCGAAACCCGGATAGCCGGCATCGCCTTTTATTGCTTTATCCCATTCTTTTTTGGCCCAAAAATCCTGCGCCACATACATTTGTTTGTTGGCTGTCACCTCGCGCGGGGCAAGGTATAATTTCTGGTATCCCAGGTACAGCAGTATCATCAGGACGATAGCACCCGCTATAAAAACTAAACTTTTTTGGTTGTCGCGTACAAATTTGCCCGATTGCCCAAAATCATTGTTTTTAACCGGAGCTTTGCTGTTCGCTTGCGTTTTCGACATTTCTATTCTAAATTAAAGGTTGCAAAAATACGGTTTTCAAGTTTGTTAGCAATAGGCGGATCGAAATATTTGGTTATTAGTGATTGGTTAGCTTGTGATTAGTGATTAGTTGGTGTTATTTGGTCGACTCGGTAACCGGTGATTTGTGATTAATTAACCTGTAATTGGTAGTTATTGACTTGCAATCGGGTAATTGCACCAGTTAACCAATCACTAATTAACAAGTTAACTAATCACCAATCAACTAACCACAAATCACTACCTTTGCAACTAATGTACCTCCTGCAATTATCTGTCATCAATTTTAAGAATTATGCCGAAGCCGAACTTGCTTTTAGCGCAGGCGTAAACGCATTTACAGGTGATAATGGTGCCGGAAAAACAAACCTGCTGGACGCCATACACTACCTCTCGCTTTGCAAAAGTTATTTCAACCCGATAGATACCCAGCAGATAAAACAGGGTGCCGACTTTTTCATTATCAACGGTGTTTTTGATAAGAATGAAGAACCGAGTACCATATCATGCGGCGTAAAGCGTAACCAGAAAAAGCAATTCAAACGCAACAAAAAAGAATACAACCGACTGGCCGACCATATCGGGCTGTTCCCGCTGGTGATGATATCGCCCTATGATATAAGTATCATTATTGAGGGCAGCGAGGAGCGCCGCAAGTTTATCGATAATGTAATATCACAAACCGATAACCGCTACCTGGACGAATTAATAGCCTATAATAAGGTACTTGTGAACCGCAATGCGCTGCTTAAACGCATTGCCGATACCGGCCGCTATGATCCCGACCTGCTGGCTGTTTTTGACGAACAGCTGATAACATCAGGCAACCAGATATTCGAAAAACGTAAAGCTTTTATGGAAAGCTTTACGGAAATTTTTAATGAACACTATCGTTTTTTGAGCGAACAAGCCGAGCAGGTCGACCTGGTTTATGAATCCCAATTGTTACAGGACGATTTTGCCTCGCTGTTAAAAAAGAATACGGAAAAGGACCGCGCGCTGGAACGGACCACCACCGGCATCCACCGCGACGAACTGCAGTTTGCCATACACGGCATGCCGATGAAAAAGTTTGGATCGCAAGGACAGCAGAAGTCTTTCCTAATCGCCTTAAAGTTGGCGCAATACAGCTTCCTTTATAAGCAGAAGGGCTTTAAACCCTTGTTGCTGCTTGATGATATTTTTGATAAATTGGACGATAAGCGCGTGACCAAACTGATGCAGATGGTATCGAACCATGACTTTGGCCAGGTTTTTTTAACCGATACCAGCGCCGCAAAAGTGGAAGGGATATTTAATAAGATAGGGGTAGATATCCGCATGTTTGATATAAAGGGAGGCGAAGTAAATGCGTAAAGCCAACGATAAGACCCTGAAAGAGGCCATAGAGCAGATGCTGCAAGTTTACAAGATAAAACGGCGATACGACGAAACGGGCATTATATCTGCCTGGCCCGAACTGGTGGGTAAGTCGGTAGCAAACCGTACAAAGGAAATATTCATTAGCGATAAAAAGCTTTTCCTGCGCATCGAATCGTCTGTAATAAAAAATGAACTGCTGATGATGCGTTCGCAGATAATCGAAAAGATAAATAAAGATGCTAACGCGTTGCTGATCGAAGAAGTTATCTTCCTCTAGACCAGCGGGACCTTGCTACAGACTTTTTCCTGAAATCATCACTGATAATAGAATAGCCCAGGATCATAAATCCGGGAGTGATGAATAACAGTTGCACTTCAGGCGGGTGATGAATGAAGAACAGTGAATTAATGAATATTATGGCTGCAATCAATACAGCGTATATAAGGCTTTTGATGAGTAATTTCATAAAATTTTGTTTTAAGGTATCACAAACCAATACAAAAAGCCTGCCAACGCCTATATATCCATAAGTTGCAGGCTTACAACAACCTAAAGGTATCAACTTAAATCAGGAAAAACAAGGGGGACGGGGAAAATATTTCCGGAAAGCGGAAGCAAATTACCGCTTTCCGGAATATAGCATTTAGAACTTTTCGAAAGCCGAAAAGTAGAAATTACCTTCAATTTGAGCGTTTTCGTCCGAATCTGAACCATGCACCGCGTTCGCATCAATTGACTTGGCAAACAGGTTGCGGATAGTTCCGGGTTCGGCTTTAGCCGGGTCGGTAGCGCCTATCAGTTTCCTGAAATCTTCAACCGCATTGTCTTTTTCCAGTATAGCCGCTACTATCGGGCCTGATGACATGAAAGTCACAAGATCGTTGTAGAACGGGCGCGCGCTGTGCACAGCGTAAAACTGCCCTGCTTTCTCGGGTGTCAGCCAAAGATATTTCATCGCGGTGATCTTAAAGCCGCCTTTTATAATGTGGTCTAAAATAGCGCCGATGTGTCCGTTAGCGACAGCATCGGGCTTTATCATGGTGAATGTTTTATTGGTTTCCATCGTCTCTTTTAAATTGCCGCAAAAGTAGCGTTTTAATGTTAATAAATAAACCCTTTTTGTAAACCTTACACTTAGTTTAAAACTCAAATACAATTGAATAAGTGTTTGCCGGTAATAGTTTGTATTTAATTTATTTCCTTAGCTTTGCACGCTATTTTTAAATGAATGCTGGAATTAGCCGCGCTTAAGGAACTTTTAGAACAACCCCGCCGAATTGTCATAACTACCCATCATAAACCTGATGGTGATGCTATGGGCTCGTCGCTGGGTTTATACAATTACCTGATACAGCAGGGCCACCACACCAAAGTGATCACACCGACAGATTATCCCGATTTCCTGGCCTGGATGCCGGGCAACGGCGAGGTGATCATTTATACCGATAACATTCAACAAAGTGCCGAACTGGTTGCCAATGCCGAACTGATATTCTGCCTTGATTTTAATACGCTGAGCCGCATAAATGAACTGGGCGAACTGGTGCGCTCAAGCACTGCGGTAAAAGTAATGATAGACCATCATCTTGAGCCGGAGGATTTCGACGATTACCGCCATTGGGATATCAATGCCTGCGCATCGGCACAATTGGTTTACGATTTTATCGTTAATCAACTTAATAACAAACAACTGATCAATAAGGACGTGGCCACCTGCCTTTACACAGGTATCATGACTGATTCGGCTTCGTTCAAACTTCCGAACACCACATCGGGTGTGCACCGCATAGCGGCCGACCTGATCGACCTCGGCGCCGTTAACTGGCATATTCACGACCTGGTTTACAGCAATATGTCGGAAAATCGCCTGCGTTTTTTGGGCCATTGCCTGAGCAGCAAGCTGGAGGTGTTTCCCGAATTTAACACGACGCTGATAACGGTGAACAAGGAGGAATTGGAAAAATACCAGGTGGAGACAGGCGACACGGAAGGTATTGTGAACTATGGATTATCGCTGGAAGGTGTGCGGCTTACCGCCTTTATCGTTGAACGAAAAGACAAAATAAAATTGTCGTTAAGGTCGAAAGGGGAGTTCCCGGCGAATGAGATATGTAAAAAATACTTTAACGGGGGCGGTCACCGCAACGCTGCAGGAGGAGAATCGACCGATAGCCTGGAAGAGGTGGTCAATAAGTTCAAATTAATTTTACCTGAATATAAAAAACTATTAATACAGTAAATAATGAAAAAAAACTTAATGTTTTTGGTGATTGCAGCGCTTGGATTGGCAAGCTGTAATGGAGGATTTAAACAGGCGCCGGGCGGTTTGTTATATAATATCCATATTGATAAAAGCGGCCCTAAAATAAAAGAAGGGGATTTTATCAGCCTGAATGCCGTTACCAAAACCGACGGCGACTCGGTGCTGTTCAGCAGTTATGAACAAGGGGCTGCATCAAACAGCATCATGCAGAAAAACAGGCCGGTAGGTGACGTGTCGAATATTTTCCAATACCTGGCCGAAGGCGACAGCGTTACAGTAAAAGCCAATATCGATTCGATGGTGAAAAGAGGCATGCGCAAGCCGCCTATAAAAGGAAAATACATCGTTTACGAGATAAAGATCGAGAAGGTGATCTCAAAAGGTACAGGCAAAGATGCTGATAGCAGCTTTAACGGCCAGGTTAAAAAATATATGGCCTCGCAAGTGCAGGCAATGGCAAAACATGAAGATGCAAGTATGAAAAAATATATTACGGATAATAAGCTTAACGGTACAACTACTGCCGACGGCTTATATTACGTGATAAATAAACCGGGCAATGGTGAAAAAGCAGCTGTGGGAGATACTGTAGAATTATTTTACACAGGTAAATTCCTTACAGGCAAGGTTTTCGAAACCAACATTAAGGAAGTAGCTCAAAAGGGGAATAATTATAATCCCGGGTTGCAGTATAAGCCTATACGTGTGCCGGTAGGTGTTAAAAGAGTAATAGCAGGCTGGGACGAGGGATTGCAACTAATGAGCAAAGGCGAAAAAGCAACTTTCGTTATACCTTCAAAACTGGCGTATGGCGAGCAGGGATATTATCCGGTTATAGCTCCATACTCTTCATTAGTATTTGAAGTAGAACTGCTGAATATTATTCACCCAGATCCAAACGCGCCGAAAAATGCGCCCCCGGCGTTGCAGCCGACGGCAAAGCTAAAACCGGCCCATAACTAATTTATCAATACAACCCCCGCTTTTGCGGGGGCTTTTATTTTAAATATGAAAAAAATTGCAGTAGCGCTTTTATCGTTCATGGCTATAAGCGTTGGGTTGAAAGCGCAGGATGGTTTTGTGAAAACGCCGCAGGGTGATCTTGTGAAGAATGTTACCAATAAACCCGGTGATAAAATAAAAGTGAACGATGTGGTGACTTTTAACCTCACCCAGAAAACTGAAAAGGACTCGGTATTGGGGTCAACCTATACGATGGGCCGCCCTATCAAAATACAGGTACAGGAATCAAAGAATGCGGCGGACCTGATGGACATATTCCCCGTGCTGGCCGAAAAGGACAGTGCTTTGGTAAGAATTCCTACCGACTCGCTGTTTAAAGGACACGACGATCAGCGGCCCCCGTTTCTGCCCAAAGGCAGCTACCTGGTATGCCAGGTAAAAATAGAGCGTGTACAGACGCTTGACGATGCCATGGCCGAGCGTAATAAGATCATCGACAGCATGAAAACTAATGAGACCGCCGAACGCAATAAATATATTGCCGATCATAAACTCGTTCTCAAAACAACGGCCTCAGGCCTTCAATATGTAATAACAAAGCCTTCGTTAAAGCACAAACCGCTGGCAGGCGATACCGTATTGGTTAATTACGTGGGTCGGTTTTTAAATGGGCAGATATTTGACACCAGTATTCAAACCGAGGCGGAAAAAGCCGGGCTTAATCAACCGGGCCGTACCTACGAGCCATACAAATTTGTGGTAGGCAAAGGCAATGTGGTTGCCGGCTGGGATGAGGGTTTACTTTTGTTAGGCAATGGCGCAAAAGCAACTTTTGTTATACCATCCAGCCTGGCTTACGGGCAGGAAGGCTACAGCGATATACCCCCGTTTGCCACATTGGTATTCGACCTTGAACTTGCAGGCATAAAGCCGGTAAAGCATACGCCGCCGGCAGCCAAACCGGCCGCTAAAAAGCCGGGGATTAAAAAGCACGCCGTTGCAAAAAAGAAAAGCTGATATAAGGCCTCCGTTGACCGGGGGCTTTTTTATTAACTTTGCCCTATTAAAAATCCGCGCTTTGCAGAGGATTTAGCAGATACCTATGTTACTAACAGACACCCATACTCATCAATATTACCAAACGGACCCGCAAAAAAGGCAGGAGCTAATGCAGCGTTGCCTTGATAATAATATCGGGCGCCTTTTTTTACCAAATGTCGATTCAGCTTCGATGGAATTGGTGTTCAGCCAGGTAGCTGCTTTCCCCGAAAACTGCTTTGCTATGCTGGGCCTGCATCCCTGCGATGTGAAGGAGAACTGGCAGAACGAACTAAAACTGATAGGTGATGCCATCCCGTCTAATAGAATTTATGCCATCGGCGAAATAGGCATCGATCTTTATTGGGACAAAACCACCCTCGACATACAGGTCGAGGCATTTAAGATACAGATCGGTTGGGCAAAGAAGTTGAAATTGCCTATTGTTATCCATTGCCGCAATTCATACGACGAAGTATTACAAGTGCTGAAAGAAGAACAGGATGAAAACCTGCGCGGTATACTACATTGCTTTACCGGTACGGTGGAACAGGCACGGCGGCTTATCGATATGGGTTTTTACCTGGGTATTGGCGGCGTGGTAACTTACAAAAACTCAGGGCTGGATAAAGTGGTGGAACAGATCGATTTGAAACACCTCGTTTTAGAAACAGACTCGCCATACCTAACCCCGGTACCGTTTCGCGGCAAACCCAATGAGAGTTCGTACCTTGTTTATGTAGCACAGAGAGTGGCCGATCTTCACCAGGTAAGTATCGAAACCGTAGCTGATATTACGACCAAAAACTCAAAAAACATTTTCGGGGTTTGAAGCGGCACACGCAAAAATGATATTATTCTCCCTTTATTTTTTTTGCCTAAAGTATTATGACATTGCTTTGTTAAGCACTTAGGGCGACTTTATTTGGAAAAAGCCTTTGCGAAATAACGAAATATCGTTATATGCTAAATTAAATCGCCTGTAAATGCACAGCGATGAAGAATTGCAGGGTGCTGAAAATGAGGTAATAGATATTTTTTCCAGTATAATAAGTAAATTAGGCCATCGCTTATGAAAAAACATTTATTGCTCTGGGTAATAGTTGCCTGTTTTGCTTTTACAGCCAAAGCGCAGGATAGCGTCGTTCACCGGATAATACTGATCGGCGATGCAGGAGAAATAGATAAACAGCAAATGGCCGTACTCGGCTTTGCCGCTAACACCATTATTAAAGACAAGACCACTGTATTATTTCTTGGCGATAATATTTATCCGCGGGGTATGGCCCTGCCGGAAAGCCCTGATACCACGCGAACGCAAAACATCCTGAAGTCGGAATATGGGCCGATGCGAGCTAAAGGCGCTCCTGTTTATTTTCTCCCGGGGAATCATGATTGGGACAGAATGGGTCTGAATGGCCTGGAAAAAATAAAAAGACAATGGGAATATATCGATCAATTGCAGGATTCGCTGTTACGTGTAGTGCCCGAAAACGGCTGCCCCGATCCTTATGAGATTGAAGTTAACGATAAGGTAGTAATTATTGCTTACGATAGCGAATGGTGGCTGTTCCCTTATCACAAAAGTAATCCCGGGGCCGATTGCAGCTGCAACACCAAAAGCGACGTTACTGACCGGCTGAGGGCGCTTTTTTATAAGAACCGCGGAAAATTCATTATACTCGCTTCACATCACCCGTTTCAAAGCTATGGTGTGCACGGAGGAGTATTTTCGGTAAAGGACCATCTTTTTCCGTTAACAGCCGTCAACAAGAACCTGTATATACCCATGCCCGTAGTAGGATCGCTTTATCCACTGCTGCGCACTGTTTTTGTAGACCCCGAAGATTTGGGCCATCCCGAATACAAGGATATGATCAAAAAGATCGGCGGTGTATTTGGCGACTATCCCGACCTGGTCCATGTTGCCGGGCATGATCATGGCCTGCAATTTATTAAGGACGATAAAGGCGAAATACAAATAGTAAGCGGCGCCGGCGCCAAAGAAGTTCATGTAGGAAAGGGAAAAAATTCCTTGTTTGCCGAAGCTGTGCAAGGCTTTGTTACTGCCGACCTGATGGCTGATAACAGTATGAAGTTCACCTACTATACGTATACTGATAAGGGTATGAAGGCTGCGTTTACCTATAGCAAACCTTATGTACCGGTAACGGCTCTAATATCAAAAACAATAACCTCGCCGGTCGCCGATAGTGTCACTGTAAGCGTCCACCCCAAATATGATAGCGTGAGTGGCTTGCACCGGGCTATCTTCGGCGAAAACTACCGTAAGGAATGGGCGGCCAAAGTAAAACTTCCTTATCTTAAGATATCACAACTTCACGGAGGTCTCACTCCCGAAAAGCAAGGGGGCGGTTTCCAGTCGCATTCCTTAAGACTGATCGATCCCGGAGGCAAGGAATGGGTACTTCGTACAGTAGAGAAAGACCCCACTAAACTACTGCCAGAGGAGTTGATACAAACATTTGCATTTGGCTTGCTTGACGACGCCACCAGCGGACAACACCCTTTTGGCGCGTTGATAGTTCCACCTATGGCCGATGCGCTTAATATACCTCATTCAAACCCCGTCATCGGCGTAGTGGCGCCCGATGCTAATTTGGGGCAGTATGCAGGTTTCTATATCGGAAAGGTTTGCCTGTTCGAGGAGCGGGAACCAACTGGAAGATCGGACAATACCGAAAAGATGGAAAAGATGCTGGAGAAGGATAATGACAATCATTTTGACGGGCACCGTTATGCGAAGGCCCGCATGCTGGATGTTATGATAGGGGATTGGGACAGGCACGAGGACCAATGGCGATGGCAGCGCGGGAAAGATGATAATGGTAATTTGATGTATACCGGTGTTCCGCGCGATCGGGACCAGACCTTGTATACACGCGAGGCCATAGAAGATGTTGCCGCCCGGCGATGGATATTGCCGCCTTTACAGGGCTTTGACGGAAAGATAACCGACGTTCGCTATTCTATGTTTAAAAGCAGGTTCATGAATCCGTATCCTGAATCGAAATTTGGTTACACGGAATGGATGAAGATAGCCGCCGAAGTGAAAGCAACCCTTACCGATACTGTTTTTGAGGAGGGGTTACGCAGGCTTCCGTCAGAAATTTACAGGATAAGGCACGATGAACTGATGCGGAAGTTCAAGCAGCGCCGCGAAAACTTCCTGCCTGCTATGGACGAATATTACCGTTTTGCCAACAAGATCGCCGACATCAGGCTCAGCGATAAAAATGAGCAGGTGGAGATTGGCGACGCCCCCAATAATGGGCTGTCGGTAACCGTGATTAAGATTAATAAAAAAGGGAAACTTCGCGATACCTTACTTAAAGCGGCTTACGATCCCGCAATTACTAAAGAAGTAAGATTATTTACTGCCGGTGGCGACGACCATGTGACATTGAATACCAGCCGTACAGATATCAAATTGCGTATAGTTGGCGGCGAAGGACAAAAGGAATACGAAGTAATTGGCGCCAACAACAAGGTAAGGTTGTATGGAAAACCGGCTAATCATACTTTTATTGGCGATTCGACCCGGTTTATTACGCATTTTAATAATGATACGGCGACAACAGCGATCCATAACTCCAATATGTACGATGTGTGGATGCCGCTGCTTACCGCCAATGTAAACCGCGACGATGGCTTTTTGCTGGGGCTCGGCTTTCGGCATACCGGGCAGGATGGATTCCGGAAATTTCCTTTTACCAGCCTGCAGGAATTAATGGTCACCCATTCGTTCAGTACAAATGCATTCAGCATCAATTACAGCGGCACATGGACTAAAGCCGTAGGTAATGCCGACCTGCTTATGCAGGCAATTGTAAAAGCCCCGGATAACACCATGAACTTTTTCGGGCGCGGCAATGGGTCGGTTTATAACAAATCGGCCGATATAGGTTATTACCGCATACGCTTCAATATATATGATCTTAACCCGGCATTGCGCTGGCACACGCACACTGGGGCAACGTTCAGTATAGGGCCGTCGCTCAGTTATTACACCCTCGATCCCGCTGATAATACAGGCAGGCTGATCAATAATCCTTCTGAAGTGGGCTCTTACGATAGCACGACTGTCAGTAAGGACCGGATACACGCAGGCATAGTAATGAATTATATCAGCGACAAACGCAATAACCCTATATTTCCCTCATCGGGCATTTATATTAATGTAAAACTACAGGGTTATGCGGGTTTGAATACGTATTCAAAATCATTCGCGCAGCTCATACCTGAAATTGCCTTTTACCGTGGCATTGGGTCTGATTCAAGGCTGATCATTGCCGAGCGATTGGGAGGCGGTGTTACCCTTGGCCAAACGGCCTTTTATCAATCGTTATTCCTGGGCGGGCAGGGTAATCTGCTGGGTTTTCGTCAAAACCGATTTGCAGGACAGCACATGTTCTACAATAACCTGGAAGCCCGGCTGCGGCTGGGCGATGTGGCCAGTTATGTGATACCCGGCCAATTCGGGCTAAGCGCCTTTTACGATGCCGGCCGGGTATGGAATAAAAATGATCAGTCGGAAACCTGGCACCAGGGCGTGGGCGGCGGGGTGTACTTTGCGCCCGCGGTGCTGACGGTATTGCAAATACAGGCCGGCTATTCCAAAGAGGGCTGGTATCCTTCTTTTTCGCTCCAGTTCAGGTTTTAACAACGGAATAAAGTCTATATTAGTTATCTAATTTTTCGCCGATGAATTATCAGCATATACTGGAGAAAGCAAGTGAATACGTGCGGGGCTATTATAAGGAGCACGGGATGCCTGCGCTCATCTATCATAACCTGCAACATACCGAAGATGTTGTTACAGCGGCAACCCGTATAGCTAATCATTACCAGTTGGATGATGCCGACTTTTTTATTGTGGTGATCTCTGCCTGGTTTCACGACCTGGGTTACATGGTGGATATTATGGCGCACGAAGAAAAGGGCGCTGACATTGCCGCGGAATTTTTAATGAACCACCGCGTAAGTGACAATGATATCCAATTGGTACGCGGCTGCATTTTGGCAACCAAAATGCCGCAATCGCCCAAAACTCTGCTCGAAGAAATTGTTTGCGATGCCGATGTTTTTCATTTAGGTACTGATGATTTCGCCAAAAAAGATAAGCTGATGCACAGCGAGGTTTTTGAACTGTACCACAAGGACCTGAATAAACAGGAATGGCGCCGCAAAACGATCCTTTTTTTAGAATCGCACCATTACTTTACCGAATATTGCAAAGTATTATTGAACGATACTAAAAATAAACACCTGCAAGAGTTGAAGGAAAAGGTAGCCAAAGCCGATAAAAAAACGAACGAAGAATCAACCTCAGCGCCGAAGGAAGCAATTGCCGGCACGCAGGAAGAAATGGCATCACCTAAAAAGAAAAAGAACAGCGAGCGCCCCGATAAAGGCATCGAAACCATGTTCCGGATCAGCTCAAGCAATCACCAGCGCTTGAGCGATATGGCCGACCGCAAGGCGCATATCATGATAACGGTCAACTCTATTATCCTGTCGGCCATTATCAGTTTGGTATTACGAAGGCTAAATGAGTATGGATACCTCATTGTACCATCGTTTATATTGCTGGGCATCAGTGTTGCCGCCATGACATTTGCTATACTTTCCACCCGGCCGTCTATTCCGAATGGTGTTTTTTCGCGGGAGGATGTCGACAATAAAAAAGTGAACCTCCTGTTCTTTGGTAATTTTTACAAGATGAAGCTGGATGAATTTAACTATGGCATGGAACAAATGATGGAGGACAAGCAATTTTTGTACGGCAGCCTGATAAAGGATTTGTATGCGCAGGGAATAGTGCTCGGCAAAAAATATCATTTGCTTCGCGTCTCCTACAATGTCTTTATGTACGGACTCATCATCGCCGTGTTTGCTTTTATCATCGCTTCAGCTTTTTTTAGCCCAAATGCAGCTTTATAAGCATGGCAAACTACCAGTTTTATAACCGCGACCTGAGCTGGCTGTCCTTCAACGGGCGTGTAATGGAAGAAGCGGCAAATGACAAAGTGCCGCTGCTGGAGCGGATCAAATTTCTTAGCATTTTCTCATCCAATCTCGACGAATTTTACCGTGTACGGATGCCGGTACTGCACGCCTTTGAAAAGCTTGGCAACGATGCAAATGATGTATTACAGCAGGCAAAGGATACCATCAACCATCAGCAAAACAGGTTCGGGCAAATATTGAGGGAACAGTTGTTGCCCTTGTTGGGGGAAAGGAATATCCATTTGATATACAATGTTCCTTTTCCACCTGTGGTCGAAAAAGCAGCCAAAGAATATTTCCTTTCCGAAGTGCTTGCATTTTTACAGCCGGCCCAATTAAACAATGGCAGCTCTTTTTTCCCGGGGAATAATAAGCTGTACCTGGTAGTTAATACAGTAGACGTATCAGGCACGGAAGATCTGTACCTGCTTAATGTGCCGTCGGACGAGCTGCCCAGGTTTTTTACGGTAAAGGATGATGGAAAAACTTTCATTGTTCTATTGGATGATATTGTCCGTTATAACCTGGACAGGGTATTTAAAGGAAAGACTATCAGGGGATGCTATAGCATCAAAGTAACCCGTGATGCCGAACTCGACCTGAAGGATGAATACGGCGGCGACCTTTCCGAAGAAATAGAAACTCAGCTGAGAAAGCGCGATATGGGTCTGGCCACCCGCTTTTTGTACGACGCGGACATGCCTCTCCGTACCCTGCAAACTGTAATACAAAAGCTGGCGCTGCAAGATACAATCATGACCATAGGCGGTCACTATCACAACCTGAAGGATCTTTTTTCGTTACCGGTCAGTTTGCCCGGTATGGCTTACGATGCCTGGCCCGCAGTAAACCTGCCCGGGATGGATACGGGGGGCGATATGCAATCAGTGATCAGGAAAAAGGATATCCTCATCAATACGCCCTATCAAAATTACGGCGCTGTTTTAAGGTTTTTTAACGAGGCTGCCGTTAATCCCGATGTGAAAGAAATTTACATTACGCTGTACCGTGTTGCGGCCAACTCGCGCATTGTCAATGCGTTGATAAGTGCCGCAAAAAATGGCAAAGCCGTACAAGTTATGGTCGAACTTAAGGCCCGGTTTGACGAGGCCAATAACCTTAAATGGGCCAAACGGATGAAAGATGCCGGGGTGAAGATAGTTTACAGCGTTACCGCACTTAAAGTGCACGCTAAAGTTGCGCTGGTAAAAACCCAAATTGGCAACCGCATGGTTTATACAGGTTTGCTGGCTACAGGGAATTTCAACGAGTCGACTGCGAAATTTTATACCGATCATGTTCTGTTCACAGCGGATCACGGCCTGCTTCGCGAGGTGGAATTGTTATTTATTTTCCTGGCCAAGCGTAAACGGCCGCAGGCGTTTGAGCCGATAGCATTTGAGCGCCTGCTGGTTGCGGGTTTCAACCTGCAGCAGCGATTTGTTGAATTGATAGACAGGGAGATCGGTAACGCTCGCAACGGGCTGCCCGCCGGCATTACCATCAAAATGAACAACCTGGAGGAACAGGTATTGATCAGTAAATTGTATGAAGCCTCGCAGGCCGGCGTTAAGATATCGCTTATCATACGCAGTATTTGCTGCCTTATGCCGGGAGTTAAAGGCATGAGCGAAAATATAAAGGTACACCGCATTGTCGACCGCTACCTGGAGCACGGCAGGATATTTATCTTTCACAACAAGGGCGATGAAGAAGTCTGGTTAGGCTCAGCCGATTGGATGAACCGCAATATTTATCGCCGGGTTGAAGTTTGTTTCCCAATACTTGACAAAGAGATAAAAAAGCAACTCAAAGCTATTGTCGATCTGTTACTCAGGGATAATATACAGGCAGTTCAGCTGGACGAAAACCTGCAGAATGTAAAAATAAAAACGACAGATCCTGCGATACATGCACAGCAGGAGATCTATAAAATGCTATCTTCTGAATATCGTTAATCGGCTGTTTTTCACCACCATGTCACAAACAGCAGCGAAGTTAACGGCCGTATTTATTTTTATATAAATTTGCCGTATATGCTGCTGCCGCAATTCTTTGATAATCCTTTCCAGGTCAGGCTATCCTTTCATAAGATCATCGAAAGGCTGGAATATATCGCAACCATACAATCACACTATTTTGGTATGGATGTTAAGGCATTGCTGGCCGAAATAAATGCTGTGCCGGAATTGCGGGATGGTATCGAAGATATCTCACAGATCAAAGACAATGCAGGGCTGATCTCGCGCATGTTATCTGAATTATTTCCCGCTCCGCTCAATTTAAACGAAATAAAGGCGGTTACTATTCCTTACCAGGGGCTCACCTTTAACTATACGGAAAGGTTCAGGAGGATAATTGACGATGCAGGGATAGCTTTTGACATGGCCATCCGTGATTTTGATGAACACCAGTTTTATGTAGGAAGCTGTTGCCTTATTCTTAATCAGCTGTACGGTACAAGCGTCGACTTTAGCAAGCCCCTTTTTTACGACATCCCCGCCGCAAACGGCGTTATGAAACATTACCGCATTACGTACAATGCCGACTTCATGGAAGTTGTACCAACTGAAAGGGCTGTTAAAATTACGGAGCAGGATATCAGCCTGCTTTTGGATAATTATGATGACCTTGCTTT
>Ga0310811_10006444_pt1 | contig 15009 bp, 18 predicted proteins | sample YCmetagenome_FD_207642 | JGI IMG/M metagenome (GOLD analysis project Ga0310811, IMG submission 207642) | Soil microbial communities from experimental microcosm in Duke University, North Carolina, United States - YC | ecosystem: Engineered > Artificial ecosystem > Soil microcosm > Unclassified ...
GATTGCGACGCGAGCCGCCCCAACCCTGCGCACCCCTCTCCCGCAGGCGGGAGAGGGGTGCGCAGCGCGATCCTCTCAAACGAGGGCGACGAACCCCATCTCCGCGCTGGCGTCCGCCACGCGGCGGGTCTAGGAAACGCTGGCCTTGCCGCCCCCAGCCTCATCCTTCGGAGAGTCGTCCATGCGCCTGCCGCTTCGCCTTCTTCCCCTTTCGCTCGCCGCGATCGCCATGCCCGCTGTCGCGGCGCTGTCGACCGGTGTCGCCGCGCCCGATTTCAACACCCGCGGCGCGATCAACGGCAAGGAATTCCGCCTCCACCTCGCGGATCAGCTCAAGAAGGGCCCGGTCGTGCTCTACTTCTTCCCGGCCGCCTATACGTCGGGCTGCAACGCCGAGGCTCACGAATTCTCCGAACATATCGATGAGTTCAAGGCCGCCGGTGCGACCGTGATCGGCATGTCGACCGACACTGTGCCGACCCTGGTCAAATTCTCGACCGAGAAATGCGCGGGCAAATTTCCGGTCGCGAGCGCCGGGCCGCGCATCGTCAGCGCCTATGACGTCGCGCTCGGCAAACAATTCACCGATCCCAAGACGGGCAAGGCGCGCGACATCACCAACCGTACCAGCTACGTGATCGGCCGCGACGGTAAGATCAAATTCGTTCATTCGGACCTGTCGTATGTCGACCACGTCAAACTGACGCTGGATGCGGTGAAGGCGCTCAAATAGAATAACCGCGCTCGCCATTGTCCACGGACAGGTAGCCGCTAGCGCTGCTACCTATCTGATAGGTTCGCAAACGCGATCTTAGCCTATCGCCTATAGGCCCTTTTCCATCGCCCAGGTGCGATGTTGGCAACGGGAGCGGACGGTGGCGAGCGCCGTAGACAATTCATCCAAGGCGTCGGATCGGCTCTATGCCGCGATCGGCGAATTCCTGGCGCGCCATCGCCTCAGTGTCGATCCGGTGCATTATGCCTTTGCGCACAAGGTGTTGAGCGACCAACGCGGGCCATTGGCGGCCGAAGTCGCGCGCATTACCGATGGCGGCGTGCGGCTGAGTTCGCGCGATATCGAAGAGCTTGGCGGCCGGGCGGTGATGGGTGCTCCGGCAAGTGTTGGCGGCGATTCGGTGCCCAATCTCTCCTCGCCGCCGCAACTCACCGTCGTCGCCGACAATACCAAGGCGCAGTCGCTGGTCGCGCGTGCTCAGATGCAGGTCGAGGATTTCGGCGACACGGTGCGCGCGATGCACGCCGATACGCGCGGGTTCGGCCAGGATTTGCGCGCCTCGCGCGATGCGATCCGCGCCTCGCGCGATACCAGTGCGATCGACGAGGTCGTGCGCATGGCGAGCTCGATGCTCGACCGCGTCTCGTCGGCCGAGGCCCGGCTGCAGGAAGCGACGCACGAGGCCGACCGGCTCCGCCGCGAGCTCGAACTGGCGCGCGACGATGCGCGCCGCGACCCGCTGACCGGCCTGCCCAATCGCCGTGCGTTCGAAGACGCCTATGCCGCGGCCGTCACAAGCAGCGATCCTGTCTGCGTCGCGATCTGCGACGTCGACAAGTTCAAGTCGGTCAATGACCGGTTCGGCCATGCGGTCGGCGATCGCGTTCTCAAGGCGATCGCCGAGGCGTTGCGCACGGGCTGCGACGAGCATCTCGTCGCGCGCTACGGCGGCGAGGAATTCGTCGTGATGTTCACCGGCCTGACCCCGGATGACGCGCTGTCCACGCTTGAGGGCGCGCGCGCCGCGGTCGCCGCCAAACGCTACCGCCTACGCGAAACCGACGCGCCGCTGGGGGCGGTCACCTTCTCCGCCGGTCTGACGCTGGTCACGGCGGACGACACGATGGGCTCCGCCATGGGCCGCGCTGACCGCCTGCTCTACGCCGCCAAGGAAGATGGCCGCAATTGCAGCCAATCGGATCAGTGATATTTGCCGACATATGGTGAAATGAGCCAGTCCTTCTCCGCAAAAGGCGCCATTTTTCGCTTACCGAAAATTTCAAAGCCAGTATAATCAATAACTTATAAAACTGGCACGCTCCCTGCAATCGTGTCGGCATGGTCGTCGGATGGTCCGATAGCCGTCCAAGATAGGGAGTTAAGATCATGTCGGTACGTTTCGCTTCGGTTCAGCAGGTTGCGGTTTCGGTGTTCAGCGCGCTCGTTTGCACCATGGTTCTCGTCAACGCCGCCACCTCGTTCGTCCCGGTCGCCTGACCGGGACGCACCTCCTCCGCGGCGAGCGGGAGGAGGTCGGGATGCCAGCTCGCCAACCGGCGGCCGCGATAGGGCGGCCGCGCCGGGGCCGGGAACGGCCCCTTCTTTTTGCCTAACGTCCGAGCAGGAAAGTCAGCGGCACATCCACCCGCGCCTGCCATGCGCGTTCGCTATGCTCCGCGCCCCGAAACGCCTGGCTGACCCAATGATCGCCACGCGATCCGGCCGCCGCGTCAAGCTTGCGCTGGAACGGCTCGATCGAGCCGTCATTGGTCCCGGTGCCATAATCGAAATAGAGCCGCGCGGTTCGGGGCGGCAGATGCGCCTCGAACGAGCGTTCCGCGAACCCATCGCCGATCGGCCAGGAGGTCGACAGGCACGCCGCCGCGCCGAAGGTCCCGGGAGAGCGCACCACCGCATAAGCCGAGATCAGCCCGCCCATGCTCGACCCCATCAGCATGGTGTTTTGAGGGCCGCGTAACGTACGGTAGCGGCGGTCGATCAGCGGCTTGAGCTCGGTCGCCAGGAACCGGACATAGCCGTCGCCGACAATCCTGGCGCGCTCGACCGGAAGCTTCTTGAATAGATCGCCCGAGGCGGGATCGCCCTTCGATCCCATTTTCGGCACCGCGGCCTGCGGCATATATTCGCCCAGCCGGTTATCGTTGTTCCACACCGCGACCAGGATCGCCGGGCGGACCTTGTTGGCGGCGATCAGCCGGTCGAGTGCGCGATGCACTTCCCAGCTCTTGCCCGAATAGGGCGAGGGCGTGTCGTACACATTCTGCCCGTCATGCAGGTACAGCACGGGATAGCGCTGTTTCGATGTGGTGTAGCCGGGCGGCAGCCAGACTTGCACGGTCCGCGCGGGAACGAACTTCGACTCGACGGTGATCGGCGGCTGCAGGCCATCGGCCGGATCGGCGGGAGCGGGTGTGGCGACGAGCGCGAGGACGAACGCGAAGAGTAAGCGGATCATGCGCGCATTCATCGCCCGACCGCATCTTCCGTCAACCTATTCCGCCGCCAGCGCTTCCTGCCGTTCCTGCGCCTGGCGCGCCCACATATCGGCATAGAGGCCGTTCTTGCGCAGCAGCTCGGCATGGGTGCCGCGTTCGGCGACCAGACCGTTGTCGAGCACGACGATCTGGTCGGCATGGACCACGGTCGACAGGCGGTGCGCAATGACGATCGTCGTGCGCCCGCGCTCGATCGCCTGCAGCGTGCCCAGGATCTCGGCCTCGGTGCGGCTATCGAGCGCGCTGGTCGCTTCGTCGAGGATCAGGATCGGCGGGTTCTTGAGCAGGGTGCGCGCGATCGCCACGCGCTGCTTCTCGCCGCCGGACAGCTTCAGGCCGCGCTCGCCGACCCGGGTTTCATATTGGTCGGGCTGGCGCTCGATGAAGCCGGAGATCGCCGCTCCCTTGGCGGCGCGCACAATCTCCTCTTCGCCGGCGCCTTCGCGGCCATAAGCGATGTTGTAGCCGATCGTGTCGTTGAACAGCACGGTGTCCTGCGGGACGATGCCGATCGCGGCGCGCAGGCTCGCCTGAGTGACGTGGCTGATATCCTGATCGTCGATCGTGATCCGCCCGCCAGTTAAATCGTAAAATCGATACAGCAGCCGCGCCAGAGTCGATTTGCCCGCACCCGACGGTCCGACCACCGCCAGCGTTTGGCCGGCAGGGACGGTCAGATCGATCCCCTTGAGAATATCGCGGCCCGACTCATAGCCGAAATGCACATCCTCAAATCGGACGGTGCCACGATCGATATTTAGCGGCTTGGCGTCGGGCGCGTCTACGATTTCGCTTGGCGTATCCACCAGATCGAACATCGCGCCCATGTCGAGCACGCCCTGTCGAATCGTGCGATAGACCATGCCGAGCAGGTCGAGCGGACGAAATAGCTGGGTCAGCAGGGTCGAAACGAGTGACACGTCACCTGCGGTGAATTGCCCTCGTCCCCAGCCCCAGGCAATGAATGCCAGCCCGCCGGCGAGGATCGCATTGGTGATCAGCGCTTGACCGATATTGAGCCAGCCAACCGAATTCTCCGATTTGATCGCGGCCTTGGCATAGGCCGCCATCGCCGCCTCATAACGCCGACCCTCACGCTCCTCCGCCCCGAAATATTTGACGGTCTCGAAATTGAGCAGGGAGTCGACTGCGTGGCTGACCGCCCCGGTATCGAGGTCGTTCATCCGCGTCCGAAGCGCGGCGCGCCAGTTCGTCACCATCCAGGTAAACCACAGATAGGCGACGACCATGACGACCGTCGCGCCGACCAGCCCCCAACCGAAATTGCGCCGGAAGATGTTGAGCACCAGCGCTAGCTCGAGCACCGTCGGCGCGATGTTGAACAGCATGAAATAGAGCATCGTGTCGATGCTCTTGGTGCCGCGCTCGACGACCTTGGTAACCGCGCCGGTCCGCCGCTCAAGATGGAAGCGCAGCGACAAGCGATGCAGATGATTGAACACGTTCGATGCCAGCCGCCGCGTCGCATCTTGCCCGACCGGCTCGAAAATCACGTTGCGCAGATTATCGAACAACGTTCCCGAGAAGCGTGCCGTGGCATAACCGGCGAGCAGCGCCATGACGATCCAGGCGGTCGAATGGTCGCCGTTCGACATCCGATCGATCGCCCATTTCAGCGCATAGGCGGCGCCATAGACCTGTACGACTTTGGACGCGACGACCAACAGCATCGCCACGACGATCCGCAACCGCTGTATCGGCGCATCGGCGGGCCACAGATAAGGGAGGAAGCGCCGAAGCGTCGGGATCAGCGGGCGATCCTTGGTCGGCGGGAGTTCGGTGGGCGGCATCGCCGCTTTATGTAGGGTGCCGCGGGCATTCAGGGAACCGTCATCATGCCCCGTCGATTATAGACGCGACGGAGGAAGACATGGGTTCTGTATTCTACGTCATCGCGATCATGGGCTGCGGCGATGGCCAGACGCAATGCGCGCAGCAGCGGATCGAGCCGGTCCGGTATTACAGCGCGGCGCAATGCCGGGCAGCGATGCCGGCGGCGCTGATCCGCAACACCGACATCGATTATCCGACCATCACCGCGGCGTGCCGCCAGGTCGGCCAGTCGATGGCGGCCAATAACAAGGCACAAGCGCGCCGCAGCTAAGCTGGTATGGGGCGCGTCGCCCCGGTAATGATGCTCCCAGTACGGCCAGGGGACGTCATGCGCAGGATAATCGGCACCATCGTCGGGTTGGTACTCGCCATTGCGCTGATCGACGGTGCCTGGGAACTCGCCGAACGTTGGTTCCCAGCCGCGATCGCTGCCGACGCCAGCGCCCAGGAAATGCTCGCGCGCTTCGTCATGGCGATGCCGCTCGCCGGCCAGGGGATCATCGCTGTAGGCTGGTTCCTCGCCGGGCTGGTCGGCGCGTTCGCCGCGCTGCGGATCGGCCAATGGCGGCCCGGCGGATGGATCGTCGCGCTCGTTTTGGTGGTCGACGGCGTATGGAACCTGATCCAGCTGACGCAACCCTTGTGGCTACAGGGCGCCACCCTGATCCTGCCGCTTGCCGGCATGTGGCTGGCCGAATGGCATTTTCACCGCGCTCGGCCGGGCGATCCCTTAATCAACTAACTCAGCGTCCGCGCCGCGGCGGATCGGCAGCGACCAGCGGATCTGGTCGCGCAGCATCGCCTCGAGATCCTCGGCGCCGACATTGTGCGCGGCGGCGCGCTTCCGAAGCAAGGTCAGCAAAAGCCCCGCGCGTGTCGGCGGCGGCGCGGGTTCGGCGCGGCCGCGCTGTAAAGCGCGCGAGAACTTCACGGACAATTTCGTCATAATGGGTAAGCTAGGCTGTCGGGCTTGCCGAGTCCTGACCGAGCAGGGTTTACGCAGGACTAACCGCGCCGCCGCCTCCACAGATCCGGATCGCGCGACGCGACGGGATAGAGCCGGTTGCGCTGCACCGCCTGGCCGAGCGCCCGCGCGATCCAGCCGATCTTGGCGGCCGTCGAGGTGCCTGCGCGATGATCCCAGGCATGGTCGCCGCGCGCGACGACCTCGCGTCCGATCGCGCCATAGATGCCCGCCGCCGCCAGCACGGCCCAAGCCGATCGCAGGCCGAGTCGCCGCGTGCCGATACGAGCGCTCGCTTCGAACGCGGCCGCGCGATCGACCAGGCGCCGTGCCATCACCGTCAGGCGCGGGCGAAACGGCGGCTTCATGTGCTGTCCGGGCGGTATGTCCATCTCCGCCAGCCACTCCTGGGGCAGGTAGCAGCGCCCGCCGCGATCATCTTCCTCGATATCGCGTGCGATATTCGCCAGCTGGAACGCCATGCCCAGGTCGCAGGCGCGGTCGAGCGTGTCCTCGTCGTCGGGCGATACGCCCATCGCGATCGCCATCATGCAGCCGACCGCGCCGGCGACATGATAGCAATAAAGATAGAGATCGTTCTCGCTGCGCGGTCGCCAGTCCTCGAGATCGAGGCGGAATCCTTCGATCAGGTCATAGGCGAAACGGTGCGGCACCCGTGTTTCGGCGGCGACGATGCGGAGCGCGTCGAACGCAGGATCGCCGACCATCTCGCCGGCCAGCGCGGCATCGGTCATCGCGCGAATCTGCGCCAGCCGCGCGGCGGGATCGGGCACGACGGAGAGGTCGTGGCCGAATTCCTGTCCATCGGCGAGGTCGTCGCAGCGCCGGCACCAGGCATAGAGCAGCCAGGCACGCTCGCGCGTCTTGCGGTCGAACAGCATAGACGCGGCGGCAAAGCTCTTTGAGCCCCGCGCGATCGATTCGCGCGCGGTCGCGACGATCGCCGCGCGGCTGGGAAGCTCGCCGTTGGCGGTCATGTCCTCGTCCGTTCGTGTCGGGCGAAGGATGGAGCGCTCACAGGTCTTTCGCGCCGATCTGCCCGATCGTGGTGGCGGGTTGGAACGCGGCCATCTTGTCGAGCAAGTCGGGCAACGTATCGGCGACGATCAGCAGCTCCCGGTGCTGCGGCCGGACGAAACCGACCCGGGCCATCGTCTCCCAGAATTCGATCAGCCCGTCATAATAGCCGTCCAGGTTGAGCAACCCGACCGGCTTGGCGTGATAGCCGATCTGCGCCCAGCTCAGCGCTTCCCACAATTCGTCCATCGTGCCCGTCCCGCCGGGCAGGGTCACGAAACCATCGGACAGGTCGGTGAACGCCTGTTTGCGCTGGTGCATCGTGCCGACGACATGGAGTTCGGTCAGGCCCTTATGCGCGACCTCTGCGGCCACCAGGGCTTCGGGAATGACGCCGATCACTTCGCCTCCCGCGGCGAGTGCCGAATCGGCGATCGCGCCCATCAGGCCGAGACGCCCGCCGCCATAGACCACGCCGATGCCGCGCTCGGCCAATGTGCGGCCGACTTCGCGAGCGTTCTCGACATAGCGCGGATCGCTGGGCGAAGCGGAGCCGCAATAGACCGCGAGACGGTTCATCATTCCTGCCCGGAACGGGGAGGGGGACCAGGACGCGAAGCGGCGTGGTGGAGGGGGCCCAGCCCCAATCGAGCAACAGGCAAGGAGGTGACCACAGGACGGGGCCCCTCCACCATGCTTCGCATGGTCCCCCTCCCTGTGCCGGGGAGTATTTGGCAGGTCGTCATCACTTCTGCTCCAGCATCAATTTGGCGGTCGCCTTGGCGCTCATCACCACGCCGGGAATGCCCGCGCCGGGATGGGTGCCGGCGCCGACGAAATAGAGATTGGGGATGTTCGCGTCGCGATTGTGGACGCGGAAAAAGGCCGACTGGGTCAGGATCGGCTCGAGGCTGAAGGCGCTGCCGAGGTGCGCGTTGAGGTCGTGCGCGAAGTCTGACGGCGCGTAGCTGAACTTGGTGACGATCCGCTCGTGAATGTCCGGGATCAGCCGCGCGCCGATCTCATCGAGGATGCGCTTCTCCAGGATCGGTCCGATCTCGTTCCAGTCGACCGGGAACTTGCCGAGATGCGGTACGGGGGCGAGCGCGTAGAAGGTCGAATGCCCGTCGGGCGCCAGGCTGGGATCGGTCACCGTCGGGTGATGGAGATAGAGCGAGAAATCCTCGGCCAGCACGCCATGGTCGTAAATGTCGGCGAGCAATTCGCGATAGCGCGGGCCGAACAGGATCATGTGGTGCGGAATGCCCGGCCAAGTGCCTTTGATACCGAAATGGACGACGAACAGAGAGGGCGACCAGCGCTTGCTCTCGAGCCGGCCGACGCGGCGCTGTGCGCTGCGCGATCCCGCCAGCAGGTCGCGATAGGAATGCATCACGTCGGCATTGGTCGCGACCGCATCGGCCTCGCCCGACCATCCGCTGGCGGTGACGATGCCGGTCGCGTGGTCGCCCAGCGTCTCGATCCTTGCCACCGGATCGCCCAGCCGCAAGGTGCCGCCCAGCCGCTCGAACAAGGCGACCATGCCGGCAACCAGTTTGTTGGTCCCGCCGCGCGCGAACCACACGCCGCCATCGCGTTCGAGTTTGTGGATCAGCGCATAGATCGCGCTGGTGGTCATCGGATTGCCGCCGACCAGCAAGGTGTGGAAGCTCAGCGCCTGGCGCAGTTTCTCGTTCTTCACGAAGCCCGAGACGACCGAATACACCGATCGCCATGCCTGGTAACGCATCAATGCGGGCGCGGCGGCGACCATCTGGCCGAAGTCGAGGAACGCGGCCGAGCCGAGCTTCTCATAGCCTTCGCGATAGACGTTGCCCGAATAGTCGAGAAAGCGGCGGTATCCGGCGACGTCGTCGGTGTTGAGCCGCGCGATCTCGGCATGGAGCTGGGCGTCGTCGTTCGAATAATCGAAGCTGGTGCCGTCACGCCAGTTGAGCCGGTAGAAGGGCATGACCGGCATCAGCTCGACATCGCGCGCAATGTCCTGCCCGGTCAGCGCCCATAATTCGTGGAGCGCCGCCGGATCGGTGATGACGGTCGGGCCTGCATCGAACGTGAAACCGTCACGTTCCCAGAAATAGGCACGGCCGCCGGGCTTGTCGCGCGCTTCGACGATGGTCGTCGCGACTCCGGCCGATTGCAGCCGGATCGCCAGCGCGAGCCCGCCGAAACCGGCGCCGACGACGATCGCGCGCTTCATGCGTGCTGCCTGCGGATTGCCGCGATCGCGCGGCCGACCGGCACCGGGGGTTTGCCGCTCAGGATGCGGGCCTTGTCCATCACGCTCGATCGTCCCGCATAGAATCGTCCTATAAGGCCCGGACCCAGCCGATAAAAGCGTTCGAGGATGCGGTAACGCTCTTCGGGCTCGGCGGCGCGGAACAGCATGGCATCGAGCGTACGGTAAAAGGTACGGTCGGCCCAGGCGCTGCTCGCCATGCCATAGGTCAAATCGTACAAAGCCGGGGTAGAAAGGTCGCTCGCCACGGCAATCCGCGCCGCCAGCCGCACCGCATCGGGCAGCGAATAGCCTGTGGTCGGGTGGAACAGTCCGGCGCGGAGACCCGCCTTGGGCACTTTCGCACCGCCCGCGCGCCAGAACGCGTCGAAATCGCCACCGATCGCAACCGGCAGCGCGCCGGTTTCCTCACGCGACACCGCTTCGGTCACCCAACCCCGGCCCAGCGCATATTCGTGGATCCGGTCGACCAGCGCGTCGCGATTGATCGTCGGCGTGTCGCTGTAATAGGTGTCCTCGACGAACATCCGTGTCGCAGTAAAGGGCAGCGAATAGACGAAGCGATAGCCGTCGATCTGCTCGACCGTCGCGTCCATGATTGTCGGCCGCGTCACGTCGTGCGGCTCGGCCAACAGCAACTCGCGCCCGACGAATTTCTGCCAGCCGAGATCGAGCGCCGACATGTCGCCCGGCCCGCGCGCGTCGATAATCCCCTTGGCCTCGATCCGGTCGCCATTCGCCAGCACCACCGCGGTGGTGCCGACCCCCAGCGCCTTTTGCGCGATCAACTGGCCGGGGGCGAGGCTCGCGCGCACCACACGATCGAAGCGTTCGGACTCGATCGAATAATAGCTCGACGAAAGCGTCCGGGCATGCGCCGGAAAAGCGACTTCGTAACCGCGCCAGCCATAGGAAACGAGCGGCGCGGCGAGCCAGCGATCCTCTTTGGCGACGTCACGCTCGAAGAACGACCAAACATGGTCGCCGCCGATTTGCGGGCTCGCCTCGATCAGCCTGAGGTCGAGATCGGGCCGCCTCCTGCGCAACGCGAGCGCGATCAATCCGCCCGCCAGTCCGCCGCCGACAATCGCTAGGTCACACTCAACTTGGCCTGCCATGACGAATCGCTACCCGTTTTGGTCGGGAGCGCAACCCATGGAGCGAGGCGTTTGAGCCGCTCGGACGAATCGCCTGTGGACAGATCGTCTTCGGCGTCTGTTTGAAAACGCGCTGAGGGCGCGTTTCACGGCACCAGCCCGCTCCCCCACCCGACCTCCCATAGAATAAACTGATTGGGAGGTCGGGTGGGGGAGCGGGCTGGTGCGGTCTCAAAACTCGCTCTTTCGCGAGTTTTCAAACAAACCCTCAAGCTGCCTGGCGCAGCGGCATTTCGGTCGCCATCGCCGCCGCTACCGAGGGCCGCGCGCGCATCGCGGCGCGCCACGCCTTCAACGCTGGCCAGTCCTCCAGGCTCAACCCGGCGAATTCGGTCCAGTTGAGCACCGCGAGCAGATAGGCGTCGGCGACCGAGAAGCTGTCGAGCAGATAGTTGCGCCCGGACAAATGCGCCTCGAGCAGCCCGAACCTCTTGGCGACCAGGTCCCGCGACCACTCGCGCGCACCCTCGGTCGAATGCCGCGACATCAGCGGCGCGAACACGCCCTTGTGGATCTCGGTCGAGATGAAGTTGAGCCATTTCGTCAGCTCATAGCGCTCGCGCGTATAAGGCGGCGGCGCCAGCACGCCTTCGGCGGCGAGATCGGCGATATAGGTCAGCACCGCCGGCCCCTCGGTCAGCGTCACGCTGCCCGCTTCCATTGCCGGCACATAGCCCATCGGGCTGATCTCGCTGAACGCTCGGCCGTCGGGCAATGTGCCGTCCGGCACGACCTGAATGAAATCGGCATCCAGTTCGGCTTCGTTGATCGCGATGCGAGTCGCCAGGCTGCAGGCGAAGGGAATGAAATAGAGCTTCATGACGATCCTCCTGGGGGCTTGTTTATTTTTGTACCAATCCGCATAAATAATCCCGACGTCAAGGATTCTTTGCAAGTTGGTACAAAATTCAGAAAACCGGCCTCGCCGCGGGCGGCCACGGAGCTTCGATGCGGGTGAGGTGCTGGGCGCCGCCACCGAGCGGTTTCGGACACGCGGTTATGCCGGCACCTCGCTCGACGACCTGGTCGATGCGACCGGCCTGCAGCGCCCCAGCCTCTACGCCGCGTTCGGCGACAAGCGCGCGCTCTATCTGGCGTCGCTCGAGCGCACGATCGACCGCGCCGGGCGCGCCCTCGATCAGCTGATCGAGGCCGACCTGCCGCTCGAGCAGAGCCTGAAAGTGATGTTCCGCGCCGTGATCGACGGCTTCCTGACCGGCGAGACCGGGCCGTCGGGTTGCATCATGGTGTCCACATCCGCTACGAGCGCGGTCGACGATGCCGAGATCCGTGCCCGGCTGGCGGCCTTTGTCGAGCTGGAGGACAGCAAGATCGAGCAATTGCTGGCCGCGCGCGGCGACCCGCGCGCCGCGGCGCATGCGCGCGTGGCGACCTCGGTGATCCACTCGCTCAGCGTGCGCGCCCGCGCCGGGGCCACGCGCGAGGAACTCGAGACGTTGGCCGCCGATTGCGTCGCGCTGATCTCCCGGTGACGGCGGTCGATCCTTGCCCTAGCGTCGGGACGTGATCCGCCATTCTATCCCCGTCGATCGCCGTGCCTTGGTCGTCGCGATCGGCGCCATCGCACTGTTCGCCGCGATCGAGATCGCCTGGGGACGCCCGCCGATCTGTCCGTGCGGCCACGTCGCTTTATGGGCCGGCGACCCGAACAGTCCGGAGAACAGCCAGCAGTTGAGCGACTGGTATTCGCTCAGCCACATCATCCACGGCTTCCTGTTCTATGGGCTGCTGTGGTCGATCCTGCCCGAACGGCTGCGTCTCTGGGCGCTGCCGCTCGCGGTGGTGATCGAAGGCGGCTGGGAATTGCTCGAAAATTCTCCGATCATCATCGACCGATACCGCGCGGCGACGATCGCGGTGGGCTATTCGGGCGACTCCATCCTCAATTCGATGAGCGATATCGTCATGATGATGATCGGCTTCGCGCTCGCTCGGCGGCTGCCGGTGATGGGGACGGTGGCGCTGGCGATCGTCTTCGAGCTGCTCGCGCTGGCGGTGATCCGCGACAATCTCACGCTCAACGTGCTGATGCTGGTCCATCCGGTCGACGCGATCCGCGTGTGGCAGGCGGGCGGCTGACCTCGTTTCAGCGTCGCTGGGACCCGCGCCGCACCGCCAATCCGGCCCCGCTCAATAATAGCTGCCGGTCTTCAGGCATTTCTGCCAGTGCGACATCGCGCGCATGCGGCAGGTGCCGTCGGAGCACAGCGCCACGTCGGCCTGGTATTTCTGCGCGCATTCCTTCTTGTCGCCCTTGCCGGCCATCGCCGCCGATGTCATGTCCGCCTTGGCGCTGGGCGGGCCGAGCAGCGCCTTCATCTCGGGCGAACTGGCATAATCCGCAGGGATCCGCCCGGCGGCGTCGCGCAGCGAGCGGCTGGCGCCATGCGCGAGCAACACCTTGGCCGCCTTGATGCGATCGCGGGAAGCGGCGCTGTGGAGCAGGCCGGACCCGACATCGTCCTTCTGGTTGGCGCCGACGCAATCCTCCAGCAACAGCGCGAGCTCGTCGGGATGGTTGTACCAGATGTCGTCGCGCGCCCTCAGGATCGGCCGCATCGCCGCCGACCGGCCGTTATTGGCGCGCTCCGCGATGACCGCGGCGCACGAGCCGTTCGCGCCGCCAGCCGCCGCCACCGGCTCGTCCGCGGGGCGTGTCGACACCATCGCCGGCGCCTGCATCGCCTTGGCCAGCACCGCCTTGATCATCGTGCCGGTGGCGACGTCATAGGGCTTCAGCCCGGCGGCGGTTTTCAGATTGGGGTTCGCACCGCGCGTCAGCAATGCGTTGACCATCTCCAGATTGCCGGCATCCGCGGCGGAGTGAAGCAGGGTATAGCCTTCCTCGCTCTGCATATTGATGTCGAACTGGCCGCTATCGACGATCGCCAGCGCATCGGCATTGTGCTTGATCGTGATGTCATATTGCGCGGTGACGAAGGGGTCCGCCTGGGCCCGCAATCCCGACGCCGTCCCCGATCCGGCCAATGCGGCGGCCAGCGCCCAACCCATCATCCGCTTCATCGCTTGTTCGCCCGCTGCCAGTTATGCGCGGGATATGGACGCGATTTCAGCGAGCTGGCTTGGAATAAACTGACAAAAGGCGACCCTCTTCGCAGGGCCAGCGGCAGCGGCTTCAATAGCGTAGGGCAATGGCGTACCACGGGGCCGTGACCATGCTTGCCGCCATCACATTGTCCGCCATCGCCATGACGCTGATCGTCGGGCTGCGCTACCTGGCCAGCAGTGGAGCGTTCGCGCTCGCGACACGCGCGGTGCGGCCGGGGCTCTATGCCGGGCTCGACAAGCAGATCCGGCGAGAGATTGGCTGGAGCCTCGCGTCCGCAGCGATCTATGGCGTGCCCGCCGGCGTGGTCGCCTGGGGGTGGCAGAATCGCGGATGGTCGCGAATCTACGCCGACATCCACGCCTTTCCGCTCTGGTATCTGCCGCTGTCGGTGCTGCTCTACCTGCTGGCGCACGACACCTGGTTCTACTGGACGCATCGCTGGATGCATCGTCCGGCGCCGTTCCGGCTGGCGCATGCCGTCCACCATGCCAGCCGCCCGCCGACCGCCTGGGCGGCGATGGCGTTCCACCCGATCGAGGCGCTGACGGGCGCCGTCGTCATTCCGGCTCTGGTCTTCGTGATCCCGATCCATATCGGCGCTTTGGCCTTTGTGCTTGGAATCATGACGCTTATGGGGGTGACCAATCACATGGGGTGGGAAATCTTTCCGCGCTTCCTGTGGCGGGGACCATTGGGGGCGTGGCTGATCACCGCCAGCCATCATCAACGGCATCATGCCGAGTATAGGTGTAATTATGGGCTCTATTTCCGCTTCTGGGATCGCCTCTGCGGCACCGACCGCGGGGTCGGCGGGTTCGCGCGCGGCGAAGGCCGGCGCCATGATCGTGCTGGGGGTGCTGCTGCCGGCGGCGGCGCCGGTGGCCAGCCCGGCCGCCAATGAGCTCGGGAACCTGGAGATCGATGTCGCCGGTATGCGCTCGGCGCGGGGCCTGATCCGCGTCTGCCTGACCGCCGATCCCAAGAATTTCCCCGGTTGCGTCGACGATAAGCGCGCCGTCACGCGATCGGTCCCGGCGGGCCAGCATATCATCCGGTTCGACGGCCTGCCGCCCGGCAAGTACGCCGCGGCGTTGATTCATGACGAGAATTCAAACGCGAAGCTCGACACGCTGATGGGAATCCCACGCGAAGGTTTCGGGTTCACCCGCAACCCGCCGATCCGATTCGGACCGCCGCGCTTCACCGCTGCCCAATTCGCACTAGGCGGCGTTGCCGAAACGCAACAGGTGACGATGCGCTATATGCTTTAGTATCTGGCGCACGGACACAAAACGCCCGGGTGGCGTTGCTTTACCCAAACGTCATCCTGATCGGAGCCTGCCCCGTGCGCCTTTTGCTGATTGCCCCCGCCTTGTTGCTCGCCGCGCCCGCC
>Ga0310811_10006445_pt1 | contig 15007 bp, 14 predicted proteins | sample YCmetagenome_FD_207642 | JGI IMG/M metagenome (GOLD analysis project Ga0310811, IMG submission 207642) | Soil microbial communities from experimental microcosm in Duke University, North Carolina, United States - YC | ecosystem: Engineered > Artificial ecosystem > Soil microcosm > Unclassified ...
GTGAACTGGCCGCAGATCGATTACTGGCTTGGTCCGCTGGTGGGCGTCTCGGAGGAAGAAAAGCAGCGGCATATCCGCGGAGCGCGCCAGCTCAGCCTGTCCATGCTTTACTGGATGCAAACGGAGGTCCCGCGCCTGGATGGAGGCAATGGGTATCGAGGTCTGCGCCTGCGCAATGATATTGTGGGAACCTCTGATGGGCTGGCAAAATATCTCTATATTCGAGAAAGTCGGCGCATTCGGGCGGAATTTACCGTTCTGGAACGGCATGTAGGCGTCATGGCGCGTGAGGAGGCGGGATTGCCGAAAGGGTCCGAACTCTTTACGGATAGTATCGGCGTTGGCTGTTATCGCATTGATCTTCACCCCAGTACTGCTTTGCGCAATTACGTCGATGTGAGCAGCTATCCATTCCAGATACCGCTCGGGGCGCTCATTCCACAGCGCATCGAAAATCTGTTGCCTGCCAATAAAAATCTTGGGGTAACGCACATCACCAATGGCTGTTATCGCCTGCATCCCGTGGAGTGGAATATCGGCGAAGCGGCGGGAGCGCTGGCGGCCTACTGTCTGGAGAAAGGACTGAAGCCGCGACAGGTGCGCAATACGCCTCAACATTTAGCGGATTTTCAAGCTCTATTGCGCGATACACTGGGCTTCCAGCTGGCCTGGGACGAAACGGCCCGCACAAGTGCCGTATAGGAGCAGAATGCGTCTGGCGGAAAACTGAAGCGTTATCCAGACGAGCAGGCTCATCTTCACAAGAAGTGAGCCTGCTTTTCGCCTACCAGACATAAGGGATAAGGCGATACTTTACTTGTTTCATATAGTCGTCATAACCCTGTAATTCCTGCCGTAGCGTGCGTTCCTCCAGGGTGGCGCGTATGGCGATCATAACGATGAAGAGCAGCACCATGAGCAGCCCTGCTACCGATCCGAGCAGGAGAGGAATGCCCAGCAGAAAGAGCAGCGCGGCGGCATACATAGGGTGGCGTACGTAGTGATAGGGTCCGGTAGAGATCACCGTCTGGCCTCGATCTTGCTGGATGCGTACCATTGGTGACAGGTAGGAGTTTGCCCGAAACGTGGCGAAGAAGAGGGGGAAAGAGCAGACCAGGACAATTGCCCCAACTATCTGAAGCCAGATCGGTATCTGTGACCAGTGGAAGCGTACCGCATCCAGCGGCATCAGGATCAGCCAGGCCAGGAAGATAACGAATAAGAGCGCAGAACCTATCTTATCCCAGGTTTCCTGATCGGCCCTGGTGATCGTCATACGCTCTTTCAGCAGGTCGGGATTGTGTTTGAATAACCAGAGTGTAATAGCAAAAGTGAAGCTCAGGAAGAGAAGCAGAAAGATCCACGCAGGTGCCCAGACGATGGTCCCTGCTGCGAGAAACAGAGGTAGGGAGAGAAACAGGACCAGATAGATTAATTGCGCAATCAGCATTTTGATATTGATCGTTGTCACATGCCCTCCTTCAACGTTCAGAAATGACTGGTCCACAGTATTTCTCTCTAGATAATAGTTGAGAAAAGAAGAGTTCGCAACTGAAAAAAGTTTTTATGCCTGCTGCCAGACGTTGCGCAGAAAGGGAACTGCCTGTGGGAGAGCGATCTCCGGCTCAGCAATTTCGGGATGCCATTTTTTTTCCCATTCCAGGGAGAGATAGCCGTCGTAGCCTGCATGTTTGAGCGTTGCGCAGATCTCGCGTAGTGGCACGTTCCCCTCGTTGAGCAGACAGTACTCCCATATTCCTGGCTGCTCGCTTGAACGACTGTCTTTGAGATGGGCGTAGGCAATTGCATCTCCGAGCACGGATAGCGATTGCGCAGGGGCTTCACCAGCTCGGTACGTATGGTGTGTATCCCATAGAACTTTGACCGTGGGCAGGTTCACCGTGCGAATCAGGTCTCGCACATCGCTGCTCCTGGTCCATGTGTCATGCGTTTCGAGCATGACGATCACTCCGCCTGGAGCAGCATAAACCCCGAGCGCGTGTAGTACCTCGGCGGTTGGGCTGAGCATGCTTGCACAGGTCGCGCCTTCGGGTAAGGGGCCACCAAAGACACGTATATAGGGAGCCCCCAGTTCAGCCGCTAGATCAATCATACACTTGCCCACATCGATGACTGCCAAACGCGCCTGGGAGGTTCCCTGCGTCACCCGGCACGAGGTATCCAGGCATGCGATCTCGATTCCCAGGGCGGCAGGCGCTTCGCGCAAGCGACGACGAAGCTGTGCTGATGCGTCAGGCTCAATAGTGGCTCCATCCGCCAATCGCCACTCAATAGCATCGTAGCCGTAACGCGCGGCAGCGGCTATCGCCTCCTCGATGGTCCATCCTGGACAGGCAAGCGAAGAATAGGCAAGTTTCATAAACCTCTGTCCTTTCACGGTAGAGAGATACAGGTTTGTGACAAACCTTCTGCGGTAACCAGCAGGGTAGTGGTTTCTACTGCTCGAATAATGATGCTGGCACGTCCGTTGGCAAGCTCAATCACGTGGCTGCCGTCGTTCATCTGTTTTGCGGCCATATGGCGCATGCTTTTCCCCCTTTCCGGGATAATCACTCTTTCACCGCGCCAGAAAGGCCGCGCACAAAATAGCCCTGGAATAGCAAGAAAATGATGAGCACAGGTACGAACGAGATAACCGTGCCCGCCGCAAAGCCAGTCCAGTCGAACGAATTCTCACCCTGGAAGGCAAACATCCCAACGGCCAGATTGCGCAGATTCGGAGCGCTCAATGTGTAGATCAGTGGAATGTTGAAATCATTCCAGGTCGCGATAAAATTGAAAATGACCACCGTCGCGATCACCGGACGCGCCAGCGGAAAAACGAGGCGGAACAGGCGTACAAAGCCGGCCCCATCGACCTTCGCAGCGTCAAACAGCTCCTCGGGTATCCCCTTGAAAAAGTTCGCGAAAAGCAGCACATAGAGTGCGCCCGCAGCGCCCGAAAAAGCCAGAATCACCCCGGCCTGCGTATTTAGCAGGCCGAGCGACTCCACAACCAGAAATTGTGGCAGAATAATCGAAGCCAGCGGAATAAATAGCGTCCCCACAATCAGTGAATAGAGTAGATTTCGCCCCGGAAAGCGGTAGCGTGCCAGGACATAACCGCAAAGGGCCGATTTCAGCAGCTCGACCGCCGTCGAGGCAGACGAATAGAGGAGGGTATTGAAGAAATACTGGCTGAAGCCTGCCGTGATCCAGGCGCGCTGGAAATTGGAGAAATCAAACTGTTTCGGAATCAGGCTGGCCCCCGAAGTAAAAAGACCAATCTGCGTCTTAAACGAGCCGGAAATAGCCCAGAGAAAGGGATAGACCCAGACAAAGCCCGCCACCAGTAACAGCGTGACGAGAATCAGGTTATAGCGCACAAAGCGGCTCCTGCGCCATCGTTGTAGTATACTCATGCGTGTCCCCCTCCAATCTGCCGTGTACTTGCTGTATTATCGCGTCCGAGCCGCCATTGGATAATGACAAATATTGCTGCCAGGACGACAAAGAGGACCGCCGTCGCAGATGCGTAGCCGTAGCGGAAGGGCAGATTCTGGAACGCTGCCTGATAGATATAGTAGGAAAGAACGTAGCTGCTGGTGCCAGGTCCCCCGCTGGTCAGCGTCACAACCACACCGAAGACGTGTAGCGCGTTGACCAGACCGAGTAACGTAATCACCACAGCCATAGGCGCAATCATTGGCAAGGTAATATAAAGGAACTGCTGCCATGGGTTGACCCGGTCAATTTGCGCGCATTCGTACAGCTCTTCCGGCACATTCTGGAGCGCGGCCATCCAGTAGAGCATATATTGCCCGAAGATTTGCCAGACGGAGATAAGGATAACCGCCCATAAAGCCGTACTTTCGTTGCCGAGCAGATCGATTGGCTGCTTGAGCAGGCCGATCCCTAGCAGAAAACCGTTCAGTGCGCCATTAGAGGGATTGAGCAAAAAGGTGAAGATTTGTCCAACCAGGGCGATCGGCAAAATAATAGGCACAAAGAAAATTGTGCGAAAAAAGCGCTTGAACCAGAGCCATTTACGGGTCAGGATAATCGCAAGGAAGAGTGAGAGCGGGAGCTTGATCGCTGTGTTGGCAACCGAGAAGAGCAAGGTATTCCAGAACGACTGCCAGAATAGCGGATCGTGCAACAATTCCAGATAGTTGCCCAGTCCGACAAAATTTTGCGCAGAGAGCGCATCAATGCCGTTCCAATCGAAGAACGAAAAAACAACGGTGGCTATCAACGGCCACAACGTAAACGCTCCAAAGAGCAGGAGAAACGGTAGCAGGAAGAGGAAAATCCAGAGGCCTGTCGAGACTTTTCTGCTAAGACGTATGGGTGTCCGCGTTCCCCCTACAGGCGGAGAGAGTGGGTGCGAACTGGAAGATTCAATCGTTTTATCCATTTTTTACCTTTTTAGCGCTGTGAAGAAATGTAGGACGCCATTTCCAGGGGAGTGCTGTATACAGAGCGTGCGCACACTGGAATACAGAGAAATGCCTGAGGCAACATGCTGTTCCCACAGGCGCGTCTATCGGGGATGAGAGGATTCGTCTGGACTCTCTCATCCCATCTTCTTGCAGACTAGCTGGCTGGATAACTGCCTTTATAGCTCTCGTTATAATTCCAGTTGGAGAAAGCGTAACAGGACTGCGAGACCTTCAATCCCGAGGCCGCTTCTTGCTTCAACGTACTGAGGAAAACTTGCTGGCGCTGTGCCACCAGTTGATCTGCGGCCGGTTTGAGAGGCGTGTTCTTGACGATCGCATTGACCATGATCTGCCATTCACCGTTGGGATTCATGGCCGCGGCTTTCGAGTAGGCCTGCGACTGCGCCAGATCAGGGCATTGCAATAACGACTCGGGATAGGTTACACGTAGTCCGTTGAGCGCAATCTTCTCCATCGCTTGCATGGCAGGGTCGGTGATCAGCGATTTGTTATCGGCAAAAGAAAGCGTGCCAAAAGCGCCTTTGAGATAGTTCTTTGCAAAAAATCCAGTCGGGTCGGTTATCCACTGGATGAACTGCCAGGTCTGTTCGGGGTACTTTGTCTGACTGCTGGCCCAGTACACATTCTGTGTATTGAGAATAGCTTCAGCCCCATGAGGACCTTTATCGGGCACAGGTGGCGCAGCAATACCATACTGATCCTCAGAAAAGCCAAGCTGAGTGAGCGTGCTGGGCAACCAGGTACCGTCGAAGTAGATCGCGACTTGCCCACTCGCGAGTTGCTGACGCGAGAAGGTCTTATCATTGACGCCCGGAGCAACCAGGCCCTTCTGATAGAGGGTCTGAATGAAGCTAAATGCCTGGAGTAACAGAGGATTATTCAGATCAAAGGTCCCATTTTTGTAGTCAAAGAACTGGTCAGTCATGATCGAACCGGCAATGGGGAACCAGATGCGCTGGAGATCACTCCCCTTCAATGAAATTGCCAGACAATATTTACCTGTCTTCGCCTTGATTGCCTCGCAGTCAGAGAGAAACTGGTTCCAGGTTGTGGGCGGATTTGCCGGATTGAGGCCAGCTTGCTGGAACATGGATTTGTTATAGAACATAAAGCCGGGTCCCCAGAAGATATTATCCGTGAAAGGAAACCCATATACCTTGCCCTTGCTCTCATTAATCCCTTCCTGAAATAAACCAGAGGGCCAGCGATTCAAAAAGCTCTGAGAAGGATTGCCATCGGGATCGAGTGGACGAATCCAGCCCTGCTTCAGCAGAAATGACATCGAAAGTTCAGGGGAGATTCCCGATTTGTAGTAAAAAATATCCGGGGCCTGATGACTCTGGAAAGCCAGCGGTAAGGACTGTTCGTACTGGGCCTGTGCCGACGATTGCCATTGAATAGTCACATCGGGATGCAGCCGATGGTACTCGGTTGCTACAGCCTCGTGGAAGGCTTTTTGCTCAGGTGAGAAGTCAGCAATTTTTAAGACGACCTGCTGAGCACTATTTGCACTGCTGCCACCACATGCCGTAAGCAGCATACTCAAGAGTAACAGGCCGCTAAATGCCAGATGACGCCATTGACGCATAATGAAGAAACCCTTCTGTTTGAACTAAACAAGAACGACATTGTATCTGGTTGCTAAGGATCAGGGTCTCGCTCCTCCACAACATCTTCGACCAACGTACTATGTATGCATGAGCGGTAGGGCTCTGAACTGGCATTGTCCAGCCCTTACAGCTTCATAGAGGATCTGCTAGCGATCTGAGCCTGTCTAGCTACGAGGTCGCCATGAGTCGAACCTGTGCGTGCGTGATGGTATATTGCAAGGGTTCTCCCGCAACAAAGCGTTGCAATTCTGCAACCATCGCCTGCCCCAGGCGGCGGCGCTCTGAGCCAAGCGAGCCAGCAATATGTGGTGTGAGCATGACATTTGGCAAGGTATAGAGCGGGGAACCGGGCACTGGAGGCTCGGGCGCGGTGACATCCAGCACCGCATGCAGGTCGCTTCTCTGCTCTAACACCGCAATTAACTCCTCGTGCTGTACCAATCCTCCACGTGCGGTATTGATAAATGTTGATCCATGAGCCATGGAAGACAGGTGTGAGCCACGCACCATGTTGGCAGTTTCGGGCAAGAGTGGTGCGTGCAATGAGACCACCTGCGCCTCGCGGAAGAGTGTCTCCAGCGAGCAGAGAGAAATATCCAGCGCGATGGCCTCTTCGGGAGAAACGTAGGGATCATATGCCAGCACGTGCACATTGAAAGGACGGAGCAGTTCGCGCACATGCCGACCGACCATTCCCAGAGAGATAATCCCCACTGTTGCATCATAAATGCCGGGCACAGCATTGCGCTCAGGAAAACGCTGCTCCCGGCGTGTCTGCGCGGCCAGTGACCAGCCATGTTTGAGCGAGAAGAGAATGGCAGCCAGCGTATATTCTGCCGTAGGAATGGCGTTGGTTTCCTGGGCACTGGTGATCAGGATGCCTCGTTCCCACAGCGCGTCGGTGGCAAAGCCGCGAATGGAGCCAGCACCATAAAAGATAGCACGCAGGCAAGGTGCATGTGCCAGAAAAGCTTCATCCATGAGCGGCGCTCCCCAGCCGGAGAGAATCACTTCCACCTCCTGCAAGATCTCAGGATGGGCGAGTATGCTCTCAGAAGTCTGAGGGGGGGCGATCACATCGATAAGCTCACCAATCGTGGTGCGTTCCTGGTGTCCATAGATTTCGTCATACGCGTCCGGGCGCAAAATAAATAGGCCTTTGATGCGCGGCATGCGGAGCCCTTTCTTGTCCGTAAATATAAAGGCTTCTGCAATCCATTGCAGAACGTAGAGTGTGGCCTGTTTCTTTCTGGATCTGAGATGAGGCCAGCGTTGCAATAGAAAGAGCCTCACTTTTCAGAGTGTACCGGGTAGAATCTCAATTTTCAAGTGATTTTGTTGCAAAAACGTTGCGAAAATTTCTGAAAAAGCTTTACAATAACTTCTTTTAGAGAATTATACAGGAAAAATGCTCTTCAAATAGCTTGATAGGGAAGTTTTTTCTATCTTGTCAGAAACGGTCTTGCAAATAGTTTCGCAATAGAATAAGATGGATACACAAAAAATTTTGAGATGGTTCTCTCCATCTAAAAGAGGTCGTATGAAGAACAAGATCTCCCCTCTTCCCCTGGCAGCGCGCCATGTGTCCCAGCGTGAGATTGCGAAACATGCAGGTGTCTCTACCAGTACAGTCTCTCGCGTTCTTAACAATGTGGATGGCATCAGTGATGAGTTGAGAGGGCATGTGCTCAAAGTTGCGATGGAACTGGGTTATCATAACGCGGCAGCGTCCGGTGAACTGCGACAACTGCATCTTTTCACCACGTCTTTTGCTGCCATGACCGCGTCCCATACCTTCCATCCCAGTATTTTGGATGGGGTTGCAACTGCGTGCCGTCAGAAAGGTATTTTGCTCAGCTATTCGGTGATTGAGCAGAGCGCAGCCGATCGGACGGCAGTTCTCTCCCAGGTCAGAGATCGGCCGGAGACTGGCATCTTACTGATGAGCATCGATGATCGTGTGCTGATTGAAGAACTGCTCGCGCTTAAGGTGCCGATCGCGCTTATTAATGCAGACCATCGTGACCTGCCGATTGATACGTTCTTGCCGGACAATTTCATCAGTGGCCTGCTGGCGACGAGGCATCTCGTCGAGCTGGGACACCGCCACATCCTGCATATGACCGAGCTGGCAAACAAGCAAAGAAGTACCTTGCAGCGGCGCTTGAATGGTTATAGTGCGGCTCTGGAGGAGGCCAGCATTCCCTATGATCCCGCGCTGGTACTGGAAAGTCCACTCAGGGTTGATGACGCGCATCAGGCGATGCGGGTCTGGCTTGCCACGCATCGCTTGCCATTCAGTGCCGTCTTCTGCGCGAACGATGCCAGCGCGATTGGCGTCATGCGTGCGCTGCAAGAGGTGGGCAAGCGTGTGCCAGAAGATGTCTCCGTGATTGGGTACGATGACGTCCCGGCGGCTGCCCTGCTGACGCCTTCGCTGACCACCTTCCATATCGACTGTGAAGAGATAGGGCAACTCGCTGTGCAGCGCATGCTCTATCGTGCCCTGAAGCCTGGGGCTACGCCGATCCGCGTTGAAATTGCCAGCAGACTTGTTGTCCGTCAGTCGGTCGCAGCTTATCATGGAGATGCTGGGCGCTCGTGTTAAAGAAGTCCTCGAGAATGTGTCCCCCTGTGTAGTGTCGGGCTATAGAGAGCACGATATTACCAGGTGGATCGCAATCATTGCCATGTAGCCCGGCCTGCACTGTAGAGCAAGCTAAAACAGCCTATATGCTCTGTTCACCTATCGCTGAAAGTGTCGCCGTCAGTTGATGCAGTTGTTCACGTAAAGTCGTAAATGTTTCAGCATCTAATGCGGTACGGCAGACGAACTCCGTCGCAATCGGAGAGGCCTGATTTTTGAGTGCGAGACCAGTCACGGTGAGATGCACTTCTACCGATCGCTCATCCACATTGCTCCGTATTCGTTCCACCAATCCGGCGTTCTCAAGGCGCTTGAGCAAGGGAGAGAGCGTGCCTGAATCTAGAGAGAGCATCTTCCCAAGATCTTTCACTGTACTTGTCCCATTCTCCCAGAGGACAAGCATGACCAGATATTGAGGATAGGTCAATCCCAGCGATGCTAAAAGTTCACGGTACGCATTTGTCATAGCCCGTGTTGCTGCATAAAGCGCAAAGCAGAGCTGGCTGTCAAGCTTGAGAACCTCATCTTGTGATATCTGTGTCATGGGAAACCCTCCAACGAAATTTTGAAATGTCGTAGAAATAATGCGTCTAAAAATATACCTGCTACTCTGCCCGGCAGCAGCAAAGAGGGGTAAGTTACATCTTACTGACTTATCATAACATGTGGATATGTTTTTGTCAATCTAATTGTGTGCAATTAAACTGTGGAAAATACAATTTTCAAAGATTGAATATTGATCAATAATATTGACAAAAATTTAATTGTGTGGCATCTTTATATCCAGATGCGATTATGCATTGGTGAAAGCATATCGACAACAGTGCAATCGTGAAGTGAGTTGTAGGTATCCAACATGAACTTTGCTGCGATCACTTCCACGTTTGGTAGGAACAAAAACTATTGGAGAACGAAATGAGCGATCAAGTCAATAAGAAACCACCAATCACAACGGATGATTCGGGCATTCCTGCCGCAAGCGATGACCATTCGCTTTCTGTAGGCGCCAATGGACCTCTTCTGCTGCAAGACCACTACCTGGTTGAGAAGTTAGCGCAGTTCAACCGCGAGCGTGTTCCTGAGCGTGTCGTGCATGCGAGAGGGACAGGTGCCTTTGGCTATTTTGAGGTAACTGCCGATGTGTCCCGGTGGACCAAAGCCGCCTTCCTCAATGGTGTCGGGAAGCGCACGCCTCTCGTGATTCGTCTCTCGACCGTTGCCGGTGAGCTGGGCTCTGCTGACGCGGTGCGCGATCCACGTGGTTTCGCCGTCAAATTCTACACGGAAGAGGGGAACTACGATCTGGTCGGGAACAATACGCCGATCTTTTTCATCCGCGATGCCATTAAGTTCCCGGATTTCATCCACTCGCAGAAGCGTGTCCCGAGCACGGGTCTCCCGAGCCATAGTGCGCAGTGGGATTTCTGGTCTTTATACCCTGAGTCCGCTCACCAGGTGACCTACCTGATGACCGATCGTGGGACGCCCCGCACTTTACGCCACATGAATGGCTATGGGAGTCACACGTATATGTGGATCAATGCGCAAGGCGAGAAGTTCTGGGTGAAATACCACTTTATCAGTGAACAAGGGGTGGAGAACTTCACCGATGCAGAGGCAGGGGCTATGGCGGGTCAGGACCCGAACTTCCATCGCCGCGATCTGATTGAGGCGATCGAGCGGAAGGACTATCCATCCTGGCAGTTGAAGATGCAGATCATGCCTTATGCAGACGCCGCTACCTATCGCTTCAATCCCTTCGATCTGACCAAGATCTGGCCGCACAGCGACTATCCGTTGATTACGATTGGTCGTATGGTTCTTGACCGCAACCCGGCGAATATGTTCAATGATATTGAGCAACTTGCGACATCTCCGGCCAACATGGTCCCTGGTATCGCTGCCAGCCCGGATAAGATGTTACAGGGCCGCATCTTCAGCTATCCAGATGCGCACCGCTATCGCATCGGCACCAACTACAATCAGTTGCCAGTCAATCGGCCACAGAACGAAGTGCATAACTACAATAAAGATGGTTCGATGAGCTTCTATCACAATGGGAACCAGCCTCACTATTCCCCGAATACGTTCAATGGTCCCCAGGTCGATGCTCAACGCTATGGCGAGCCTGAGGGCGTGGTGATCGATGGTGAGATGATGCGTACGGCGTACACGCTGCGTGCTGACGACAACGACTTTATTCAGCCCGGCAATCTCTACCGTCACGTGCTGGACGAGACGGAGAAGGAGCATCTGGTCACCAATATTGTTGCTCACATGAGCCAGGGTCTTGACCGCGCTTTGCAGGAGCGCGTCATTAAAACGTACTGGTCGCAGGTCGATCCGGATCTGGGTCGCCGCGTAGCCGCTGGTCTCGGCCTTGTGGTGAGCGCGCGATAGTCGCGTCAGGAGTGGTGGTCAGGGAATAGTGAGATAGGGATTGAGCACAAGGGAACCTTCTAAAGCCCTTTGAGCTCAATCCTTTTTTTGCGTGGCTCTACCGCCATCCCCATCTGCATTCCCGGCTGGTTGGCGAGGAGGACTCCAGATTGGATAGGGGATGCCAGCGAGTCGATTGATGGCGAACGCTTGCATGGTGAGTAAGAGAACCGCGATCATGAGCAGGACCAGTTGTGTGGGTTGCGTCAGGAGGCCGAGCGAGACGATCAGCGTCGTTGCTCCGGCAGGTGGATGTGGTGCCCGCAGAAGTACCATGAGCCCGGCCGTCAGCCCCAGCGAGAGCGTGGCGGCGATGACGCGTGGCCAGGTTACACCGATCGCGAGAGCCGGTCCTGCCATCGTCAGGCCCGTCACGACAAGGCTGAAGTATCCGGCGCATACGCCGATCGCGTGACCGATGAGGGTGTTGCGAGGTGATGCGCTCGGGGCCGTTGGCGTATAGAAAAACAGAAAAGCCGTTGGACCGAGCGAGGGAAAGACAAAAGGCGAGCGTGTAAGTACTGCCAATATGGACATCAGCCCGATACTGATACAACCGTTGATGAAGCTAAATAGCGCGAGAACAATCAGGTTCGAGTGATGCGCAAGCAACCAGGGAAGGCGTGCATGCCGCAGGATTCCTTGCAGGATATCAGACATCTCGCCGCCAATTGGATGATCGCGATCAATACGACCAAAAACGCGTTTTCCCACATGTCTCTGGAGAGGCGTGTTTCTGCTCCCTTCCTGTTCGGAGGTTTTTTGTGGATGGGTATCCGACTCCTGGCTCATCTTCTTTTCTATCCTTCCTGCATCTCTGAAAAGCTTTGCCTGCGCGAATCTCACTTTCCCTCAATATGATGGTGTGGCCAAAAAGTGATGATCAGGGCGAGGAGAAAGCCAAGGAAGCTTACCAGCGTCAACCATCCCAGATGAGTTGTGTGCCCTGAAAGTAACTCATTGAGCGCATTGGTAACGAGCCAGAGCTGGACAATAACAATGACTGCGACCAGAAAGATCTGGCCCTGGACGATCGCTGTTCGTCCGGGGATGCCTATATAGCTGGGACCAGGCCTCGGCCCCTGTGGCCCCTGAGGGGGACGGTGCACGGGGGGATCGTCAGGATTGGCTCGTGGGAGGTGTTGGGCCATACGCCCGGTTTCTTCTGTATTTCTGCTCATCGTGGTACCACCTTCACTGCATAAATGATCCCATCATGCACTGCCAGCTCGATCAACGGAAGAGGGCGCGTAGGAGGTCCGGCCAGCACATTCCCGGTGGCTGCGTCAAAGAGTCCCTCGTGGCAAGGGCAAAAGAGCTGTTTGCTCTTCTCCTGGTACGTAACCGCGCAGGAGAGATGCGTACACACATCGCTATAGGCCACCAGTCCCTTCCCCGGAAAATTGATCAGAATACCCTGTGCATATTGATCCGGAAAATCGAAGACTTTCCACGTATTCTCGGCCAGTTCCCCGACGTGTGCGACGGGGACAGCCTTGACTTGCTCGCCAGTGGGCAGGTTACCCACAATGGCGAGAAGCCCGGTTGCCAGGAACAGTGCTCCGGAGCCAGCAAGCAGGAAGCGCAAGGTATCGCGCCGCGTTACGACTTCGTCCTCGTTCCAGGGATAGGGAAACTCTTTGCGCCATTCCTCCTGGGCGGCTGGGTGTGGCCTCGTCGCTCCTTCCATTTCGGGGGGCAAAAGCGCCTTGTTTGTTGATTGTTCCTGTGGCCTCATCTCCTGTTCCATGAACATGCTCCTTCTACTACTTGCTCTCCGCAAAATGGGTGCTACTACTACCAGCAGGTATGGCAGGGACAGTGAATGGTTGTGGTTCGCGTGGCGTCCAGGGTTGTGGCGGGGCGATGCGCTCCGGTATCCCGGCAGTTTCTGCGTCCACCCACTGATCTGCATTGTGTCCGGCCGTGGCTTGCGGCACCTCACTATTTTTCCCCAGACTGGCTGCGTCCACCATTGCCATGAGATCGAGGGCCTCGTCTTCTTCTGTCATGATGACGTAGTTTCGTGTGCGTACGCGCTGTCGTCCGAAGTAGAACGTGTTGACCGGTTTGGCTCCTTGCAAGCCCCGGCCTGCCCCCACCCACTCTTCATAGGTACCATAGAAAAGTGCCTGCGTTGGACAGACCGTTGCACACATCGGCCCTTTCCCCTGGCTGGTGCGGTCATAGCACAGGTTGCACTTGCGCATGAAATGTTTGGCAATATCGAATTTGGGTACGCCGAACGGACAGGCATAGCCGCAGTTTTCACAGTAGATACAGCGCGTCTCATCTGCCTGATGGACGACACCATCGGGACTGACCAGGATGGCCTGCGCCGGGCACACCTGCGCGCACGGTGCCAGCGGGTCCTCACAGTGCATACACAGCGTTGGCGACGTAGCCACTGTATGATCACGTTCAATATAATCAATGTAGATCATACTTTCACCCTTGTGCGTGTCACACTCCCGACAGGCAGCGACGCACGAGCGACATCCGATACATCGCGATGGATCGAGAAAGATCTTTTGAATGGAGACTGTTTCTGTCATACTGCTTCGTTTCCTTTCTCCTGGTATGCCCCTATTGAAAGGTGGGTGCTGGTCTGGTGTTTGCGATCGGCAACTCACGACGACGTTTTTGCGCTGCAACGAGGTCCGCCACATCGAGTTGTTTTGCCCATTCAGGTGGCGCTACTGCCCGGATAGCAGCGGCTGCACAGACCTTATATTCGGGGATTTTCATCATTGGTTCCAGTACCGGATTCGTCAATTGATTTGCCGCCTGGGTATGCCCGTAGTGATATGGGATAAAGAGCGTATCGGGGCGAATAGTGCGTACGACGAGAGCGGGAGCCGTCATTTCGCCGCGCCGTGTGCGTACGGTGATCCAGTCGCCATCCTTGACCCCTAGCTGCTCTGCCGTGCGCTCGTGCATCTCCACCCAGGGATACGGTGCCATTTCGCGCAGGAATGGTGTGCGCCTCGTCTGGTTCCCGGAAAGGTAGTGATAAATGACACGTCCCGTGGTCAGTATCAGCGGGTAGTCCTGGTCGGGCTCTTCTGCGGGCGGGATATAGGCAATTGGATGGAAGCGTGCTTTGCCATCGGAGAACCCGAAATGCTGCTCGTACAGGCGCGGCGTTCCGGGATGATCTTCTGTTGGGCAAGGCCAGAAGACGCCGTTTTGCGCATCAATTTTCTCGTAGGTGATTCCCCAGTAGTCCGATTTTGCGCCCCGTGTACACAGACGCAGTTCGTCGAAGAGCTCGCGTGAGGAGTGAAAATTGAAGTACTGTCCCTTGCCGAGGCGGCGAGCCAGATCACAGACGATCTGCCAATCGAGACGAGCTTCTCCTGGAGGATCGACGGCTTTATTATATTTAATAACGCGGCCTTCTAAACTGGTCACGGTTCCTTCATCTTCAGCCCAGACATTGCCCGGGAGCACGATATCGGCGAGTTCGGCCGTCTCCGAGAGAAAAAAGTCTATGACTACAAACAGATCCAGGCCGCGAAATGCCCGCTCAACCGTGTGCTGGTCGGGGAGAGACACCAGCGGGTTGGAGCAGATCAGGAGGCAGGCGCGTATTTCTTTGCGCAGCATGGCCGGGACCATCAGTGTGGCCGGATAGCCAGCATGAGGGAGATCTTGCTCATCGATGCCCCAGATCGAGCTGATATAGGCGCGATCCTCTAGATTCTCGATCTCACGGCAACCGGGCAATTGCGAAGCTTTTTGCCCGACTTCGCGGCCTCCCTGTCCATTTCCCTGGCCGGTCAATGTGCCGTAGCCAGCACCAGGGCGTCCGAAATTGCCAGTCGCGAGCGCCAGATTAATGGCAG
>Ga0310811_10006446_pt1 | contig 15007 bp, 10 predicted proteins | sample YCmetagenome_FD_207642 | JGI IMG/M metagenome (GOLD analysis project Ga0310811, IMG submission 207642) | Soil microbial communities from experimental microcosm in Duke University, North Carolina, United States - YC | ecosystem: Engineered > Artificial ecosystem > Soil microcosm > Unclassified ...
AGTCAGATCGAGCACATCATCGACAATCTGGAACGAAAGCCCCACGGCCCGTCCATAGGCAGCAAGCTTCTCTTCCTGCGCTTCGGTCGCTCCGGCGAGCACAGCTCCGAGCCGCATTGACGTTGAAAACAGGCAGGCCGTTTTGCGGAAGATGAGGTCGTAGTACTCGGCTTCTGATACGGCCTTGCCGAGTTTCTGAATCTGAAGCAGCTCACCCTCGACCATCTGCTGGGTGAGGCCGATGAGGAGTTCAAGGACGCGCAGATTCTTCTCTTCGAGAGCGACTTTGAAAGCCTGCATGTAGAGCCAGTCGCCGGCGAGGACGCATTTCTCGTTGCCCCAGGTGGTATTTGGTGAAGGCCGCCCACGGCGAATCTGCGCACCGTCAATGATGTCGTCGTGCACCAGAGTTGCGGTATGCACCATCTCGACCACTGCGCCAAGGCGAATTGCGCTTGGGCCGGCGTAGTCGAGCAGGTGCGCGGTGAGCAACAGCAGCGACGGGCGTATGCGCTTGCCGCCTCCCTCGCGCAGATATTCGGCGATCTCGGTGATGGTGCTGACACTGGAGGCAGCGTCACGCCCGAGTTCCTGCTCAATGGCTACGAGGTCTTCTCGCAGCAGTTCGAAAACCTCTTTCGCCGTCGCTATCGCCAGGGTGCTCAAGGTCGCAGTCGTCTCGCGTCTCTAGTTTGTGCGGTAATTGGTGAACGTCAGCTCTACGCCGAGATCCCGCCCCCGCAGTGTTGCGATGATGGCCTGCAGGTCGTCGCGATCTTTGCCGGATATCCTTACGGTATCGCCTTGAATGCTCGCCTGCACCTTCTTTTTTGAGTCTTTGACGATACGGACAATTTCCTTGGCCTTTTCGGTGGGGATACCCTGCTGCAGAGTGATTTTCTGCCGCACGCTCTGCCCGGCCGCCGGCTCAACCTTTCCGTAGGTCAGATTCTTGAGCGAGACACCGCGTTTAACGAGCTTCTGGCCGAGGATCTCCTTCACGGCCTCGAGCTTGTATTCGTTCGCGGAGGCCATCTGGATGGCATCGTTGCCCTCGAGATTGATCTCGGAGTGGCTGTCCTTCAGATCGAAGCGCTGGCGTATCTCTTTCATCGCCTGATCGATGGCGTTGCGCACTTCCTGCATATCGACCTTGCTGACGATGTCGAATGAATTGTCCTGGGCCATGAATCCGTTCCTTAGTTGGCTGGGTTGCTGTCGTTACTCGCTTTTGGCGGTGCAACATTATCAGTTTCCCATGCCGGGCGGAAGATTGAACAATCGGCAGAAGTTTCTGGTTGTTGCGGTCGCTATCTCTCGGGCAGAGACATCGTGGAGTTCAGCCATCGTTTGCGCCGTTTGAGCTACAAACGCGGGCTCATTGCGCTTTCCGCGTTGACCGTTTGGTGCCAGCCACGGTGCGTCTGTTTCGACGAGTATGCAATCTAGCGGCACGCGTGCTGCTACTTCGCGAAGCGGCTGCGCTTTGGAGTACGTTATGTTTCCTGCGAAAGAGATCAGAAAACCGAGATCGAGCGACCTCTTTGCCTGCTCCCAACCCCCGCCGAAACAATGCATTACGCCACCCAGACCAGTTGCGGACCAATGTTCATCAAGCACTTCGAACAGATCGTCCCATGCGTCAGCTGTTTCATTTGTGCCACGGCAGTGGATGAGGATGGGGCGTTTGCGCTTGGCCGCGATCAGAAGCTGAGCAATAAGCCCTTCCTTCTGAACGGGATGAGCAGCTCCCTCGTGGTAATAGTCGAGCCCGATCTCCCCGCAGGCGATCACCTCTGGCTGAGCCAGCAGACCATCCAGCTTTGTCAAGGCAGCTTCGTCAGCTTCGGGCGCATTGTGTGGATAGATACCGGCGCTGGCGTAAAGTCTGGGCACCCCGGGCTTGCCGTTGTATTCGCGGCATATTTCAAGAGCCCTGTGCATCTCCGCCGGGCCCTCGCCGATGCCAACAGAGAGTATCGCGCCAACTCCCGCCTCTGCTGCTCGGCGAAGCATCTCTTCGCGGTCTTCGTCGTAACGCGGACTATCGAGATGCGCGTGCGAATCAATCAGCAAGCAGGGTACTCCTTATTTCAAGTCTGCGAGCCGCTTCAGCTCGAAAGCAGAGGACACACTGAACGCTGAAGATTTTATTTCAGCCGGGCCCCAAGCGGCACATCTTCCAGGAACCCAGCCAGTACCGGAGCGCCGTCCGGCGGCAGCGATGCCGCCAGCAGCATGCCGTTTGATTCCAGTCCCCGCATCTTGCGAGGCGCGAGATTGGCGACGATCACGATCTTGCGGCCGATCAGCTTCTCCGGCTCGTAGTACTGGGCGATGCCCGCCAGGATCTGACGCTTCTCGTAGCCGAGGTCTACTTCGAGACGCAGCAGCTTATCCGCTTTTGGAATTCGCTCCGCCACTAACACCTGTGCTACCCGCAGCTCCACCTTGGCGAAGTCATCGATGCTGATGTGGTTTGTCTGCGCCGGCTGTGTCGGCGCCGTGGGAGGGTTTCCCGCATTCTCCTGCGAGTCGAGCGGCTTGCCTGCAGGGGCCGCGGGCGGAGCGGAATCGAGACGGCTGCTCGTCAGCTCGGCGGGAACTTGATCAACCTTCGCTGTCGGAACGGGCCTCTGCGATCCTGGCGCCTGCGTTGCTGGGGTGGGCGCGGATTCAGCCGTTTTGTCTTCGGTGCTTGCGGATGATTGCACCGATGTGGAAGCGGGCGCTTCCTTCACTGCTGCCGTTGCGATCGGTTGAGGCTTGACTCCCAGCGCGGATGACGGCGCCTCGGGAGCAGCCGGTTCCTTGCTGGTGGCGGCGGCCTCGACCGCGTTCTTATTGTTTTCGTCTTCAAGATTCTGCATACGGGTGACGGCGTCCTTTTCAGCGCGCGGAAAGAGCGGTACGGGCTCGCCCAGTCTTGTTCCGGGTTTCAATCCGCCCCACGCAACGTTGGTTAGAAATGCATGCTTTGCGGCGTCGACGATGGTGCCTTGGCCAAGCTGCTGCCACACCTTGGATGCGGCGTCCGGCAGTATGGGATAGACGAGTGCGGTGATGACGCGGATCGCTTCAGCGGCTGTGGTCAGAACACGTGCCTGCAATGCGGCGTGGTCGGCTTCAGAGCGATCGGCCGGGCGCTTCCACGGCGCATTTGCGGTCAGATATCCATCCGTCTCCGCAACGAGGGCCCAGAGGGATTTGAGAGCCTCAGAGAAGTTCAGCTCCTCGAACAGCGGGTTGAATTGCCCGATTGTGCGCGCGGTGCTTTCGCGCAGCGCGGTCTCCGCGGATGTGTCTGCTCCGGGCTCAGGCACGACTCCAGCGAAGTACTTGTGCACCATGTTGACGACCCGGCTGACGAGGTTGCCGTAGCCGTTGGCGAGATCTCCGTTATAGCGCTGCACCAGTGCATCAAAGCTGAAGTTGCCGTCCTGGCCGAAGGGGATTTCGCGCAGGAGAAAGTAGCGCAGCGCATCGACGCCCAAAACCTCGCGCACCGTGTCCGCCCGCACGATATTGCCGCGCGACTTCGACATCTTGCCCTGGTCGAAGAGCAGCCAGCCATTCGCCTTGACAGAGCACGGCACCGGAATCCCCGCAGCCATCAAAAATGCCGGCCAGTAGACGCAGTGGAAACGGCTGATCTCCTTGCCGATGAGGTGAATGTCGGCGGGCCAGAACTTTGCGAAACGCTCCTGATCGGCCGGATCGTTCGAACCGTAGCCAAGCGCGGTGATGTAGTTGGCCAGCGCATCGAACCAGACATAAATCACCTGGCTTTCATCGTCTGGAACCGGAATGCCCCAGTTGAAGCTGCTACGGCTGATCGACACATCTGCAAGCCCGCTGCGCACGAATGAGAGCACCTCGCGTCGCGTCGACTCCGGCTGCATGAACCCGGGATTCTCCTCGTAGAACTCCAACAGCTTCCGCTCGAAGGCGGAGAGCTTGAAGAAGTAGTTCTCTTCGCTCACGGTCTCGGTGATTCGGCCGCAATCGGGACAGGGCGCACCAGGAGGCACATCCACCCAGGCTTCGTCCGACACGCAGTATTGTCCGGTGTACGAGCCCTTGTAGATGAATCCGCGATCGCGAAGAGTGGCGAAGAGCTTCTGCACGCCGCGCTTGTGCCGCGGCTCGGTGGTGCGGATGAAATCGTCGTAGGTGAGGCCGAGGCGGTCCCAAAGAGCGCGGAATTCACCTGCGATGTGGTCGGCGAAATCCTGGGGCGTTCGGCCGGCGAGCTTGGCTGAGCGCTCGATCTTCTGGCCGTGCTCGTCGGTTCCGGTAAGAAACCATGTGTCGATTCCCATGGCTCGCTTTCGCCGCGCGATCGCGTCGCAGACGATCGTCGAGTAGGCGTGGCCGAGGTGGGGCCGCGCGTTGACGTAGTAGATCGGCGTTGTCAGGTAGAAATGGGCTGAGTTGGAATCGGTCTTGGCCATTGAGTCAGGGCCAGCTTCAAGCTGAGAGTCTGAAAGGCACCAGAAGCTGTATCCTCTTCATCTTACGGCATGGAGACTGTCGCGATTTTCAGTGTGCCGGGGCCGCTTCGAGGGGATCGCCCGTCTGGTGATCCGTGATCTGGAAACGAAGGAAGTCGTGGATCGCCGCCCGCGCCACTGCATCGTCTGATGAGACGGAGACACGACCGCCGCTATCGAGAGGCTCGTAGGCAAAGTGGATCTTATCCTTCAGCAGCTTCATCGTGGTCACCCCCGGCGGAATGCCGTCGTGAACGAACATAGGGATGGAGAAGTCTCCTTCGCTGAACACCTGGGCGATGTGCGCTAGATGCATGCGGATTGCGTCGATGTTGGCGGTGTCCGTGGGATGGTCAGCCGTCACTTCGATCGCACCGCCGTTCTCGGCGAGCCGGAAGTGATGCGTAGTCTTATCGTGCGGGAAACCCATCGCCTGGTCTCCATGGCCCTCCACTGTCGCATGATGTCCGTCCGCGCCCATGTGAGACGCGTACATGGGGCAAGGATTTTCCAGAGTCTTTGTTGTCCCCTGCGAATAAGCGCAGGATGCCATCACAACCAGCATCACTGGATTTGCTGCTCGCGAAAGAATGTTCATCACTGCTTTCTTCTCCTTTGGAAGATTGCGCTCATTGCTCCAGGTGAGGAGGATGCCACAAGAGTATGCAGAAGGTGAGCTCTCGTACCGGTTTTTGTCTGATCGAACTTTGATCGCCAATCAATGACAATCTGTTCCATGTACTTCCGAAGCTGCTCCAGTTCCTTGATTTGGTTTTCGAGCGACTGGAGCTTGCCTTCGAGCATGCCAAGGACACGCTTGCAAGGAACTCCGCCACGATCTCGCGTCCGCAAAATTTCCGCGAGTTCAGCGAGGGTAAATCCAAGTTGGAGGGCGTGGCGGATCATGTTCACCCGGTCCAGACTGTCTGCCGGATACATCCTGTAGCCCGACTGGGTCCGGGGCGCCCTGGCCAGTACGCCGAGCCGCTCATAGTGGCGGAGCGTGTCGGTACTGACTCCCGCTGCACGGGCTAGCTCGCTTGAGCGTAGGCTTCGGAACTGGTCGCTCATTCGAGAAGTATGAACCCTGGAATCCGTTCCAGGGTCAAGCAGAAAATGTGCCGACGTTGGATCTCGGTGCGGATATCGACGCTTCCTTGGTGCCTTTCGTCGTATTACCGAGGTTCGTGCCGCATGCTGCGGCAAGAAATTGGTCTGTTAGAATCAGCTTGATAATCAATGATTTCCGAGGCATTTCTGCGTGTATCAGGAACTCAAGAACCGGCTCGAGTCGCATCTGCGCGACGTGCTCAAAGCTAAGTACGATCTGACCGTGGAGAACATTCCGCTGGAGACGCCGCCCGACCTCAAGTTCGGCGAACTTGCCACTCCCATCGCGTTCGAACTGGCTCGCAAACTGCGCAAAGCGCCCAAGGTAATCGCGCAGGAGATCGTCGCCGAATTGGGCAGCCCACGAGGATTTGCATCCTTTGAAATTGCCGGTGCCGGATACATCAACGCCTACTTCGATCGGACCGTTGCCGTTCGCCTGATGACCAGCGGCGAAGATTCACAGCCGGTCAAGACCGACATCCACGCCCTCGTCGAGCACACCAGCATCAATCCAAATAAGGCCGCGCACATCGGCCACCTGCGCAATGCGGTCCTAGGGGACACATTCGTTCGTTTACTCAAAGCGGCAGGCCGGCAGGTCGCAGTGCAGAACTACATCGACAATACCGGCGTGCAGGTCGCAGACGTCGTCGTCGGATTTCTTTATCTCGAGAAAAAGTCGCTGGCTGAAGTCCGCGCTCTCATCGAAGATCTCGAACTGCACTTTCAGCGCGTCGACTACTACTGCTGGGATCTCTACGCGCGGACCTCGCAGTGGTATACCAGTGGCACAGACGCCGAAAACGAAGAACGCAAGAAGCTTCGCTACCAGACGCTCCACGAGATCGAAAATGGCGGGAACGAAACGGCAGGGGTTGCCGACCTGATCTCAACTGCAATTCTGCGGCGCCATCTTGAGACAATGCTGCGCCTCGGAATCGAGTACGATTTCCTGCCGCGCGAGAGCGAGATCCTCCACCTCAATTTCTGGGCGCTAGCGTTCGAGCAGTTGAAGCAGAAGGGCGTCCTCTACTTCGAGAACGAAGGAAAGAACAAGGGCTGCTGGGTCATGTCCCGCACTAGTGCACCTCCGGCACCTGGCGAGGTTGACGAAGACGCCAAGGTCATTGTTCGCTCCAACGGCACTGTCACTTACGTGGGCAAGGACATCGCGTACCACCTCTGGAAATTCGGTCTCCTCGGCCGCGACTTTGGCTATAAGAAGTTCTTCACCTACCCTGACCACGAATGCTGGCTCTCCGCCGAGCGTGGCGAGCCTGATCATCCTCACTTTGGCGATGCGCAGGCCATCTATAACGTCATCGACTCCCGCCAGTCTGATCCGCAGGCGAATGTGGTGCAGGCTCTTCGCGGAATGGGCTACACGAAGCAGGCCGACAACTACACGCATTTCGGCTACGAGATGGTCGCCCTAACCCCGCGCTGCGCCGCTGAGCTGGGCTACGATGTTCCGGTAGAAGATCGGGACCGATCCTATATTGAGGTGAGCGGGCGCAAGGGATTCGGCGTCAAGGCAGACGACCTGATTGACAAACTCGTCGCCGCCACGCGAGCAGAAGTCGATATGCGGCAGACAACCCGGGACGAACAAGAGCGCCACCTGATCGCGGAACAGATTGCAATCGGCGCTCTGCGCTACTTCATGCTGAAGTTCACGCGCAATTCAGTCATCGCGTTCGACTTCAAAGACGCTCTGAGTTTTGAAGGCGAGACCGGACCGTACATTCAGTACGCGGTTGTGCGCGCGCGCAACATCTTCCGCAAGGGATCGTTTACGCCAGAAGCTGTGCTCCGCGAATTCGCAGGCTCCGATCCCGGCGCATTTCTCATGGGCGATGTCGGCGACGACATCTGGTCGTTGTGGCTCCGCGCCGGCCGTCGTTCAGCAGTGCTGGATCAATGCATTTCGACATCCGAACCGGCCTACCTCGCCAAGCACGCCTTCCAGCTTGCCCAGGAGTTCAACAACTTCTATCACAAGCATCACGTGCTGACGGAGATCGACCCCGAGCGCCGCATGTTTCTGTTGGCAACTGCTGCGGTGACCATGCGCGAACTCATTACCGTGCTGGACATGCTTGGAATTGAAAGTCCGGAAGCGATGTAAGTCTCTGCAGGCCAGAAGCACCGGAGGAAATGGCAGCTGTAGTCTGCGTCACAAACAGGGATTCGGGTATCAGGAGTATATTGCTCACCGGCTAGATAGAGGACCGGTTCGATGGAAAACAGCGCTTTGCATACACATACCCTACTGCCTATTGAAGAAATCGCCCGCAAGCTCTCACTATTGCCGGCAGAATATGAGCCCATCGGTGCCTACGGCGCAAAGATCAAGCTCGACCTTCTCGACAATCCAGCCTTTCCCGCACGCGGCAAGCTGATCATGGTGACCGCCACAACGCCGACTACCTCCGGGGAAGGGAAGACAGTCGTTTCCATTGGCCTGACGCAGGCGCTCGAGCGCATCGGGCAGAAGTCGATCCTCACCTCGCGCGAACCGTCGCTAGGTCCCGTCTTCGGTATGAAGGGCGGTGCTGCGGGCGGAGGTCTTTCGCAAGTTGAGCCTAGCCAGAAGATTAATCTTCATTTCCACGGCGACTTTCACGCCATCACGGCAGCGCACAATCTGTTGGCTGCGATGATCGATGCGCATCTCTTCCACGGCAATGCGCTCAATCTCGATCCCGCTCAGATCACCTGGCCGCGCACCATGGACATGAACGATCGCGCTCTGCGCCGCATCACCGTCGACGTGGGCGGCAAGCATGATGGCGCCAATCGCCAGACCGGTTTTGTGATCACCGCTGCCTCAGAGATTATGGCGGTTATGGCGCTCGCCTCAAGCCGCGCCAATCTGCGCCAGCGTCTCGACGCCATCATCATCGGCTCGTCGCGATCCGGCCGCCCGGTTACAGCCGCCGATCTCGGCGCGACCGGCGGCATGCTTGCGCTTCTCGACGACGCTATCAAGCCGAATCTCGTTCAAACGACCGAAGGTACCCCCGCTCTGGTGCATACGGGTCCCTTCGGCAATATCGCGCACGGAACATCGAGCATCGTCGCGCAGAAGATGGGCGTGCGGCTCGCCGACTACGTTGTCAACGAGTGCGGATTCGCCGCCGATCTTGGAGCAGAGAAGTACTTCGACATCGTCATGCGGTGCTCCGGCATCAAGCCCGCCGCGGCTGTTCTTGTCGTAAGCGTGCAAAGCCTCCGTGCACAGGGCGAAGGCAAGGTGGAGGCCGGCTTTGCCAACCTCGATCACCACATTCGCACGCTTCGCGGTTTTGGCGTTCCCATCGTAGTCGCAATTAATCGGTTCCCGGCAGACAAGCCCGAAGAACTCGAGATGATCGCAACCGAATGTTCACTGCAGGGCGTTCCCTGTGCGTTGGTTGAAGCCTACGCCAGAGGCGGCGAAGGCGGGGTCGATCTGGCGCACAAGGTGGTCTCCGCAATCGAAACGAGTCCGCAGCCGGAGATTCAGCCGGTCTACGCGCTGGAAGACCCGCTGGAAACGAAGATCCTCAAAGTCGCTATCCAGGTTTACGGCGCAGACGGCGTCATTTTCAGCGAAGCCGCCCGCGCGAAACTCGATCGATATCAAGAATGGGGATTTGAGCGGCTGCCTGTCTGCATCGCCAAGACACAGTACTCCCTCACCGACGATCCAAAGCGCATGGGGGCTCCGAAGGGCTGGACGTTGAACGTGAGCGACGTCAGGCTGTCGGCCGGGGCCGGGTTCGTTGTAGCGATTGCGGGGAATATGATGCTGATGCCGGGGCTACCGGCCAATCCGCGAGCAATGGCGATTGACGTGGATAACGATGGCAACATCATCGGGGTGTAGCACTCTCCAGAAATCGCGATGCAGCTACACTCTTTGCATGCGGTCCGCGTTTTCCGCGTGGGCCTCAGCGAGATAGATTGATGGACACTCCCAAAAGGATGACGCTGGCGCAAACGCAAACGAAGATCGCGGAGTTCTTCATCTTGCGCTGTCGCCAAATCAGTCCCGCTGGACTCACCTGCACCAAATGTGGAGGAGAGATCCGCCGCGTTCGCGCATTCATGTGTCTTCACGATGACAAGTTCGGCGAAGAGTGCATGGGCCCCGGGCGCGCGTGGCGTATGGAGATTCCATATTGCGCCGGTTGCGAAGAGCCGCCAAGCCTCTACGGCTGCGTCCACATGAGCGAGGCAGAACTAAACCTGCCCAGCGTGATTGAAGCTTCCCGCCCGTTTCCTGCCAATCGAGCCAAAACTGTCTGGGCAGAATCTGATAACTGAGCTATGAGAGCTACCTCTCATAGCTCAGCACCCACTCCAGAATCGACCGCACGCCGACGCCGCTAGGGCCTTTGGCGATGAAGGGCTTGTTCTCTTCGATCCAGGCCAGACCCGCGATATCGAGGTGGATCCATGGAGTGTCTTCCGCGAACGCGTGCAGAAACTCGGCGGCCGTAACCGCGCCGCCCCAGCGACCGCCTGTGTTCTTGATGTCTCCGATATCGCTGCGAATCATGTCGTAGTACTCGTCGGCCAGCGGCATGCGCCAGAACTTCTCGCCGGAGGTGGAGAGTGCGGTCTGGAACTTCTCAAAGGTGGCGTCATCATTCGAGAATGCTCCGCCATTGATCATTCCCAGCGCAACAACGCACGCGCCGGTCAGGGTAGCCGCATCGATCAAGTGCGTCGCTCCGAGGCTTCTGGCGTACGTGATACCGTCGGCGAGGACCAGCCGGCCTTCAGCGTCGGTGTTGATAATCTCGATGGTCTTGCCTGACATGGCGGTCTGGATGTCGCCGGGTTTCTGCGCCTTGCCGTCGGGCATGTTTTCAGCGGCGCAGACGATGCCAATGACCCGCACCCTCGGCTTCAGTAACGCAATCGCACGCATTGCGCCCATCATGGCTGCACCGCCGGCCATGTCGTACTTCATTTTCTCCATGTTGTCGGCTGGCTTAATGGAGATGCCGCCTGTATCGAAGGTAATGCCTTTGCCGACGAGGCCGAGGACAGGGCCGTCGGTGATGCCCTCGGGTTCATATTTAAGGACGATGAGCGCGGGAGGCTCGGCGGAGCCTTGCGAGACGCTCCAGAAAGCCCCCATCTTGAGCTCGTGGAGCTTGTCGGTTGAATAGATTTCGGACTTGAGGCCGACCTGTGCAGCCATCTCCCCGGCGCGCTGGCCCAGGACGGTTGGGGTGAGCTTGTTGCCGGGCTCGTTGACGAGGGTACGGGTGAAGTTCTGGCTTTCACCGATGATGACGCCATGGTTGAAGGCGGCCTGAAGGTCGGCCTGGCCTGCAGTGGGCGGACCGGCTACGGTGAGGGACTGCACGCTGACGTCTTTGCGCTCGCTGCGGTAGGTGTCTGCGTCGAAGTTGCCGACGAGGGAACCTTCGGCGACGGCGCGCGCGCAGGCTTCAGCGGCAAGCGTTAGATCGAGATCAGAGGGGACCTCCGGGATCGCGATTGTGAGCTCGCGGATGGCACGCGGCTTGGTGTAGCGAACGGCTGTTCCAGCGGCATTGCGGACGGCGTGCACGGTGGCCTTGGCCTTCTTTCCCAGACCAACGATAAGTAAGCGCTTCGCAGCGAGTCCAGCGGGAGCATGTAGCATGACAGTCTCATTCGGCCCAGCCTTGTACTCGCCGGTCGACAGCACAGCTGCTGCCGCCGCCCGTACCTTCTCATCGCTGGTCAGCAAAACTGGCTGCGGCTTCACGTCAGGACCCTTCGCGGTCTGGGTGTCTGTTGCGAACACGGCGAGAAGTTCAGTCTGGATTCCTGCAAGATTCTCAAACGAGATTCTGTTCTGCATTCATTCCTCTAAAGGTTTTTTTGAGAGTCTCTAACCTCTACCGTCCCATCCGGTGCTTATTCGCATTGACGGCCGCACGAGCCTCGCGATCAGCCTCGCGCCGCTTCTCGGTCTCCCTCTTGTCCCAGTCCTGCTTGCCCTTGGCTACGGCCAGTTCGCACTTCACTTTGCCGTTCTTGAAGTAAAGGCGGGTGGGGATGAGCGTATGCCCCTTGATCTGCGTCTTTGCCATAAGCCGCCGAACCTCGTCCTTATGGAGCAGTAGCTTCCGTGTACGAGTTTCGTCGTGGTTCGCTATATTACCGTGCGAATAAGGTCCAATATGCATATTCAGAAGGAAGGCTTCTCCATCTTTAACAAGCCCGTAGGAGTCCTTCAGATTCGCCTTTCCTTCGCGAATAGACTTCACTTCAGTCCCGCGCAAGGCCACGCCTGCCTCGAATTTTTCGAGCAAGAAGTAATTGTGGCCGGCCACACGGTTATGAGCAGCGTCGCGTTCGCCCGAAGCCACCGGGTCCCGAGGCTTGGCCTGCTTCTGGGGTGCGGAGGCGTCCCGGGGTACGATAGTGTGACTGCTCTGGCGCGGCATAGGGGAAATACCCTTAAACTTTCATCGTAGCATCGCAACCTAACTGCCACATTGCAGTGAGGCTTTGCTAGAATGAGGCATCGTTTTGGCAGTAATCACCGAGTTCGGGAAGTGTATTAGACAGAGCGTTCAAGGGATCTCTCTCCATGTCAGCAACCCCCGAGAAGTCCCCGATCCTTCTCAAACGCCTGGGAGTCCGATGAAAAGTCGCGTCCTTTTTCCTGCGCACTCTGTGTCCGTCCTCTCGAAAGCCCGACTCTGGATTCTGTTCGCGGGCGTGCTTGCTATCGTTTGCGCAGGTTCGACGGAGATCTTTGCGCAGTCGCCGAAGAGCTTCTATAAGCGAGGACAGGACGCCGAAGCGCGCGAGGATTACGACGGCGCCTATCAGAATTTCCAGAAAGCCTATTCGATGGCGCCGAAGAACGAGGTTTATCGCACAGCCTACTTGCGTGTGCGATTCACCGATGCGGCGATACACATCACCAAAGGCCGCAATCTAGCTGCAAGTGGAGACGAACAAGCGGCGCTGGTTGAGCTTCTTCGCGCCGCGGAGATCGATCCCAGCAACGAGGCGGCACAGCAGGAAATCGCAAAGATCCGCGCTCGTCACAGCGATCAGCCGCAAGCCCAGAGAAGCTCGCCGATCAGCGCGGCAACACAGGCCGACATGGAAGCGATTGGTTCGCCCGCGCTGCTCAAGCCGATGAACAATGAGCCCTTTCTGCTGCGCATGACCGAGGACTCGAAGACCGTCTACCAGGCAATTGGCAAGGCTGCAGGCATCAACGTTCTTTTCGATCCCGACTACATATCCAAGCGTATCCAGGTTGATCTGAATAATGTGTCGCTCATGGACGCGCTCCGCATCGTCGGTACGCTCTCCGGCACATTCTGGCGTCCCATCACGCAGAACACCATCTTCGTTGCCGCCAACACTCGCTCCAAGCGCGCCGAACTAGACGAGCAGGCGGTGCAGACCTTCTATCTCTCGAATGCATGGCAGCAGAATGATCTGAACGATGTGCAGACGGCATTGCGCAACGTGCTGCCGAACGCGAAGGTCTATGGCGTCGCCAGCCAAAACGCCATCGTTATGCGCGCAACACCGGACGAACTCCTGCTTGCGCAAAAACTCGTGAACGATCTCGACAAAGCGCGACCGGAAGTCGTCGTCGATATCGGAGTTCTTGAAGTCAGCAAGAACTGGGAGCGCAATCTAGGTATCTCGTGGCCCTCGAGCGCCAGCGTGCAACTGCAATCGCCGAATACAACCACAACTACATGTCCGAGTGGAAGCACCGATTGCACGCCGACCACATCGAACAACAATCTGACCCTCTATAATCTTGCCCACCTCAACTCCAACGACTTCGCAGTCACAGTGGGCCAGGCGACCGCAAATGCCCTGCTGACCGATAACAACACCCATATCCTGCAGAACCCGCGTATCCGTGCGGCCGACCAGCAGAAGGCGTCCATGAAGATCGGTTCGAAAATTCCGATCGCCACCGGTTCCTATCAGACCGGTGCCGCCACCGCCCTGGTCAGCTCGCTGGTAAACACACAGTTTCAGTACCAGGATGTCGGTGTGAACATCGATGTGACGCCGACTGTGCACTATGACCGCGATATCACACTCAAGATCAAGATCGAGGTGACAGCACAAAGCGGCTCGGTCACGATCAGCGGCGTTACAGAGCCGATCCTGAGCCAGCGCGTAGCGGAGCAGACCATTCGCCTGCGCGAGGGCGAAGCCAACATTCTGGGCGGAATCAACGAAACTCAAATTCAGGACAACTGGAGCGGCATTCCGGGCCTGAGCCAGATTCCGATCCTTCGGTACCTCTTCGGCTCGCATGACAAGATCAAGCAGGATGACGAGATCGTATTCCTGGTCATTCCGCACGTTGTACGTTCGCAGGAGCTGACTCCGCTCAACCTTCGCACCATCGACACCGGTTCGGGTCTGAACGTCGAATTGCGGCACACGTCGGCCGCGGCACAGCCGCCGGTAAGCCAGTCAGCTCCAGCAGCGACCGGCTCGAGTTTCGGCTCGGTTCCTGGCTCAACCGCGGAGGGCGCAGCCAATGCAGCGCTCAACCAGATGAAGAGTTCGCAGGATGCAGCTCTCGCGCCTCCACCTGCGAATGCCGGCGCGAATCAGCCGGCCCCAGCAGCCGGCGGACCAGCCGGAAATGTCAATCTGATGCTCAACATGCCGGGATCGGTGATCAATGGAACCACTTTCCAGGTTCCCGTGGTGCTGACCGGCGGTGCGGACGTTGCGGCCGTTCCTCTCCAAGTGCAATACGATCCAGCCAAGCTCTCGCTCGTGAACGTGGGCGATGGGGATCTGCTGAACCGGGATGGACAGGTGGTCCAGATGGCTCACCGAGACGATGGCCCCGGCAACATCACCCTGAATGTCTCTCGACCGCCGGGAGCCCCGGGCGTGAGCGGTGCGGGGGTCGTCTGCGTCCTTACATTTCAGGCGAAGGCCTCAGGGCCGACCAACCTCAGCATTACGCGTGGCGGCGCGATGAACAGCGCGGGCAAACCGTTGCAGGCGCAAACATCGCAAGCCACTCTGGATGTGCACTAGGAGCAGCGAATTCATGAAAGCGCAGCGGCCAGTCCGAAAATCTTCGGAGCGAGGCCTGACGCTGGTCGAATTGATCGTCACAGTGGCGATTCTGTCGATCCTGGCATCGGCAGCTATTCCCATTGCGCGATTCAAAGTCAAACGGGATAAAGAGCGCGAACTACGCCGCGATTTGTGGGAGATGCGCGACGCCATCGACCACTACAAGGACGCAGCCGACAAAGGGGCAATTCAGACGAAGGTAGACAGCCAGAATTATCCGCCCGACCTCGAAACACTGGTGAATGGAGTGGATATTCAGGGTAAGAAAGTTAAATTCCTTCGCCGCATTCCCGTCGATCCTATGACAAATAAGGCGG
>Ga0310811_10006447_pt1 | contig 15007 bp, 7 predicted proteins | sample YCmetagenome_FD_207642 | JGI IMG/M metagenome (GOLD analysis project Ga0310811, IMG submission 207642) | Soil microbial communities from experimental microcosm in Duke University, North Carolina, United States - YC | ecosystem: Engineered > Artificial ecosystem > Soil microcosm > Unclassified ...
AAGAAATATGTGACCGAGAATGCGTTGCCTACGGTTGTTGCAAAGGACGCGCTGGTACAGGATCTTGTGACGGACGGGGTTTCTGCGTCGTATCCCTATGCGGCGATGTCGATACCGCCTTTCGCGACGGCGCTGCATGTGCCTCATGCCAGTCCCCGGATGGTGTTCGTCCCGGATGACCCCAGGCTGGGGAAGTTCAGGAGCGACTATGGGAACCTGTTTGCCTTTGTCGAGGAGCGGGAGCCGGGCAACGGGAAGAAGACCTACAATATGGAGGATATCGACAAGAAATTGTTCGAGGATAATGACAATGGGGTGGATCAGCACCGGGTATTGCGTGCGCGGCTACTGGACATGTTTGTCATGGATTTCGACCGGCATGAGGACCAGTGGAGGTGGGAGGCGGAGGATAATGGAAAGGGAAAGTTGTTCTCCGCGGTGCCGAGGGACAGGGATCAGCCCTTTTTTATCAATAAGGGGGTGCTGCCGTGGATTGCGGGGAGTGCATTTCTCGCTCCCCAGCTACAGGGGTTCAGGCCGAAGGCGAGGAATATCAACACCTTTAATTTCAACGCCCGGAATTTCGACCGCAACTATCTGAATGAGCTTACTGAAGAGGAATGGCGCAGGGAGGCGGAGGACGTGCTTGCGATAATGACTGACTCGCTGATCGAATATTCGCTGCATTTACAGCCGGCGGAGATCCATTCCTACTCGATGAATTCGATCATCAACAAGCTGAAGGAGCGGAGGAAGTATTATGCGGAAGATGTGATGACCTACTACCGATTTCTGTCGAAGCAGGTGAGCGTCTTTGGCAGCAATAAGAACGAGCTGTTCGATATCGATCGCCAGGGGAGTGATTCGGTGACGGTGACCATCTTTAAATTGACGAAGGAGGGTAAGACGGGGCGGCAGATGTACAGGCGAACCTTTTATTCCGGCGTGACGAAGGAAGTGCGGCTGTATGGACTTGGCGGGAATGACGAGTTCAGGACACACGGACAGGGCGGCGGTGTGCTGGTGCGGATCATCGGAGGTGCGGGGGAAGATGTCTATAGGACGGAGGCGGCCTCGCCTGCCGTGAAGACGAAGATCTATGATCTCAGTACCGAGAAGAATGTTTTTGATGGAAAGGGAGGGCATAGGGAATTCCTGTCGGATAATGCCAGCGTGAACGCTGTTGACCGCCTGGGATACAAGTACAATGTGCTGACGCCTTTGCCGAACATCGGATACAACCCCGACGACGGCCTGTCGATCGGCGTGATGTTCAGCTATGTCACCCGTGGATTTCACAAGGAGCCCTATAAGCAGCTGCATAATCTGAGCCTGCTGCATGCCTTGTCGACGAAGGCCTATGCGTTCCGGTATAATTTCGAGGCGATCCAGGCGGTCGGGAAGCTGGACCTGCTGGCTGATGCGGATGTCAGGGCGCCGAACAATACGATCAATTTCTTCGGTCTGGGTAATGAAAGTGTTTATCTAAAGGACACGAAGGAAGGCATCCGGTATTACAGGGCCCGGTTCAACAGTTATGACGCGGACCTCCAGCTGAGGAAGCGTTTCGGGAAGGCGTTCTCTTTTGCGCTGGGACCGGTGTTCCAGTACTTCTCGGTAGACAGCGGAGACAACAAGGACCGGTACATCAATCAGACGGGCCTGAACGGTCTGGACCCTGCTTCGCTGTACCTTTCCAAGGCATTTGTCGGGGGGAGGGCAACGGCGATCATCGACAACCGAAATGACAAGACCCTGACCTCCCGCGGTATCTTTTGGGAGACCCGGTTCAGCAGTCTGGGGAATCTGAATGATAATAGCCATGCGTATTCTCAGCTGAACTCGGACCTCTCGGTGTTCATGAGCTTCAATACGCGGGCGGACGTGGTGCTGGCTTCGCGGATAGGATACGGAAAGACCTTTGGGCAGTACGAATTCTATCAGGCGCAGTATCTGGGGGGGCTGGAGAATCTGAGGGGTTACCGGAAATATCGGTTTGCGGGTGACGAGATATTCTATCACAATCTCGATCTGCGGGTGAAGCTGGGGGATTTCGAGACTTATTTATTCCCCGGTTCGCTGGGTTTGCAGTTCTTCAATGATATCGGCAGGGTATGGCTAAAGGGTGAGGATAGCCATCAGTGGCACGACGGGTATGGCGGCGGCGTATGGATAAGCCCGTTGAAGAAGTTTGTGTTCTCGGCCAGTTATGGGCAGGGGACGGACGGAGGCGTATTTCTGTTTAAACTGGGATTCCAGTACTAACGGTGGCATAGTGATTGCATATCGGCGGAAATCCGGCCCGGGAGAGGCCGGAGAAGACCCAATGGCGGCGGGACTAAGGGGAAATTGTCAAATTTTGTAATAATCTGGGTGTAAATGCGTTCTCGGTAATGAAACCGGATTGAACGTACTTATGGTGCCTTACCGTTACTACTTATGTGCCTTACTGCTGCTGTTCCACTCAATCCTGGCCTATCCTCAATCAGAGCATCTATCTTTTGAGCATCTGGGGACGGCCCAGGGTTTGTCCCATAGCAATGTCATTTGCACCCTGCAGGACAGCCGGGGGTTCATGTGGTTTGGGACGAGGGAGGGGCTGAACAAGTACGACGGATATCTTTTTACCGTATACAGAAACAAGATTGGGGATGACAGGAGCCTGACCAATAATCTGGTCAATGCCATCGTGGAGGATGACAAGGGTTATCTGTGGATCGGCACCTGGGGGGGCGGGCTTGACCGTTACGACAGGAGAACCGATCAGTTCGTTCATTTCCGGCACAATCCAGCGGATCCGAACAGCCTTTCCAGCAATCTGGTCTTATCGTTGCTAAGGGATAGCCGTGGCTATATCTGGATTGGGACGGAGGATGGGGGTTTGAACCGGATGGATTCCACGGGTCGGTGTGTTCATTATATCCATGATCCGAAGGACGAGCATAGTCTGGCGGGCAATTATGTGAAGGCGCTCTGCGAGGATGCCGATCACCAGATATGGGCGGGTACTGCCAGCGGTCTTTGCCGGCTGGACAGGAAGACGGGGGCTTTTTACCGTTGGGTACACAACGAGAATATACCCACCTCGATCAATAACAATTCCATTACTTCTCTTTTTGTCGACAGTCGTCACCGTCTTTGGATAGGAACCTACAACGGGCTTGACTGCTATGACCGGGAGACGAGCGGGTTCAGGCACTATCAGAAGGGCAGTCATTCTGCTACGGGCATCACCAACAATACCATCAATTCCGTGACGGAAGACGGTGATGGCAGTATCTGGATAGGGACGGAGAATGACGGGCTGGTGGTCCTCGATCCGGAGACCGGCAACTGGAAGCATTATCTGCACGACGAAGTGGATGCGTCTAGTATCGGAACCAACTCGCTGTACGGCATTTGCAGGGACAGTAAAAAGAACATGTGGGTGGGGTCCTTCAACGGAGGCGTCGATTTTGTCAACAGGGATGCGCGTAAGTTCGCCCACTACAAGCATAATTCCTCCCCGTACAGTCTCAGCAATAATCATGTGCTTTGTATCTATGAGGATCACCGGGACAATCTGTGGATCGGGACGGATGGCGGGGGGCTGAATCTGCTGGACAGAAAGACCGGACGGTTTACGCATTTCCGGCATGTCGCCGGGAAATCCGCGAGCATTTGCGGAGACTATGTGTTGCGGGTGTTGGAAGACAGCAGGCACAATCTGTGGGTCGGGACCTGGGCGGATGGGTTGACGATCTATAATCCGCAGCGGAATACCTACACCCATTATAAGAATAATCCAAACGACAGTCATAGTCTGCGTAGCAATAATATCTGGGCGCTGTGCGAGGACAGTCGTCATCGTATGTGGCTGGGTACCTATGGGGGAGGGCTGGAGTTGTATGATCCTTCGATCAGGGGGTTTATACACTATCAGCATGACGACGAAGACACGACTTCGTTGGGCAATGACAAGATCCATGTGATCTTCGAGGATACCAAAGGGCGGATCTGGATAGGGACGGACGGAGGCGGGCTGGACCAGTTGGACCCGGAGCAGGGGAAGTTCAGGCACTATCGTCACAGGGAGGGAGGCAACAGCCTTTGCAGCAATTATGTCAATGGCATATTCGAGGACAGGGCCGGGAGTTTGTGGATAACCACTACGGAGGGAATGTCGAAGATGTCAGACGGCCGTTTTGTTACCTTTACGACGCGGGATGGGTTGCCCGACGACGTCATTTTTGGCTTTCTGGAAGATTCAGCGGGTGTGCGGTGGATCAGTACCAACAAGGGGTTGTGCCGCTGGGATACGGTAAACAGGAAGATAAAGAACTATGGCGTATATGACGGTTTGCAGGCGAACGAGTTCAAGGAAAATGCGTGGTGCAGGAGCCGCAACGGGTTGATGTATTTTGGGGGCGGGAATGGATTTAATGTCATATCGCCGGAGCATATGCGTTCTGAGCCTTTCGATCCGCCGCTGGTGATGACGAGTTTCCAGATATTCAACCGGGAGGTGCCGATCGGTCAGGACGGGGAAATGGCTTCGCCTTTGAGCATTGCGATCGGGGAGACGAAGTCGATCGAGCTGCCTTATAGGAACTCGGTCATCACTTTCATCTTCGCGACGCTGAATTTTACCGACCGTGAGAAGAAAAAATATGCCTTTAAGCTGGATGGGTTCGACAAGTCGTGGAACTATGTGAACCTGAAGCGTTCAGTTACCTATACGAATCTGGACCCTGGGACCTATACTTTCAGGGCCCGGGGATTGACTAATGACGGGGAATGGTCGGACAGGATACTTACCCTGAAGATCGTGATCAGTCCTGCCTGGTGGATGACCTGGTGGTTCCGGATCTCGCTGATCGCGCTCATTCTGGCCTGTGTGTTCGTCTTTTACCGTCTCCGGTTGCGGACGATGAACCAGCTGAACCGGGAATTGGAGAGACAGGTCAGGGAGCGGACCGAACTGCTGACGACCCTGAGCGAGGAGGAGCGGAATGCGAGAGAGGAGGCGGAGCGCGCGCGGGAGGAGGCCGAGCAGGCGAGCAAGGCGAAGAGTGTGTTCCTTGCGACCATGAGCCATGAGATAAGGACTCCCATGAATGGCGTTATCGGCATGGCTTCCCTGCTGGCCCAGACGCCTCTGACTTCGCAGCAGAAGGAATACAACGCTACCATCATCAATTGCGGCGAAAGTCTGCTCAACGTGATCAATGATATTCTGGACTATTCCAAGATCGATAGCGGGAAGATGGAGATCGAGCAGCGCAATTTCGACCTGCGTCAGTGTATCGAGGAAGTACTGGGGCTTTTTTATGAGCGTGCGATCAAGTCCGGTTTGAGACTGGGCTATCATATCGATCTGAAAGTCCCGATCTATGTTGTCGGGGATGCGTTGCGTCTGAGGCAGATATTAATGAACCTGGTGAGCAATGCCGTGAAGTTCACCCATGAAGGGGAGGTGACCGTCGTGGTGCGTGTGCTGAAGGCCGATACCCTGGGAGGTCTCGAGCTGGGCTTTGAGGTGCGGGATACCGGTATCGGGATACCGGAGGAGAAGATCGGGACTTTATTCAAACCGTTCTCGCAGGTAGACTCGTCGACTACGCGTAAGTATGGCGGCACCGGGCTCGGATTGGCGATCAGTGAGAAGCTGGTGGCGCTGATGGGAGGAAGGATCAGCGTGCGGAGCAGGGTCGGAGAGGGGACGCAGTTTGCTTTTACCATGCAGGCTCGGGTAGGCGAGAAGCCGATGGATGCGGCGAAGGAAGAGACCGTGGCGCGGGAGGTGATGAAGACGGCTTTTGCGGAGGAGTTCCCCCTGCGGATACTTATAGCGGAAGACAACCTGATCAATCAGGAGCTGATGAAACAGATACTGGGTAATCTAGGATATGAGCCGGATACAGCGGAGAATGGGGTGTTGGCGGTGGAGGCGGCTTCGCGGCATGCCTATGACCTTATCCTGATGGATGTGCAGATGCCGGAGATGGATGGGTTGGATGCGACGAGGAAGATAAGGAGGGAGTTGGAGAGACAGCCGGTGATCGTGGCGTTGACGGCTAATGCCATGCAGGGAGACCGGGAGGAGTGTTTGCAGTCGGGTATGGATGATTATATCAGTAAGCCGGTGAGGTTGGGGGAATTGATGCAGATGCTGGAGAAGTGGGCGAAGCAGAAGGCTTAGATATTTCGATGCATGGAGGATTCGCGGATGATGAGTTCGCTCCGGATGATGATAGAGTCGGTCGTGTGGGCGGTGGGGGAGCCGCCGAGCTGATCGAGGAGGCTGCGGGCGACCTGTTCGCCCATCTCTTCGCCGGGATAGTTGATCGTGGATAATTTGGGCTGGGTGATCCTGGAGATAGCGTCGTTATTAAATCCTACGATAGCGATGTCTTCGGGTATCCGTAACCCGCCTTCCTTCAGTGTCTGAAGAAACACAGCAGCGCAGAAGTCATTGGTTATAAAAACGCCGTCGGGGCGTGTCTTCGCGCTCATGCCGATGATCTGGCGGGCGGTGCGAACGGCGGAAATTTCGCTGAGGTCGTTGATGATGAGCTGGGAAGGATCGTATTGGAGGCCGTAGTCGGTGAGGGCTTGTTTGTAGCCTTTGAGGCGTCCGGCGTAGACGTTGCGATGGAGGTCGGCGGTGATGTGGGCGATGCGGCGGCAGCCCTGGGCGGCGAGGTGGGCGGTAGCTTCATAGCCGGCTTTGACGTTGTCGATGACCACGCGTGTTCCGTATGGCAGGTCCTCCACGCGGTCGAAGAAGACCACTGGGATGCCTTTCCGGACGAAGGGTTCGAAGTGGTCGAGGTCGGCGGTATCGAAGGCGAGGGAGGCGATGAGGCCATCCACGCGTTTGTGAAAGAGGTTGTGGACGTTGGCCACTTCCTTGGTATAGGTTTCGGAGGAGTGGCCGATGATGAGGTCATAGCCGGCTTCGGTGGTGACTTTTTCGATGCCTGCGAGTACGGAGCTGATGAACTGGCTTTTGAGCTCGTGTACGATAATGCCGATGGTATGGGTCTTTTGCATCCGGAGGTTGCTCGCGAAGGAATTGGAGCGGTAGCCCATCTCTTTGGCGGCGTCCATGATGCGTTTGCGGGTCTTGATATTAATGGCGGGATGGTCTTTGAGACCGCGGCTGACGGTAGCCGGGGAGAGACTGAGCACTTTGGCGATGTCGTAGATCGTGATCTCTTTTTTTCCTGTCATTGTGATGGCAAGTTATCTAATTGGGGGTAAAATTGACAAAATAAATAAACTTTACTGCAATCGGTTGCATTTCGGGTAATGTTTGCTATATTTACCGCTCCGCGGGGAAGGAGAGAGATGCCGGAGGGGAAGCTGCCGCGGTGAAATTGCTTATGAAAAATTGTTTGCTGCATGTTGTTATTAGGTATTGATCTGGGGACTTCTTCGATAAAGGTGGCGGTGACCGATGCGGAGAGTCATAAGGTACTGGCTACGGCGCAGTATCCGGACAATGAGGCGGTCATTATAGCCCGGCAGCCCGGCTGGGCGGAACAGTCTCCCGAAACCTGGTGGGAGTATGTACAACAAGCTATAAAGCGGGCGCATGCCAGCGGTGCCTATGATCCTTTGGAGATCGGGGCTATTGGGATTGCGTACCAGATGCACGGATTGGTGCTGGTGGACAGGGAGCAGCGGGTTTTGCGGGACAGCATCATCTGGTGTGACAGCAGGGCTGTGCCTTATGGGGACATGGCTTTTAACACTATTGGTGAGGCGCGCAGTCTTGACCGGCTGCTGAACTCTCCTGGGAATTTTACTGCTGCGAAGCTGGCCTGGGTGAAGGAGCATGAGCCGGACGTGTACGCGAAGACCGACAAGGTGTTGTTGCCGGGGGATTTTATTTCCCTGCGGCTGACGGGGGAGGCGACGACGCATATCTCTGCCTTGTCGGAGGGAATATTCTGGGATTTTAAGGCTGATAAATTGTCTTCGGACGTGTTTGGTGTGTTTGGTTTTGACGAGCGGATGATCCCTGAGGTGAGGCCCCTGTTCTCATCGCATGGCGAGGTGAAGGCCGGCGTGGCGGCTGCGCTGGGGCTGAGGGCCGGTATCCCGGTGACGTACAAGGCGGGGGACCAGCCTAACAATGCTTTGTCGCTGAACGTGCTGGAGCCGGGAGAAGTGGCGGCGACGGCCGGGACCTCCGGTGTCATATACGGTGTCAGCGACAGGCTGACCTATGATCCGGGTTCGAGGGTAAATTCCTTTGCGCATGTCAACTACCGGCCCGATGCCAAACGGGTAGGGGTGTTGTTGTGTATCAATGGTACGGGGATACTGAACAGGTGGATCAGGGACCTGACCGGGGGACGCGGGTATGCGCGGCTGAATGAAGAGGCCTCGGCTATCCGGCCGGGGAGCGATGGATTGAGCGTGTTACCGTTCGGGAATGGCGCGGAGCGGATCTTTTACAATAAAATTATCGGAGCGCAGGTGCTGGATGCCGATCTGAATGTCCATGGAGCGGCGCATCTGTACCGGGCCGGGCAGGAGGGGATCGCATTTTCCTTCCGGTACGGGCTGGACATCATGCGGGAGAACGGGATGAATCCTTCGATCATCCGGGCGGGGAAAGCGAATATGTTCCTGAGCCCTGTGTTTACGGAGGCGTTCGTAAACGCGACTGGCGTGCCCGTTGAATTGTATAACAGCGACGGCAGCGTGGGCGCTTCGCTTGGGGCAGGTATAGGTGTGGGTGTATTTAAGAATGCGAAGGAAGCGTTTGCGGGATTGAAACCGTTGTCGCTGGTGGAGCCCCGCCTTGTATCGGAGTATGAGGGACTTTATAGAAAGTGGAAATCCAAATTGGATCTATTTTTAAAATAATATAAATATATAGCTATGCCAGTTATCAGCGGAGAGAAGGAGTTCTTTAAGGGTATCGGACAGATAAAGTATGAAGGCCCGGGGTCTGACAATCCTCTTGCCTATCGTTGGTATGACGAGAAAAAGGTCGTGGCCGGGAAGACGATGAAGGATCACATGCGGTTTGCGGTCGCCTATTGGCATTCTTTTGTCGGCAATGGGGCCGATCCGTTCGGAGAGCCTACTCATGTATATCCCTGGAATGAAAAATCCGATCCGGTAGCCAGGGCTAAGGATAAGATGGATGCGGCCTTTGAATTTATCACCAAGCTGGGTCTGCCTTACTATTGTTTTCATGACGTAGACGTCGTCGACTATACGAATGACGTGGCTGATAACGAAAAGCGGCTGCAGGCGCTGGTGAACTATGCGAAGGAGAAGCAGGCCGCCAGCGGGGTTAAGCTATTGTGGGGAACGGCCAATCTGTTCTCCAACAGGAGGTATATGAACGGCGCCGCCACCAACCCGGATTTTCATGTGCTGGCGCATGCCGGTGCGCAGGTGAAGGCCGCGCTGGATGCGACGATAGCACTGGGAGGAGAGAATTATGTATTCTGGGGCGGGAGGGAAGGTTATATGAGCCTGCTCAATACGAATATGAAACGGGAGCAGGAGAATCTTGCCCGGTTCCTCCATACAGCTAAGGACTATGCGCGCAAGCAGGGCTTTAAGGGAACGTTCTTTATCGAGCCCAAGCCGTGCGAGCCGACCAAGCATCAGTACGACTACGACGCGGCTACGGTCATCGGGTTCCTGAGGCAGTACGACCTGCTGGGCGATTTCAAGCTGAACCTGGAGGTCAACCATGCGACGCTGGCGGGGCATACTTTTACGCATGAGCTGCAGGTAGCGGTGGATGCGGGACTGCTGGGGTCGATGGATGCGAATCGCGGGGACTATCAGAATGGCTGGGATACCGACCAGTTTCCGACCAATATCAACGAACTGGTGGAAACGATGCTGATCATTCTTGAAGGGGGTGGTTTTCAGGGAGGCGGTATCAACTTCGACGCCAAGCGCCGGAGGAATTCCACGGACGACGCTGATCTGTTCTATGCGCATATCGGGGGGGTGGATACTTTTGCCCGGGCGCTGGTGATAGCGGATGCGGTCCTTACGAAATCGGACTACCGGAAGGTGCGTGCAGACAGGTATGCTTCCTTTGATGGTGGGAAGGGGGCGGCTTTCGGGAAGGGGCAGGTAAGTCTGGAAGAACTGAGGGATTTCGCGATCTCTAACGGCGAGCCGAAGGTGATCAGCGGAAGGCAGGAGTACCTTGAGAATATTATAAACCGGTTTATATAATAATTTAGTAAATATATGAAGTAGCTGGCTACGGTCAGCTATTTTGCATTATTTTTAGGACTTCACTCAACCACATCACTGCCATATGCAAATGTTACATTCGCTGGACAAGGTCGTTTTCTTCATTTATTTCATAATCGTCGCAGTTTACGGGTTTTGGATCTATAGGCGGAAAAAGGCTGCGCAAACCAGTTCCAAGGATTATTTCCTGGCGGAGGGTGCGCTCACCTGGTGGGCCATTGGTGCGTCGCTGATCGCCTCCAATATCTCTGCGGAGCAGATGATCGGTATGAGTGGATCGGGTTTTTTACTTGGTCTGGCCATTTCTACCTATGAGTGGATGGCTGCTGCGACGCTGGTCATCGTGGCGATCTTTTTTATCCCCGTCTATCTGAAGAACAAGATCTATACGATGCCGCAGTTCCTGAGCCAGCGATATAACGACAAGGTCGCGATGATCATGGCGATATTCTGGCTGGCGCTGTATATCGTGGTGAACCTCATGTCGATCCTTTATCTTGGGGCACTGGCGGTGAGTGGCATTTCGGGTCTCAATATCAATCTCTGTATCTTTTTGCTGGCCGGTTTTTCCATTATAATAACGCTGGGTGGTATGAAGGTCATCGGGTATACGGACGTCATCCAGGTCTTTTTTCTGATACTCGGCGGCCTGGTGGCTACCTATATCGCGTTGAACCTGGTAGCCGAGAAATCCGGTCAGTCGGGGCTGCTTGCGGGCTTTAAGATATTGACGAAGGATGCTCCGGATCATTTCCATATGATCTTCAAGAAGGATTCGCCCAACTATGTGAGTCTTCCGGGGCTAACTGTGCTGATCGGGGGGATGTGGATCGTGAACCTGAACTATTGGGGTTGTAATCAGTATATCACGCAGCGGGCGTTGGGGGCTGATCTGAAGACGGCGCGCAGCGGTATTTTGTATGCGGCTTTTCTGAAGCTGCTGATGCCTGTGATCGTCGTGTTGCCTGGGATCGGCGCCTATGTATTGTATCAGAAGGGGATGTTCCATACCGAGATGCTGAGCTCGTCAGGAGTTGTGGACGTAAATAAGGCGTACCCCAATCTGATGACGCTGCTGCCCGATGGCTTCAAAGGGCTTGCGTTTGCGGCGCTTACTGCTGCGATCGTGGCATCTCTGGCGGGTAAGGCCAACAGTATCGCTACTATTTTTACGCTGGATATCTATAAGAAGGCCATCAACCGGAATGCCGACGAAAAGCATCTGGTGACGACGGGTAAGATCTCGGTCATTGTCAGCATGCTGCTGGCTATTCTGATGTCGCTGGTCATCGGTGAGAAGCTGATGGGCGAAGGGAAGCAGGGCTTCAATTATATCCAGGAGTATACGGGTTTTGTGTCTCCGGGTATCTTCGCGATGTTCATACTTGGGTTCTTCTGGAAGCGGACGACCTCGAATGCGGCCTTGTTTGCTACTATCGGGGGATTCATTATGTCCTGCGTCCTGAAATTCCTTCCGTCATGGGGATTTGACCTCAGCTGGCTGACGCCTTACGGGTTCTATCAGCCGAATTTTGCGAATGGCGGGAAGTACGAGATACCCTTCCTTGACCGGATGGGATTTGTCTTCCTGTTCTGTATCGCGGGGATGGCGGTCATCAATTTTGTGGAGAACAGGAAGGGTATTCAGAACAAGGGCATGGTGGTGGACTCGAGCATGTTCCGGGTGTCAAAGGGTTTTGCGGTAGGCGCACTGATCATTTGCGTGCTGCTGATCACGTTGTATACGGCATACTGGTAGTCGCAGTTGCGAGATCATATTGAAGACCGTCTCAGGAAATGGGGCGGTCTTTTTGTTTTAGTTGTTCCAGTCTTCCTTTCAGGCCGGCTTCTACGTCTATTCCTTCGACGAGGGTTGCGTGTATCCAGGTCATGAAGTCGGCGGGATGGGGTTGGCTCTTTCCGGTGCGGGCGTTGATCCGTGTAAATTTTGTCCAGAGGATGGCTTTTGGCTGGCTTGCCTCGTCCATCATGAGCATTTCGACGACCAGCCAGGTGTCGCCCCAGGCGATGAGCGACGACTGTATGCCGACGCGGTCGTTATAGAATGCGGGGCGGAGATAGCGGATCTCGTGCTGGTTGACGACGAACATGTCCCCGCGTTGCGCCCATTCCCTGAGGTCGATGTCATAGTGTGTTTTCAGGTGGTCTTCCCGGGCGTTGAGGAAGTAGTCGATGTATTTACTGTTGTTGAGGTGGCCGAGCGGGTCGCAGTCGTTGAACCGGACTGTATAAAACGAGACGGGTGTTTTTTCCATGTTTGTGGAATTTGGATGGACAAATTTGGGTCAAAAAATTTGGGTCAAAAATAATTTTTTGTCCCAAACAAAAATGTCTGCACACTTGGTGTGCGGACCGGACTTTGTCCGGTAAGGCAAGGGCCCTTGCGGAGCTGGTAGAAATAGAATAGGCAGCCGGTTAGGGCTACCTATTCCTTTGTGTGACCTTGTGTGACTACCAAATGTTGACACGAAGACTGTCGGCGCGATACATCTTGTCGCCGTATTTGACATTAAAAGCCTGATAAAATTCCGGTATATTGACTACTGGGCCATTGACGCGTTGTTTCGCGGGTGCGTGCACGTCCGTCATCAACTGGGAGGCCAGGGCTTCCTTTCTTTCCTGATACATCCAGCTGTATGCATAGCCGAGGAAATAGCGCTGGAGGGGAGTCAGCCCGCCGAGCTTTTCATTGTTCTTATAAGCTGTGGTCTTTTTGAAGGCGTCCAGTCCGAGGAGCAGGCCGCCGAGGTCGGCGATATTCTCGCCCTGGGTAGCGTCGCCGTTGACGTGGAGCGTATCTACGGGGTTGAATTCGGAAAATTCCTTTATGATAAGGGAGGCGCGCCGGCGGAATTGTTTTTCGTCTTCGGGCTGCCACCAGTCTTTGAGGTCGCCGTGTTCGTCGAACTGGCGGCCCTCGTCGTCGAAGCCGTGGGTGATCTCGTGGCCGATGGTCGAGGCGGCGGCATATCCATAGACGAATGCGTCGTCGAGTTCGCTGTCTCTTTTGCCAGGAACTGCGAAGATGCCGGCTGGGAGCACTATTTCGTTGTTGCTGGGGTTATAGTAGGCGTTATACGTCTGTGGGGTCATGTCCCATTCCGTGCGGTCGACGGGTTTACCAAGGCGGCTGAACTCATAGTTATGCCACCAGGCGGCTGCGCGCTGCATGTTGAGGACGAAGGGACCGCGGTCGATGTGGAGCGCGCCGAAGTCTTTCCATTTGTCGGGGTAGCCTACTTTTTTGGTGATGTGGGCGAGCTTGCTGAGCGCTTGTTTTTTGGTTTGTGCGCTCATCCAGGTGAGTCGTTGTATCCTTTCCCTGTAGGCGTCGCGGATGGCTTCGACGAGGTTGGTATAGCGTTGTTTGGCTTCGGGCGGGAAGTATTCTTTTACGAAGAGCTGACCGAGGGCTTCTCCCATGGCGCGTTCTTCCGCGTCAAGAACCCGTTTCCACCGCGGGCGGGGGATGGCGGCGCCGGTTAGGGTCCGGCGGTAGTTGAAATAATTATTAAATGTGTTTTTGTCGAGGTAGGGTGCTGCGGAAAGGATAAGATGGACCTGAAGGTAGTTCTTCCAGTCGCTGAGGCCGGTTTGGGTCAGCTGGGTGTTGAGGGCGGTGTAGAATTCGGGCTGGCCGACGATGATGGAGTCTACCTTTTTAAGGCCGGCGTTCCGGAACCAGTCGGTCCAGGAGATGGCGGGGGTGAGTTGCTGGAGTTTGGTCCAGCTGTATTTATTATAGTTCTTTACCGGATCGCGCAGTGCGGCGAGTTTGCGGGAGGATTTGGCGAGGCGGGTTTCGAGATTGAACACTGCCGTTGTGGTTAGGCCCGTGGCGGCGGCGGTGTTTGTGGTTGTTCCCGTATGGTAGAGGCTGTCCAGCTGATGGAGGGTGACGGCGATATACTTTTTATACGCATCGCGGACGCGGACGGATTTGGGATCGGTATTGAAGTAGTATTCCCGGTTAGGGAGGCCGAGGCCGCCCTGTCCGAGCTGAAAGGCCATCAGGTCGCTGTTTTTGGCGTCCTGTCCTACGCCGTCGTCGAAGAGGACGCCGATGTTCCTGTTATGAAGTTTTGCGGCAATGCGCAGAAGGTCTTTTGTCGTATGGATGGCGCGGATCGAGTCGAGGTCCTGTCTCAGCGGGTTGAGTCCCTGCTGGTCTGCGCCGATGGAGTCCATGCCGGAATACCAGAGGGCGCCGATCTGCTGGGAGACGATGGTCTCGGCGGGGTGCGCAGTGGCGCGTTCGCTGATGGTGCGGAGGCGTTGGTAGATGTCTTCCCGTACCAGTTGGCCGATGCCCCAGCTGCTTTCTTCGGGAGGGATCGAGGTTTTTTTGATCCATCCGCCGTTGGCGTAGGAGAAGAAGTCGGTCGCGGGACTGACGGTTGTGTCGAGGTTTTGGACCAGCGGGTCGGGGGTGGAGGATTGACCGCGGGGGCCGGACCGGTAAGCGACTGTTGCCAGGATAAATAGAGGTAAAATGAACAAGGTTTTCCTGCTAATCATGCACTAGTATAGTACAAATATCAACGGAAACGTTGCTTTTTAGCTAAAATATTGACTAGCGGGACTTTAACAAGATGAGTGGAGGGGCGTGGTAAGGGTGGTTGGGTAAAATATATGGCTTACCTGCAGCAGTCTTTTTTACGGATAAAGATCGCTTTGAAGAGACGGACGAAAATATTTCCTATGGTTTTTGCGACAGTCATCTTGTATTTGTGGTGATATAGTCGATCACCGACCCGAC
>Ga0310811_10006450_pt1 | contig 14999 bp, 13 predicted proteins | sample YCmetagenome_FD_207642 | JGI IMG/M metagenome (GOLD analysis project Ga0310811, IMG submission 207642) | Soil microbial communities from experimental microcosm in Duke University, North Carolina, United States - YC | ecosystem: Engineered > Artificial ecosystem > Soil microcosm > Unclassified ...
GCCCGACCAGCGCCTTCACGATGCCGAGGATGATGGCGGTCATCACGGCGGAGAAGACGATGGTGACGATCACGCCGAAGGCCTGGTTGCCGAAACTGCTGGTGACGCCGCCGATGTCCTTCACTGCCAATACGCCGGTCAGTAAGGCGCCAACGATGCCGCCGATCGCATGCACGCCGAACACGTCGAGCGAGTCGTCATAGCCAAGCATGGCCTTCAGGCTTGTTGCGCCGAGATAGCAGGCCACGCCCGCTGCTGCGCCGATCACCAGCGCGCCGGCGACGTCGACGAAGCCTGATGCCGGCGTGATGGCGACCAGCCCGGCGACCGCGCCCGATACCATGCCGAGCACCGACGGTTTGCCGCGGCGGGCCCACTCGACGAACATCCATGCCAGCGCGGCGACGGCGGTGGCGAGCTGCGTGACTAGCATCGCCATGCCGGCGCGGCCGTCGGCGGCGACTGCCGAACCGGCGTTGAAACCGAACCAGCCGACCCATAACAGGCAGGCGCCGATGACGGTCAGCACCAGGTTATGCGGCGGCATCGGTTCCTTGCCGAAGCCGGTGCGCGGCCCGATGATCAATGCGGCGACCAGTGCGGAAACACCAGCATTGATGTGCACCACCGTGCCGCCCGCAAAGTCGAGGATGCCGCGCGCTGCGAGCCAACCCGACGGTTCCCACACCCAGTGTGCGACAGGCGAATAGACGAATAGCGACCACAGCGAAATGAATATCAGCAGCGCGGAAAATTTCATGCGTTCCGCAAAGGCGCCGGTAATCAACGCCGGTGTGATGATCGCAAAGGTCATCTGGAACATCATGAACACGCTTTCGGGAATGGTCGGCGCGATTTCGCTGACGCTGACCTTGCCGGCCTCCTTCAGGAAGCCCATGCCGTTCAGCAGCACGCGATCGAGGCTGCCGATGAAAGGCGAGCCAGGCGTGAAGGCAAGGCTGTAGCCGATCACGACCCAGATCACCGTGACCAGGCAAGTCGTCGCAAAACTGTGCGCCATCGTGGCCAGCACATTCTTCTTGCGCACCATGCCGGCATAGAAGAGCGCCAATCCGGGAATCGTCATCAGCAGCACGAGCGCGGTGGAAGTCAGCATCCAGGCTGTGTCGCCGGCGTTCAGTTTGCTGGCATCGACCATGGTCGGATGCGTCATTGGCGCTTCCGGCGCGGCGGCGGGCGGCGCGGCTGGTTCTGCAGGCACAGGAGGCGAGACGGCAAGCGGCTCGGAAGCCGGCAGCACTGCAGTGAGCTGGGGTGAATCCATGGCAGCGGGTGCCGATGCGGGTGACTGCGCGCTCGCAAACGGCATCAGTGCAAATAGAAAAGCGGCAAAAACAAGGTGGTGCTTCATGAAAGCCTCCCCGGCGAACGTGTTTGAGAAACCGATGATGTTTCGACAAAGCACTATGCGTGCCATACGGCAAATGCCGTGCAGCGCGGGGAATAAGGCGGTGATGGGGGGCGCTAAAAAGAAACGCCGCGACGGCTCGTTTCGTCAGCCGTAGGCGCCGCCGGTGAGATAAAGGTCGAGCAGGCGGGCAATACTGGCAATGATGGCGGTCGAGCCAAGCGCAAAGGTCAGCACGACGATCAGAATCACCGGCCAGCCGGAATGCGAGGTTTGGCCGGAAGCGGGATTGAAACGGGCATCCCATTTGGTATCGGGCGTCAAGCCGATGATCAGCGCGGCGAGAAAGCCGGCAAAGATCGACAGCGGAAACAGGAACAGGTAAATCCACGCACCGACGTCTTTCTTGCCAAAAAGATAAAAACGGTGCGCACCAAACCCTCCGAGCAGCGCAGCAAGCAGGGTGGCGACGGTTTTGTTCTTGTGTGTGGCGGCCATGGGCGTTCCAGGAAACGGTGCGGTTGATGGTTTTTGCAACGCTTATTGTAAAGGCAGAAACATCCTGCCCGTTCCGCTGGGGTTCCGCTTCTTTGCCAAGGGCGCGGTGTTGGATCGCGGCGAAGCGGCTTGCGGCTGCGGCGGTATTCAGGCTATAATTTGCGGCTTTTTCCGTCTTCTGACATTTTTGGAAATACTATGGTCGTCATTCGTTTAGCTCGTGGTGGTGCAAAAAAGCGCCCTTTTTATAACATCGTTGCAACGGACTCGCGCAATCGCCGCGATGGTCGCTTCATCGAGCGCATCGGTTTTTACAACCCGGTTGCTGCCGGCGCTGAAGAAAGCGTGCGCGTTGCGCAAGACCGTCTGGCTTACTGGCAAGGCGTTGGCGCACAAGTGTCGCCGACCGTATCGCGCCTGATCAGCGAAGCTGGCAAAAAAGCTGCTGCTTAATTTGCCGCTTGGTTTTGACTGATCCTTTGTCCGGGCAAGGATATCCGGGATGAAGGTTCCTGAAGATCTGGTCCTGGTCGGCCACATTGCCGGCGCGTACGGGTTGCAAGGCTGGGTGCGGATTCGTCCGTATTCGTCCGAAGCGGATGCGCTGCTGCATGCAAAGACTTGGTGGCTGGACAAGCCCGAACTCCGCGACGTCGCGCGCATGCAAGTGCGCGAACATTCCGGCGATATCGTCGCCCAGCTGATGGGCGTAGCGGACCGGGATGCGGCGGAAGCGCTGAAGGGCGCAACGGTGCAAGTCTCCCGCAGCCTTTTCCCGGCGTTGGACGACGACGAGTTCTACTGGGTCGATCTGATCGGCATGGCGGTGGAAAACCCGGAAGGCCAGGCCTTGGGTACCGTCAAGGACATGATGGACAACGGTGCGCATCCGATATTGCGCGTACAGCCGACGGGCGAGAATGCGCAGGAAATGCTGATTCCGTTCGTCGACCAGTTCGTGATCAAGGTCGATCGCGACGCAAGAAAAATTACGGCGGACTGGGGACTGGATTTCTAGTTCGCTGTGCCGGAAGCGATTCTGAAAGGGTGAGGCGAGATGCAATTCGATGTCGTCACGCTTTTCCCCGAAATGTTTACCGCGCTGACCCAGTCGGGTATTACGCGACGCGCGTTCGAGCAAGGCAAGTGTCATCTCTCGCTGTGGAATCCGCGCGATTTCACCACCGACCGGCATCGCACTGTGGACGACCGGCCTTATGGCGGCGGTCCCGGCATGGTGATGATGGTCAAGCCGCTCGAAGGGGCGGTGAAGGCCGCGAAGGCGAGACAGGTTGCCGCCGAGCTCACCGTGCCGAAGGTGATTTATCTGTCGCCGCAAGGCAAAGCGCTGACGCATGAACGCGTCATGAAGCTGGCGGCGGAACCCGGCGTCGTGCTGTTGTGCGGCAGGTATGAGGCAATCGACCAGCGCTTCCTCGACGCGTATGTCGATGAAGAAATCAGCCTCGGCGATTTCGTGCTGTCTGGCGGCGAGTTGCCGGCGATGGCGCTGATGGATGCAGTGATCAGGCAATTGCCCGGGGTACTGGGTGACGATGCCTCGGCGATCGAAGACAGCTTCGTCAACGGTCTGCTCGATTGCCCGCATTACACGCGGCCTGAGGTCTACGAAGGCGAAGCGGTGCCGGCAGTGCTGCTCGGCGGCCATCATCTCGACATCGAGAAATGGCGGCGCGAACGGGCGCTGGAAGCGACCGCGAAGAAGCGACCGGATCTGATTGCCAAGGCGCGTGAAGCAGGTTTGCTGAGCGTCGCCGATGAAAAGTTTTTGAGCAGTTTGCAGTAAGCAGTAGCGCGCGACGACATTGTTCGTCGCAATGTGTAACCCCATCCTCTACCGGGCATTTTTGAAGTACGCCGCGCCGGCAAGATGGTTTAAGGAGTAATAAAAATGGATCTGATCCAGCAATTGGAGCAAGAAGAAATTGCTCGTCTCGGCAAGAACATCCCCGACTTCGCTCCTGGCGATACGGTGGTGGTCAACGTCAACGTCGTCGAAGGCACGCGCAAGCGCGCCCAGGCTTACGAAGGCGTCGTGATTTCCCGTCGCAACCGCGGCCTGAACTCGAACTTCATCGTTCGCAAGATCTCGTCCGGCGAAGGCGTGGAGCGTACGTTCCAGCTGTATTCGCCGCTGATCGCTTCGATCGAAGTCAAGCGTCGTGGTGACGTGCGTCGTGCCAAGCTGTACTACCTGCGCGACCGTTCGGGCAAGTCGGCACGTATCAAGGAAAAACTGCCGAATCGTCGTGGCGCTGCAAAAGCGGAAGAGTAAGCACTGCTTTCGCTGCATTGAAAAGAAAGGCACCTTCGGGTGCCTTTCTTTTTTGAGCGGCACCATCTCGTTTCATGCAGGCATCGCGCATTTCTTATAAAGTAGCTGCACTTTATCGCGCATGCGATCGCTGCTGCTGCCGATCGCCACATTCGTCCGCATTCATTGTCGTATCTCTTGTCTTAAACAGGAATTTCATTTGGCCAAGCTGCACTTTGACCCGGAACTGTTGCCTATCGATGCATTGGCCGGCGAGCCGGCAGTTCCGCCGGAGCGATTGCAGCCCGATGCCTTGCGCCAGCGTTTTGCGCAGCCGCCGCAATGGGACCCGGAAATCACGGTGGAACGCCTGGTACGGCCGATGAGCGGACCGCTTACGCCTGCTGCGGTACTCGTGCCTATCGTGTTGCGCGATCACGGACCCACGTTGCTGTTGACGCAGCGTACCGCGCACCTGAATGCGCATGCAGGGCAGATCAGTTTTCCGGGCGGGCGTGTGGAGACGGAAGATGCATCGCCGATCGAAACGGCCTTGCGTGAAACGCAGGAGGAAATCGGCCTCGATCGCCGTCACATCGAAGTAATCGGCCAGCTGCCGGAGTATCACACCGGTACCGGCTTCAAGGTGACGCCGGTGGTCGCGCTGCTGCATGCGCCGTTCGAGACGCATGCCGATCCCTTCGAGGTCGCCGAAATTTTCGAAGTGCCCTTGTCCTTTTTGATGGACGGCATGCACCATCAACGCCGCACGGCGGAATTCTCTACCGGGCGCCGCACCTTTTACGTGATGCCGTATGAGCGCTATTTCATCTGGGGGGCGACTGCCGGCATGCTACGCAATCTGTTCCACTTCTTGCGCGCGTGAATCCGCATCCGTACTTCCCCATAAAAGTGTTGCCAGATTGATTCCCGAGGGGCCCTGCGTTATCTTATGGACTTCCCCGACAACCAGGCGCCTCAATGACTTTCTTTTCCATCCTCTTTGCGCTCCTGATCGAGCAACTCAAGCCCTTGCGTGCCGACAATCCGGTATACGGGGCCGCTCGCACACTCGCAGCCAGGCTGGAAGCATCGTTCAATGCGGGCCAGGCACAGCAGGGCCGGCTCGCGTGGATCCTGATGATCGCGGCCTTTACGCTGCCGGTGGCGATTCTGTACTGGATCGCCTTGAAGCTCGGCGTGCTGGCGGTGCTGGTGCTGAACGTCGTGATCGTGTATCTGACGCTGGGGTTTCGCCACTACAGTCATTTCTTTACCTCGATTCAGCTTGCGCTCAACAGCGGCGATGAAGCGACGGCGCGTGCACTGCTGTCGGAATGGACGGGGCGCGATACGGCTGGCATGGATATCAGTGAAGTCACACGCATCACGGTCGAGACGGCGCTGATCACGACGCATCGCAACGTGTTCGGCGTGTTCTTCTGGATCCTGACGCCGCTCGGTGCGGTGGGCGCGGTCATGTATCGTGTGGCCGAGTATTTGTCACGCGTATGGAATGAACCGCGCATGGCGGAGCGCGACGAGTTCGGTCGATTCGCACGCCAGGCCTTCTACGTGATCGACTGGATACCGGTGCGTCTGACCGCTGCAGCGTTCGCAGTCGTCGGCAACTTCGAAGACGCAATCTATGCGTGGCGCAATTTCGCCGGCCGCTGGCAGGACGAGGCCGTCGGGATCATCCTGTCCGCCGGTGGCGGCGCGATGGGCATACGCCTCGGCGCATCGCAAGAGACCGCATTGAAGGTGACTGTCATCGATACCGATCTGGTCGAAGCAAACGGCATCGAGTCCGAAATACCGCCCGGAGAAGAGGCAACCAGTCGCGCGCTGCAAAGTACCGTCGGCCTGGTGTGGCGGGCGCTGCTGTTGTGGATGCTGCTGGTATTGCTATTGTCGATTGCCAAGTGGCTTGGCTGACCTTCCTTTCTTCAACGGTTTTTCTACCGCAAGTGTTGTTGCGTGCGGCATGCAGGCGTCCTTACATTTGTCTGTCAAATAAGTTACGCTAGGGACTGCCTCGCCTTTCGCAGCGCTTCGATGATCGAACTGCCTGTCACGACATCGCGTAGGAAACTCAATATGCGTCGTTCTTTCTCCGCCTTGTCGCTTGCGGCGGTTCTGGCCTTGTTGCTGGGACTGGGCATCAGCGCGCTGATCTTCGTCTCCTTGCGGCAGCTCGAACACGAGAAGGCGGACATCGATTTTCAGCAACACGCGCGACTGCGCGCTACTGCGGTACAGGAAAGCCTGGATCGTTCGATACGCATCCTCGGCAACATCAATCAGCTGTTCGTTTCCTTCAACGACGTCAGCCGCGAGCAGTTCCACAGCTTTACTGCGCCGCTGCTGATGCGTGTGCCATACGTCCAGAATTTCGCCTTTCATCGCATCGTCTCGGATGCCGATCGCGCCGCATATGAGACGCGCATGCAGGGTGTCTATCCTGGGTTCACGATCACCGAAGTGGTGCATGGCGAACGTGTTCCGGCACAGCGCCGTCCCTTTTATCGCGTGGTCGACTACGTCGAGCCGATGGAGGGCAATGAAGCGGCGCTGGGTTTTGATGCGGCATCGAATGATTTTCAGACTGCTGCAATGCAGCGCGCAATCGATACCGGCCTGCCTTCCGCTACCGGACCCATCCGCCTGGTACAGGAAAGCGGTACGCAACGTGGCATCGTCGTGCTGATGCCGGTGTATCGCTTCGGCACGGTGCCGACCGATACGGCGTCGCGCCGCGCAGCCGTGATCGGCGATACCGCCGCGGTGTTCCGCGGCGGCGACCTGATCACCAAGGCGCTGATGGAGGGGGGATCCATGCAACCCGAAGGCGAGTTGTGCATCAGCGTGTATGCGAGCGCCGCACCGAGCGATGCCACGTTGGTCTATCGCAGCGGCCGTGAGCCGTCGTTGCGCAAGCCGTCGAGCTGGTTACCCGACTGGTTGTTCTACGACAGCCCGAAGGCGTACCGCGTCAACTTCGAGGTGGCGGGACAACCGTGGCAAATGGCGGTAGCGACCTCGCCCAGCTTTTTCGCCGATAAAAGTGCCGGGTCGTTGTGGGCCTTTATCGCCGGCATGCTGTTCAGCATCGGCGGCGCGGCTTATGTGCAGGCGCTGATCGGCCGCTCGCGACGCATTCAGTGCGTGGTCGAACAACGGACCGCGCAGCTACAGGCATTGAACGAGGATCTGACGGCCGACATTGCCGCCCGCAAGCGCGCCGAACAAGCCTTGCAGTTGCGCGAACGCGCGATCGAGGCGAGCGCCAATGCCATCGTCATCGTGAAGGCAGAAGCGCCGCACTATCCGCTCGAGTACGTAAATCCCGCCTTTGAACGCATCACCGGCTATACCGCGAGCGAAGTGATCGGGCGCGAAAGCTCCTTCCTGTGGAACGAAGCGGCAGATCAGCCCGGCGTCAGCGAAATTCGCGCTGCGGTGCTGGAACAGCGCGAAGGCCACGCCGTGCTGCGCACCTATCGCAAGGACGGTGCGCTGCTGTGGACCGATGTCTATATTGCGCCGGTGCGCGACGAGAACGGCGAAGTGACCCATTTCGTCTCCGCGCAGTACGACATTACCGCAACCAAGCGCTACGAGTCAGAACTGGAGTTCCAGACGAACCGCGATGCGCTGACGGGGCTTGCCAACCGCAGTTTGCTGCGGGATCGGCTAGGGCAGGCCATTTCCTACGCCTATCGTTACGGTCATCCGATCTGGGTCATGTTCGTCGATCTCGACCGCTTCAAGTTCGTCAACGATACGCTGGGTCACCAGGCCGGCGATACGCTGCTGAAGGCCGTAGCGTATCGTCTGCAATCCGCGGTGCGTGAAACCGACACCGTGGCGCGCATGGGAGGTGACGAATTCGTGCTGGTGCTGACGGAACGTGATGACGATGGGCTCACGACAGGCATCGTGCAGCGCGTGATGGACGCGATCGCGGCGCCACTCGATATCCATGGTCACGAATTTTTCATCACCTGCAGCATCGGTGTCGCGGTATATCCGGCGGACGGCGAGAAATCCGAAGACTTGATCAAGCACGCCGACATCGCGATGTACCGTGCCAAGGAAACCGGACGCAACAACTTCCAGTTCTACACCTCGACAATGAACGAGAAGGCGATGGAGCGCCTGCGCCTCGAAGGCGACTTGCGCAATGCGCTGGAGCGCAACGAGTTCGAGCTGCATTACCAGCCGCAGGTCGATCTGCAGAGCGGCGAGATTGTCGGTGTCGAAGCGCTGATTCGCTGGCGGCATCCCGAGCTGGGCATGATTTCGCCGGCACGTTTCATCGCGCTGGCCGAGGAAACCGGCCTGATCGTTCCGATCGGCGCTTGGGTGATTCGCACGGCTTGCATGCAGAACAAGGACTGGCAGGCGAACGGTATCGGCCACTTGCGGATGTCAGTCAACCTCTCGGCACGACAGTTTGCGCACAACGACCTGGTGGAGTCGATTGCGCACGCGTTGAATGAGGCGCAGCTCGAACCGAAGTATCTCGAAATCGAACTGACGGAAAGCCTCGTGATGGCGGATGTGGAGCGCGCAATCGGTGTGCTGCGCGAATTGAAGGCGCTTGGCGTGCAATTATCGATCGACGATTTTGGCACCGGCTATTCGAGCCTGTCCTATCTGAAGCGCTTTCCCATCGATGTGCTGAAGATTGATCGTTCTTTCGTCAACGACATTACGACCGATCCTGACGACGCCGCGATCGTTTCCACCATCGTTTCGCTTGCGCACAGCCTGCGGTTGCAAGTGATCGCAGAGGGGGTAGAAACCGAAGCGCAGCTGGCGTATCTGCGTCAGCACGATTGCGACCAGATTCAGGGATATTTTTTCAGTCCGCCGGTAACGGCCCTGGCTTTCGCCGGTATGCGGCGCGAGGGAAAGCGACTCCCGATTCCTACCACGCGCTCCTTGCTCTGATCTTCAAGCGCGCGTCATACCGGCAGCACGGGCACGACGCAGGCTGCTTGCCAGTTCCACGGTACGCCACCACGCACGCATCTGACGGTAACCGAGATTCTCCATTACTGCCGCGGCAAGCAGTTTGCGCGGTTCCGAGAGCTTGCGTGCCTGGCGGAATGAGAGCGCATCGAGCAACAGAGCGGACAAGGACAGCAGTGTTCCCGTGCCGACGGCAAACAGAAGGAAGATCATGCATGCTTGCGATGAAATCAGGCCGGTTGCGGTTGCCACGGCAACCCACGCATAACTCGCCACTTCAAGCAGCGGACCCAGGCATTCGAACAGCAGCAGGAAAACAAAGGCGAGCCGCAATTGCCAGCGCACTTGGCAGCGCCACAGCAGTGCGCGCTGGCTGCAGGCGCTGCGGAGCAGGATGCGCTGCCAGGTGCGGCAGCGTTCGCTTGCGGTTTGCTGCAGCAGGGGCTGACGGCTGCCGAGCGCCTCACCGACGAAGACAATCCGGTACGGCTGTTGCTTTTCGTTTGCCAGCACATGCAGCCGCATCAGCAGCCCAGCCTCCGGCACAGTGCGACTGATCTGATAACCGCCTGCTTCGATCACGGCCTCCTTGCGCAGCAGCTGCACGCCGGAAGGGGCGACCAGCAAGGCGTTCAGCGCGGACCAGCCGAGCGGTGCAAACAGCTGCGTGCGCAGCGCGCTGACGAACGCAAGGCGCGACCACGTGCGATCGTCATGCGAGAACTTGCTCAGCGCGCCGGTCGATGCAATCGTGTCTGCGTCGGCCAGGAAGGGGAGCGCCAAGCTGTGCAGGCTGTCCGGCTGGAGGCTGATGTCGCAATCGATGCAGCACACCAGCGGCGTGCGCGCAGCATTGATGCCGGCGTTCCAGGCGTCGGCGCATCCGCCGGCCTGCTTGTCGAGCACGCGCAGATTGGCATGACGCGTAGAACGATAGATCTGCGTAACCGGCTGCGTGGGCAACTGGATGCGGTAGGCCTCCGGGAAGGGCAGCAGCTCGAAGGCATCGCGCAGCGCTTCCATGGTTCGGTCTTGCGAACCGTCGTTGACGACGATGACTTCCAGTGACGGGTAATGTAGTGCCAGCAATGCACGCGTGCATGCTGCGGCGCGTGCGGCATTGTCGTGTACGTGCAGGACCAGCGTAATCGGCGGTTCCAGATCGGAGTGCAGTTGCGGGAGTTCGGCCAGCATGCCGCTCTCCTCGGCCTTGCGCAGGCCGGCGCAGGCAGCCAGATGCAGCAGCAATTCACTGCCGTGCGCCAGGCCGATGTACGCGGCGCTGCCGAAAAACAGTAGGGCGGCCGGAGTCACGCGGGTTTCCTTTCTGCCAGTACCTGGCTCAGCATGTCGCGCGCAAAGCGGTCCGATAGATTGTTGCGCAACAGTTCCATCTCGGCACGGCTCATGAACGGCATGCCGGCCAAGGCCTGCGCGGCGCGATAGCGCACCCACCATTGCGCATCGGCCAGCAGCGGGATCAGGCGATTCACGTCGGCGTGTTCGCCGATGCGGCCGAGCATTCTCGCTGCCTGCACACGCACGCGCCAATCCTCGTGCCTCAGATAGGCGCGTGCCTGCGGCAGCAGGCCGACATCATTGATGATGCGCAGCGTACCGATCAGCGCTTCGGTGCTGTCAGCCGTGTCCAGCACATGGCGGATGCTTGCCTGCGGCAGCGACAAGCGCAGCGCCTCGATCAGTCGCAGCGTGCGCGGTATATGCACTGCGCGGCTGTCTTGCAATACGTCGATCATGACGGGAATGAAGGCAGCCTGGGCTGGTTGCAGGATGGACGCCAGCTGCGCTACCGGCCAGTCCTTGCGGGCGAGCATCAGCGGCGTCAGCTGCTGCGCGGCGATTTCGGCATCGATGCGCACCAGTGCATGAAATGCCAGCAGCGAGGCTTGCGGGTCCGCGGCTAAGGTCTGATTCACCAGGTCATCCCAGGCGATATGGTCGCGCAGCCGTCCGAGCGTCAGCGTTGCCAGTAGCCGCTCGATGCGATTGCCCTGGCGCAGATAGCGTCGGCAGAAAGGGGCGCATGCTACCGCGTGCGCTATCGCGATCAGTCGTTCGGCGGCTTCACCCTGGCTATCCTGCATGAGCCGGTTCCAGAGTTTGAGAAAGTGCAGCCGATGTGCGCGCTCCAGTACCGGTAGCGCGGCTGGCACGGCGGAATGGAAGGAACCGAGCAGCAGCGGACGCCATGCATGCAGGAAAACCAGTTCTTCCTGTGACGAACGCCGGCTCGATGCCTGCAGATAGAGGAAGGCAGCCGCCATCGCCATCGCAAGGCCGAAGGCGAGAATGCCGAGCCAGAACAGAACCTGCAAGCAGGTATGGAATGAATGCATCGCCAACGAGCCTACGTACGGAGTGGAAGCGATCTTGCTTGCGAAGGCAGACGCAGTGCTTGCCTGACGCCGGGCCATTGTAATGCGGATTGCATCATGGAAATGCCAAGCTGGTATCCGACGCGGAGAAATGCGCAAGCTGCGTCATTTGTACAACATCGGTGCCGGTGTACGGCGGGCGCAAAGCCGCAATGCTGATGCCATAATGGCTGGCATCGATTTCATCATTCCCTCTTATGCCGCTGAGCAAGCCGTTCCACACTCTCGTTTCCCTGGCTTTTGTTTTCTTGTTTCAGGCATCCGCGCATCCAGCCGCGCCTTTGCCGCCTACGGTCGCAGCGGCCCTGCAGCGAGCCGCCATACCGCCGTCGGCCGTTGGCATCTTCGTGCAGGCCGTGGACGCAGGCGTACCGCTGCTGAGCCTCAACGAAGCGAGCGCCATGAATCCAGCCTCGACCATGAAGCTCGTCACAACGAGCGCCGCGCTGTCCTTGCTCGGGCCGGCCTACAGCTGGAAGACGCAGGCGCTTGCGAATGGCGCGCAGGATGGCGACGTGCTGAAGGGCGACCTCATCATCAAGGGCAGCGGCGATCCGAAGCTGGTGACGGAAAACCTGTGGCTGTTCCTGCGCCGTATTCGCGCAGCCGGCATCCGTGAGATTCGCGGCAATGTGGTACTGGACCGCTCGGTCTTCGCGGAAACGCCGTACGACGCTGCGCTGTTCGACGGCGATCCGATCAAGCCCTACAACGCCGGTCCCGATGCGCTGCTGCTGAACTACAAGTCGTTCGCCGTGCATTTCACGCCGCGCCCGGAATTGAACCGTGTCGACGTCACGACCGAACCGCCTGCAGCCGGTTGGAATATCGCACCACCCGCTTTGAGCGGCGGCGCCTGCATCGATTGGCAGTCGAAACTTCAGCCGGCGCTTGACACGCGCGGCATCACGTTTGCCGGTTCCTTCTCTGCGGTATGCGGTGAGAAGACCTGGTACATCCATCCTTATCTGACTTCTTCTGTCGATTACTTCGGCATGGTGTTCCGCCAGTTATGGAGCGAGGTCGGCGGCAGCTTGACCGGCAATGTGGTGAACGGCATCGCACCTCCGGAGGCGCGCCCGGTCGCCGAATGGCAATCGCCATCGCTGGCCGAAGTCGTGCGCGACATCAACAAGTACAGCAACAACGTGATGGCGCGCCAGCTTCTGCTGACGATCGCAAAGGAAACCGGCAGCGTGCCGGCCACGACGACGCAAGGCGCGATCGTCATCCGCAACTGGCTGGCTGCCGAGAACATCGATGCCACGCCGCTGGTGATCGAGAATGGTTCGGGACTGTCACGCGTGGAACGCGTGTCGGCCGGCATGCTGGGACGCATGCTGCTGGCCGACTACCGTTCGCCGACGATGGCGGAACTGATGTCCTCCCTGCCACTGGTGGCGAATGACGGCACCATGCGCAAGCGGTTGACGACCGACGGCATTGCGGGGCGTGCGCACATCAAGACCGGTTCGCTGACCGACGTGCGCGCGGTTGCAGGTTATGTGCTCGGTGCATCGGGCCGGCGCTATGTGGTGGTCGGCATTGTCAATTATCCGAATGCGGGCGCCGCTTCGCCAGCACTGGATGCGTTGCTGCAGTGGGTGTATCAGAATGACGGCGGCAGCGCGAATGCGGAGAACGCTGCACTCACAGCAGAACCGGCTGGTTCGACAGCTGATCGTTGTGTGCGCTGCGGTTCTCGGGGAAGCGTTGCGCCAGCAATGCGTTGAGTTGCCGCAGGCCGGCCAGCACGCTGTCGTGATACGCCTCTTGGGCGAAGCCATGCGTCATGGTACGGCATATGCCCTGCCATTCTTCCGCCGGTACGCATTTCGCCAAGCCACGGTCAGCGATGATCTCGACACGGCGGTCCGCCAGATTGATGTAGATCAGCACGCCGCAGTTTTCCTCGGTATCCCAGATGCGGTACAGCGTGAACAGTTCGCTGGCGCGGTCGCGTGAACTCATACCCTTGAAGACTGCTTCCCAGTCGAGTGCTGCTTCAACAATCAAGCGCACTTCCGCGCGATGCAACACTTCACCTTCCGCGATGGTATTGCGGATGGCATGCAGCGTAGCGGTCGGAAACAAGCGTCGGCCGCTGGCTTTTGTTGTCGTCATATGACGGCATGCACGTGTCAGCTTATTCATCTCGTCACCAGTTCCCCGAAGCGCCGCCACCATCGAAGCCGCCGCCTCCGCCGGAAAATCCGCCTCCGCCTCCAAAACCTCCACCGCCGCCAAAGCCGCCGAAATCGCCACCGGAGCGGCGGCCCCATGCATTGCCGAGAGCGCTGCCCAGTATCACGCCGGCGGAATTGCCCCAGCCGTCGCTGCTGTGGCGAATGCGTGCGCCGCGTCCGCCACGGCTGCGCAGAAGCGTGATCGCGATCAGGATGGCGAAGAAAATGAATGGGGTCAGACCAATCCCGCTGTCGCCGCGTACTTCGCCGTGTGCTGGCGCTTGCGGCTGCGGAAAGGCTTCCTTGTCGAGCAGTGCGGTAATGACCGAGACGCCGGCGGTCAGGCCGCCATAGAAATCACCCTGACGGAAATGCGGTGCGATCACGTCCTGCAGGATGCGTTTCGATTGCGCGTCCGTCAACTCGCCCTGTACGCCACGTCCTGCCTCGATGCGCATGCGGCGCAAGGCCGGAGGATTGTTTTTTGCGACGAGCAGGATCACGCCGTCGTCGATACCCTTGCGTCCGAGTTTCCATGCGTCGGCCACACGGATGCTGTACTGCTCGATCGCTTCCGGCGCCGTGCTGTCAACTAGCAGGATCGCGATCTGGCTGCCGCTGCGCTGTTCGTACTCGCTCAGCACATTTTCCAGCGTGTTGCGCTGGGTCGGCGTCAGCATGCCGGCCAGGTCGTTCACATGCCCTTTCAGCGGTGGAACAGGAACGAAATTCTGCGCGTGCGCAATTGCGCAGGCCAGTAGCAGCTGCATGGCGAGCAATAGATGCATGCACACGCGACGCATGATGATTCCTGTGCGCTTACTTGTCGAAGTTGACCGAGGGCGGGGTCGAAATCGCCTTCTCGTTTTCGACCGTGAACGAAGGCTTGACCTGGTAGCCGAACATCTTCGCCGTCAGATTTGTCGGGAAGCTGCGCGCCAGCACGTTGTACTCCTGCACTGCTGCGATGTAGCGTTGACGTGCGACGGTAATGCGGTTTTCCGTGCCCTCCAGTTGCGATTGCAGATCGCGGAAGCCGGTGTCGGCCTTCAACTGCGGATAGTTTTCCGAAACGGCCATCAGGCGCGACAAGGCTTGCGTCAGTTCACCCTGCGCCTGCTGGAAGCGGTTGAAGGCCTGCGGATCATTCAATACTTCCGGCGTGACTTGGATGCTGGTAGCGGCAGCGCGGGCGCGCGTGACGGCTTCCAGCGTCTCGCGTTCGTGCTTGGCATAGCCCTTGACCGTATTGACCAGGTTGGGAATCAGATCGGCGCGACGCTGGTATTGGTTGA
>Ga0310811_10006451_pt1 | contig 14998 bp, 15 predicted proteins | sample YCmetagenome_FD_207642 | JGI IMG/M metagenome (GOLD analysis project Ga0310811, IMG submission 207642) | Soil microbial communities from experimental microcosm in Duke University, North Carolina, United States - YC | ecosystem: Engineered > Artificial ecosystem > Soil microcosm > Unclassified ...
CGTCCACCACGAGGATCTTCATGTTCTTGTCCATCACCACTCCGTTATTTCCGTTAAGCCGGATCCGCTCGGCTAATGCAAATTACCGATTCAATTCACTGATTCGCTTCGTCGATTCGCTTCACTGATTCGCTTTACCGATTCGCTTCGTTGCGCGACTCAGACGCGCTGCCCACGCTCGCCCATCGACGCCAGGCGGGCCATGACACGGCGGGTCATCTCGGCGAGCGCCACGACTTCATCCGCGCCGCCCAATGCGATCGCCTCGCGCGGCATGCCGAACACGACGCAACTGGCTTCATCTTGCGCGAACGTATACGCGCCCGATCTTTTCATGTCCACCAAGCCCGCCGCCCCATCGCGGCCCATGCCGGTCAGAATCACCCCCAGCGCATTCTTGCCGGCATGCTGGGCGGCCGAACGGAACAGCACGTCGACCGACGGACGGTGCCGGTTGACCGGCGCATCGTCGGACAACTGCGCGATGTAGTTTGCGCCGCTGCGGCCGAGCAGCAAATGCGCATGGCCCGGCGCGATGTATGCGTGGCCCGGCAGCACCCGCTCGCCGTGCTCGGCTTCTTTCACGGTGATCCGGCACAGCCCGTTCAGGCGCGTCGCGAACGACTTCGTGAAGCCCGGCGGCATGTGCTGCGCGATCAGGACGGCCGGTGCGTCGGGCGGCAGCGGCGTCAGCACTTCGCGGATCGCCTCCGTGCCGCCGGTCGACGCCCCGATGATGATGAGCTTTTCGGTACTCACCAACGGATTGTTGAGCATCGGCGTCGCGCCGGTCACACGCGCGGCGGGCGCCGGCGCCGCCTGCCGGACCCGCGCGCGCGACGCGGCGCGGATCTTGTCGGCGATCATCTCGGTGTACTCGATCAAGCCGTCGCGCAAGCCGACGCGCGGCTTAGTGACGAAATCGACCGCGCCCAGCTCCAGCGCACGCAGCGTGATTTCCGAGCCGCGCTCGGTCAGCGACGAGACCATCACGACCGGCATCGGTCGCAGCCGCATCAGCTTCTCCAGGAAATCGAGGCCGTCCATGCGCGGCATTTCGACGTCGAGCGTCAGCACGTCCGGGTTGTGCTGCTTGATCAGTTCGCGCGCGACCAGCGGATCGGGCGCGGTGGCGACCACCTCCATGTCGGCTTGGCCGTTGATGATTTCGGTCATCAGGCTACGGACCAACGCCGAATCGTCCACACATAGCACTTTGATTTTCTGCACGGCGTGTCACGCCTCCTCGGATGTTGGAATGCCACGGCCAGTCGGCGCCTGCCCGGGCGATGCGGCGAATCGTTCGGTTCTCGGCGCGGACGCAACGGCGGGTGCGCCGAACAACTGGACGCGCGAGCGCACCGATGAGGCCGGTCCGGCCGCTTGCGCGGCAGCCGCGCCGAACAGTTCCACATGTCCGGTCACCGGCTCGTGGCGACGCGCACGCGCCGCTTCGAGCGCGGCCTGTTCGCGCTCGGTCACGCTCGGTTCCTGCTGCAGCTTCAGCTTCTTGACCATGACCTGGCCGCTGCGCGCGAAAAATACCACCTTGCGCGGATGCGCGCCGCGCAGATCCTCGGCGACCACCGGAATGCGCTCGAGCGCCAGGTAGCGGCCCACGAACTCGGAATTGCGATCGCCGACGTTGAGCGTCGTCATGTTCGCGAGCACGGCGGCGCCGCCAAACACCTTTGCCTCCAAGCGCTCGCGACGCGCGCCGCCTTTGATCAACTCGTTGATCAGCACTTCCATCGCATAGGCGCCATAGCGCATCGAGTCGGACGCCGCGGCGGACGGATCGCCGCCGTCGTCGGGCAGCATGAAATGGTTCATGCCGCCTATGCCGGCCGTGCGGTCGTGGAGACAGGCCGCCACGCACGAGCCCAGCACGGTGGCAAGCACCATGTCGTCGGACGTGACAAAAAACTCATTGGGCAACAGCTTGACACCGGGACGTTGGAAATTAACGTCGAAGTATTGATTGGTCGCGATCGGCAGCGCAGCCATTATGCGTCTCCGGACACCAGCGTGGCGGGCCTGGCGTGCGCGGCCGGCTTGCCGGGCTCGGACGCGCCGGTCAATTCATAGACGGTCTGGCCGCGCAAGCGGAACTGCTGCGTCACGTAGCTGAAATTCTCCGAATGGCCTGCGAACAGCAGGCCGCCCGGCTTCATCAGCGGCACGAAACGTTCGAGCACCTGCGCCTGGGTAGGCTTGTCGAAGTAGATCATCACGTTGCGGCAGAACACCGCGTCGAACGGGCCGGGCACCGCATAGTGCGCGTCGGTCAAGTTCAGTTGCGCGAACTTGACCATCGCGCGCACTTCGGGGCGCACCTTGACATAGCCTTCGTGGGCGCCGGTGCCCTTCAGGAAGAACCGCTTGAGCCGCTCCTGCGACAGCGACTTCACCTGATCGAGCGAATAGACGCCGGCCGCCGCGCGCTCCAGCACCTGGGTATCGATGTCGGTGGCGATCACCGAGGCCTGCTTCGCGCCGGTGCCGAGTGCCTCGATCAGGGTCATGGCGATCGAATACGGCTCCTCGCCGGTCGAACTGGCCGCGCACCACGCCGTGAACGGCGCGCCGCGCCGGCTCGCGAATTGGGCCAGAATCGGAAAATGATGCGACTCGCGGAAAAACGCCGTCAGATTGGTCGTCAAGGCGTTCGTGAACGCCTCCCACTCGAGCGGATCGTTGTTCCGTTCCAGCATGTCGAGATAGTCGCGAAACGAATCCAGACCATGTGCGCGTAAGCGCCGTGCGAGCCGGCTGTAGGCCATGTCGCGCTTGTGATCGGACAGCGAAATCCCGGCGCTGCGGTGAATCAGCGCGCGAATCCGATTGAAATCGGCGGAAGTGAAGTCGAAATCGCGCTCGTGCTCGCCCGGCCGCCGAGCCGGCTCCGGCGCGGCAGCGTCCATGCCCGCCTTGACGGCGGCGGTTCCTTCGAAGCGCATTTGGCGCGTTTCCCTCATGACCCTGACCTTCCTATACTGCGCATCGCGCGGGATGTCCGATTACCGGACTGCGCCGCGCGAGTCGAGCGCATCGCCGCCCTTGCATCGACTCGGCCCGAATGTCCCGGCCGCCCGGTCGAGTGACTCATGGGGTGACCCAGCGAGCTGGCCCAGGCGGACCGGCGCCGACTGCGCGACATGCCTCGCGATCAAACCACGGCGGCGTCGATGAGCGCCATTTCCCGGCTGGTCATGAGCTTTTCGATATCCATGAGGATCAGCATGCGACCCTCCACGGTGCCCAGGCCGGTCACATACTCGGTCGTCAAGGTCGCGCCGAATTCGGGGGCCGGCCGGATCTGATCGGACGCAAGCGTCAGTACATCGGACACGCCGTCGACCACCATGCCGACCACGCGGCCCGCGACGTTCAGGATGATCACCACGGTCTGGTGGTCGTATTCGACCCGGCCCAAGTTGAACTTGATCCGCATATCGACGATCGGCACGATAATGCCGCGCAGGTTGATCACGCCCTTGATGAAATCGGGCGCGTTCGCAATGCGCGTCACGCTCTCATAGCCGCGGATTTCCTGGACCTTGAGGATGTCGATGCCGTACTCTTCCGCGCCAAGCGTGAAGACCAGGAATTCCTGTCCTGCCGCGTCGGCCGCGTGCTGCACGCCGCGGCGCGCCACATTGGTTGCTTGAACTTCTGCCACGATGACCTCGCCTCAATGAGTCGCGAGAGCCGCATGATGCTGGCTGCGGGTCTCGCGGTTAAAAGCCGCAACATCCACGATCAGGGAAACACTGCCGTCACCGAGAATGGTTGCCGCAGAAATGCCATGGATCTTGCGATAGTTGGTTTCCAGGTTCTTGACCACCACCTGGTGCTGGTTGACCAGCTCGTCGATCAGCATCGCGAAGCGCCGTCCCTCGGTCTGCATGATGGTCACGATGCCCTGAGTGGGATCGGTGCGCGCGCCTTCGACGGAAAACGCCTCATGCAGCGCGACCAGCGGCAAATACTCGCCGCGCACGCGGACCACGCGTTCGCCGTTGGAGATCGTGTAGATGTCGTCGGCGCTTGGCTGCAGCGACTCCATCACGAAGTTCAGCGGCAGGATGAAAATCTCCTCGCCGACCTTCACCGACATGCCGTCGAGGATCGCCAGCGTCAGCGGCAGCACGATGCGCGTGGTCGAGCCGGCGCCGGCCTGCGAGGTGATCTCGACATGGCCGCCCATGGCCTGGATGTTCCGTTTGACGACGTCCATGCCGACGCCGCGGCCCGAGACATCGGTAATCTTCTCCGCGGTCGAGAAGCCCGGCAGGAAAATCAAATTCCAGACTTCCTCATCGGTCATCGACTCGCTGACCGCGATGCCGTTTTTCAGCGCCTTGGCGAGAATCTTCTCGCGGTTCAGACCCGCGCCGTCGTCGCTGACCTCGATCACGATATTGCCGCCGTGATGCGCGGCGGACAGCACCAGTTGCCCGACCGGATCCTTGCCCGCATTCACACGCGTTTCGACGGTCTCGATGCCGTGATCGAGGCTGTTGCGCACGAGGTGCGTAAGCGGGTCGATGATCCGCTCGATCAGACTCTTATCGAGTTCGGTCGCCTGACCGAAGGTGACCAGCTCGACTTCCTTGCCGAGCTTGGCGGCGAGATCGCGCACCACGCGCGGGAATCGGCTGAAGACGTAGTCCATCGGCATCATGCGGATCGACATCACGGCTTCCTGCAGGTCGCGCGCGTTGCGCTCGAGCTGCGCCATGCCATTGAACAGGCGATCATGCAGCGCCGGGTCGAACGCGGTCGACGTCTCGGCGAGCATGGCCTGCGTGATCACCAGTTCGCCGACCAGGTTGATCAGCTGATCGACCTTTTCGACGCCGACGCGGATCGAGCTGCCTTCCGCGGCCGCGGCGCCCGCACGGGCCTTGGGCGGCGCGGCGCTGGCCGGTGCCGCCGGCGACTGCGACGACACGCTGCCGGATGCCTGGGCATCGGCCTGCGCGCCGGCCGGGGCCTTCGCGATTGCCACGGTTCCTTGCTGCGCGCTCGTCCCCGCCGCGGCGTCGCCCGACGCCGCCACGGACGGCGTGCCCGCGGATACGGCTGCCGGGGCGGCGGACGCGCCGGCACTCGCACTCGCGTTGGCGCTCGAACCGGCATTCGTGCTGGCGGGCGGCGCGGCTACCGACTGCGACGCAAGGGGCGCCACCGGCGCCTCGTCCGAGCCGGCCGCCGCTGCGGGCGCGCCCGGTACGTCCGCGCCCGGCGCAGTGCCACGGCCGATCTCGATCTGGTCTTCGTTGATCACGAAGCAGCACACGGCGGTGATGTCGTTCGGCGACACATCGGTGTCAAGCCATACATTGAGACGGTTGCCGCTGCGCTGCTGGCCGGCGATGGTGCCCAGGTTGCCTAATTCTTCCAGCAGCAATTCTTCGTCGTTCGCGGCGACATTGATCAGTGTGACGCACAAGTGCGGCGCATCGCCGGCCGCGCCCGGTGCGGTCGCGGGGGCCACGCCCGCGTCGGCGAGCACCTGCTCGACCACGTGCTGCGGCGGCGCATTCGGCACATCCAGCGCCACCTGCACGGCAGCGCCCGCGGTCGCGGCCGCGCCGGAGGTGGCGGCCTGCGCGGCGAGCGCATCGAGTTCGGCCGACAGTTCGGCCATTGATTCGATACTGCCTTCGAGCTGCCGGCCCATACCTTGCGCCGGCGAGGGTGCTGACGCGGGCGCCTCGGATGCATTCGTATCGTCTTCCGCGTTCAAGCGCTCGAGCTTGGCGCAGATCGCCTGCGCAACATCCGCGTCGGGCTCCCGGCTGGCGCGATAGTCGGCGAGCTGGGAGCCGAGCACGTCCTTGGTTTCGAGGAACGTGTCGATCATATCCATGCGCAGCGTCAATTCGTTGCGGCGCGCACGATCGAGCAGCGACTCCAGGATGTGGGTGGTCTGCGTCAGCGCCGTGAAGCCGAAAGTCGCTGCGCCGCCCTTGATCGAGTGAGCCGCGCGGAAAATCGCGTTCAGATCCTCGGGATCGGGACTGCCGATGTCGAGATTGAGCAGCAACTGCTCCATGTCGGCCAGCAGTTCGTCCGCCTCATCGAAGAAGGTCTGATAAAACTGGGTGATGTCGAGAGTCATGCTTAGCGCCTTAACTGTAGTCGCTCGCGCCTGCCGGCGACCGGCGTGACGTAGTTGCAAGCTGTGCTGCGTTTAACGGATCATTACTTCAACTGCTTTAGGGCTGGCACTGCATTTCCGCAGCGCCGGCACCGACAAGTACGTGCACCCACCAGACTATCGCGCGCCTCGCCTACGCCATGGCAACGCCCGCCCCGACGGCCAAGCCGAAACGTTAGGCGTTTTGCGGCGCCGCCAGCGCCGCGACCAACTCGGTCAAGGTCGGTTCGTCGAGTGGCTTCTCCAACCAGCCGGTTGCGCCGGCGACACGCGCCGCCTCCTTGAACGCTTCGCTGGATTCGGTGGTCAGCACCAGGATCGGCGTCTGCAGGTACGCGTCGAGCCGGCGCAGCGCCGCGATCAGGTCGAGGCCCGCGACGCCCGGCATGTGCTGGTCCGTCAGCACCAGATCGAACACCTGGGCACGCGCCAGCGACAGCGCGCTATCTCCATCCACCGCCAGCGTCACCTGGTAGCCCGCGCCCGACAACATCGCTTGGAGCATCTGCCGCATCGCGGCCGAATCGTCAACCGCCAGAATCGTCTTGATCACGTCATCGCTCCTTGTACGCCGGCGCCGGCGCCGCCGTGACCGCACCGCTGTGCGAATCGCCGGCGGAGAGCTTGGCCGGCGCAACCGATGCTTTTGGCTGCAACAGCTGTTCGGCGCTGCCAGGCTGGTTGGAAATCGGCACCGAGGTGCCGTCCTCGCGCAGCATGGCCTGCTCCGAGCGGCGGTTCAGCACGATCACGCTGATGCGGCGGTTCTCCGCAGCGAGCGGATCGGTTTTGTTCAGGTTCTGCGTTGACGCGAGCCCGAGTACGCGCAACACCTTGCCCTCGTCCATGCCACCGGCGATCAACTCGCGTCGCGACGCATTCGCGCGATCGGCGGAGAGTTCCCAGTTGCTGTAGCCTTTCTGCCCGCCCGAGTACTGCACCGCGTCGGTGTGGCCCTGCACGACGATCCGGTTCGGCACGTCGTTCAGCGCATGGCCGATCTCGCGCAAGATGTCGCGCATGTACGGTTGAACGTCGGCGCTCGCGGTCGCGAACATCGGCCGTTTTTTCGAATCGACGATCTCGATGCGTAAGCCGGTCATGGTCGAATCGATGCGGATTTGCTGCCTGAATTGCCGCAGCAACGGATTAGCTTCGACCGCCGCCTGCAACTTCACCTGCAATTCCTGCAATTGCCGCTGGTCGCGTCGCTCCATGATCTCGCTGGCCGCCTGCACGATCTGACCTTCTTCCCGACGGCTGATGTCGTGGACCGTCTCGTTGCTGCTCTTGCGCACCGCGCCGTCCTTGCGCGACAGGTCGGTGCCGCCGCCGTTGATGATGCTGGCGCCTTCGCTGCTCTTGGGCCCGCCGTTCAGCGCATCGCGCAACGGCATTTGGAAATACTCGGCGATGCCCGACAGCTGCTGCGGAGTCGCCGAACTGAGCAGCCACAGCAACAGGAAAAACGCCATCAGCGCGGTCATGAAGTCCGCATAGGCAAGTTTCCACGCGCCGCCGTGCGGGGCTTCCTTGCGCGCCGCGACGCGCTTGACCATGATCGGACGCTGCTCTTTCGTATTGGCCATGGTGCAATGCGGCTCAGCGGTTCTTGACGCGACGCACGTGCTCTTCCAATTCGGAGAACGACGGCCGCTCCGACGAGAACAGCACCTTGCGGCCGAATTCGATCGCGATAGCCGGCGCGTAGCCGTTCAGGCTGGCGAGAATCGTCACCTTGATGCACAGGAACACCTTGGTGGATTCGGCGACGCGTTGCTCGGCCAGCTGCGACAGCGGATTGAAGAATCCGTACGACAGCAGGATGCCGAGGAACGTCCCCACCAGCGCCTGCGCGATCATGGCGCCGAGCACCGCGGGCGGCTTATCCGCGGACGCCATGGTCCGCACCACGCCCATCACCGCGGCAACAATGCCGAACGCGGGCATCGCGTCGCCCACCTTGTGCAGCGCCTGGCCCGGCAGCTCGCCTTCCGCGTGGTGCGTCTGGATCTCCTCGTCCATCAGGCTTTCCATTTCGAACGCGTTCATGTTGCCGCCGACCATCATCCGCATGTAGTCGGTGAGAAACTCGACGACATGTTCGTTCGCGAGGATCGTCGGATACTCCATGAAAATCGGACTATTCGCAGGATCGTCGATATCGGCTTCGAGCGTCAGCGTGCCTTCCTTGCGCGCTTTCGCCAACAGCACGTAAAGCAACGACATCAGCTCCATATAGAGCGCTTTGTTATAGCGGGAACCGCGGAACAACGCCGGGATGTTCTTGAACGTCGCCTTCATCCCCTTTATGCCATTGCCGAGCACGAACGCACCGACGCCGGCGCCGCCGATCATGAGCAGTTCGACCGGCTGCAGGAGTGCGCCCAATTGGCCGCCCTCCATCATGTAGCCCCCGAACACGGACAACAAGGTCACCACGCTACCGACAATGATCAGCACGCCGCTGGACTCCAAATAAACACAGAATTACCGTCTCTAGCCGGTTTACGGCAGCATCGAACGGAATCTGAAGGGTAACGACGACAAGCGCCCGGTGGGACTGGGTGCGAAACGGCGCCGGTGTGCTAGACGTGATCCGGAGGCGGTCTCGCAAGTGCGCAGGGGGCTACAGCGCCGCGGAAGCCGCACGTGATCGGCGGCGCGCGGGCGTCACCGGCGCAGGCGTATCCGTCTGACGGGGCGACGGCTGGGCCGGCGGGAGCATGTTGTCCAGGGCGTGCAGCGCTTCGGCGCGGACTTGTTCGCTCGCCTTGCGCGTCTTGCCCGCGCGCGATGGCGGTTGGCACAAACCGCAAACGAAGCCTGCGCGCGGATCGTGCGCATGCGCCACAAAATGTCCGCTACAACGGCTGCAACGCGTCATCTGCAGCATGCCGGAATCGAAGAACCGCACCAGGGTCCAAGCGCGCGTCAACGACAGCACGACCTCATCACCCTGCAACCTCACATGCTCGAGATAGAGCCGGTAGCTCTTCACAATCGACTGGATCGCGTCGCAGCCGCCGTGCTGCTTGATGAACAAGTAAATGTTGTAGAACAGCGACGAATGAATATTCGGCTGCCATGTCGTGAACCAGTCCGTCGAAAAAGGCAACATGCCTTTCGGCGGCGACACACCTTTCAGCTCTTTATAGAGCCGGATCAACCGGTCGCGCGACAGGCCTGTTTCCGCTTCGAGCAACTGCAGCCGTGCGCCAAGCTCGATCAGCTCGATCGCGCGCGTGATTTCGCGAACTTCCCCGACGACGCTCTTGGCGGCCATCTCAGGCGGTCTGTTGGACGGGCTGGCTCGCGGTCACGAGCGCTGCATGCGGATGCGCCGGCACGTGCGCATCCGCCTTGTCGGCGAGCATCGACAACACCGCATGATCGTCGAAACGAAAGCGGCACAGCAATTGATTCGACGCTGCCAGCTTACCGGTCTGCGCGAGCGTGAGGTCCGCGAGCAAATCGGCGAGCGGGGCCGACACGCCCATGCGAGCCATACCTGTGGCGCGATCTTCGCGCAACAGCCGCTGCGCGAGCAGCAAATACGACTGATTGACTTCCTGAATTTCGTCGAGCGTTTCTGAAGAATGGCTCATGACTTTCCCTGGAGTGGCGACCAATCTCTGGGTCGCCTCGGACAACGTTTGCGCTCCAATTTGAAGGGAACGCCATCTGGTGCCGATTGTCCACAATGAAGCGCCATAAAAAAAGTGGAACGACGCCCGCCGGAATGCCGGATTTCAGTTCATTTTGTTGTAGGAAAACCTCCTACAACGCGGCATCTCGGCCTCATTTGCAGAACCCTCACTCGGGTGCTGAGTGACACGGAAATACATTAAATTTCAATAGCTTAGTGCGGATCCCGGCGAACCGGGGCGCGCTTCGCGGAGCCCATGCGGCCACACCGCTTGGCGCGGCAGGCAACACTTACCCGCGCCACGCGCCGACGTCGGAATACATTTCAGCGCGTTACGGCGCATTCATCCAAAGCTGGAGGAATTCACAGTGTCATTGCAAAATAGAGCGCCGGATTTCCCCGCCGTGTATCGTGCTGTAACAAGATTAAGCGATTGAAAAATCGCTCGAAATGCCACCGCCGTTCGCCATAATGGGTCCACTTGGGAGCGGCTCACCCGGCGCAGCGGGGTTCAAGCGTCATCCCAATGTGGCCGCATCCGGGCCACGCCACCGAGCAGCGCACCCGCTGGGCTCACATTGTTCACCGCGGAGCTTGCATCCGCGCCTTTCGCGCGACGGCCGCGGGAATGATTCAACAGGAGAATATGCATGCGCATCGCACAAATCGCACCGCTGCACGAAGCCGTTCCGCCCAAGTTGTACGGCGGCACCGAACGCGTCGTGTCCTACTTGACCGAGGGGCTCGTCGAGCTGGGTCATGAAGTCACCCTCTTCGCCAGCGGCGACTCGCAGACCTCGGCACAGCTCAAGGAGGCTTGGCCGCGTGCGTTGCGCCTGGACCCGTCGATCCGCGACTGGATGGCGCCCCACATGGTGATGCTCGAACAGGTGCGCCGCGTCGCCCATGAATTCGATGTACTGCATTTTCATCTGGACTACCTGCCGTTCTCGCTGTTTTCGCAACTTGACACGCCCTTTGTCACGACGTTGCATGGCCGTCTCGACCTGCCGGAATTGCAGCCGATATTCGACCACTTTCCGCACGCGCCGGTCATTTCAATCTCCGACTCGCAGCGCCAACCGCTTGCGCAGGCAAAGTGGCTGCGCACGATCTACCACGGTCTGCCGAAAGACCTTCTGACACCGCAAGCGAACGCGAAACATGAGTACCTCGCATTCCTTGGACGGATTTGCCCTGAAAAGCGTGCGGACCATGCCATCCGCATTGCCGCAGAAACCGGCCTGCCACTGAAGATCGCGGCGAAGGTCGACAAGGTGGACCGGGAGTATTTCGAAAAAGAAATCGAACCGCTGTTGAAGACGGCGGACGTCGAATTCATTGGTGAGATCAATGAAGCGCAAAAGCCGGCATTTCTATCGGGCGCCAAGGCATTGCTGTTTCCGATCGACTGGTCGGAACCGTTCGGCTTGGTAATGATCGAGTCGATGGCTTGCGGCACGCCGGTGATCGCATTCAATCGGGGTTCGGTGCCGGAAGTTATCGATCATGGCGTAACTGGCTTTATCTGCGAAGATGTGCCGGGCGCAATAGCCGCGCTGCAACGGCTTGGCGAACTATCACGAGAGCAAATCCGCGCCCGCTTCGAGCAACGATTTACCTCGAAAATCATGGCGCAGAACTACATCGACAGTTACACCGCGCTGCTCCAGGAAGCAAAGCGTCCGGTCCTGCGCCGCGTCGCGGCGGGCTAACTACCAGGCGTGAGAGGGTCGCTCGCGCGGAACCCCGCGCGTGGAACGATCGTGGCCAAGGTTACGACGCGCATAGCGTTCCCACAGGCGGCACTGATCGGCGCTGATCGGCAGCACTGACCGGTGCCACTCGTCGGCCGCACCGATCTGCCGCAGCACTGATCGGCGCCACTCGTTGGCGCCACACGTTGGCTCCACTGATCTGCCGCAGCACTCGTCGGCGCCACTGATCGGCGGTGTCGCTCCGGCGATGGCAACCGAATTAGGCGGCGGCAATCAAAAAGCGCTCGCGGTTCTTGCCGGCAATCCAGCGTGGCGGCTTACCCCGGCCGCTCCAGGTGCGTCCGGTGCGCGGGTCCTGATATTTTGGCGGCAACGGCGGCTTTTTAAGTGCCGTGCGCCTGACCGGCGCAAAACCCAGATCGTTTGGGCTGAGCCGGTAATCCATAATTTTCTGTTTGATATCCGCAATTACATCGGCCATTTCCCGCGCTCGCGCTTCGTCGGCCTGTGTTCTCAAGTGTTCGATTTGCGCCTGAAGGTCTCGATAGGTCGTAGTCATCGTCTACTCCTTTTTATTTAATTTGAAACCGCTCATTCGCAGCCTATGCAACCCAATCAACGCGCGCAATGCGTATTGGTACCAAGAGCGCATCCTGCCGCGCTTTCCTGAATGAGCCCTGGTTGGTCACGGCAAACGATTTCAGATTGAACAGGTCCGGCTTTACATTGCTTATCGAAATCGGACGGCCTCTGAACGGCTGGCCGTGTACCACGCCACCGATAGCGCGCCTTGCACGGAATCCCCACGCGGTGGCACTAGACGGTCTCGCACGGACAAGGGCACGAATGGAGTCAGCGCGTCGGCAAGGCCGCCGCACAACGCCACAGGCAAGCGGCCCTGCGAATCGAGCGCATCGATCATGCGCGCAATATCGACGCCAGCCTCAGCGAGCAACTGTGCGGCGAACGGATGTGCGGCATGTGCGATCACGATCGGCGCCAATTGCGCGTATCGGGTCTGCGTCGCTTGTGTGCACCAGACCACGAGGCTGTCGCGGTCCCTTGCACCGGTGTGCGCGATCAGCGCGTCCGCCAGTCGATCGGGCGCTGAGCGGCCGTCGAGCACTCGCTGCGCGTGGCCGATAATGCGTAGCCCAAGCCAAGCGCCGCTGGCTTCGTCACCGGAAGGGAACCCATAGCCCCCCGCAATTCGCCAATTCGCCTGTATATCGACGCCCGAGTCGGCACGGCTGCTCTGCGGGGGCGCGTCCAAACCCTCCAATAAAGCCGCAGCGATGCTGCCGGTGCCTAGCGCGACGATTACGCCCGGTTGGCCGCCATGTGCGCCGAGCACGGTGGTGAACGCATCGCTTTCGATCGCGAGCGCCCGCACCGGCGGGGCCGCGGCGCGAAAGGCGTCACGCCACTCGACCTGATTGACGCCCGCAAGACCGCAGCCGACCACGCACCGCGCCCAGTCGAGCGCAAGGCCCAGGGTCCCGAACGCGTCAGCCACCGCTTCACCGATCGCCTGCCATGCTGGCCCGATGCCGAGTCCCAACCCCGAGGGCCCGGCACTACCGCGCGCCAGCACTGTGCCCGCCGGGTCCGCGACCAGCGCGCGCGTGCCGGTGCCGCCGCCGTCGATGCCCACCAAAAGAATGTCGCTGTCTGAATCGCCTGCCATGGAAGCCTCATTGTTGCCGCGTGGCGCGGCGCAGACCTGACTTTAGCCAATGCGCGACGCAGCGCCTATAGGCCATTTGGTCAACGCTGCCGCCGCGCAACCGGCTTCGCTGAAACGAGATCACCTCGGCAATTTGCGTTTTCGCAACAGCAGCGAGACAGAAAAAGCGTGGCGGTAATTCGCCAAAGTCGCGTCGCCACGGAGCATCCGGCCACTGTACGTGCTACGGACAACAATTTGTTGCGCATTTCAACGTTGCGCAAAGCGGCACAACATGTCAAATTTGCGGCATCTAAAATTAGTGATGACATTTTTACCGGCGGTCGCGAACAGCGATAGCCTCGTTTCGCGGTTAGTGGTTAAACGACCGATTTAGGTACATACTTAGTAAATCCAGGTACCCAACATCGAGCGAGCACCTGTATCGTTGCGGACACGCGAGTCAACGCAGACGTTACCGCGCGGAGACACAACAATGACGACGAATTTGAACTTCCTGGTCCATCAAGAGATTTTCGATCGGGCGGTCCAGCATCTTTTCGGGCAGGGGCGCGCGGCACTGCTGCCACGCGGCGGCGGCGCATATCGCGGCTACTGCGGCGGCTGCCCGGTCGGCAGTTTCATCCGCCCGCAAGACTATATGAGTGCAATGGAAGGCGTGCCGATCCGCTATATCGGCCGCGCCCCGAATGAAATCCCCGCCTATATGGACATCGGGGTATCAGCGCTCAAAAAGGCGCTGCTACGCTCACGCATCAACGTGTATGACCCATCGACGATCAGTCTGCTTAGTTGCCTGCAAAATGTGCACGACGTATTCGGCCGCTGGGAGTGGGCAGATCGCCTGCAGTCTATCGCGCGACAATTCGGCTTGGAGAGCGATCTGCTGACCAAGGTCGCCTAGCCCGCCCTACTGGGGGCTTTGCCTGTATAGCACAGCGCCCCCGGAAGCACCGCGCCGCCTCAAGTAACAAGAAGCGGCGCAACCAATTCCATGAACGCAAGAAAAACGTCGGGTCATGTCGCAAGACATGACCCGACGTTATCGTCCAACGCGGATTTAGCGCCGGACGCCTAGGCGATCTAGGCGTCCTAGGCGACCTACAGAGCCGTTCTTAGTGAAGCTTCTTCGGCAACTGCTGGCTGCGCAGACGGCGTTGCAGACGCTTCACAGCGGCGGCCTTCTTGCGCTTACGCACGGTGGTCGGTTTTTCATAGGACTGACGCTCACGCAGCTCAGCGATCAGGCCGTTACGTTCGATGGTCCGGCGGAAGCGGCGGATTGCCACTTCGAACGGCTCGTTTTCCTTGATAACAATCGTCGTCATGTCGTTCCTGGGTTGGTAGTCGTTGCGCCATCACCTCTAACCGATATATTCACCAACCGAGTCAGACGTCCCAAGTCAAATGTTCGATACGATACGGGCCCGCACGAGCAGGCCGGTTCAACAATCATGACGGGAAGCAGACGCAGAAGTGGGCGCCGTAAGAAGCCGCGGCAAGCGCAATGAGAATGGGAGCACCGGACAGGTCAACCGATGACGCATTCTCGCTTCAGAGCGGAGGATGATATCAGAAAATCTCGGGCGTGGGTACTATTGTTCTGTTGCCGTGCCGCGACGGCCGCCGATGGGTCACCGATAGGCCGTGCAAGGCCGCGCCACGAGCCGCCGCCGCGCACTCAAGTGATCGAGTCACGTTCTGAAGTAGGCAACCCCAAGCCGCGCACTGAATCGATCGAGACACGAAAGGATAGGACCCGACGCGCGGCATCT
>Ga0310811_10006452_pt1 | contig 14998 bp, 11 predicted proteins | sample YCmetagenome_FD_207642 | JGI IMG/M metagenome (GOLD analysis project Ga0310811, IMG submission 207642) | Soil microbial communities from experimental microcosm in Duke University, North Carolina, United States - YC | ecosystem: Engineered > Artificial ecosystem > Soil microcosm > Unclassified ...
GCACCGATCCCCGCCACTTCCAGCGATTCCGGATACCAGTCAAAACTCCGGATATCCAAAAGCCCCGTTGCCGAGGCCAGCGACAGATCGACCTTGTATTCTCCAAAAAGCCTCCACCAGATATACTCTTTGATGGAGATATATCTGGCCGTCCCGTCGAATATCCGGGGCTCCGCCGCCTTCAGCCAAACTATTTTACAAAGGGGAGACATCGCGTGTACAGGAACGCCCGTCTGCTGATAGATCCGCCGGCCCGCCGCACTCTCCCGCAGGACCTTCGCATACGGCGCAGGCCGGAGATCGGCCCAGGTGATAGCACGCGTCAGCGGCCTGCCCGACGCATCCACCGCGATCAGGCTATGCATCGCGCAGCTGAAAGAAATGCCCGCAAGCCCCGGCACTCCACCCGTCCGGATGCGAACCGCGGCCAAAGCCTTCAGCACCGCCTCCAGCAGCTGCTCCGGATCCAGCTCGTGCTGGCCCTCTTCCTCGGAAAATACAGGATAGGACGCGCTGGCGCTGCCCAGCACCTCTCCTTCGTCCGTTAGTGCAACGGCCTTGGTGTTGGTCGTACCAATGTCAATTCCAATAATGTAGCGCATGGGATGAGCTTATATCAACTCCTTGAGTTTGGCCACCGCCGTATCGACCTGATCCCGGGTATTGTTCTTGCTAAACGAAAAGCGTACCGTCACCTGGTTGGGGTTATTGTTGATGGCCCGAATTACATGCGATCCCTGTTCGACACCGCTGGTACAGGCGCTTCCGCCGGACGAACAGATCCCATGGATGTCCAGGTTGAAAAGCAACATCTCGGATCGTTCGGTCTTGGGAAAAGATACGCTCAGGACGGTGTAAAGACTGCGGCCCAGCGGATCGCCGTTAAAGGAGATCCCTTTCATTTGTTTCTCCAGCTGCTCCATCATATAGACCTTAATCCCCCTGATATGGGCGCTGTCCGCGGCATGATTCGCCGTCGCCAGTTCCAGCGCCCTTGCAAAACCCACGACGCCGTAAACATTCTCCGTACCCGCGCGCATATTCCGCTCCTGCGAACCACCCTGTATGAATGGATTGATCCGCACATTCTCGTTGATGTACAGGATCCCAACACCCTTCGGACCATGAAATTTATGACTGGAACCCGTGATAAAATGCACCGGCGTATTCCGCAGATCGAAAGGAAAATGCCCCACCGTCTGCACCGTATCCGAATGAAATACCGCGCCATAACGCTTACAGATCTCCCCAACAGCATGAATATCGAGCATATTCCCGATCTCGTTATTGGCGTGCATCAGCGTAACCAAAGTCTTTCCTTCGCTGGCAGCCAGCTTGTGCTCCAGGTCCTCCGTATCGATATGCCCGTCGGGCAGCAGCTCTACCCAGCTGAGCGCCGCTTCCCCCCGCTTGTGCAGGTGCTCTATCGTATGCAGCGTGGCGTGGTGTTCCAGCGGAGAAGAAATGATCTGCGTGCAGCCCAGATCTCTCACCGCCGCGGTGATAGCGGCATTCGAACTTTCCGTCCCGCCGGAAGTAAAAAACACCTCAGCCGGATGAGCGCCGAGAATTTTCGCAACCGATTTACGGGCATTCTCGATAGCCAGCCGCGTCTCCCTGCCATACGAATAGATCGAGGAAGGATTACCGAATTTATCGGTAAGATAGGGCATCATGGCTTCCAGCACCTGGGGATCCAGTGGGGTGGTCGCCGCATTATCGAAATAAATTCTCTCCATAGCCTATGGCGCGATAAATTCCTTTATGTCCTGCATAAGACGCAGCGCTATGTTATTGGCCGTCGTCTCGAAATTGCTTTCCGCATAAATACGGATGATCGGTTCAGTATTGGACGTACGCAGATGCACCCAGTCACTGTCGAATTCTATCTTCAGACCATCGTCCGTATTGATCGGATGGTTCTTATACTTCGTTTTGATCTTCTCGAATATCGCAGGTACATTGATACCCGTACTCAGCTCGATCTTGTTCTTGGAGATAAAGTAGTCGGGATACTGGCTGCGGAAGGACTTGATACCGTTCTTATGATGCGACAACGCGCTGAGGAAAAGACCGATACCCACGAGCGCGTCGCGGCCATAGTGCAGATCGGGAACGATAATACCCCCGTTGCCTTCCCCTCCGATGACGGCATTCACCCGCTTCATGGTCCTGACCACATTGACCTCTCCGACCGCGGAAGGATAGTACTCTCCACCCCGCCGGATCGTCACCTCTTTCAAAGCCTTCGTGCTGCTCATATTGCTCACCGTATTCCCCGGCCGTTTGCTCAGCACATAGTCCGCTACAGCCACCAGCGTATATTCTTCACCGAACATGCTCCCGTCCTCGCAGACGAAACAAAGGCGGTCCACATCCGGGTCTACCGCAATACCGAGGTCGGCCTTCGCCTGCTGAACCTTTAAGCTCAGCCCTGTCAGGTTCTCGGGAAGCGGCTCCGGATTGTGTGCGAACCGGCCATTGACCTCTTCATTCAGAAGGATCACCTCCTCCACTCCCAGCGCCTTCAGCAGCGGCGGAATAAAGAGCGCTCCCGTCGAATTGATCACGTCGACCACGATCCTGTACTTTCGTTCGCGGATTGCGGGAACGTCGACCAGCGGATAGTTCACCACCGAATCGATACTTTTTTGCAGCCAGTCGTTGCTGACCCTATACTCACCCAGCTTGTCCACCGGGGCAAAAACGAAGTCCTCTTTTTGTACTTTTTCAAGGATCACAGCCCCTTCCTCGGCGCTGATAAACTCACCTATGTTGTTCAGCAGCTTCAATGCATTCCACTCCTTGGGATTATGGCTGGCAGTCAGAATGATTCCGCCGTCCGCTTTTTCCCCTGGCACAGCCAGTTCTACCGTTGGCGTCGTGGACAGCCCGAGATCGATAACGTCAAGACCCAGCCCCCTCAGCGTAGACACGACCAACGCACTCACCATCTCACCGCTGATCCGGCCGTCCCGTCCAACCACCACCTTCTTTCCATTTTTTTGCAGGATCATACTGCCGTACGCCGCAGCGAACTTAACTATGTCCACCGGAGTCAGATTGTCTCCGGGTTTACCGCCGATCGTTCCCCTGATACCGGAAATGCTTTTGATCAATGCCACAGATACTCGTTTTAATGTCTGCAAAAATAAGCTTTTACGCGCAACCCGGCTAAAGCCCTCCTTTCCCCGCAGCCAATTTCTGCTCTTTTTTCTTATTCTTCAATAACATATACCTCGACAGCTCATACATCCCCTCCGACAACCGTTTCAACTCCTGTCCCACCTGGCCCTTCAGCACATCCGAAGATACCGGCACGTTGTTTTCCGTGGACACCAGCTCTTCCTTCCCGGTCCTCAGCCCGCGACGGTAAAAATATCCCCCCTTCACGACACCGATATTGGCAGCATCCGGATCATAGATAAACGCCAGTTCCTTCCCCCGGTTCACCGCCGTATCCAGCAGATCGCGGCCAAGGGTCGTATTGTCGTAGGGGATATGACAGAGCCCCGCCAGCGTAGGCAGAACGTCCAGCTGCGAGCAGTCTCCGCCGAGACGCTGTGGCTGCAGCAGCCTGGGCGCATATATCAGCAGCGGCACATGTTCGGACGTCAGACGCTGATCGGTCCAGGCCCTTGGGAACATATCCCCCGCATCCCCGTCAATGCCGTGGTCTCCAACAAAAAGGAAAACGGTATTGTCGAAATATTTTTCCTTCGACGCAGCCTCTACAAAGGTCTGGTAGCCAAAATCTGTATACCGGAAGGCATTCATCTCGTCATTGCTCTCGAACCCATATTTGCGCAACGAGTCCTGCGGCATCGTCCGCAGCTGGAAAGCGGCACGATCTTCCTGCGGGATCGTGTAGGGACGGTGGTTGTCCGCCGTCTGGATGATGGCGAAAAAGGGCTGCTGCTGCTGTTTCAATACCTTATTCGCCCCGAGGAACAGGTTCTTGTCGCTGATGCCCCAGACGTCGACCTTCGGCGCCGAAAAGTTTTCCTCCTCGTACACGTGAAGCCCCCTGATATTGTTCGTCAGCAAGCCGCGGATATTGGCCCAGCTGGTGCTTCCGCCAAGAAAATAGAACTTTTCGTAACCGGTGAAATCGTTGATGATCGTATGTTCGTCGACAGCAGCGGGATTCCGGCTGGACGTAGTCGTTGCAGCCGCCACATCGGGGATACCCGTGACCGTGGCCCAGACACCCCGCGCCGTACCGTAGCTCGGGGTAAAACAGTGGTCGAAAAAGATTCCCTGCCGGCAAAGCCCGCTGAAGAATGGAGTAGTATTCAACGGGTTTCCCCACATACTGCTTTTATAGGCGCTGAAGGATTCGCAGATGACGACCACCACATTCGGACGGGAGGTCAGCGTCCCCGGACGCGGCGCAACGACCCTCTCACAAAGCCCGTCGGGCAGACCCGAAACACCGGAAAGCCGCTTACCGACGGCGCTGTCCCAACCAAACCAGGTCGCCAGTTCCGGCACCGCTTCTTTTACTTTTGCCTCATCGTATATGCTATGCCGGAATTTCAGGCTGCTGAAGAAAGACTGGAATGGATTTAACGCAATACCCGCCTCGTAATCGCTGCCCAGCGTAAACGCATCGCTCCACCGCAACGGATATTGGCCGATCCGGCCAAATATCGCCAGCGCAAGCAGCAGAAAAGGGACCAGGTACCAGGCAACAACGGCCTTTCGGGATAGCACGGCCGCCGGCCTGCGATGGATGCGCCCGTAAAGAGCCCTGAATCCCTTGCGAAAAAGCCAGGTGCCGAAGATTAGTAATAATACGATCCGGATCACGGGATAGGTCTGCCAGACCATATGTACCGATATGCCGGCATCCGTCAGATAATTCAAAACGCTCGCGTTCAACCGCTGGGACAAATAGCTGTAGTGGGCAAAATCCACAGAATAAAAGAATAACACGAGAAATGCCGCAATGCCTGTCAGTCCCATGGCTAGCCTCCTGCCCCACCCGCTGCGGAAGGGGTCCGATACACGGATCATCCCCAGCAGCAACAAAAGAACGTCCAAAATGCCCACATAACGCAGATCATACCTTATACCCAGCACAAAGGACGGAATTATGGCCCGAAAGCTATGCCCCTGCTTGCTGAACGACAAAAACAAAGCAAGGCGTAATAAGCTCATGATCAACAAAAAAATAATCCCCGTTGAAAAAACCAAACGCACCGTTTTTGGTATATTTGGTAAATTTGTTGCCGATCTGTTTGACATGCCTGTTATTTGTACGTAGTGTGGCGAAAAAAAGCGCAAAAATATATTTTTTTGCCACATACACTAATTTCTGTGCACCCGGCCTTTGGGCCTCGTGCACCAACTGGACGAAGTCCGGTTGAGGGGCGTAAAAGTAGGTCAATTATTAATGAAACCATGATTTTACTCGACTCCGGGGCGCAACCGGGCCTTTTACACGGTATCTTACAGGGTGACTATTGGCTCTTTTCCCGGATCAACCAGGCCTGGACGTCCCCCTTTCTGGACGGGCTTTTTCTCTTTATGAGGGAGTCTGAATTGTGGGTTCCCTTCTACCTTTTTTTGCTCGTGTTTATCACGATCAATTTTGGGAAAAAAGGCTGGTGGTGGTCCGCCTATCTGATCATGACCGCCATCATCGGCGACCTGATCAGCAGCAAACTCATAAAGGATACCCTCGTCGTGCGTACCCGCCCCTGCGGCGACCCGCTGCTGGCGGATTCGGTGAGATTTATTGCGGCCTATTGTCCGTCGAGCTCGAGCTTTACCTCCTCCCACGCCTGTAACCATTTTGCCCTTGCATTCTTTATATACCGTACCCTGCGGCATACCAGCCGCTGGTGGTCACTCGTATTCGTCTGGGCCTTCCTGATTTCCTACGCGCAGGTCTATGTAGGGGTGCACTTCCCCCTGGACGTCGCCTGCGGAGGCATCATCGGTTCGATCATCGGCTGGCAGCTGAGCCGCCTGTTCCGTTTCCAGTTCGGTACACTACATATACAACCCCATATACCACACCATGCTTGATGTGATAATTTTACTGTTTCTGATCTTTCTTAATGGGTTGTTCGTCATGGCCGAGATCGCCCTCGTGTCGGCACGCAAAAGCCGGCTCGAGAACTTATCGGAAAATGGTGATGAAAAGGCCCGTCAGGCCCTCCGGCTGGCAGAAAGCCCCGAACTATTCCTTTCCACCGCCCAGATAGGCATCACCCTGATCGCAATCCTGGTCGGTTTCTATTCCGGCGAAAAATTTAGCGCAGAGCTCCAGCCCTACCTCGAAAAAATACCCTTTCTGCGGATCTACGCCGCCAATCTTTCCACGGCCCTGATCCTGGTGGCGGTGACCCTTCTATCCATCATCTTCGGCGAGCTCATCCCTAAACGCATCGGCCTGGTAAGGGCCGAACAGATAGCCCGTCTCGTCGCCAATCCCGTCCGGATCCTGTCCCTGATCACCTACCCCATCGTCTGGCTGCTCAACAAGACCAGCAACCTCTTCTTCAGTATCTTCAGCATCAACCCTTCCGCCGACAGCGCCGTCACGGAAGACGAGATCAAAGCCATCATCAACGAAGGCACCGAACAAGGTGCCATCGAAGAGGCCGAACAGGAGATCATCGAACGCGTCTTCCACCTCGGCGACCGGAATATTACCTCGCTCATGACCCACCGCAGCGACATCATCTGGTTCGACCTCGACGACAACGAAGAAACGATAAAAGAAAAGATAATCAGGGAACCCCACTCGGTCTACCCCATCTGCGACGGCGAGATCGACAATATCAAAGGCGTTGTTTCGATAAAGACTCTCTATGTCACCGACGACAACGTCCCCTTCAAGGATATCATGTCCCTGCCGCTGTTTGTTCCCGAGAACAACACGGCCTATATGGTGCTGGAAAAATTCAAACAGTCCAAGATCCACTGCTGCTTCATCGTCGACGAATACGGCAGCCTCCTGGGTCTCATCACCCTCAACGATATTCTCGAAGCGATCATCGGTGAGATCGCCGAACAGGATATCTCGGACTATGAGATCAAACCCCGCGAAGACGGCAGCTGGCTCGTCGACGCCCAGATCCCCTTCTATGACTTCCTCGCACATTTCCACAAGACCGAATGGCGCGACGAAGGGGACCACGAATTCGATACCCTGGCGGGATTCCTCCTCAACCACCTGGAACATATTCCCAACAGCGGCGAGAAACTGGAATGGAGAGGCTTTAACTTCGAGATCATCGACATGGACGCCCAGCGTATCGACAAGGTACTGGTCACCCCGCCCGAGGAGGTGCAGAAAGATCTGAAGGAAGAAGAGGAAAACGAAAACTAGAACTGAAACGACGCATTCGCTTCCGGACAGTCCAGCCGTGTACTCTTCCGTTCACCGCCCACCGTCACATGCATGATATTGATCTGCTGGCTAAAACTCTCGTATAACAGGTCGTTGACCGCGTCTATCCGTTTCACAGCCGGGACGTCATTCACCTGAAAATAGCACCAGGTGCCATCCGCCTCTTTCTCGCTCCCGACATAGTGAAGCCCCGCGGGCTTCCCGTCCACCTTTAGCCTCAGGTGCTTTTCGATATATTCGTCGATCAGCCTGTCGTTCGCAGCCTTGTCCTTTTCACTGGACAGGTCCACCTTGGCCTTTGCCAGCTTCTCCAGCACCGTCTCGAGGTCGTTCGTAAATACCTTACAGCTTATTTCAAGGATCTTGTCCTTCGGATTGTGTTTGATCTCCGTCACGGTGATATACAGGGGGTGCACAGCCGGGGCGGCGGAAGCCAGGATCAAACCCAACCCCACCGCGGCCAACCAGGCGGTCAACGGGCCCTTTCCTTCGGCCAACGGGCCCTTTGTCCGTTTAAATAGGGATGCAGCCATTTAAAAGATAAATTTTTGTAGTACAAAAGTCTGAATAATTTTGAACTTATGCTCGATTTTAAGCTCTACTTCGGTATCGGCATCGGTCATATCCTCACATGGGAAGCCCTGGATCACATCCTCTTCGTGGCTGCTCTCTGCCTGCGCTACCTCATGAAGGACTGGCGGAAAGTGGTGATCCTGGTCACGGCCTTTACGATCGGGCATTCCATTACCCTCGCACTCAGCGCCCTTGGCCTTGTTCATTTTGCCACCCGCTGGATCGAGTTCCTGATCCCCCTGACAATCGTCGCGACGGCCATCAACAACCTCCTGCAGCGGACGGGGCAGGTCGAACACCCCTCCAGACTGCCGGTCATCTATTTCTTTGCGCTTTTCTTCGGCCTGATCCACGGGCTCGCATTCGCCAACAGCCTGCTCAGCCTGGTCGGGGGTGACAATCTGGTCGTCCCGCTGCTCGCATTCAATCTGGGTATTGAAGCGGCACAGCTGCTCGTCGTAGCCATTATCCTGGTGATTTCTTTTATCTTCGTCCAGCTGATGAAAGTCAGGAGGGTGTGGTGGGTGAGGGGCGTCTCGGCGCTCGTGCTGCTGGCTTCGCTCAAAATGGCATTCGATCGCTGGCCTTAATAAATCTCTGGTATACTAACATAAAACACACACATGAAAAGACAACTGCTTATTTTATTGAGTTTCTGTTCCGCAGGAACCCTGCTGGCTCAGAATATTCAAAACAACCCCACATCGAACCACGGGAATAAGTTCGAGGCCCTGGGCACCATCCTGCCCACGCCCAACGAGTACCGTACGGCGAGTGGCGCCCCCGGTCCAAAGTACTGGCAGCAACGATGCGACTACGACATCACCTGCAGCCTCGACGAAGACAAGCAATGGCTCACCGGTTCCGAGACCATTACCTACTCCAACAACTCTCCCAACGAGCTCAACTATCTCTGGCTGCAGCTCGACGAGAACGAACACAGCACGAAGAATAACGCCAACTACCAGGACGGCGGAACGCTGCAGAAGATCGTCAGCGACCAGATGCTGGACAGGGTCGGCCGCGCCCACGAAGCCAACGACTACGGCGACAATATCACTAAGATCACCGACGCCCTCGGCAAAACGCTTCACTATACGATCAACAAGACAATGATGCGCGTTGAGCTGCCCGCCATCCTGAAACCCGGTCAGAAATTCATCTTTAAGATCGACTGGAACTACCATGTATCGGATCGTATGAAACTCGGCGGCCGCGGCGGCTACGAGTATTTCCCCGAGGACGGCAACTACATCTTTACCATGACCCAGTGGTATCCCCGTCTTTGCGTTTATAGCGATTTTCAGGGCTGGCAGAACAACCAGTTCACCAGCCGCGGAGAATTTGCGCTCACCTTCGGTAATTTCAAGGTAGCGATGACCGTTCCCGCCGACCATATCATCGGCGCTACCGGCGAATGCCAGAACTACCAGGCCGTCCTCTCTCCCACCCAGTTCGGCCGCTGGCAGCAGGCCCAGAGCGTCAAAGAACCCATCGAGATCGTCAACCTCGCCGAAGCGAAAGCCTCCGAGGTAAAAAAGAACAAAGCTAAAAAGACCTGGATCTTCAAGGCAGACAACGTCCGCGACTTTGCATGGGGCTCTTCCCGCAAATTCGTGATGGACGCCATGCCCGCCTACGTGGAAGGAAAAAAGGTAATGTGTATGAGCTACTACGGCAAAGAGGCCTATCCCCTCTACCGCCGGTTCTCTACCAAAGCCGTCGCCCACACCATAAAGACCTATTCCCATTTTACCATTCCCTTCCCCTATCCCGTCGCACAGAGCGTCGAGGCGGCCAATGGGATGGAATACCCGATGATCTGCTTCAACTACGGCCGCTGCGAAAAGGACGGTACCTATAGCGAAGCCACCAAATACGGCATGCTCGGCGTCGTCATCCACGAAGTGGGCCACAACTTCTTCCCCATGATCATCAACAGCGACGAGCGCCAGTGGACATGGATGGACGAAGGCCTCAATTCCTTCGTGGAATACCTGACCGAAGAACTCTGGGACAACAAATTCCCCGTTCGCGGCAAAGGCCCGGGCTGGGCGATCGTAGACTATATGAAGCTGCCCAAAGACCAGCTGGAACCCATCATGACGAATTCCGAGAACATCGTCAACTTCGGTCCCAACGCCTACTCCAAGCCTGCTACGGCCCTCAACATCCTCCGCGAGACCGTCATGGGCCGCGAACTCTTCGACTATGCCTTTAAGGAATACGCGCGTCGCTGGGCCTTCAAACACCCCACACCCGCCGACCTCTTCCGCACGATGAACGACGCCAGCGCCGAAAACCTGGACTGGTACTGGCGCGGATGGTTCTATGGCATCGAGCCCGTCGACCTCTCCCTGGACAGCGTCAAGCACCTGGTCGCCGACTTCGATCACGCCCCGGCGAAAGTCGACTCCATGGCCATGAAGAACATCGACAAGCCCTTCCCCACGGGCAAGTTCCCGACGGATATCTCCAAGGACCGCAACCGCGACGACAAGAACATTGTCTTTGCCACCGACTCCGACACCGCCCTCCACGATTTCTACTGGAAATACACCCGCGGCCAGATCCCCTACGATACGGCAAAATATGCCCTCCACGTCACCCAGTTCGACGAACCCATGGACGAGGCTACAAAACAACAGGTCCAGTCGAAACAATACTACGAGCTCCAGTTCAGCAATAAAGGCGGCCTCGTAATGCCCATCATCATCGAATGGACCTACAAGGACGGCACCAAAGAGGTCGAGCGCATACCCGCCCAGGTATGGCGCAAGAACGAAAGCCACCTCACCAAACTCTTCGTAAAAGACAAAGAGGTCCAAAGCATCAAGCTCGACCCCAACCGCGAAACGGCCGACATCGACGAGACCAACAACAGCTGGCCCGTCGTCCAGACCGAAAGCAAATTCGAAGTCTTCAAAGCCAAACAGCTCGGGCCCCGCGCAATCCCTCAGAGCAACAACCCCATGCAGCTGACCGGCAAGGATAAAAAAGCGTTCTAGTTATATTGCTAATGTTGTTTAGCACAAAAAGCCCCGGAAGTACCGGGGCTTTTACTTTATATTTGGAAACAAACATACCTGTTATGAAGTACCTCCTTCTCCCTCTCCTCTTCCTGACCACATCAACCTTCGCAGCACGCGTCGACACCATCCTCGTCCACAGCGACGCCATGAACAAAGACATCAAATGCGTCGTCATACAGCCGGAACACACCCCAACCATTAAAAGCGGCGCCGGCGAACCCACCCATTTCCCCGTCGTCTATCTCCTCCACGGACACGGCGGCAACTACGCCCAGTGGCCGGCCACAGCACCGCAGCTGAAAAAAGAAGCCGACGACCTCGGTATCCTGTTCATCGCCCCCGACGGCGGCGTCGACAGCTGGTACTTCGACAGCCCCATCGACCCTTCCGTCCGCTATGAGACCTTTGTCACCAAAGAGCTCATAGCCTATATCGACTCCCACTATCCCACAGTCCCCGACCGCGCACACCGCGCCATCACCGGCCTCAGCATGGGCGGCCACGGCGCCCTCTACCTCGCCTTCCGCCATACCGATCTCTTCGGCGCAGCCGGCGCCACCAGCGGCGGCGTGGACTTCCGCCCCTTCCCCGACAACTGGGGCATCAAAAAAGATCTCGGCACCATCACCGACCACAAGGACAACTGGGATAACAACACGGTCTACACCCTCGCGGACAACCTCCGCAACGGCGACCTGAAGATCATCTTCGACTGCGGCACCAGCGACTTTTTCATCACCGTAAACCGCAACCTCCATCAAAAATTACTGGATAAAAAGATCGACCACGACTATACCGAACGCCCCGGCGGCCACAACGGTGCCTACTGGAGGAACAGCATCGACTTTCAGGTACTGTTCTTCTGGAAATACTTTTTGCTGGGCCACTAACTATTTCCTCAACTCCCCCGGAGCCACGCCAAACCGCTTCTTGAACGCTCTCGTAAAATGCTGCGGATGCGCAAACCCCATCTCGCTGGCGATCTCCGTCAGCGTCTTTCGCGTAGACAACACCTGCAGCCGGGCCTCTTCCAGCCGAACGGAGTTGAAATAACCAAACACCGTCTCATTGAACACTTCTTTGAATCCGCGCTTTAGCTTGAATTCATTGGTCCCGCACATCCGCGCCAGCTGCGCCAGCGACGGCGGACAATGAATATTCCGGAGCAGCAGCTCCCTCGCCAGATGCATCGTCTCCACGTCTTCCTTATTCCGCAGCACACTTACAGGACGCTCTACCCGCATCAGCTGATCCCACTGCAGCGCCAGCAGCTCCATCATTTTGACCTCGAGGTAAAGCTTCTTCACCCCTCCCGTGAACGGATTATTCCACAGCGAATGGATCACCGCTTCCATCTGCGGCGTATACCCCATCGCCGGCCGGTCCACCACAAAGGGAGTATCGTTCGCCAGTTTCCCGATCAGTCCGTCCATCATCGACGAATGCGCCGCAAACAACTGAACACATCTGTCAGCGTCCACATGCACCGTAAACGTATTGTGCACTCCCCCGCCTACGAACTTGTTCTGCTCCCACTCCCCCACGTTATACATCAGGTTGTGGTACCCCTTCACAAGATCCATCTCGCCCGGTAGAAATCCGGCCCGCTGACGGATATGCCCATCCATTACAAAATTCATCTCCAGCAGGCGCTTGTCGTTGAAATGCCGCACCCCGCTCTGTTCCGCCACCTTATCCGACAATTCCAGCCGGCCTTCGGAAAGTCCCATGCTGCCCAGTTTGAGAATGCGCAGCCGCCCTTCTATCTCCGGCAGGACCACGGGATAACAATAAGGGTCCTCGCGGTCCGGAAGACCCTGTATCTCTTCAAAAGAAGGCACGATATAATCCTTTCGGCGTCGCTCTTTTCGCATATGCATCGGTTTGTCGCATAACTATCCGTTTAAGGTAGGTAAAAATCCCGTATATGCAAAAGGCCCGGCAAAGACAAACATAGCTTTGCCCCGTAATAGAATGTTAAATGACAACAACACCTGTATTGATCGTTGGCGGAGGCGTAGTAGGCCTCTCCGCCGCTCTTTTCCTGCTAGAACATGGCGTCACTCCCCTGCTGATCGAAAAACACGCCGGCACGTCCATCCATCCGCGCGCCCGCGGCTTCGATATCCGCACGATGGAACTCTACCGCGAACTAAAGATCGCCGACGAGATCCGCCAGGCGGGCAAAGCCCTCGCTCCCGGGTGGGGCATACTCAGGGGACAGTCGCTGTACAAAACCCTGCACAAGGCCAAACGAGGAAAAAAGAAGTCCCCCGGGAATATACCCGGCTCGAAAACGCTCGCCGCCATGAGTCCCGAGTCCGGCGCCCGCTGCACACAGGACCTCTCCGAACCCGTCCTCCTCGCCGCGGCAAAGCAACGCGGAGCCGACACCCGGTTCAACACCGAAATGATCAGCTTCGCACAGCACGACGAATACGTCCTGGTGACTGTCCGTCACCGTGAGACCGGAGAAAAATACTGCATCCAGGCCAACTACGTTATCGCGGCCGACGGCGCCGGCAGCCCGATCCGCAAAACCCTCCAGGTCCCGACACAGGGAAGGGGCGCCATTTCCAGCCTGCTCAACATCTATTTCGAAGCAGACCTCCGCGATTTCGTCGCACAACGCGAATTCAGCATCCTCCTCATAAAGACCCCTGCGATACAGGGCATGCTGACCTCTATCAACAACAGCGACCGGTGGGTCTTCCACCTGCACTACGACCCCGCAAAAGGCGAAACCCCCGATGGCTTCACCACGGAAAAAGTCACCGCCATCCTGCAAAACGTCATTGGCATTCCCGGCATCGCCATCCGCATCCTCAGCATCCTGCCCTGGCAGCCCACCGTGCGCGTAGTAGAGAACATGCAGCACGGCCGCATCTTCTTTGCCGGCGACGCCGCCCACACGATGACACCCTACGGCGGGAAAGGCGCCAACACCGGCGTCCAGGACGTCCATAACCTCGCCTGGAAACTCGCGTTCGTCCTGAGAGGGATCGCCGCCCCAACTCTCCTTTCAACCTATTCTCCGGAACGCCAGCCCATCGGCCTGCACAACTCCGTGCTATCCGGTAAATGGGCAGACAGCAACGGTTTGCTAAAAAAGAATGCGATGCTCGTGAAGATCCTGGTGAATACCATCGTACGCGCCACCATAGCGCAGGCGCTGGGCCTGAAAGCCGTCAACCGCCGTCTGATCCTGCAAAACCTCGGCAACCTCGTCGGGCTGCCCGACTACAGATATGGTTCGGGATATCAAATTACAGAAGACTTCAATGGCGCGCCGGGAACGAGATTCCCCCACAGCTGGATTCAACAGGGGGAAAAGACGATCTCTACGCTCGACCTGCTCGGCAAAGGTTTCGTTCTCTTCACCGGCCCCGGCTTCGCGGAAGGTTTCACCGGGCAAAATCCCCCCATCCCCCTTTCCATCTATCCGCTTGACGGGATCAAAGGAGCCATACTCGTCCGCCCCGACGGCTTCGTCGCCTGGCGAACAGAACAATCATGTAATTGGAATGAAATTACGGCAGAACTCAATAGGTGCTCCCATTCTGCACCTTGACCTTCTTCTTCCCTGTCTTCTTCTCGAATTCAAGGACCTCTTTGGGTTTCGCCACGGCTCTTGCAGAATCCGCCGAGCTGGCCTTGCGCTGGACGCCTCCGCGCTTCTCCAGCTTCCCAAGGGTATACACTTCCGTTCGGTCGATCATACCCGTCATGGGATCGTAGAATTTCCATTCACCGTCCTTTAACGCCACGCCTTCATTTTTGACGATCACCGTCTTGTATTTATCGAGGTGGTCCACGTCTTCCACCGTCAGCGTGTCAAACTGTTTATTCGGATTCAGTGCCCTCCAGCTCTCTTCCCGCAACAGCGTACCGTTCATGCCGAAATACTGGCACGTGCCGTCCTTGTTGCCCCATTTATAAAACTCGACGCCGGTCAAATCTCCGCCAAGATTATACAGCCGCCAGGTTCCCTCCTTGCGGTCGTCCTTATATACACCCTCTTCTTCAA
>Ga0310811_10006454_pt1 | contig 14996 bp, 10 predicted proteins | sample YCmetagenome_FD_207642 | JGI IMG/M metagenome (GOLD analysis project Ga0310811, IMG submission 207642) | Soil microbial communities from experimental microcosm in Duke University, North Carolina, United States - YC | ecosystem: Engineered > Artificial ecosystem > Soil microcosm > Unclassified ...
CATCGTACGTTTTAAATGTTTTTGTCTCGGGGTTGAATTCAACTAATCCATTGGTGGTTCCTATCCAGATAATCCCCCTGTTATCTTCAATAATTCCCTGAACCACGTTAACAGGTAAGCCATCTTCAATTGTATACGAAATAAATTTTGTTGGACTTATCATTTGATGAAGACCTGCATGCGAAGTAATCCAGAGCCTTCCTTTATGATCTTCAAGAATGCAATTGACACGATCACTCACTTCTGTAGTGTCATTCGTCATATACAATTGCGTGAATTTTTTTGTATCCAAATCAAATCGGCTTAGTCCGCTGTATGATCCAATCCAGATATTCTTTTTGCTGTCTTCATATGAGGTGATCAATAACTGATCGCCTTCATGTTTGCCACTGATGGCATTTTCAAAAATTCCTTTTTCCTGATCCTTTAAAATAAATAATCCACCGAATGTGCATACGAGCAATTCTCTTGTAACCGAAGATTCTGAGATAGAAAAAACATTAGGATTGGTCAGGCCATTTTCTCTTTTCAGATCTGGCAAGTAATGAACGAAGCTGTTTGTTTTCTCATCGTAGCGATTAACGCCTCCGTTCCAATGTCCACTCCAGATTTGTTTCTTACTGTCTTCAAACAAACAATTAACAGCATTGGTAGTTAAACTTGATGGGTTATGTTCATCATGTTTAAAATGATAAACTTTATTTTTGTTTTGCATAACAATGCCTTCCTCTGTCCCAATCCAGAGACGACCTTTTGAATCTTTCAACGTGGCATTAACCAAATCATTTTCAATTGGAATTTCTACTTCAGCAAATTTGATTTCAACTTTGTCTAAAACACAAAGTCCTTTGGCATACGATCCAATCCAGATGCGACCTTGTTTGTCTTTGTGCAAAGCCCAGATGGAGTTGTTGCAAATTGTGAACGGATCGTATTTGTTATAATTGAAATTTGTAAAGGTCTCCGTAGTACGATTCATTCTTGATAAGCCACCATTCTCGGTTGCTATCCACATGAATTCGCCATCCATGCAAATGTCCATGATATCATTTACAGGCAATCCTGTTTTGCCTTCAGCCGTAGTAGATGATACCGTGAAATTTTTGTATTGAAGTTTTTTGGGATCGAAACGACAGATACCACTTCGTGAAGCTAACCAGAGATAATTATCTTGGGGATCTTTTACAATCTCTTCAATGTAATCTCCAGGCAGACTATTCCTGTTGAATGGATCGTGTTTGAAATTTTCCAGTGTGTTTGTTTTCTGATTCCATTTGTAAAGACCATTGAGACGTGTGCCTAACCAAAATTCATCTTTAGAGTGTTGCGAAATGGCATAGATAGGATCCAGCGAATGGAAAAGTATATGGCTCTTCCATTTATTGGTTTGATAATCATATCGGGCAACAAATGCATTTGAATTTAATAATCCACCAATCCAGATATTGTGATCTGAATCTTCTATAATTCTCATCACCACGCAATGCGACTGTGAGAACTCTTCCATTCGTTCGAAAGTATCTGATTCACGATTATATCGATGAAGTCCTGAGTTAATAGTTGAAACCCAAAGTGCACCGTGACTATCTTCCAGAATAGTCTGGATTTTGTTTTTCAATAGTGAGGATGAATCGCCTGGGATATTACGATAGATCTTAAAGTCATAGCCATCAAAACGGTTAAGACCGTCATCCGTGCCTACCCATAGAAAGCCCTGGCTGTCCTGAAGTATGGAGGTAACATTGCCATTAGAAAGCTTTGCCTTTGACTCAATCCGCCGGAATCTGATTTTCTTTTCAATCTTTTGAGCTTCACTGTTCAATGCCATCAAAAGGAGGAATGAGAGAATAGAAATAAGAATTCGCCTTTCGCGCATGTTTAGGTTTGGTTGCTATTGCCAATTTATCAAAACTGGGCTATAAAATGGTTTTTTTAGCCATTAAACTTTGGAGGCCAAAGATCAAATCTGACAAAAAGAAATGGCAAATGGAGACAGAGGCCTTTGAATAAAGAAATTGCCTTTCATCATACTTTAAACCCGTTATATTTTTTCAGATTTAATTAGTTTTGCTGCTATGAATTTTAGCGTTTTAGAAAGAGAGTTAGAGGGTGAACTGTTTACCGACGAAGTTACACGTCGGTTATACTCCACCGATGCATCAGCTTACCGTGAAATGCCCCAGGCTGTTGCCATTCCGAAGTCAGAAGAGGATATTGAGAAGCTTATCCGCTTTGCTAATGAAAATAAAACCTCTGTTATACCCCGTACTGCGGGAACATCCCTGGCAGGTCAGGTTGTTGGTGGCGGTATTGTAGTTGATGTCTCGAAGAACTTTAATAAAATTATTGAAGTAAACCAGAAAGAGGGATGGGCAATTGTTCAGCCTGGTATTGTTCGTGATGATTTAAACTATCATCTGAAACAGTTTGGTTATTTCTTCGCCCCTGAGACGTCAACAGCCAACCGCGCCATGATTGGCGGCATGATTGGTAATAACTCTTGCGGATCGAATTCTGTGGTTTACGGTAGTACTCGCGAACACTTGTTAGAAGTAAATGCATTCTTAGCTGATGGCAGCAGAGTGTGGTTCGGACCAATAGATCAACAAGAATTTCAAAAGCAAACAAGCCGCACAGATGGCAAACTTGAATCGAAGGTTTATCAGCATATTCATAAAGTTTTGTCAGATGACAAAAACAAAGCCGAGATAGAGAAAGAATTTCCAAAGCAGTCCATTGCCAGAAGAAATACAGGCTATGCCATTGATATGCTGGCGCGCATGCAGCCTTTCACACAACATGGTGAAGACTTTAATTTCTGCAGTCTCATTGCAGGGTCTGAAGGTACGCTGGCATTTATAACATCGGCCAAGATTAAGTTGAGCCCTATAGCGCCACCGCATAAAAAATTAGTTTGTATCCATTGTTATAGCATTGATGAATCACTTCATGCTAACCTGGTGGCACTTGAATATAATCCATCAGCCGTTGAATTGATGGATCACTATGTGTTTGAAGCTACAAAAAGAAATCGCGGACAAGCCGAGAACCGCTTCTTCATTGAAGGTGATCCAAAGGCTATACTGGTTGCAGAACTCACGCGTGATTCTGCTGAAAAACTTGATGCGGATACTGCAGCGTTGATTGCTGCTTTAAAAGCGAAAGGATTGGGTTATTCATATCCAGTTGTTGGCGGTGATGATATTAAGAAAGTATGGAACTTAAGAAAGGCAGGACTTGGATTATTATCCAACGTGCCAGGCGATGAGAAGCCAGTACCGGTTATTGAAGACACTGCTGTGGATGTCAACGATCTTCCCGGTTACATTGCTGATATGGGTGATGTGTTAAAGAAGCATGGTTTGTATAGTGTTCATTATGCTCACGCTGGTTCAGGTGAATTACATTTAAGACCGATCATAGATTTAAAGACGACAGATGGTGTAAAGTTATTTCGTGTTATTGCTGAAGAGACAGCCACGTTGGTGAAAAAATATGGTGGTTCATTATCTGGCGAGCATGGAGATGGTCGACTGAGAGGAGAGTTCATTCCTCAGATGATTGGTGAGCATAACTATAAATTAATTCAGGATCTTAAAAAGGTTTGGGATCCGAATAACATTTTCAATCCAGGTAAAATTGTAGCTACTCCACCGATGGATACAAACCTGCGTTATGAAAAAGATAAAGGAACAAAAGAGTTTGATACCATTCTTGATTTCTCTGATACGTTAGGCATTGTAAGAGCCGCCGAGCAGTGTAATGGTTCTGGTGATTGCCGGAAGACAGAAGTAAGTGGAGGTACGATGTGCCCAAGCTTTATGGCTACACGTAATGAAAAAGAAACTACGCGTGCTCGTGCGAACATCTTGCGTGAGATGATTACACAATCTGATAAAGCAAATCCATTCGCGCAAGATGAAATAAAAGAAGTGATGGATCTTTGCCTGAGTTGCAAAGGTTGTAAATCAGAGTGCCCTTCTAATGTTGACATGGGCAAGCTGAAACAAGAATGGCAATATCAGTATTACAAAGAAAAAGGAGTTCCGCTCAGAAACAGATTGATTGGAAACTTTAGTGCAGGCATGAAGTTAGCTTCATTTATGCCGTGGGGTTATAAAGCAGTGTTCAGCAACAAAGTTACAGGCAATCTGGTGAAAGCCATTATGGGCTTTGCTGCCGATCGAAGCATGCCGCATCTTTCTGATACTACATGGCTGAAATGGTTTAAAAAAGAATTCAAACCAACGGCTGCAAATTCAGCAAAGACAGTTTATCTTTTTATTGATGAGTTGCTGAATTTTAATGAAGCAGAGATAGGCATCACAACAGTGAAGTTGTTGGATAGACTTGGATACCAGATCAAATACATTCCGCATGCTGAGTCAGGCAGAAGTTTTCTGTCTAAGGGAATGTTGGAAGAAGCTCGCGAGCTTGCGAAGAAAAACATTGCAACGTTTGGTTCTCTCATTACTTCAGAGACACCATTGATAGGGGTGGAGCCTTCTGCTATTCTAACATTCAGAGATGAATATCCTGATCTCGTTCGCGGTGAAGAAAAAGAAACAGCCAAACGGATTGGCAAGAATACTTTTATGATTGAAGAGTTTCTGGCGAATGAACTTGATGCAGGCCGAATTGATTTGAGTTTGTTTAAAGAACAGAAGTCACTGATAAAACTTCATGGCCATTGTCAGCAGAAAGCATTGTCATCGCTCACACCAGTAAAAAAGATTTTAACTCGTATGGGTAATAACCAGGTGCACATTATTCCTTCAGGATGTTGTGGTATGGCCGGATCATTTGGGTATGAGAAAGAACATTATGATTTGTCTATGCAGATTGGCGAGTTGGTTTTATTTCCTGCTGTAAGAAAACAACCAGAAGAGGTTTTGATAGCGGCGGCAGGTACAAGCTGTCGTCATCAGATTAAGGATGGTACGGGGAGAAAATCTTATCACCCTATTGAAATCATTTGGAATATGTTGAAGTAAGAATGTAAATTGGGTAGACCTTAACCCAACTCTTGACTGACTATGAAAGACCTCATTTTTGATACTGCCTATGCTAAAGTAACATACGATTCAGAGAAGCGCATGATGGTGTTGGTTTGGGATGGCAGTCCAAATCAGGATGAGTACAAGAAACCATTTCTCACCATGCTGGAGTATGGACAAAAAAATCCGGTTGATGGAATGCTCTCTGATATTTCAAAACAAGGCATCATCAACCCGGATAACAGAAAGTGGTTTGAAAAGGAAATGATGCCAAAGGCTGTAGCTGCCGGACTGAAACGAGGTGCTATCGTTACCAATGGAAATGCTTTTAAAATGTATTACATTAATCTTATTCTTTCGGCAATTAACAAGTTTCCTATTGCAACGAAACTTTTCAATAATCAAAAAGATGCTCTTGATTGGCTGGATAGTTTTCAGTCTTCAGGAAAATGATCTGAGTACGTACCTCTCTCGAGAAATAATTAATCCATAATTGGATTGGCACAATTGTAAATTCAGCGCGATGAAAGATGTTATGGAGATAAAGCCCGATCATAAATACATGGAAGTTGCTGAGCGTATCGAATTGCTCATCGACAAGAAGGTGATGAAGATTGGTGACAAACTTCTCTCGGTGCGTGCGCTGAGTAAGGAACAAGGAATAAGTTTGAGCACAGCTTTTCAAGCATACTATTTTCTGGAGAGTAAAGGTCTTATTGAAGCCAGGCCACAATCGGGTTACTATGTAAAGTATTCGCCGGTGCATATTCTGGATATGCCTGTAGTGGGTGACCCGATGGATGATGCCGTGCCTGTGAGCGTTGATGATATGATCAACAATGTTTACCGTGATCTGAACGCCAAGGGTGTTGTTAATTTTTCAGTAGCTATTCCTTCAATCAAATTATTACCAACAGCTAAACTCGCCAAGGCAACGCTGCAAGCTTTGCGCGAATCACCAGCAAGTTGTCTAAACTATGAGAATGCACAGGGCAATCCTTTCCTGAGAAAACAAATTGCAAGGCAGGCTTTTAATTGGGGAGGAACACCAAGTGAAGATGATATTGTAGTAACAGCGGGTGCTGTTGAAGCTCTTTCACTTTGTATGAAAGCTGTAACAAAACCTGGCGATACCGTTGCTATTGAAGCACCAACCTACTACGCCATCTTCCAGGTAATGGAAAGTCACGGATTGAAAGTTGTTGAGATTCCAACAGACCCTACCGTTGGAATTGATATTGACTATCTTGAAAAAGCAATCACAAGATTTGATATTAAGGCCTGCTTGTTTGTGAACAACTTCAATAATCCATTGGGAAGTCTCATGCCAGATGATCGCAAGAAGAAGTTGGTAGAGATGCTCGCGAAGAAAGAGATTCCTTTGATTGAAGATGATATTTACGGTGAGTTATATTTTGGCAAGACCAGACCAAAGACCTGCAAGTCGTTTGATAAGAAAGGATTAGTATTACATTGTGCCTCATTCTCAAAGTCACTGGCACCAGGCTATCGTATTGGCTGGACCATACCCGGTAAATTTAAAGAGAAGGTAATCCGGTTGAAGCGCATGCATTCTGTTTCAACGAATACATTAACGCAGGCTGCAGTTGCAAACTTTTTAAGCAACGGAAGATTTGAATTGCATCTTCGTCATTTGAGGAAAGCTCTTCATACACAATCGTTACGTTATCTTCAGGCTGTGTCTGAATATTTTCCGGAAGATACGCGTGTAACCAGACCGCAGGGTGGCTTTACACTTTGGATCGAAATGAATAAGAAGATCAACGCGTACAAGCTTCACAAGAAAGCTCTCAAACTAAATATTGGCATTGCACCCGGCCAAATATTTTCTACGCAAGGCCGCTTCGAGAATTGCTTTCGTCTGAGTTACGGAGAACCGTGGTCTGATAGTATCGAAGAAGGTATAAAAACGTTAGGTAAGTTGGTTAGAGAGTGGAGGTAAACTCACTACACTCCCAGATCACCACCGTCTGCAATCAGCAACAGTAATTCTTTTACTTCTTCGGCCTTGGCATGTTCACCCATTTTATCGAACGACATGATGAGGTTTCTCAACACACGTCTTATAATTTCAAGACTTGGACATGGTTCAAAGAATGAATCCTGTGGAGGAAGGTGAAGTTCATTCACATAGTTTTCTATGTCTTGCTTCGAAAAGATCAATCCTTTATTAAATGCATTGATATAAAATTGTGCCTGGTTATCATGCTTATAGGTGAGCACAAAAAGGTTAGGAAGGTTAACACCATAAATGGGTAACTTTAACTTCTGCGCTACCAGCATATATATAACACACAGTGTGAGCGGATTTCCTTTTTTGGTTTCAAGCACTACGTTGATCATCGAATTTCCAGGTGAATGAAAATTCTTGGTGTTAGCGCCAAACTTCAATTTATTAAAGAGCACACCGTTGATTACCTTAACCTCATCGAAAGGGTAGAGGTCTGGCTTAAACTCAAGCCACGTCTCATAATAAATTTGTTCAAGGTCTTGCTTGAGTTTGAGAAGCTCAATGTCAGGATATTGATATGTTGCAACAAGCCACATACCTGTGAGCAGATCTTGCTCCGGGCTTGCGTACCACTCCTGAATTCGTTCTTTTAATAGTTCGTATTGAAGCGTATGAATGAGTTCTTCAATTCTGCGTTGTACGTGAGCATTGAAGTTGCTTTCCCACTCCTGTTCCAGGTATGGAATAATACTCGTACCCAATGAAAGAATTTTCTCTTCGATGTGCGATACGATCTGTGCATCTTCATCGTCGAGCAATGATACAAGCGCTTTTATTTCTTTTTCTTCCATTCGGAATTATTCGGATGCTTAAACATTAATATTGATTCCCAAGAAGAGGAAACCTTTGTGCAATTTCAGATTATCTGTCAACATCACAAAATAAACGTCAGGTTTGGATTACCCCGGCATTGAATTTTTCTACAGGCGAATGATTAGCAGCCTCAATGCCCATAGAAATAGTTCTGCGTGTTTGTAATGGATCGATAATTCCATCAACCCAAATTCGGGATGCCGCGTAGTAAGGACTTAACTGATCATTATACCTATCGGTAATTTCTTTCAGCAGAGCATCTTCTTCCTCTTTTGTAATTTGTTTTCCCTGGCCTTTAAGCGTATTGACTTTTATTTGCAATAAAGTTTTGGCAGCGGAGGCGCCGCTCATTACCGCAATTTGCGCTGTTGGCCATGCGTAAATCAATCGTGGATCGTATGCTTTACCGCACATGGCGTAGTTACCAGCGCCGTACGAGTTTCCTATGATAATGGTAAACTTGGGCACCGTAGAATTAGCCATGGCATTTACCATTTTAGCGCCATCTTTAATAATGCCACCATGTTCGGCTTTGCTTCCTACCATGAAACCGCTCACATCCTGAATAAATAATAAAGGAATTTTGCGTTGATTGCAGTTCATGATAAATCGGGCAGCTTTATCGGCAGAGTCAGAGTAGATAACTCCGCCCATTTGCATTTCGCCTTTTTTTGTTTTTACTACTTTGCGTTGATTGGCAATGATCCCGATGGCCCATCCATCAATGCGAGCTGTACCACAGATTAACGTCTTGCCATAGAGTGCCTTGTATTCATCGAATTCAGAATTGTCAACAATACGCTTTATTATTTCCAGTGTATCGTAAGGTTTGGAGCGATCGTTTGGAAACATGCCATAAATTTCTTCTGGCTTTTCTTTTGGCGGATGAGATTCACTTCGATCAAAGCCTGCTTTTTCTGCAGCTCCAATCTTATCGAATAACGAACGGATATAGTCAAGGCATGCACGATCATTCGGAAATTTATTATCGGTTACACCCGAGATTTCGCAATGCGTTGTAGCGCCACCTAATGTTTCAGCATCAACATCTTCACCAACAGCAGCTTTTACTAAATAAGGACCAGCCAGAAAAATAGAACCGGTCTTATCAACAATCATAGCTTCGTCTGACATGATGGGTAGATAGGCTCCACCGGCTACACAGCTGCCCATGATGGCAGCAATTTGTACGATGCCCATGGATGACATCTTCGCATTATTTCGGAATTGCCTTCCAAAATGTTCTTTGTCTGGAAAGATTTCATCTTGCATAGGCAAGAAAACACCGGCGCTGTCAACCAGGTAAACAACTGGTAATTTATTTTCCATGGCCACCTCTTGCGCACGAAGATTTTTCTTGGCTGTGATGGGGAACCATGCACCTGCTTTTACAGTAGCATCATTGGCAACAATAACACACTGTCTTCCTTTTATGTACCCAATGCCAGTAACAACACCACCTGATGGACATCCACCAACGTCGGCATACATTCCTTCTCCGGCAAAGAGACCGATTTCCAGAAAATCAGAATCTTTATCTAATAAGTATTCAATACGCTCACGTACAGCGAGCTTTCCTTTCTGATGCTGTTCTTCAATTTTCTTTTCACCTCCGCCGAGTCTGAATTTTTTCTCTTTAGAACGAAGCTGAAAAATAAGTTGCTTGAACTGATCTTCATTCTTATTGAACTCCAAATCTTGATTTGCCATGGATAGTTAATCGCTAATGGTGATTAAGACCTAAAAGCTAGAAAGTTAGGTCACTCAAGGGGTTTTTCAAAGAGGTAGCAGATACATTACAGAAACAAAATTTCATGGTTAGATGAAGGGAAATTTAAGGGTTCGAAACTGATCAAAGGCTACACATACAATACTCCTTCCATAACAATAACAGAAGAGCCGCTCACCCAAATTCCGTCGCTTGAAACATTAACATGGATGTACGAGGGATGTTTCACAGCTGTTCCCTGCAGAATCTTGAAATCTATATCTTTTTTAATGTATCCAAGTTTTTCGAGATAGCCTGCCAATGGACCTGCCGCTGTGCCTGTTGCAGGATCTTCATCAATCCCGATACCAGGATTAAAGAATCTTGTTTCAGCAAGAAACTCATCAGTTGGCTGGTTTGCAGTAAAGAGATAACAACCTTCAAAACTATATTTTTCAGAAGCCTCTTTTAAAAGAGATTTATTTGGAATCGCTTTTTGTAAAACATTCCAATCTTTTACCGGAACCATCAAATGGGCTACTTCTGTTTCAACAACGTTAATTTCCCAGTCATTCAAATTTAAATCATCAACGCCTAATCCAATCGCTTTAGAAATAAGATCGACTGGTACTTTTCTGATCACCTTAGCGGGCTGCTGTTTCATTGCCACATAGGGGAGACCGTCTTTTTCTGTAATCTTAACGGGAATCCTGGTATCTTTTATAATTACCGATGTAATGCCTTTCTGATTTTTAAATATGTCCCATCCTTTTATCATGGCCAGGCATACAGCGCCTAAGAGATTATGCCCTGCGCCAATTACTTCAAATTCAGCAGGAGTGAAAGAACGTACTTTTAATGCATTCTCTTTTGTTGAATAATTTACGAATGATGTTTCCGAATATCCAAATTCTCTTGAGATGTCATGGTATTGGCTGAGGGCAAGTTCATCGTCACAATAAACTACCGAAAGTTGATTGCCTTTATATTTCTGATTTGTAAATACATCAAGCACGTAATAGTTTAATTTTTTCATTTCAACAGATCTTTAGCTATGAAGATAAATCAAAATTAAGTACAAATCGTTTATCATTGTTATGAGTTAACCGTGGGTAACCGGTTACCTCGAATTAACTATCAATTATCATGGCTACGATAAACATTAACGGGAACATACAGGAGGCAAGTTGTGAACAGGAGCTGGCTGCCATTATAGACAGTCTCGAAATATTGGGAGGCAAATGGAAATTAAGAATTATGCGCCACCTGAACAATCACTCTTCCGAAAAGAATACATTTAAAAAAATCCAGCGCGAAGTGACAGGAATTTCATCCAAGATGCTAACGAAAGAATTACGAGACCTGGAAATGAATCTGCTTATTACCCGAACGGTATTGGATACCAGACCTGTAAGCGTGAACTACTCAATTACCGAATATGGCCTGAGTGTTTTACCTGTAAATGAGGTATTGGTTCAATGGGGATTAAATCACAGGCAAAAGATTAGAGCATGATTAATTTCGTGAGCATTTACAAAGGCAAGGACTGTAGTGTGTCCTTACCTTTGTTGCATTTAAACACTATCTGAAATCTTGATTATCTGAATTAAAACATAGGATGGTCATTGGCCGATTTTTCCGGAACAGCCTGCATAACATCCCAATGCTCAACAATCTTGTTATTCTCCAATCTGAAGATGTCAATAATAGATGAAATTTTGCCTCCAATATTTGCTTTGGTATGAATATAAACAAGATCGCCATCTGCAGATAAATGATGAATGTCTATCTTCTCTTTTGGAGCACCCTTAAACCATTGAGCAACTGCTTGCTTTAATACGTCTCTGCCGTCTGGCAGCGCTGGATTATGTTGTATGTACGTATCACCAATGTATTTATCAATAGACTCTACATTTTTGTCTCCAAATAATTCCTGGTAAAAGTCTGCCACCAGTTTCTTATTGGTCTCTAACTGGTTTTTAGAAATAGTGAGTGTGTTTAATTCATTTTGTAATGAATCGATGCTTGCCTTTGCGCGTGTTTCCGATTCATTCTTTCCACAAGAGAATAACAAAAGCAGTAAAGAAGCGGACAGGATCAGGGAAAGGTGGTTTTTTGTTTTCATACGATTAATGTTTTTTGATAAGATCATAATATTTCTTTTGATAGCTAACTTCTTAATGATAATTAAAGTTCATAAAAATTAGTCTATTAAATCTATAGACTTTGTATTTAATATAAAATTGTTTCTATATTTACACCAGAATTTATACAGAAGGGGGGAGAGTCAGGCTCTGTGAATCCCTAGCAACTTTTGAAAGTTATCCTTTCAAATAAGTGCTAAATCCTGCCACCAAAAAATAAAGGGTATATAAATTAGTACAACGATGAAAAAAACAATTTCTGAAAAAACAGCATCCCCATCATTCATGAATTCACATTCGCTTTACATGCGAGCACGACATACGTGTTGTAGTTAATCTGATTTTTTATGATACACATATCCATCTGCATTAAATGCAATAAGGAATCATTGTGTCTATTCATCACGGTAACTCAATTTTTTATTTAAACAGAAAGCTATGTCCTCACAAGTTGCATCTATTGAATCACTTAAAAATAATCCATACGAATCCATGCTGGCACGTTTTGAACGCGCTGCAGATATTGTGAAACTCCCTGAAGAAAAGCGCGAAAAATTACGTAAGCCAGCCAAGCAGATACAGGTTCACTTCTCTATACTATTAGATAATGGTAAAGAACGAACTTTCGAAGGATATCGCATCATTCACTCTACTACATTAGGCCCATCCAAGGGAGGCATTCGTTACGATCAGGATGTAAACCTCAACGAAGTGAAAGCGTTGGCTGCATGGATGACCTGGAAGTCGGCTGTAGTAGGTCTTCCCTTTGGTGGTGCCAAGGGAGGTATCGTTGTTGATCCTAAAAAATATTCTAAGGCTGAACTTGAGCGATTGACCCGTGCCTACACGCAGGCACTTATTGATGTCTTCGGTCCTGATAAAGATGTTCCTGCACCAGACATGGGCACAGGTGCCGATGAAATGGGATGGCTTATGGAAGAATTTTCCATTCTTCATGGTAAACCTATTTATGCAGTAGTGACAGGAAAACATATTCACGCAGGAGGTTCACTAGGTCGCCTGGAAGCTACAGGTAAAGGAGTAAGTATTGCCACGCTGCTGGCGTTGAAGAGAAAAGGATTGAATCCACTTAACGCAACGGTAGCCGTTCAGGGATTTGGAAATGTGGGATTGCATGCGGCATTGTTTCTTCACCAGCAAGGATTAAAAGTTATTGCAGTAAGTGATGTAAGCGGAGCATTCTATAATCCGGTAGGTATTGATATAACCGATCTGATAGTTTATAGTCAACTAAATAACAACTCGCTCAGGGGGTATCCCAATGCAGCACCAATAGCCAGTGAAGATTTACTTACACTCAATGTAGATGTGCTTATTCCCGCCGCCAGAGAAGATGTCATCACGATGGAAAATGCACATAAGATCAGAGCTAAAATTATTGTAGAGGGAGCTAACAGACCAACCTCGGCAGATGCTGATGAACTGCTGGAGTACAAGAACATTTTAATTGTGCCTGATATTCTCGCGAATGCCGGTGGAGTAATTGTCTCTTATTTTGAATGGCTACAAAATTCAACCAATGAATTCTGGAACATAGAGCAGGTAAATGAAAAACTGGAAGAGATTTTAACGGAGTCTTTTCAGAAGGTATTCGATACAGCCGCTCTTAATCGTATCTCGCCACGCATTGCTGCCTATGTGATCGCAGTGAAACGAGTCTCTGAAAAGAAACATTCGGTATTATAAATTTTTAATAAAACTCTCAATCAAGAAATTATGAAAGTTAAAATCTGTGGAGTAATAATATCTTTTGTTTTAACAGGCCTTTTGTTGTCATCATGCAAGGAGCCGCGGCTTATATTGGAAGAAGGAAAGTGGAGAGGCGCTTTTCAAGCACAAGGATTTGAAATTCCTTTCAACTTTAGTGTGGAGGACGATACGATAGGTACGATCAAAGTCTTTCTTACCAATGCTGAAGAGAAAACAGTGCTGGATAGTGTTCGCTATGAACGTGACTCGGTAATCATTCCCATCGAACTCTATGATGCGATCCTGATTGGTAAATTAAAACCTGAAGGCTTATCAGGTTACTTCAGAAAGAACCAATCCAAAAAACAAGGAATTCCTTTTACTGCCGTAAACGGAAACAGTCCACGATTTGATATAAAGAATCCAACTGCTGTTACTGCATCGGTTAATGGAAAATGGTCCGTGAACCTTATCAATGAGAAAAATGAAAAGCGCTATACTGTTGGTTTACTGAAACAAGAAGGCACTACTATAACAGGTACTATATTAACTACCACTGGAGACTACCGTTATTTACAAGGAGTTGTTGATGGCGATAGTTTAAAACTTTCCGGATTCAGTGGTTCCAATCCATCGTTGCTTGTGGCTAAGCTTAAGGATAGCACTCATCTCTCCGGTGAATTTCTTTCACCAGGTGGTAAGTCTAAGTTTGAGGCTGTGCGAAGTGACACTGCAGCGTTACCTGATCCTTATTCACTTACCTATCTGAATAAAGGTTATGATAAACTTTCATTCTCATTTCCTGATCTGAAAGGTAAGACAGTATCATTGAATGATGACAAGTACAAAGATAAAGTAGTAGTAGTTACTATTCAGGGAAGCTGGTGTCCGAACTGTGTGGATGAAGCTGCGTTCCTCTCACCGTGGTATAAACAAAACAAAGAGCGCGGTGTAGAAATCATCGGGCTAAGTTTTGAACGTAAAGATGATCCTGACTTTGCCCGTAAGCGTATTGAAAAATTTATCAAACGGTTTGATATAACGTATGATATTCTTTTTGCCGGATTGGCTGACAAGAATGCAGCCAGCGAAAAACTTCCTGAGCTTAATGCTATACTATCCTTTCCTACTACGATTCTCATTGATCGTGCTGGCAAAGTGAGAAAAATACATACTGGTTTCACTGGCCCAGCTACGGGCGAGCACTACCAGGAGTTTATTCACGACTTCAACGCAGATGTTGAAATATTACTAAATGAATCCAAAGGAGTTTAAAAAGTGAACTGACTATGAAAACCGTGAATTTATCCTTGTACAATCAATCTTATATAAATACTGGTAGTGGACCAGTTGTGATCTTACTTCATGGTTTGTTTGGTAACCTGGGTATATGGAAGTCCGTGGTGCAGGAACTGAAAAATAATTTTCATGTGATTATACCACGGCTTCCGTTATTTGATTTGCCTGCAGAGCATACTAATGTAAAGTACCTCGCTAAAATACTTCACGAATTTATAGAGACAAATCAGCTCAGCAATGTAACGCTTGTGGGACACGCCATCGGAGGGCAGGTGGCACTTATGTATGCATAT
>Ga0310811_10006455_pt1 | contig 14995 bp, 14 predicted proteins | sample YCmetagenome_FD_207642 | JGI IMG/M metagenome (GOLD analysis project Ga0310811, IMG submission 207642) | Soil microbial communities from experimental microcosm in Duke University, North Carolina, United States - YC | ecosystem: Engineered > Artificial ecosystem > Soil microcosm > Unclassified ...
GCCGATCGTCTGCACGCCGCGCGACGCGCTCGAATCCTTCTGCACTACACCGCTCGACGTGCTGGCCATCGGCTCCTTCCTGTTGGAAAAGCCGAGCCTGATGCGCAGTTCGCGTACGGATGACGCAGCGACGGCACGCAAGCAACCGAGCGAAGTCGACGCCGTCAGCGCATAGCCGGCTAGTGGAGGAAACATGAAAGAACTGCATCGCAAGCGCATTCTGGTCACGGGCGGTGCTGGCTTTCTTGGCTCACACCTGTGCGAACGCCTGCTGGCGCAAGGGCACGACGTGCTATGCGTCGATAACTTTTATACCGGCAGCAAGCGCAACATCGCGCATCTGCTTGACCATCCGGCATTCGAACTGCTGCGCCACGACATCACCTTTCCGCTGTATGTCGAGGTGGACGAAATTTACAACCTTGCCTGCCCTGCCTCCCCAGTGCATTACCAGCACGATCCGGTGCAGACGACCAAGACCAGCGTACATGGTGCGATCAACATGCTCGGCCTGGCCAAGCGCCTGAAGGCCAAGATCATGCAGGCATCGACCAGCGAGGTATACGGCGATCCCGAACTACATCCGCAGACGGAAGGCTATTACGGCCATGTCAATCCGATCGGCCTGCGTTCTTGTTACGACGAAGGGAAGCGTTGCGCCGAGACACTATTCATGGACTACCGTCGACAGCACGGCATGCGCGTGAAGATCGCACGCATCTTCAATACCTATGGTCCACGCATGCACCCGAATGATGGCCGCGTTGTCTCCAACTTCATCATGCAGGCGCTGAACGATCAACCGATCACGATCTATGGGGACGGCAGGCAGACCCGTTCCTTCTGTTATGTGGACGACCTGATCGGTGCTTTCGATCGCCTGATGCAAAGTCCGGACGATTTCTGCGGGCCGGTCAATCTTGGCAATCCGGTCGAATCGACCATGCTGGAACTGGCGCAGGCCATCATCGACATGTGCGGCTCGAAATCATCCCTGAAGTTCATGCCCTTGCCGAGCGACGATCCGGTACGCCGCCGCCCCGACATCACGCTGGCGCGCGAGACGCTCGGATGGGAACCGAAAATTGCGATGCGGGAAGGACTGCAACATACCATCGACTATTTCAGGAAAGTGTACGTCGAAGCCGCATTGCAGACTGCCGAAGAGAAATATCGTCCCGCCTCGGTCATCTAACAAGAAGAGGAAGAAAATGTTGCACGGTCTTACCGGTATTGCCATCATCGATTTCCACGACCGCCTGTTGGAAAATCGGTCAGCCGACACGCCGCAGGCAAGCAATACGTCACGCGTCTGGTCCAGCATTGCAGCCAATCACCGGTACAACACTTTGCTGTGGGATGAGGAAGACAAGGCACGCCGCACCGACGTCGGTGCGGCCGAAATTGCGGCGAGCAAACGGTTGATCGATCAGCACAATCAGAAACGTAACGATGCGGTCGAAGCACTCGATGAGGCGCTCCTGAGCGAGCTTGCCGGCGTCGCGCCACAGCCGCACGCGCGCTTGAGCAGCGAAACCGCAGGTGCCATGATCGATCGCCTGTCGATACTCGCCCTTAAAATCTTTCACATGCGGAAGCAAACGCAACGTACCGATGTCGAAGCGCTGCACATCGAAACGTGCCGGGCAAAACACCAGCGTTTGCTGGCGCAGCGGAAGGATCTCGCATTCTGTCTTGATCGTCTGCTTGCCGAGGCGATGACGGGCGACGCATATTTCAAAGTGTACCGGCAGTTCAAGATGTACAACGACCCGACGCTGAACCCCTACCTGTACCAGCAGGCGCAAGCGCAAACCGCCGACATGCAGTGACGAAGAAAACGTTGCGCTAGCTCTCTGCCGACAATAGCGCGCATGCCTGCTGCAGCACATCGGCCATCCGTTCACCTCGCGGATCCCAGATGCAACGGTGCAAACGATGATCCAGCGGACCCCAGCGCACCATGTTCGCCTTGTTGAAGACCACCACGCTTTTCAAACGCAGTCCCGCCGCGATATGCGATACGCCGGTGTCGTTGCAGATCAACAGGCGTGCGCCGCTCATCAGCGCTGCCATTGCGCCTATCGATAGCGGTGAAGCCGTATCAATGGCGGGCGTGCGCATGTGCGCAGCCACGGCCTGCGTCAGATCTTTCTCTTTGGCCGAGCCCGTCAACACAACTCTGAGCCCGAACCGCTGCGCAAGTGCGTCAGCGATCTCTGCAAAGCGTTCTGGCGGCCAGCACTTGTCGCGAAACCGCGCGCCGGGATGAACACAGACATAATTTCCCGGCATCAGGCCGGCAGCCAAGCCGCTGCGCTTCAGTTCATCCCAATCTTCTTCATGCAGAGGAAACTCAAGATGCGTACCGGCTTGCGGTGCGCCCAGCAAGTTCGTCAGGCCAAGCAGGCGCAAAGGTTCCGGTCCGCTGTTCGAATAAGGGAAATAGCAGCGCCCATTGCAGCGTTCACTGTCTGCACCGGCGTAGCCTGCGGTCTGCCGCGCACCGAAAGCTTCCACGATGCCATTGCTGATCTCTCCGCTGCCATGCAACTGCAGCGCAAGATCGTAGCGCGCGGTACGCATCGCGCGATAGAAATCCGGTAGCGCATCCCGTTGCACTACTTGCTCGGGAAAGGCCGGATGACCGGGAAAGACCTGAAAGTCGTCGACGTAGCGATGAAAGCGCTTCGCAAATTGCGCAGCCCACGGCAATCCGATCAGGCAGATGTGCGCATGCGGCAAGGTAGCCCTCAGCGCACGTAGGGCCGGTACCGCGCATAGCATGTCGCCTAGTTGCAGCGCGCGAAACACCGCCACCTTCCTGATGTCCGGCTGCAGAAGCAAAGGCGTTGTGGTCGTTGCTTCCCGAAAATTTCCATCCATGCAGTGTTCTCCTGTCGCTCCGAATCCTTGCGAAGGAACCAAAGCGATGTGTTCGCTCTCTGCAAGAGAGCGTGCGGATGCTTCGGTCCGTGCGATGTGAACGGGCAGCGACGTAAATAGTTCCGGGGTCTCTCGCCATCTCAGGAAGCATTGCAGGAATGAAAAAGCAAGGCAGGGCTGCATTCAAAATTTCTTCCACCCGCAAGCGATCGCCATCGCCGCTCGCAGCGGGCGATATTGTGTCCGACTTGTGGGACTTGCTGTATTCCTACCGCTGGCGCATCGGTATTGCGTTGCTGTTCCTGATCCTCGCGAAGGTGGCAACGGTCTGGGTGCCGTTGATGCTCAAACGCATCATCGACCAGCTATCGCATCCGGAAAATTTGCAGGCGATGCCGCTCTACTTTCTGATCGGCTACGCGGTACTACGCTTCTCCAGCACACTGTTTAACGAACTGCGCGATCTGCTCTTCTCCCGTGTTTCGCAAAGCACCGTGGCGACCTACGCGCAGAAAACGTTTGCGCATCTGCACAAGCTGGGTGCGCGCTTTCATTCGCAGCGGCAGATGGGTGGTCTGCTGCCGGACATCGATCGTGGCACTTCAGGCATTTCCTTTCTGCTTGGCGCGGGATTGTTCACCCTGGTGCCAACGCTGGTTGAAATCGGCATGGTGCTCTCCATCATGTTGGCGCGCTACAGTGGCTGGTTCGCCGCAATCATCGCACTCACGTTTCTCGCCTATACCGGCTTTACCGTCTACTTCACAGCGCGGCGCACGATATATCAACGCCGCGTCAACAAGCTTGATTCGCACGCAAAGAGTCGGCTCGCAGACAGTTTGATCAACACTGACACCATCAAGTACTTCACCAACGAATCGCTGGAGTCACTCCGATTTCAAAGCATCATGGTTCGCTGGAGCGAAGCCGCGATCAAAAACCAGAAGGCCTTGTTCATCCTGCACGTAGGACAAAGCGCAATCATTGGCGTCGGCGTGACGGCGATCATGTTGCTCGCAGGCGATTCCGTTTATCGGGGGCATATGACGGTCGGCGATCTGGTGCTCATCAATGCATATGTATTGCAGGTTTGCTTGCCGCTCAATGCGCTGGGCTTCGTGTACCGTGAGGTGAAAGACGCGTGGGTTAATGTTGAGCGTCTGTTTACCCTGTTACGCGAAAAGCCGGAAATAGAACAGAAGGAATCGCAGCCCGCCTTGCAAACTGGCGGCGGGGAAGTTGTATTCGAGCATGTCGATTTCCATTACGAAGAGCAACGCCCCATTCTTTTCGACATTAGCTTCCGCATACCGCCCGGCAAAACCCTTGCCGTCGTCGGTGGCAGCGGCTCGGGCAAGTCGACGCTTGCCCGCCTGCTGTTGCGCTTTTACGATCCGATAGAAGGACGCATTCTGGTTGACGGCCAGGACATTGCCAAAGTACGACCCGATAGTTTGCGCCGGGCAATTGGCGTCGTGCCGCAAGATACGGTGCTGTTCAATGACAGCATCGCCTACAACATCGCATATGGGCGCGTTGGCGCGACGCACGAGGAAGTGATCGCAGCAGCTAAGGCAGCACACATACACGAATTCATCGAATCGCTGCCCCAGCAATACGACACACTCGTAGGAGAACGTGGCGTCAAACTTTCCGGTGGCGAGCGGCAACGCATTGCCGTTGCACGCGCGATGTTGAAGAACCCATCCATTCTGATTTTCGATGAAGCGACCTCTGCACTCGACTCGAATTCCGAGCATGCGATACAGAGGGAACTCAACAGATTGTCCGAGAATCGAACCACTCTCATCATTGCACACAGGCTATCGACGATTGTCGACGCAGATGAAATCGTCGTTCTGGAACGTGGGCACATTGTTGAGCGAGGCAGCCACGCGGAATTGTTGAAGCAACGCGGTTTCTATTCGCGACTGTGGCTGCTGCAACAGCGCATGGACAGGGACAACGCGGCGCGTGCCGCCGAAGTTCCGGAACCGGCAGTGGAGCTTCATTGAAAGTGCAATCAGCGCAGAGGCTGATCGTCACCACCTGAAAGGAAGTCATGCGGCCCTTGAACATACTTACCTGGCACACACACGGCAGCTATCTTTATTACCTCAGCCAGGCGCCGCACAACTTTTACGTTGTATCGAAACCGGGGCGCCCACCAGGTTATGGTGGCCGTTGTGGTCATATGCCGTGGGGCGACAACGTGATCGACATGCCAGCGGATCAGATCAGGCATCGCCAATTCGACTGCATCATCTTCCAGGATGATCATCAGTATCTGAACGACCGTTTCGAATATCTGACAGAAGCGCAGCGCGCACTGCCGCAAATTTATATCGAACACGACACCCCGCGCGAGCATCCGACTGACATGCGGCATCCGGTCGATACACCAGACGTGCTGCTCGTACATGTCACGCATTTCAACGCACTAATGTGGGATAGCGGACAGACGCCGATACGCGTGATCGAACATGGTGTGATGGTGCCGGAAACAGTGCGGTATCGCGGCGAGCGAGAACGCGGACTGGTCGTCATCAACAATCTCGCAACGCGCGGACGACGGCTTGGTGGCGATGTCTTCGCGGAAGTACGCAAGCAAGTGCCGCTCGATCTTGTCGGCATGGGATCCGAAACACTCGGCGGCCTGGGCGAAGTGCAGCATGATCGCTTGCCCTCGTTTTCTGCAGATTACCGGTTTGTCTTCAATCCGATTCGCTATACGAGCCTGGGGCTCGCAGTGATTGAAGCAATGATGGCCGGCGTGCCGATGGTCGCGCTGGCCACCACCGAGATGACAACCGTGATCGAAAACGGCAGGTCCGGTTTTGTGGATACCAACGTGTCCGCGCTCGTCGACGGCATGCGCCTACTGCTGCGCGACCCCGCACTGGCGCGCCAGCTTGGCGAGCAGGGCCGCCAGCGCGCGATAGAACGTTTCAACATACGGCGCTTTGTCGCCGACTGGAATGCGGCATTAGCAGACGTCACCGGAACCAGTGTGACACGCGCCTGTGCCGCCTGAATCAACAGAAGGACATAAACGGACGCGATATCACGCGGGGCTGCTGTCGCCCACGGAGCCGTCCACACCGGAGGGGATGTAATGCAGAGTTTCACCAGTTATCTTGTCGACGCCGCCTTGGCCAGAAACGCCGTGCAGCTATGCCTACCCACCATCGAGGCATCGATGAACAGCCGCGAGGCCGGCGCCAGCGGCTTTCTTTATGTCGTGATCATGCGTCCAGGCTTTACACCCGCGCATGGCAGTTTCGCCGAAGCGATCTTGTACGAGCATGCAGTCGGCGATCCAGCCAAATGGGACGCGGACTATGCGCAGTTCGCGCGTGCCAAGGCGGAACTCAGCTGGCGCACCGGCATGGATTCGCACCTGGTGCAGCAGCACAAGCCCCATCTGCTTGGCGAAGGCGATTCACTGCTGTGGGGTGGTGTTGCGATGCATGACCTCGTCGTTGCCGTCAGCGGTGCCGATCCCTGGTTCGATGAAGCCTTCGCCGGTTCCATCCTGATGTTTCTGCGCGCACTCGCAAAAAAGGCGCTGAGCGAACACAGCGGGAAGCCGTGGCTGGGAGCAGCGGCATGAACTCCCGTCGCTCGTGCGCTGTTTTATTGCACACACCCCATGCGTTCTTTCATCGCGCCGCCTTGTGTCCAAGCATGGCATCGGGACGGCGCGCCATTCTCTCCACGGTCAATCCATTGACCTGCGCGCATCTACAGCAAGGCACCGCTCACTTCATCGCGAAGGGGCTGCCATGTTAAAGATTGCGCTTGTAAGCGAACACGCTTCGCCGCTTGCGGCACCCGGCAGCGTCGACTGCGGCGGACAAAACGTCTACGTCGAGCACCTAGCGATCGAGCTCGCCCGTCTCGGTTATGAAGTCGATGTATTTACCCGCCGTGATTCGCCGATGCAAAAGGAAGTCGTATGCTGGCGCGACAACATCCGCGTCATCCACGTCACTGCCGGTCCGCCCCGCATCATTCCCAAAGAACAGATACTGCCGTACATGTCCGCATTCGCGCGCTTCATGATCGATTTCGCGCGCAAGGAAACCACACCATACGACCTGGTGCACGCCAACTTCTTCATGTCGGGACTGGTGGCGCATCAAGTAAAGCAGGTGCTCGGCATCCCGTACGTCATCACCTTCCACGCACTGGGCTTGATTCGCCGCCTGTCGCAGGGCGCCGCGGACAGCTTCCCCCCCGAGCGCATCGATATTGAAAAGCAGCTGATGCAGGAAGCCGATCGTGTCATCGCCGAATGCCCGCAGGACCGGCTCGACATGGAACGACACTACGGCGCCCAGCGCCGCAACATCGAGATCGTGCCTTGCGGATTCGATCCGCATGAGCTGCGGCCGATGCGTGACGAAGCGCGCGCGCAACTCGGCCTCGGCCGCGAGGAGTTCATCGTTCTGCAGCTCGGCCGCATGGTGCCGCGCAAGGGCGTGGACAACGTGATTGAAAGCCTCGCTGTCTTACGCGACCGCCACCGTATTCGCGCGCGCCTGCTGGTGGTTGGCGGTGAAGCACCTAGCGGCCGCCTGCAAGATTGTCCTGAATTGGCGCGTCTGATGGCGCTCAGCGCCTCGCTCGGGCTGGAAGCGCAGGTTGATTTCATCGGCCAGAAGGCGCGCGGCGAGCTCAGCTGGTACTACAGCGCGGCAAACGTCTTCGTCACCACGCCGTGGTACGAACCCTTCGGCATCACGCCGCTGGAGGCAATGGCGTGCGCGACGCCAGTCATCGGTTCCGCTGTCGGCGGCATCAAGACCACGGTGCTGGAAGGCACAACCGGTTACCTGGTGCCGCCGAAAAATCCGGAAGCACTGGCCGAACGCCTGGCCTTGCTGCACGACGATCCGGAACACGCGCGTCTGCTCGGCGAAGCCGGATGCCGCCGCGCGCACCAGTTCTATACCTGGCGCAGCGTTGCCGAACGTATCGCCGCACTCTACGAAAAACTTGCCGGCCGCACCGTCGCGCTGGCCTCCTCCGGTGGCATGTCGACTGCAAAGCAGGCGACTGCCCTTGTCCAGAATTTCAACTCGCTACGGGAAACATGAAATGGGAAACATGATGGAAAGCCTCGGCTTGACCGAGAGCATGAAAGATCAAAGCTTGTCTGGCAAAACGATACTGGTAACGGGTGGCGCCAGCGGCCTCGGTTCCGCACTATGCCGCCTGCTGGCCGCATCCGGTGCCAACGTCGCGGTCGGCGATCTGCCCGACCGTGCAAGCGCCTTCGCGCAAACGCTGGAAGCCAACGGTGGTCGCATACACGGTATGGGCTTTGATGTCGGTGATCCCGTCTCCGCGGAAAAAGCGGTGGCGGAGACGATCAAGGAGTTCGGCCGGCTCGACGTCTTGATCAACAACGCCGGCACCGACAAGACACTGTCGATGGGTGAACTCAGCACGGACGACTGGCTGCGCGTGATCAACACCAATCTGAACGGCCCTTTCCTGATGGCGAAGTTCGCGTCGGAGCACATGAGAAAGGCCGGCGGCGGGCACATCGTCAACATTGCTTCCACTGCCGCCAAGCGCGCCTGGCCAAACGCATCGGCCTACCATGCCAGCAAGTGGGGCCTGCTCGGCCTGTCGCATGCGATGCATGCAGAACTGCGCGCGGAAAATATTCGCGTCACCGCTGTGGTAGTCGGCGGCATGCGCACACCTTTCCTGCTCGATCGTTTCCCTGATATCGATGAAAGCAAGCTGCAGGATCCGATGAACGTAGCGCGCGCGGTGAAATCGACCTTGCTGCTGCCGGAGGATTCGGTAATTGCCGAGATCACGGTCCTGCCGCTGCAGGAAACTTCCTGGCCTTGACGGGGAAACCAGCATGAAAGCGAAGGCGGTCTTTCTCGACAAGGACGGTACGCTGATTCACAACGTACCGTACAACGTGGATCCGGAACGAGTCACGCTATCGCCTTTTGCCGGAGATGGTTTGCGTCTGATGCAGCAGCTTGGCTACAAGCTGTTCGTCATCAGCAACCAGCCGGGCGTTGCAATGGGCCACTTCGACGAATCCCAGCTCGACGCGGTGTGGCAGCGGCTCGACAGCTTGCTGCTGGAGGAAGGCGTGAAGCTGGTGCAGTGCTACTACTGCCCGCATCATCCCGAAGGCATCGTGCGTCCGTATTCGCGCGTGTGCGATTGCCGCAAACCGGGGCCGGGGCTGCTGCTGCGCGCTGCAGCTCAGCACAACATCGATCTCGGCGCGTCCTGGATGATCGGCGATATTCTGAACGACGTCGAAGCCGGCCATCGCGCCGACTGCCGCACCATCATGATCGACAACGGCAACGAAACGGAATGGGAGCTGACGCCTGCACGCATTCCGGACGCCTTCGTCGCCGACTTGCGTGAAGCAGCCTGGCTGATCGAATCGGAACAGCAGACGGAGCGGGAACAGCTCACCTTCGCACTCGACGAGTTCGCATGAGCAGCGGGCGATGGGAATCTGCACGCAAGATCCTGTGCGTGCGGTTGGACAACATGGGCGACGTGCTGATGTGCACGCCGGCCATGCGCGCCATCCGCGCGTCGGCGCCGGGCCGTACCATCACTTTACTGGCCTCGGCCAGCGGCGCGGCGGTCGCGCCCTTCATTCGCGAAATCGACGACGTTGTGGTCTACCCTGCACCGTGGATAAAAAGCAGCGGGCCGCAGGATGCGAGCAGCGATCTGGCAATGGTGCAAACCCTGCGCGAACATGCCTTTGACGCGACGGTGCTTTTCACCACCTACAGCCAGAGCGCGCTGCCCGCAGCAATGCTGTGCCACCTGGCCGGCATTCCGTTGCGGCTGGCGCATTGTCGCGAAAATCCCTACCAGTTGCTGACAGACTGGATACCCGACCCCGAACCTGAACAGGGCGTGCGGCACGAAGTGCGGCGGCAGCTCGAACTGGTCGCCGCCATTGGCTGCCGCACTGAGGATGAACGCATGTCCTTTACGGTGCATGACGAAGATCGCGCGTGGATGCAGCGCCGTCTGGCGGCGCAGGGCATCAATGCCGGCCGACGCTGGGTGCTGATGCATCCCGGGGCGACCGCGCAATCGCGGCGCTATCCGGCCGCCCACTGGTCGGCCGTCATTGGACAGCTTGCGGCCGACAATCTCGATATCGTTCTGAGCGGCGACAGCAGCGAAGCCGAACTGATTGCATCCATCATGCAAGGTGCAGGGCCTGGCACATCACGCGTGCATTCCATGGCGGGCCAGCTCGATTTGGGCCAGCTCGGCGCGGCGATCTCGCTGGCGTCGGTAGTGGTGTCCAACAACACCGGTCCGGCGCACATGGCAGCCGCAATCGGCACACCGCTGGTCGACCTGTATGCGCTGACCAATCCGCAACACACGCCATGGCAGGTCGCCAACCGTGTCCTGTTTCACGACGTGCCCTGCCGCTTCTGCTACAAGAGCGTTTGCCCGCAGGGGCACAACGATTGTCTGACCAAGGTGACGCCGTCGCAAGTGACAGCCGCCGTGCACAGTCTGCTGCAGGGTACCGAAGCCGGGCATCAGGATGCGGAGGTGATCTCTTTTCGCCAATGGCAGGAACGCCGTGTTCACGGTCTGCAAGGCTAACGATCGTCGTTTGCGTTGATATTTAATTAGTGTGGCGCGAGCGTTGGCATTCGCGACGTATCAGCGATGCCAAGCTACTCACTTACCCAAGCGTGGGCGCGTTTTGGAAAGGACGCGCATCAACAGGAAAGTCCATCGAGAAAGTCGTCCCTCGTTCCGGCGCACTGTCGAGGTCGACGCTGCCGCCATGGCTTTCCACCACGCTGCGGACAAAAGGCAAGCCGATACCCCAACCTTCCTTGTTCCCTTCCTTGGCAGCCTTGGCCCGTTCGAACACCTGGAAAACCGATTCCACCTGATCAGGAGGGATCGGTTCACCGTCGTTGTGCACCGATAGCAGCACCCGTTCGTGATACTCCTTGAACGTGATGCGAATCGGCGTGTCCGGCGCGCCGTACTTCACCGCATTGCTGATGAGATTTTCCAGCGCGCGTTTCATCGCATCCCAGCCCCACCAGCCGACAATCGATGTTCCGCTGATCTCGAAGCGCGCGCCATGAACGATCTCGGATTCCACGCCCACTTCGCGCACGAGATCCCCGAGGTCGAAGCGCGAGAGATTCAGGCGTAGTCGCTCACCTTGCTGGAAGATGACGGTGTCCAGCATTTCTCTGATCATTTCATCCACGCGATTCAGATTGTCTGTGATCTTTACGGCATAGCGACTTACCGTCTCCGCATCCTTCGTGCGCGAAATTAGGTGCGCGGCCATCGACGCGGCAGCTAAAGGCGTGCGCAAATCATGGGCAAGCGCCGCAATGAACTGCTCGCGAAAGGCTGCCTGCACAAGCGCGAAAGCAGTGACCGACTCTCTAATACATACATCGACCGACGAACCGATGATTTGCCTATCCTCATTGCTTATGGGTACCTCGTTTTGCTCCAGCACATCGAGAACGACCGTTCTGAACAACTGGTACTCCGTGATAACGGCCTTGGCCTCGTAACCCGTCAGACGCGCGCGTTCCCCTCCGTGCTCGGTGGCAACCGAGGGCGTCGCGGCGGCTGCGCTTGTTCTGGGATACTCCGGGGTCAAAGCCTGGGCGATATTGTCATACAGCGCAGGAAGCGTATCGATCAACACCGGATGCGGAAGCGTTGCTGCTTCGCTGATCGATGCACGTACTCTTTTTTCCCATTCGGCAAATACGACTTCCCGCAGCTCATCCATTCTTCTGCTGATCACAGACAGATTGCCGGGCTCGTCATTTTGGTCGCTCGCCATCGTCATTTTCTGTCTGCCTCTGTTTGGGAAAGGAAGTAGACCGGTGTCCTTGCCGATTGTTTCTCGCGCACATGCACTCTGCGGCATTACTAATACCGATGCGCAAGCTTGGCTGAATGCAACTGTGTTGTATCTCGGTGAATCATCACCAAACGCCATTTACCTTGCGGCCGAAACGGTTAATAGTATTTTTTCGAAAATATTTTTGGGGTACGTGATGAAGAAGGCGGTTCTGATTTTGGCGCTCGCCGTGTTGAGCGCTGCAGCAAATGCAACGAGTGTCGTGTTCGATGTGCCGGATGGATGGACCGGTGGCGTGCGCGGCCGCGTGATACCGGTACACGGCTTCTTCTTCAACGGGGACGACTGGTTTAGTTCCGCGACCTATGGCGACAGTCCGGGGCGTCCGATCGCGCTTTTACCCAACGACTCTTCAGTCACGATCGGTTATCGCGGCAGTTACACCTTTACCGGCATCACAATGGACTACAAGGCGTACGAAGGTGCGCTTGACGTTGGGCCGCGCAACGCAGCTTTCGAACTGCTCGATGCGAGCGGAACAGTGCTGGCAAAGTTCACCGCCCTGCTGACATATGGCGCAGGTTTTCAGACATATGGAAGTGTTGTTGACAACGTAAGCACGATTCGATTCCTGCGTTCTGATCTGACCCCGCGCATCGAGAGCATCGGCGTGGACAACGTCATCACGGCAGTACCCGAACCGTCCGCCTTCATGATGATGTTCGGCGGACTCGGTCTGATTGGATGGATCTCACGCCGAAGCCGCAAGCGCAGCAGCACCGCGGCGCTTTCTACTGCTTCAGTAGCCTGAGCTGAATGTCGACCGAATAACAGGCAGCAATGCATTTCACCAAAACGTCGGACAGGTAAGCGCCACAAGCGCAGAGTGCATGCGGTCTGTGCGGTATATCCGCCTGGATGAAACACCCCGAGGGCAGCATGAAGGGACAGATTCTCGTGGTAGGCGGAGCTGGCTATATCGGCTCCCACATGGTCAAACTGCTTCTTGCGCAGCGCGAGCAAGTCGTGGTCGTGGACGACCTGTCGTCCGGCTATCGCGACGCGGTTCTGCCCGGCGCGACCTTCGTGCAGGGCAGCATCGGCGACGACGCATTGCTGGACAGCCTATTCCGGCGCTACAACATCGACACCGTGATGCACTTCGCGTCCTTCATCCAGGTCGGCGAATCAGTCAAGCAACCGGGCCGCTACTACGACAACAATGTGTGCAATACCGTCCGGCTGCTGAACGCGATGGCCAGGCATCAGGTTCCCTACTTCGTGTTTTCATCGACGGCAGCGATCTTCGGTCATCCGCAAAGCGTGCCGATCGATGAAAGCCATCCGCAAATACCGATCAATCCGTACGGTAAATCCAAATGGATGATCGAGCAGTTGCTGCCCGATTACGAACAAGCGTACGGCATACGTCATGCCTGCCTGCGCTACTTCAACGCCGCTGGTGCAGATCCCGACGGCATGCTGGGCGAACGTCATGAACCGGAGACGCATCTGATTCCGCTAGCCTTGCGCGCGGCGATGGGTAAGCTGGATCGGTTCACACTCTTCGGTGACGATTACGACACGCCGGACGGCACCTGTGTCCGCGACTATGTACATGTGGCTGATCTGTGCACGGCCCACATGCTTGCGATTGCATACCTGCGCAAAGGACGTTCATCAGGCGCATTCAACCTCGGCAATGGCAACGGGTACTCCGTGCGCGAAATCCTGAAAACCGTAGAGGATGTAACGCGAACCAGGATACCGGTGCGGGTGTCGCCGCGCCGCATGGGAGACCCGAGCGTTCTCGTCGCCGATGCGAACAAGGCGCACCGGCTGTTGGGGTGGCAGCCGCGCTACGCGGATATCAGCGACATCGTGACGCACGCCTTCAACTGGGAGCTGGCGCAGGAAGAAAAATCGCAGAACGTGCTTGGGTAGCGCCGCGAAAAGTTATATGAGCCCTGCTTTGTCGGGACATTCGGCGCCAGAGGTCCTGGCCCGCCGCGGTGGCGCTGCGCCATTTACATTCTGCGTACAGTCCGCCCTTCGGATACAACAGCACCAGGCGTGATATTTAACAATTTTCCTTCATGGCCAGCCTGAATTTTCCACAAAACCGCCGACTACTCCTCTGACAGACACTTCCAACCGCCCCGCCACATGCCGCGCAGCAAGGTGTGCCGGTCTGCCACAAGCAATACAAATTTGACACTTGTGAACTCAACATTAAGCTAAACTCTACGATGTTGTTGTAATTTTATTAACTAAAAGAAAGGCTCATGATGAAGACCAAACTTTGTTTTGCTGTGCTTTCCCTTGCCGGCATTTTGAATGCGTCGGCCGCCCCGAGTCTGGGAAATGCGGATGTGTCGGACGTTACGCTGAACGGCCACGCGGCCGACGGCATTGCCTTCTCTACCGGGAACGGGCAGGCTGGACCGAATGGGAATCCCAGCGTGTTTGACAGCGTATTCACCGGCTCCTGGAATCTGCTGACGAAGGTCAATAGTGCTGGCCAGTTCTCACCCGGCGCACTTGGCACAGCGGGCGGCTTCCTGTCGATGAGCTTTGTGCTGAACTCCGACAATAAGAGTGGCACCTGGTCGATCCGCACGGCTAAGGACATGGTGGTGGATCTCGTGCTCGGCATGCATGCCGGCGGCGCCACCACCTCTTTCCTGTTCGACGATGAACACCTGACAGGCGGCGTCAACAACAACGGCACCTTCAAGATCGACTGGTTCAATAATGGGGGCAACGTTCCCGGCTATTCGAACGTGACCTTCTTCTTCAAGGATGTCGGTTTGCCGCCGGTGTCCGCCGTACCTGAACCGGAAACGTACGCGATGATGTTGGGTGGCCTGGGACTGTTCGGTTTCCTCGCCCGCAGGAGAAAAGGCGCCAAGCCATTTGCTCAAACAACGCCGGCTCTGGCATAAGTGAAAGATATGTTGGCGCCTTGGAGCGCCAACCTCGTCTTTTACTGCAAGACCTTGCCGGTGCAAGGTCTTTTTTTTGGGGGGTTGTCGATTAACGAACCGTCGTGAGGAACTGGCATTTCTGCAGCATAAAAACAAAAAAGCCCGCATCCAATGGAGGCAGGCTGTACAGACCGATTTCGCCAGCCCTATAGTGGGAAGTGCAAAACCGTGTGGCGAGCGAACCCAACCACGTGGAGATTGTGCACGGGATCGCACCGTAACGCAAGCCCTTTCCTCA
>Ga0310811_10006456_pt1 | contig 14995 bp, 16 predicted proteins | sample YCmetagenome_FD_207642 | JGI IMG/M metagenome (GOLD analysis project Ga0310811, IMG submission 207642) | Soil microbial communities from experimental microcosm in Duke University, North Carolina, United States - YC | ecosystem: Engineered > Artificial ecosystem > Soil microcosm > Unclassified ...
CAATATCTTCATCGGCGTCGGCAATGACGGCACCTTCCGCAAGCTCGCAAAGGAGATCGGCAAGGCAGAGCTCGGCACTGACCCCCGCTTTGCGCGCAACAAGGACCGCATCGCCAACCGCGAGGCGCTGCGCCAGGAACTCGCTGCGGTGTTCTCGCAATTCGAGGCCGAGCCCCTGTGCAATCGTCTCCTGGCCGCCGGCCTTCCCGCCGGCCCGGTACAGAAGATCGATCGGGCCCTGGCCAACGAACATACCATCCACCGCGGCGACGTGATCGCCAAGGACTGGTACAAGGGGGTTGCCTCACCGATCCGTATGGATCGCAGCAAAGCAAGCCTGCGCCGCACGCCACCGAAATTCAGCCAGCACACCGAGGAAGTGCTCGCCGAGTTCGGCTACTCCAGCGGCGAGATCGAGGCGCTGATCGCAAGCGGCGTGGTTTGCGGCCGCGAACGCAAACGCTGATTTTTTTCGTCCCGGCGGCACATGCCGGGACGAAAGTCTGGCCGCCTTCCTCTCGATTTGGGCTTCCTAGGCCCCGCCTTCCCCCCTACGATTGCGCTGCTATAACAGTCATTTGTACGTCATGTGGCGCTGATAACGCGCCGCAATCGCAAATGGCGGTCCAATGGGAGGGGTTTTAATGGCTTTTAGACAATTCGGTGCAGCTGCGGCTACCGCTGTCACGCTTGCCTTCGCCGCGTCGCCCGCAAGCGCGGTGACGGAGATCCAGTGGTGGCATGCGATGACCGGCCCGAACAACGACGTCGTGGTCAAGCTCGCAAATGACTTCAACGCTTCGCAAAGCGACTACAAGATCGTGCCCTCCTTCAAGGGCAGTTACGCCGACACGCTGAACGCCGGCATTGCGGCATTTCGCGCCGGCAACGCGCCCGGCATCATGCAGGTGTTCGAAGTCGGCACCGCGACCATGATGGCGGCCAAGGGCGCAATCAAGCCGGTCTCCGAGCTGATGAAGGAACAGGGCGAGCCCTTCGATCCCAAGTCCTACCTCCCCGCGATCACGGGTTACTACTCGACCGCAAAGGGCGACATGCTGTCGTTCCCCTTCAACTCGTCGAGCATGGTGATGTGGGTCAATCTCGATGCGCTGAAAAAGGCCGGCATCGATACGCCACCGAAGACATGGCCCGAAGTGTTCGCGGACGCCAAGAAGCTCCATGCCACAAGCCCGACCTGCGGCTTCTCGTCGGCTTGGGTGACCTGGGGCTTCATCGAGCAGTTCTCGGCCTGGCACAACGTGCCGATCGGCACCAAGGCCAACGGACTTGACGGCTTTGACACCAAGCTCGTGTTCAACACGCCGCTCGAGACCAAACTCCTCGAAAACCTGGTCGAGCTGCAAAAGGACAAGAGCTACGATTATTCGGGCAGGACCAATACCGGCGAAGGCCGCTTCACTTCAGGTGAATGCCCGCTATTCATGACATCGTCGGCGTTCTACCCGAGCGCCAAGGCCAACGCGAAGTTCGCCTTCACGGCGGTGCCGATGCCCTATTTCCCCGACGTCAAGGGCGCGCCGCAGAATTCCATCATCGGCGGTGCATCGCTGTGGGTGATGGCCGGCAAATCGAAGGAAGAATACAAGGGCATCGCCAAGTTCTTCACCTTCCTGTCGGATACCGATCGCCAGGTCTATTTGCACGAGGTGTCCGGCTATCTGCCGATCACCAAGGCGGCCTATGAGAAGACCAAGGCCTCGGGCTTCTACGACAAGAACCCGATCCTCGAAGTGCCGCTGAAGGAACTCACTAACAAGCCGCCGACCGAGAACTCGCGCGGGCTTCGCTTCGGCGGCATGGTACAGATGCGCGACGTTTGGGCCGAGGAGATCGAGGCAGCACTCGCCGGCAAGAAGTCGGCCAAGGAGGCGCTCGACGCGGCGGTGAGTCGCGGCAACGATATGCTGCGGCAGTTCGAGCGAACGGCCGTAAAATAAGAAGTGCAGGGATCGTGGCTGCGGCTTGCCGCAGCCACGATTGTTGCAAGAGCGCAGGCTCTTTGTTCAGAAGTGAGGCGGGGGCTTCATGGAAAACCGGGCGATCTTTTCAGGCAAGGCTCTCGCCTATCTCCTGGTACTGCCGCAGCTTGCGATCTCCCTGATCTTTTTCTACTGGCCCGCGGTGCAGGCGGTCTGGCAATCTTTCCTGGTCCAGGACGCCTTCGGGCTGTCGACCGAGTTCGTGTGGCTCGAGAACTACGTCGCCCTGCTGCAACAGCCTGGCTATTACCAAGCCATCGGCGTTACCTTCCTGTTCTCGGCACTAGTCGTTTTCTTTTCCATGAGCCTCGGCCTGTTGCTGGCTGTGATGGCCAACCAGAACATCCGTGGCGTCCAGATCTACCGCACCTTCCTGATCATTCCGTATGCGGTGGCGCCGGCCGTGGCGAGCGTGCTCTTCATCTTCATGTTTCAGCCGGGGCTCGGAATGATCGCGCGCTTCTTGCAGCGCTCCGGCATCGACTGGAATCCCGTGCTCAACGGCACGCACGCGATGATCCTGATTGTCATCGTCGCGGTCTGGAACCAGATCAGCTACAATTTCCTGTTCTTCCTCGCCGGCCTGCAATCGATTCCAAAAAGCGTGATCGAGGCCGCCGCGATCGACGGCGCGCGGCCGATGCGGCGCTTTTGGACCATCATCTTCCCGCTGCTGTCACCGACCACCTTCTTCCTGATCGTGGTCAACATCACCTACGCTTTCTTCAACACGCTCGGGATCATCGATACCGCGACCGGCGGCGGGCCGAACGGCGCCACGGCAACGCTGGTCTACAAGGTGTTTCTGGACGGCAAGGGCGGCTCCGACCTCGGCGGCTCCGCAGCGCAATCCGTAATCCTGATGGTCATCGTGATCGTTCTCACGGCTGTGCAGTTCCGCTACGTCGAAAAGAAGGTGCACTACTGAAATGGTCGAGCACCGCCGTTTTGGAAATCTGATACCGCATCTGATCCTGATCGCCGGCGTGATCATCGTCGCCTTCCCGGTTTATCTGGCGATCATCGCCTCGACCCAGGACAACGCCGTGATCGCCAACGGCCAGATGCCGCTCTACCCGGGCACACACGGACTTGAGACCTACTGGCACACCATCGTCGCCGGCACCGGCAGGACCACGCGCGAGCCGGTCGGCGGCATGATGCTGTCGAGCTTCATCATGGCAGTCGGTATCGCCGTCGGAAAGATCGCGATCTCGATCATCTCGGCCTATGCGATCGTGTTCTTCTCCTTTCCGTTCCGCATGACGGCGTTCTGGACCATCTTCATCACGCTGATGCTGCCGGTCGAGGTGCGCATTTTCCCGACCTACAAGATCACGTCCGACCTGAACATGCTGGATTCTTATTCCGGCCTGATCTTGCCGCTGATTGCCTCGGCCACCGCGACGCTGCTGTTCCGTCAGTTCTTCATGACCATCCCGAAGGAGCTGGTGGAAGCCTCGAAGATGGATGGTGCGGGCCCGATCCGTTTCTTCTTCGATACCCTGTTGCCGCTATCGGTGACCAACATAGCGGCTCTGTTCGTGATCCTCTTCATTTATGGCTGGAATCAATATCTCTGGCCGCTGCTGATCACCACGCGTGACGACATGCAGACCATCGTCATCGGCATCAAGAAGATCATCGACGTGCATGATGCGCTGACAGAGTGGTCGGTTGCGATGGCGACCGCGGTGCTCGCGATGCTGCCGCCGGTCGCGATCGTCGTGCTGCTGCAGCGTCTGTTCGTCAAAGGCCTGATCGAGACGGAGAAGTGAGGTATGGCCAACGTCACGTTGCGCAGCGTCAAAAAGGCCTATCCAAACGGCTTCGAGGCCATCAAGGGCGTCGATGTCGACGTGCCCGACGGCCAGTTCTGCGTGCTGGTCGGGCCCTCCGGCTGCGGCAAGTCGACACTGCTCCGGATGGTCGCGGGGCTCGAGACCATCACCTCGGGCGAGATCGATATCGGCGGGCGCGTCGTCAACCAGGTCGAACCGGCCGATCGCGACATCGCGATGGTGTTCCAGAACTACGCGCTCTATCCGCATATGAGCGTCTACAACAACATGGCCTACGGCCTGCGCAACCGCGGCATGCCGAAGCCCGAAATCGATACCCGCGTGCAGGAGGCCGCGCGCATCCTCGAGCTCTCCGCGATGCTCAACCGTAAGCCGGGGCAGCTCTCCGGCGGGCAGCGGCAGCGCGTCGCCATGGGTCGCGCCATCGTGCGTCAACCGAAGGTTTTCCTGTTCGACGAGCCGCTGTCCAATCTCGACGCGAAACTCCGCATCGCCATGCGGGTCGAAATCCGCAAATTGCAGCGCCGGCTCTCGACGACCTCGATCTATGTCACCCATGACCAACTCGAGGCGATGACGCTCGCCGACATCCTCGTGGTGATGAACGGCGGTCAGGTCGAACAGATCGGCAATCCGCTTCAGATCTACCAGAAGCCGGCCACCACCTTCGTCGCGACCTTCATCGGCGCGCCGCCGATGAATTTGATTCCAGCGCGCCAGGCCAGCATCAAGCTTCCTGCCGCCGAGGATGGCATCATCGGCATCCGCCCGGAAGACTTTCAGCTCGCCCGCGACGGCGTGCCCGAGGGCGCCCTGCCCTTCGAGCTCACGGTGACCGCGATCGAGCATGTCGGCGCGGAGACCTATGTCTACGGCCTGCGTCCACAGATGGGCGACACGGAAGCGGTCAGCGCCAGGCCCGGCGAGCCGCCACCGGGTGAAATCCTGGTCCGCATTCCCGGGCAGCAAGGGCCTTCAATCGGCGAGACCATCAAGACGCTGGCGCCGCGCGAGAAGCTGCATCTGTTTGCCGCAGGGGGCCGCCGGCGGGTCGATTTATAGGCTGTTAACAGTCTCTTCCGACGCTTGCTGAGGCGCTTGAAGACCGCGCGCATCATGCCCATATTGCGACGCAAGGGGTGCCATTCGGGCCCTGAAACGTCAAAGTCGCTTCGAGAGGACTTTGTAAACTATGTCTCGTGTTCCTTCGCTCTCCAGTCCGTTTCTTCTGGGCTTCGACGAGATCGAGCGGGTGCTCGACCGCGTCGTCAAGGGCGCCGACGGTTACCCTCCCTACAATATCGAGAGGTGTGAACGCTCGAACGGCGCGCCCGAACGCTTGCGAATCACGCTGGCGGTGGCGGGATTTACCCGTGACCAACTCGATGTAACCATTGAGGAAAACCAGCTCGTGATCCGGGGCCGCCAGCAGGACGACAAGGCCCGTCAATACATCCATCGCGGCATTGCCGCGCGCCACTTCCAGCGCACCTTTGTGCTGGCGGAGGGAATGCACGTGTTGGGCGCGGATCTGAAGAACGGGCTGTTGTCGATCGATCTTGCCCGGCCTGAACCGGAGAAGGTCATTAAGACAATCGCTATCAATGAACACGAATAATGGAACGAGTAGCGGACTCGACCGCTTAAGTCTCAGAGGAGTCGAGACCATGACTGAAGGTAATGTTGTGAACGAACCTCGCGTCTCGCTGGAGGCGCTGGCGCATCTTGGCGAAGGCCATATCGCCTATGTGAAGCAGATCCGCTCCGAGGACGTTCCGGGGCTCTTCCCGCAGGCGCCGGACCTCGCGCCGGGAATGAAGCTTTTCGCGCTTCACGCCGCGGACGGCACGCCGATCATGCTGACCGATTCGCGCGAAGCTGCGGTCGCCAATGCATGGAGCAACGAGCTTCAGGCGGTAAGCGTCCACTAGCGCTGCGCGCGCAAAACAGAGAGTTTCGAATGCGCGGGTGTTGCCCTTGAGTGAGGGTGGCACCCGCGCATTTTATTTGGGCGCTCGCCATCCGCTGATCAATTCGAAGATTAGCCCGCACCCTCGACGTCGCAATGTCGGGAGTCGTGACACGCGCACGACGGCGGCAAGGGATCGCGCAAAACCGACGTGTGTGTGAAAGCTACGCCGCACTCGCCGGCGGTAGCGCGAGCACCGAATAAATCGCCTGCGCGTCACGTGAGGCGCGGAGCTTCTTCGCGACGTCCTGGTCGCGCAAGAGGCGGGCGATGCGCGCCAGCGCCTTCAGGTGGTCCGCGCCGGCGCCTTCCGGCGCGAGCAGCAGGAACACGAGGTCGACCGGCTGGCCGTCCATCGCCTCGAAGTCGATGGGACGTTCCAAACGGGCAAAAAGACCGAACAGCTTTTCCAGCTTCGGCAACTTGCCGTGCGGAATGGCGACGCCATAGCCGACCGCGGTCGTGCCAAGCTTCTCGCGTTGCAGCAGGACCTCGAACACGGCGCGCTCGTTCTGGCCGGTCAGCTCGGCAGCCTTCGCCGCCAGCTCCTGCAACGCCTGCTTCTTGCTGTTGACCTTCAACGCCGGGAGGATCGCCTCGGGTGCGACCAGGTCGGTAATCGTCATTTGGCGTTCCGAGGTGAAGTGAACCAGGTTGCGAAATAGGCCTTGGGCCAGCGGCGTCAAGAAGCTGAGATGGGAGGCGGGCGTGTCGGCCCGGGTCCTGATTTGGGGGGCTTCTACTCCAACACAACGGCGGTGCCAACACCCGCGAGGGACTATCCCTAAAATCCATGGACGGGCCAGACAGCCTCAAAAAACCGTCAAAATTCCGTAGATTTACGGTTTCAGCGTCGGCGGATCGACCCAGCCTATATTGCCGTCGAAACGGCGGTAGATGATGTTCACCCGACCGCTGGAGCCATGCTGGAATACCAGGCAGGCGGCGCCGGTGAGATCGAGCTCCATCACCGCTTCCGACACCGATAGCCGCTTCAGCGACGTGGTCGCCTCGGCGATGATTACCGGGCTATAGCCGCTGACCTCGTCAACCTCCGCTGGAGCCTCGATGACATAGCTCGGCGCGTCCAGCGTGACGCCGTCGAGCTCGGACAACGCGGCGGCTGCCGCATGCGCCTTACGCGCCGAGCGGTCCTTCAGTCGGCTCTTGTAGCGGCGCAGCCGCTTCTCGATCATGAGCAACGCTGCGTCGGCACTGGCATAGGCGTCCGTGGCGTTCGATTCGGCCTCCAGCGTCACACCGGAATCCAGATGCAGCGAGCAGTCGGTGCGAAAACCGAATCCGTCCTTGGAAAGGGTGATGTGGCCGGAATAATTGCCGTCGAAATATTTGCGCAGCACCTCATCGGTGCGTTCGCTGACGCGGTCGCGCAACGCCTCGCCGACGCTGATGCTTTTTCCCGAAATCCTGAGAGTCATGGGATGCCTCGTTTGGATAGTCTGGGGGAATCGAGACTAAACGGATTTGAACAAGGCGCAACAATTGCCGGAGCGGTTTCAGGTCGGCAAATTTTACGTCGGCAATAGAAGCGAACTCTGCTTGTCACGGCGGCGCTGCACCGAGGAAGGAATACGCATGGCCTCTCGGTATTTCGCGACCGTGCGGCGGGCAATATCAATGCCCGATTCGCGCAATCGTTCCACGATGGTGTCGTCGGAGAGGATTGCGGCGGCGTCTTCGGCGTCGATAAGCTGCTTGATGTGATGGCGGACGGCTTCGGCCGAATGTGCTTCGCCACCGTCGGCGGAGGCGATCGACGCGGTGAAGAAATATTTTAGTTCAAACGTGCCGCGATTGGTCGCCATGTATTTGTTGGCGGTGACGCGCGACACCGTCGATTCGTGCATCTGAATCGCGTCCGCCACGGCCTTCAGGTTGAGCGGGCGCAGATGTGCGACACCATGGGTGAAGAAGCCGTCCTGCTGTCGCACGATCTCGGTCGCGACCTTCAGGATTGTGCGGGCGCGCTGGTCGAGCGCGCGCACCAGCCAGGTGGCGTTCTGCAGGCAATCGGTGAAATAGGACTTGTCGCCGTCCTTGCGGATCGTCTTCGACAGCTCGCTGTAATAGATCTGGTTCACGAGGACGCGCGGCAACGTGTCGCTGTTGAGCTCGACATGCCAGCCGCCGTCGGGGCCCGGCCGCACATAGACGTCGGGCACCATGGTCTGCATCCGCGACGCGCTGAACTTCAAGCCGGGCTTGGGGTCGAGCCGCCGAATCTCACCGATCATATCGGCGATGTCCTCATCGTCGACGCCGCAAAGCTTTCGCAATGCGGCGATGTCGCGCTTGGCGAGCAGATCGAGATGCTCGACAAGCGCCTGCATTGCGGGGTCGTAACGGTCGAGCTCGCGGAGTTGGATCGCCAGGCATTCGCTCAAATTGCGGGCGCAGACGCCGGGCGGATCGAATTTTTGCAGCACGGCAAGCACGGCGTCGACATCCGCCGGCGCGGCGCCGAGTCGCTCGGCAGCCTGGCCCAGATCGGTCGGCAAATAGCCGGCTTCGTCGACGAGGTCGATCAGGTATTGGCCGATCATCCGCTGCGCCGGCGCGGCGAAGGCGACCGACAATTGTTCGGCAAGATGATCGGCAAGTGTCACTTCAGCGGCGACAAAGGCTTCGAGGTTGTAGTCCTCGTCGGAGGAGGCACCGCCGCCCCATTCGGTGTAGGTGGAGGGCGCCGCATTCTCGGCATTGCGCGCGGCGGCCTCCGCTGGCTCCTCGGCAAACAAATTGTCCAGCCGGGTATCGAGGTTCTGCTCGATCTCGGTCCGACTGCCGAGGTCGCGGCTCATCCATTCTTCCTGGGCCGGCTCAAAACCCTCGCCGCCGCCGGCGTCAGACGAACCGGAAAATTCCTCGCCGCTGAAGCTGCCCGCCTCGTCCTCTCCGGAAAACTCGCCCTGCTCCGGCGCTGCTTCGCCGGCCACCGGCGGCTCCGGGCCGTCGCTGGCGCGGTCCAACAGCGGATTCCGCTCCAATTCCTCTTCGACGAAGACGGACAGATCGAGATTGGAGAGCTGCAGCAGCTTGATCGCCTGCATCAGCTGCGGCGTCATCACCAGCGACTGGGACTGGCGGAATTCTAATCTCTGCGTCAGCGCCATGGAGGCAAGAACGATCCGTAAAAGTGGTCCGATTCTTGCTTATCTCAGTCCACGGCCCTTGTACACGCCTTGACGGATGCAAAAATTGGGCTAAGCGCCCGCTTCGCGGGAAATTGGTTACCGATTTTCGCTGCACTGCGGTGCAGGCCTATAGCCGGAATTCCTCACCGAGATAGAGCCGGCGGACGTCCGGATCGTTGACGATCTCGTCCGGGCTGCCTTCGGTCAGAATTTCACCGGCATAGACGATGTAGGCGCGGTCGGTGAGACCCAGCGTTTCACGAACGTTATGGTCGGTGATGAGAACGCCGATGCCGCGATTGGTGAGATGGCGGACGAGGTCCTGAATGTCGCCGACCGCGATCGGATCGATGCCGGCGAAGGGCTCGTCGAGCAGCATGTAGTTCGGACGGGTCGCGAGCGCGCGGGCGATCTCGACGCGGCGACGCTCGCCACCCGAGAGCGCAATCGACGGGGTTTTCCGCAGGCGCGTGATGTTGAACTCATTGAGCAGCGAATCGAGCTCGGCCTCGCGCTTCTTCTTCGAGGGCTCGACGACTTCGAGCACCGCGCGAATGTTCTGCTCCACGGTGAGGCCACGAAAGATCGAGGCTTCCTGCGGCAGATAGCCGATGCCAAGGCGCGCGCGCTGATACATCGGCAGCTTGGTCACATCGTGGCCGTCGAGTTCGATCGCGCCGCGATCGGCCTTGATGAGGCCGGTGATCATGTAGAACACCGTGGTCTTGCCGGCGCCGTTCGGGCCAAGCAGGCCGACGGCCTCGCCCCGGCGCACATAGATGCTGACGCCACGCACGACCTGGCGCTTGCCGAAGCTTTTTTCCACGCTATGCACAGCGAGGTAACCTGGCCGACGCAGCAACTGCGGACCGGCGGAGCCATTGCCTTTGGCGGGGCGTGCCGACTTGACTGGCTGTGCTGGCTTGATTGGCTGCACCGGCTTGGCTGGCTGCGCCGGCTTGGCCGGTTTGGCGCGAGCCTGCGGTCTTGGCTGCGGCGGCGCTTCGCGTGGTACTTCTCTCGGAGCTTCCTGCGGATATTCGCTCTGATAATCGCCGGGATGCTCGCTCGGATAGTCCTGCGAATAATCTTGCGAGTAGTCTTGCGAATAGTCGGGAGGATACTCGGCTACGGCCGGGGCGCGCGGCATGCCGGCGCTTGGGATCGGCGTCTCGCGCGCCATCGGCGGCGCGTCGCGCACCGGGCTCGTCAGCATATCGCCAAGCGAAGCGGCGAGCGCAGTGATGTCTTCGCGCGCGCGCGCAAAGCCCTTGCCTCGCTTGGCGGGGCGCCGCCGGAACATGCCGAGTAAATCCACCATCCCCGCTTTGCCCAAGCCTTTGAAGACAAGCCTTTGAAGACAAGCCGTCAAAAGGCGTCCGCCACCGACACGCTTCGCAGTTTGATTCGTCCGCCCAGCATGAAGCACGGGATGCCCGTTGCCCAGCGGAGCACCCCCGATGCCCCGCGCGTAGATACAGGCTCAGACCGCCGGCTTCAACCTCGCTGCGCCGGGCGATCTCACAAGTAATTGATATTATTTCGGTTTATTTCCACCCAGACTTAGCGGCGGTGAGCCGCCGCCCGACTTACCGGGTGATCCTCCGCCGGATCCGCAATCGCTTCCGCCGCCTTGCGGGAGCAACGCCTGGACATGGCCGCTGTCGGATTCCACCCGCGATACGCCGGTAGTCATATCCACCATCAGCCGGTCGCCACGCAGCACGTTCTGACATTGGGTCAACACCACGCCGCCCAACATCGTGATCAAATTGGCCTTGGTGTCGAAGATCGCGGTCTCGCCGGTCACAACCTGATCCTTCTGGGTCACGACCACATTGCCGCGCGCTTCCAGCCGCTTGATCGACGAGGCACCACCGGGGCCCGGTGTAGCCGCCTGCATCGGCGCACCCGACGCCGCCTTGGCGCCGGCTTTCGCATTGGCCGACTGCGCCGGAGCGGCGGTTCCGGAGCCGTTGGCCCCGCCGCTTGATTCGTAAAACACCACCAGTGTCTTCGACGTCATGGTGGTGTCGCCCTGCACGACCTTCACATTGCCGGAGAAGGTGGCCTCCTTCTTCTTGTCGCGCATTTCGAGCGAGGCGGCTTCGATCTGGATCGGCTGGTCGCGGTTTTGCGTAAAGCCCTGCATCGCGTTGGGTACGCCCGACATTGCGCCCTGCGCCTGAACTTCAGGCGCCGCCATTGACGCGAGCAACAATGCGCCCGCGATGAAGCGCCCTGCCCTCAACCTGTTCGCAACGCCACGCTGAAAAAAGCTGGTCATGTCCATCATTTCGAGTTGGCGGATTTATTGCCCGACCGCTTCTTGGCAGGCGGTGGCGGCGGAGGCTCGGCGGGCCCGGCGGTAGCCTGCGTGGTGCCGTTGTCGGTGTCGAAATGGTCGAGATGCATGACGACGTTGCCTTCAAACCGCACGACCTCGCCGCCATTGGTGATGTGCAGGCGATCGGACGAGAGCGTGCCGTTGGTCAGCTTGACGTCGACATGCTCGTCCGAATCGACGGTGTTCTTGACCATGTCGACATGGGCCTGGGTGAGACGCGCCTCATAACCGGTCGTGGTCTGCAGGAAGATATCCTTGTGCAGGTCGAGCGTCTGCGCCTTGTTGTCGAACAGGCCGGTGAGCGAATCCAGGAACACGGTCGAGCCATCCTGCATCAAGAGCTTGGTCCTGAGCTTGTTCAGCTCGACATGGTCAGGATCGGTGATGTCCTGCACCGCCGTCTTCGCCCACATTTCGTAGGGCCGCCGATCAGGCGTATAACCGGACAGATGCGGCGCTTCCATGGTGATCTTGGTGCCGGAAACGACGAGATTGTCCATGTCGAGCGGCAGCTTCGGCATCAGCATGCGGAAGGGGTTGAAGATCGAGATTCCGATCACGCCGGCCATCGCCAGCCCCACCGCGCCAGGAACCGCGATCCGCAGGATGCGCACCAGGCGGCTGTGGCGCGCGGCCATGGCAAACCGCGCCTCCAGGCTCGCTTGATGGGCCAGATTCTGGACCGAGTTCACCGCTGCTCCAAATGGGCTGAAATCCGCGCCATCATACAAGGCCAGACCGGATTATGCAGCCCTGCGACACGCCTCACGAGTGTGTCCGAAACGGGGCGAATTGCCCCACCACACGCGTTAACCGAGATGAACGAACCGGAGCCCGCACTCACGAATGCGCGAAAATGTCCTCGGCTTCCCAGCCGGAAAGATCGAGCTTCGCCCGCGTCGGCAGAAAATCGAAACAGGCCTGCGCGAACTCGGTGCGGCCCTCGCGCGCCAGCATCGCGTCCAGCTTTTCGCGCAGCGCATGCAGGTGCAAGACGTCGGAGGCGGCATAGGCGAGTTGCGCCTCGCTGAGCGAGGACGACCCCCAATCGCTCGACTGCTGCTGCTTCGACAATTCGATGTTGAGCACCTCGCGTACGAGGTCCTTCAAGCCATGGCGATCGGTGTAGGTGCGCGTCAGGCGCGAAACGATCTTGGTGCAATAAACCGGCTGCGGCATCACACCGAAGGTGTGATAGAGCACGGCGACGTCGAAGCGGGCGAAGTGAAATATCTTGGTGATCTTCGGATTGCCGAGCAGCGCCTTCAGATTCGGCGCATCGGTATGTCCTTTCGGAATCTGCACGACATCGGCGCTGCCGTCACCATTCGAGAGCTGTACCACGCACAACCGGTCGCGATGCGGATTGAGCCCCATGGTCTCGGTATCGATCGCCACCGATTCCGCATAGCGGGAAAGATCGGGTAGGTCGCCGCGATGCAGACGTACGGTCATTGCTTAGGTTTTATCCCGTCGAATCGATTTAAGCTGGTAACTGGCACGCCCTGTCCCAGGGGAGCGGACGGCAACAGTGTAATGACGACCGTTTAACACGGCCACCCATGGAAGGGTAAAGCTATCATAACAAAAAATTGGCTGTTTCACCGGCCGTGATGCGGGTATCGCTGCGCGCCCGAGTTGCGCCCGGCGCCCATTTCAGCGAGAAATCATGTCCGAACAGACCCTGGCAGCCCCGATCGACGATGCGCAGGAGCAGGAGCGCGGCTTTTCGCGCTACCAGTCGGTCCTCGTCGCGCTTCTGGCATTCGTCCAGTTCACGATTATCCTCGACTTCATCATCATGTCGCCGCTCGGCGCCATCCTGATGCCTGCGTTGAACATAACCGCGGGGCAGTTTGGCGTCGCGGTGTCAGCCTATGCGTTCAGCGCCGGCATTTCGGGCGTGCTCGCGGCGGGCTTTGCCGACAAATTCGACCGCAAGCGTCTGTTGCTGTTTTTCTATGTCGGCTTCACCGCCGGCACCACCCTCTGCGCGCTGGCGCCGACCTATCATGTGCTTTTGCTCGGCCGGATTGTGACCGGGCTGTTCGGCGGCGTGGTCGGCTCCGTCGTGCTCGCCATCGTCACCGACCTGTTTCCGCTGCATCAGCGCGGCCGGGTGATGGGCTTCGTGCAAACGGCGTTTGCCGCAAGCCAGGTGCTCGGCATTCCGGTCGGACTTTTCCTCGCCAATCGCTGGAATTGGCATGTCTCATTCGGGGCGATCGTGGTGCTGGCGATCACCGTGATCTTCTCTGTCGTGCTGCTGATGCGCCCGGTAAACGAACATCTGAAGCTCAAGCAGCACAGGAACGCGTTCGCGCATTTGATCGCGACCGTGACCGAACCGAGCTACACGCTGGCGTTCGGCGTGACGACGCTGCTTGCCACCGGCGGCTTCATGCTGATGCCGTTCGGCAGCGCTTTTACCGTGCATAATCTCGGAATCGGCATCGAACATCTGCCGACGATCTATCTGGTGTCCGGATTGTTCAGCATCTTCACCGGGCCGCTGGTCGGCCGCCTCAGCGACGCTATCGGCAAGTTTCCGACCTTCGTGTTCGGTACCGCGATGTCGATCGTGATGGTGCTGATCTATACCCATCTCGGCCGGACCACGCTGTTCGTCGCGATCGTGGTCAATGTGCTGATGTTCGTCGGCATTTTCTCGCGCATGATCCCATCTCAGGCGCTGATGTCGGCGATCCCTGCGGCCCATCAGCGCGGCTCGTTCAGCTCCATCAGCGCTTCGGTTCAGCAGCTATCCGGCGGCCTCGGATCGGTGCTCGCCGCAGCGATCATCATGGAAAACGCGGACGGCTCGCTCAGCCATTTCGACCGCATCGGCTATGTCGTGGTCGCCACGTCGCTGGTGGCACTGACCGCGATGTATTTCGTGCAGAGACAGATTGCGCGGAAGGTCGGCAAGGCCATCGTCTGAGGCGACTTCGCCGCCCAATCAGCTGATTCGTCGCCTCCGCGGGCCGGGAACTTCGTTTGCTGTCATTCGAACCGGAGCTTCAGGCTGCCTCGGGGTCCGGTGATTTCGGCGGCTGCAGGCCGGGGCTGTTGGCCCAGCGGTCCAGATTCTCGATGACATCGCGATGGCTTGGCCGGCGTGGCTTTGGCGCCTTCGGCTCGTCCGACAGCTTGCGAGGCAGTTTGATTTCCTCTGTCATGGCTGTTCTCCACGACTGAAAGTATGACTCGGAATCATCCCGAAATCAACATTAACTTATTGTTTTTATTGCATAAATTTACTAATTTGAAGACAAGACAGCCACTCATGGAACCGCCGTCCAATTACAAAGTTGAGTAGATTACTCAAACGGCAAAATTTGGGTGTTTTGCGATGAACGACACGAGGGGAGAGCGGCTCCAGGTCATGGTTTCGCCAGATGAGCTGGCCGCCGTCGACGATTTCCGTTTCAAGCACCGGATGCCAACCCGCGCCGCCGCCGTACGCGAGCTCTTGAAGCTCGGGCTGACGGTCACGCCCAGCGATGGCGTGGCCGGTATGAAATCCAGCGATTTCGGCGTGTTCAACCGCGGCGACGACGGTCACCTCTCGGGCAACGGCAATTCAGAACAAGAGTAGCTGGCGGGACGGTCGATACCGCCGACCGTCCGGCTTCGCCAAGCGGCTATGCCGGACACGCCCTACCCCCACTCCCTCCCGCGTGGCCGCGCCACGCGTAACCCGTAGGGCGAAGCGTGGT
>Ga0310811_10006457_pt1 | contig 14995 bp, 14 predicted proteins | sample YCmetagenome_FD_207642 | JGI IMG/M metagenome (GOLD analysis project Ga0310811, IMG submission 207642) | Soil microbial communities from experimental microcosm in Duke University, North Carolina, United States - YC | ecosystem: Engineered > Artificial ecosystem > Soil microcosm > Unclassified ...
GTCCGTCGGAATGAGGACGGTCGGCAGTTTCAGCTGTCGTCCGATCCTTTCCAGCCCTTCGAGCATCCGTGATCTCGACAAATCGCTGGTGTCCCAGACGAATATTCCCTTCAGATATCTGGAAACAGCTGCGGGTACGAAGCGATCCTCGATAACTGTAAATACTGGCACGCCGAGCATCCCCAGGGTTCGAATGATACCGAGGCCGCCATAGTCAAAAACATAATGCCCTGTCTTCAGGATGAGGACCGGGAAGGGCCACAAACCTTTGTTCGCGCTCTGCATTGCCTCAACAAGCGGTTCGGTTGCGTGCGGAAGTAAGTCCGACAGAAGCTGACGACGGAGAGCGGCGTTGCGCACGGGAAATATCGCCGGAGATGCACCGGGCCGCATACCCAGAGGGCGAACTCCGCGCCGTCACTTTCGACGGCTCCGTCGCATACCCAGCGTAACACAATGTCGCTCGCTGCGGTTGGCAGTTGAGGGGCCTCAAACCAAGTTTGCGGGCCAAATACAAGGTTCGTGCCCACTTCTGCTATGAGTCAGCCGGAGTTCGTTGGTGTGGGTCAAATGCCGACTATGCTGCTTTCTGATCGATTTCTGCGCGCAACAAGCCGACACCACCATTTACGACTGTTCTCGCAAATGAAGGAAGCTGCGATCTCGTTGGCCGGCACAATCTGCGCGGAGTGCGCGCCAACTCATCCCGTGCGGCGCGCAATGAGGGGCGCTCGGTCATGTCGCGCGGCCTGCCTCACCTGTGTAATCCATTTCACAAACGCAGCGACGCGCGGCCCGATATGATCCCTCGAGAAGCCCCGAAACGGGAGGCCGAGATGTCAACGTCATCTCACCTTTTGCGATGGTCGACCGAGATGCTGCCGGAGCGCACGCGGTTCTCCACGTTCCGTGAGGAATTTGCGCGGCTGAACCTCGCCTTGGACGTGATAGATCACAGCGGCGGCCGCCCGCGTATCGACGTCACCTACTTGCCGCTCGGCGCAGTCGGCGTTTGTAGCATCGTCACGACGCCGGTGGAGTTTATCCGTCACAAACACCACCTCAAGGACAGCCGTGACCAATTCGGACTGAACGTTGTTGGCACTGGGCCGGTGCAATTTGCAAATGCTGATCAGGAACATGTCTATGATGTCGGCTCCGCTTGTTTGGTTGACCGGGGAACGCCGCTGCGCGTATTTGGGCCGCGTGGCGGCAGCGTCAGATTTGTGACCGTGCAGGCTGCCGCCCTTAGGTCACTCGTTGCGCAGCCGGAAGATCTATCAGGTCGGCCGGTGCGTCCCGGACCGGCGCTTAGACTCCTCGACCGCTACCTGCGGTCGCTCGCATCCTTCAGAGAACCTCCGTCGTCAAAACTGGTCTCCGTCATCGGCGCACATCTCCTCGATCTCGTGGCCGCGACGCTCGGGCCGACCGCCGAAGCTGCAAACATCGTTACGGAGCGTGGTGTGAAGGCAGCCAAGCTGCAGGCGATCCTGGCGGAGGTCGCGCGACGCTTCACCGATCCCAATTTCGATCTGGACAATGTCGCCACGGCACTCGGTATGTCGCGGCGATACGTGCAAAAATTGCTCGAGGGGACGGGAAAGTCGTTCACCGAGCATCTTGCAGGATGCCGGCTTGAGCGCGCCTTCGCGATGTTGACCGACCCGCACCATCTGCATTTGGCCATCATCGATATCGCGTTTGCAGTCGGCTTTGGTGATGTTTCTCATTTCAATCGAACGTTCCGCCGGCACTTCGGCGAGACGCCATCAGGCGTGCGTGCCGCATCGACCATACGAGGGCAGAAGTGATCCTGCACTCCTCACAGTGCGCGGGCGACGCCGCTGAAACGCAGGAATTTGAAGGCTTCGCAACCCCTTTTCTGCAACATGACCGTTAAGGGGTTGCGGACATCTTCTAACCCAAGAGGCGCGTCCGCTTCACGGCAAAAGGCGGACGTCGCGTGGCTCTACCCGCGGACCATGCCCTCAAAGGGGAGGCTTTCGGACCGGCAGCGGGGCTCGGGGCGCGAGCCTTGAAGTGTCCAAGCACGAATAGCCGAATCGCCGACGACAAGTTGCCCGGTTGGCGGTTGGAATCGATTTCGCTGACCAAATCAGAGAGCGTCACGCCGCGCTGTCCTATGGGTCAAAAGCACCGGTCTGAGGCTTGGCGGGTGACTTCCGGTTGCCTCTCAACTCCTGACTTTCCCTCGGCCGCGGTATCTGCACCGGAAGTTCGCCCTGCTTTTCACCGCGCAGGATGCGATCTATGTGCGACGCGTTACCGCGCCCGGGTTGCGTGGTCTGCGGCGACTGCACGTGGCAACCGCCCATGACCTTGTGAAATTTCGCTTGTCGCTCTCCTGCTACTGCATTTGGCGGGCTGTCGCGCCGTCGCATATTCGTTGAGTTAGATCACGGCACCCTCCCTGCGCAGCGCGTAGCGAAGAATCGGAGACTGAAAGTTTCCGCGGCGAGACGCCATTGTGCAGCGACATCGACGCCGCCATGCCGATCGCCTGGCCATAAGAAAAGCACTACGCGGTGACGCGCGTAGACGCCATCGCCTCGTGCTCGGCCGACAGACATCGCCCGGCCACCAGAAACCCATCGCGGTTATGAACGAAAGCGATGGGTTTCGCTGCGCTCAACCCATCCTACGCTTGCTGTCACCGTAATTCCCGACGCCGGGGTTCCGGTCTTCAGGGTCTAATCAAGTTGAGACATTGTGTCTGCTTCTCAGGCGCATCACGTCGCGTAGAATACAGTTGCCATTGAAGCGGGATGTGCCGAAATCGCCGTTCGGGACGGACGAGCAGCAGCACTATGCCATCGGCGGGCATTCATCCTAAGGGACCGACCTCTTTTTCGGTTTGCATCACGATTCATCGTCCACAAATGCGCGCGCCGCTCGGCGGCGGCTCGTTGCTGTAACTTCAGGAGAAGAGCGATGAACAAGATCGATCGAAGGTCAGCATTGGGAATCGGGTTGGCAGCGGCTTCGGCAGCCATGATGAAGCCAGCCGCCGCTCAAACCGCAGGCTACAAGGATACGACGCCGTGGCCTGGTGTTGTGGTGCGTCAATATGAAGGCGACACACCAGCCATCATCCCCGGTTTTAAGACCGTCTCAATGCGCGATGTCATCATGCAACCGGGATCGAAGACGATGGGTCCTCCGATGGAGAATGCCATGGTCTGCCATATCACTGAAGGAGAGCTTCGGCTTGAGCAGGATGGAAAGCCCTTTACGGGCAAGAAGAATTTTGTCTGGACCTGCAACAAGGACACAAAAGAGCAGGCGTTCAATGACGGGAACGTGGTCGCGATTATGAGGATCACGGACCTGAAGGGTTAAGGTTTGTTTTTGTGCGGGTGCGGATCGCGGGGCTGAAGGATGCGAGAAGGCCCCTAAAGTAGTTCGTAGGATGGGTTTCGCTGCGCTCAACCCATCCTACGCTTGCTGAAAAAGCTCAACGGTCATGCCAAGAGCAACGGCAAGCGCCTCAATAGCCACGCGAACGGCAAGCTCGCCAACGGTACCAACGGCAGCCTTGCCAACGGCCACGACCGCACGGCGGCTTGAGGTTTCGAGACGGCGAACCGTTAGCATGCCTCTAGCATCTATTTGGTCCTCGGCCCGTCGGCCCCATACAGCCGCCGTTGCCTGGCCCAACTACCGGTCCGGTTGGGCAGCCCGAAGTCGTATGGCCAGTCAATGTGCCTCCGTTTGGGATGACCTGAATCGTACAGTCCTTCGGTACGGCCTTTGGCCGACCACCAAACCCTAAGCCAACCACCTGCTTCGTTCCGGCTGAACCAGGGCTCCCATCCCCAGAGCAAACAATTTCAATGATGCTGCACCCCTGAATGCACTCCTGGATCGTGTAGACCGGATGCACGTCCGAGCTGCCGCTGCAAAACGCAGCCTTGGCACGTCTGGGCGTGCAAATGGGACACGAACAAGAGGTTCACGATCAGTCCAAGATATCCCGTAACAGCAACGTTGCGCATGGAGGGTCCCCGCTTGTCGAGGCTACATCTGCCCGCGGGTACGCATGCTAAAGGAGTGAGTGATGGGTTGCAACTAGTGATAGAGCGCGGAGCGCGCACCGTTTGACGTCGATCAACGTGTGCGGGAGGGCTTTGCGGCTGAAAGATAGATTGCCACGTGCCGCCGCCACAGCCGAACCGGGCAGAGCGACTTTCCGATGCGGCTCTCGAATGCCTGCGCCTTCAGGAACACGAAGATGCCGGCGGCCTCGACCAGCGGGGCCGGCATGTTGAGGCTGCGCGCCACGAGCCAGGTGGCAAGGTGGATGAGCCACGGCAACAGCAGCGGGGCGGCGGCGGGCAGGTAGCGGATGAAGGCGCTCACGGATCGTCTCCTTGAGGACAGGAGATGAGGCAGGAGGCGAGGTAATTCGATTACCTCAGGGGTAATGGCTGGGGCGAATTTCGCGTGCTAGTTTTGCCTCATGAACACACATGCTTCCACGATCGACACCCAACGCGCCAAGCCCGTCCATATCGGCCATCATTTGCGTGAATGGCGGCAACGGCGGCATTTGAGCCAGCTCGACCTCGCCGGAGACGCCGAAATCTCGGCGCGCCACTTGAGCTTTGTCGAGACCGGCCGCGCGGCGCCGTCGCGCGAGATGGTGCTCAAACTGGCCGAGCGGCTGGAGGTGCCCTTGCGCGAGCGCAACGTGCTCTTGGTCGCGGCCGGATTTGCCCCGGCCTTTCCGCAGCGCTCGCTGGATGATCCCGCGCTGAAAGCCGCACGGCAGGCCATCGACCTCGTGCTGAAGGCGCATGAGCCCAATCCGGCGCTCGCAGTCGACCGGCACTGGAACCTGGTGTCGGCCAACCGCATGGTGGCGCCGCTGATGGACGGCATTCCGGAGCGGCTGCTCGGCCAGCCCTTCAATGTGCTGCGGCTTGCTTTCCACCCCGAGGGGCTCGCGCCGCGCACGGTCAATCTCGCCGAATGGTGCGCGCATCTACTCGAGCGGCTGCATCGCCAGTGCGAGGCGACCGCCGACCCCGAATTGCTGAAGCTCTATGACGACCTCAGGGCCTTCAAGATCCCGGCGCGATCGGCGCCGATCACGACCGACAGCGTCGCGATCCCCTTCAAGATGCGTTACGAGGGCGAGGTCTTGAGCTTCTTTTCGACCACCATGGTGTTCGGCACGCCTGTCGACATCACGCTGTCGGAATTGGCGCTGGAGACCTTCTTTCCGGCGGACGAGCCGACCGCGGCGCGAATGCGAAGCCTCGCGGCACGCATGGATTAGCGCTTGTTTCATGCCTCTTTGGGCCTATCTTGGGATGATGGTTCCCGGGAGGACTTAGGCCATGAGCGCATTGAAGCCGCTGACAATCGACATCGTCTCCGACGTGGTCTGCCCCTGGTGCTATATCGGCAAGAAGCGCATCGAGGATGCGCTGGCGCTCGTCACCGACGTGCCGGTCGAAGTGAACTGGCGGCCGTTCTTCCTCAATTCCTGGGTGCCGCGCGAGGGCATCAGCCGCGACGAATATCTCACCGCGAAGTTCGGCTCGCCCGAGGCCTATAAGGGCATCGCCGGCCGCGTCGTCGCTGCCGCGGGCGAGGAGGGGCTTTCCTATCGTCCGGAGCTGGTCAAGCGTCAGCCCAACACCATCGATTGCCATCGCCTGATCCATTGGGCCGAAGCCAGCGGCAAGGCGGCCGCGATGAAGCAGCGGCTGATGGAATTGTATTTCCGCGACGGCGGCGATCTCACCGACGCCAACGTGCTGGTGCAAGCCGCGGCCGATGTCGGGCTCGACGCCGACGATGTGCGCCGGCGGCTTGCCACCGACGAGGACGTCGAGTTGATTTCAGGGCAGGCGCAGGAAGCCTCCGAGAAAGGCATTTCCGGCGTGCCGACTTATGTGTTCGCGCAGAAATACGCCGTCTCCGGCGCCCAGCCGGCCGAAATGCTCGCCCGTGCCATCCGCCAGGTTTCGGCGGAAGTGAACGCGCAGGCGGCGGAGTAGCGCGGTCGTCCTGCAATGAAAATCAAGATCGTTGTGCATGAGGCTGAAGAAGGGGGCTTCTGGGCCGAAGTCCCGGCGATTGCTGGCTGCGCAACGCAGGGCGACACAATGGAAGAGCTGATGGCCAATCTTCGTGAAGCCATTGAAGGCTGTCTTTCGGTCGAACCTGCCTCAAAGGCCGGTTGAGACACTGACAAACTTGCAAGACAAAACGGGGAGAGAACATCATGATCTATGAGCTGCGAACCTACACGGTGAAGCCCGGCACCGTCGGCGACATGGTCAAGGCCGCGAGCACGGTGTCGGTGGACATCCGCGGCAATAATTTCGGCAAGCTCGAGGGCTACTGGTTCACCGAGATCGGTCCGCTCAATCAGGTCATGCATCTGTGGAGCTACAGCGATCTCAATGAGCGCGCGCGGCTGCGTGGCGAGCTCGCCAGGAACACGCGCTGGACCAGCGAGTACATTCCCCTGATCCGGCCGGTGCTGGTGCGTCAGGAGGTGCGGCTGCTGAACGCACTCAGGCCGCCGGTTGCACCCAGCTCGACCGGCAACATCTATGAGCTCCGCAACTATCGCGCCAGGCCGCTCGGCGCGGTCAGGCAATGGACCGAAGCCTTCACCGCGGCGCTGCCGGCGCGCGAGAAATATTCGAAGATGGTTGGCCTCTGGCAGACCGAGAGTGGCCAGCCCAACGAAGTCTGCCACATCTGGGCCTATCCGAGCCTCAATGCACGCACTGAGGCCCGCGCCAATGCATCGAAGGATCCGGTGTGGGGAGAATTTCTCGGCAAGGGACCGGCATTCCTGGAAGAGATGCACTCGACCATCATGCTGCCCGCGCCGCACTCGCCGCTGAAGTGAAGGGGCCGCGGGATGGGATGAGGTTGCTCACGCCTCGCCGTCATTGCGGGGAGCGACAGCGACGAAGCAATCCATTCTATACACGCGGCGCGATGGATTGCTTCGCTCCGCTCGCAATGACGATTCAACCTGATCTCATCCCGCGCTACCAGCGCTCAGCGCGATTTCGCGCGAAGCTTCCTGATGGCATGAACGGCTCCGCGCGCGGTCTCGCGCGCGATGCTGCGTGCTCTGAGCGCTGCATGGATCAGCGCCACGATCGGATCGTTCGCCTTGAGCGGGACCAGCACGTCGCCGATCGCAAAGCGGCCGCGCCAGATCGGGTTGATCATGGGATGATCGGGGGCGGCCGTGGAGTCGGCAGACGCAATCAGGGGATCGGCGCAGAGGTGACGCGTCAGCTCCAGCGTGAGCTGCACGCCCGGTGAAAATTTTGCAAAACGCTCGTCGACGCCGATCTTGAAGAAGAACGCGCGCGTCTGGTGCCGCAGCACGATACCGGCTGCGACCGGCGTATCGCCGGCCTTGAGCGTCACGATCTCGCAGTTGCCGGTCGCTGCCAGGGCGCCGGTAGCACGCCGGATGAAGGCGGCATCGCCCTCGACCTGCGACAGCGCGGTGCCGCGCTCGCCTTTCCAGCCGCCTGCTTCGAGCTTCAGGAACACTTCCAGCGCTGCGGCGACCTCCTGCGGCGATCGCGCGACCTCGAAAGCAACCTCGCCATGCTCGGCAAGACGGTGGCGCTGGCGCCGCAGCTCCTTCAGCTTCTTGCCGCTCAAGGCTTCGCGCAGCAATTCGTCGGCATCGCGCATCGCGTCGAGCGAGGCGCGCAGATGCCAGTTCAGCGTACGGGCGCGCAGGCCTTCGCCGCGCAGCACATTGTTGAACGCTTTCATGGCCGCGCCGTCGAGGGCGACCTCGCGCAGAAGCAACGCATGGGCGCCGCCGGCGCGGGCGGCTTCGAGCAGGCGCTGCGCGGCGTTCTCGGCCTCATCGCGGTCGAGCAGCGGCGTGCACAGGGTGCCATAGGGATGGGCGCTGGCGAGCGCGGGCAGGGGGATCCTGGCGGCGCGCCAGAGCGGCACGACGGGCATCAGCCCGATCAGTCTGTCGCCGCGCGATGCGGCAAGCGCGGATGCATCGGTACGTCCAGGCGCGGTCGCATTAACCGCCAGCTCCCAGTCCGGCAGATAATAGCCGTTCGGCTCGATCGCGCGGCTGCTCAGCGCGCGCCAGGCGGCAATGTCGATGGAAGGGAGCGGGAGCTTTCCGCCTTCGACGTGAACCGTTCCGGTTCGGGTGTGCGCGACCGTGGCATAGCCAGTCGATGCACGGCGCACCATCGCGAGGTCCACGATCTCGGCCACGTCCCGTTTCCCAAAATGACGCGCAAAACCTATCGCAAAGATTGGAAGAAGCCGTTCGTTGCCTCACGCAATTCGAGCGGTAACATTAACGGTTCAGTCACCAAGCCCTAGATCGGCTCGTAGCTCTCGCTCTCGCAATTGTCGTCCTCGCCGGCGCGACGGCGGTCGACGATGGTGCCGCTGACGATGCTGATGCGCCAGGTTTCCCCGCTGATCGGCTTTCCCGTGGCGGAATTGACGTCGGCACGGACGCAGGCCGTCCAGCCAGGGCCGCGCACCTCGTGATGCGGCGGGGAGACCCTCACGTCGCGCGGGTATGAATTGGCGGCAAACATGCTGTCGAGCTGGTCGTGCACCAGATGCTTGACGTCCGGCGGCGGCTCGGGCGGCACGGGGTCGGCTTCCTTGGCCCGCATGAATTCGGGCACCGGCGAGCGGACGTCGGCAAAGCCGCACCCAGCCAGCGACAGCGCCGCCCCCACCAGGACCGCGATATGAAGGAACCCACCCCGCATGGGCCGATTTTAGACGCTGGCGGTGAAAAAATCGCCCGGGTGCAACTTCACTTCCACAACCGCGGCCGATCAACAAATCCTGATCGTGGGCAAAAATCGCGCCTCTTGAAAAACCGGTTCGAACCACCCTCAGCGAGGGGGCGTCCAATGGCCGTCATACCGAGGGGAGATGGCCATGTTCCGCCAAGCATTTTCTTCCGCGCTTTTGTTGAGCGCTTCACTCACTGTTTTCCTGGCCGGTTCGAGCGCCGCGCATGCCGAAAGCCGGGTCGCGCTCGTGATCGGCGAATCCGCCTATCGCGCCGTGCCGTCGTTGCCCAATCCGGTCAACGACGCCAAGGCGATCGGCAAGCTGCTCGCCGATTCCGGCTTCGAGGTGACGACTGCTTCCGACCTTTCGCAGAAGGAATTCAACCAGACGGTCGGCGACTTCACCGCCGAGATCGCGGCGAGAGGACCGGACACGGTCGCACTGGTGTTTTATGCCGGCCACGGCCTGCAGATCGACGGCGAGAACTATCTCGTGCCCGTCGACGTCGATCCCAGGCGCGAGGCCGACATCCCCTTGCAGGCGGTGCGGCTGAACGACATCCTCAACACGCTCAATTCCGTGCCGACGCGGATGCGCATTCTGCTTCTGGATGCGTGCCGCAACAATCCGTTCCCCGCGTTGAACCAGACCGCCGGCCGCGGCCTCGCGCTGGTCGATACCAAGACCGGTGCGCCCGGCACCTTCCTGTCCTATTCCACCTCGCCCGGTGCGGAGGCCGAGGATGGGAGCGGCGCCGACAGTCCCTACACGTCCGCGCTGCTGACCGCGGCCCGGACGCCGGGTCTGCCGATCGAGCAGGCGTTCAAGCAGGTGCGCGTTGCCGTCAACAAGGCAACCGACGGCCGGCAGACGCCATGGGAGAGCTCATCGCTGACGGAGGATTTCAAGTTCGTCGCCGCGACCGACGTGCGTGACGCCAATGCCGCGCCGATCCCGCCGGCATTGGGCGCGCCGAAGCACACGGTCGAGCAATGGAAACGCGACCTGCACGGCAAGCAGCCTGATGTGGCGCATGAGATGGTCGTCTCCGACGGCACGCTGGAAGCCTATCAGGCCTATGACGCGCTGTTCGCGCAGTCGCAATTCGCGCCCGAGATCGAGGAATGGATCATGCGCTACCGCAAGATGGTGGCGTGGAATGAAGCGGTGACGATCAACACCGCGGCGAGCTATCGCTCATTCCTCGCCGAATATCCCGACACCGATCTGTCGATCACCGCGCGTGCGCTGGTCGAGCGGCTGCGCTATCGTCCGAGCCCGCTGCCGCAGGTCGCCGCGCTCAACACCTGCACGCCGCCCCTGGCGCCGAACGCTCCGTCGTCGCCGGTGATGAAGAAGGCCGACGTGGCGCCGGCGCATGATCCCGAGCCGCGCGTCACCATCAAGAAAGTCAGTGTGACGCCGAAGCGTGATCCCGAGCCGCCGGTGCGTACGCTGCCCCCGCGTCGCGAAGTCTTTGCCGACGGCCCTGTCTATGATGGTCCGTATGGTGGTCCGCCGATGCGGCCCTTCCGTCCCGCGGGCTTCGGCTTGGGCTTTCACGGCGGCGGAATGATGGGAAGGCCGATGGGATTTGGACAGCGCTTCTAGTTCAGAGATTGCCGAAAGTTCAGGGAAGACCGGCGCTGCGCCGGTCTTCCCATTTTGAAGCGCCGCCGCTTTGCCGCCGCCTGTCTGCGCAGTAAGTTCACGGCGGGCGACGGCAAGGGGAGAGCGGAGATATGAAAGCCTTGACGGTGGCGGCCGTGCTGCTTGCGGCTTTGACGTTGCCCGCGCAGGCCCAAATGGGTGGCATGGGCGGCGGCAGGCACGGGCGCGGCGGCGGTGACGCCAAGGCCGACGACAAGAAGCCGAAGATCGACGAGAAGGCCTACAAGGACGCGCTCAAGCGCATTCCCGATTCCAAGGAAAAATACGACCCCTGGAGCGGGGCGCGGCCTTCGTCGGATCAGAAGCCAACGAAGTAAGCTACAGATTATGTGGCGATCAAGCCGTCATCCCCGCGACCGCAGCTTTGAACCGCCGACTACCGGCGACCGTCTCGCCGCTGTCGAGACGTAGCTCAAAATCGCCGGACGCGCGCCATTCGAGCGCCACTACTCGTTTGAGATTGACGAGGCGGCTGCGATGAACGCGCGCAATTCCGAACGGCGCGAGCCGCGCTTCCTGGGCCTGCAGCGTGGTGCGGATCAGATGGTTGCGGCGGTCGGTCAGCTGGAATTCGACATAGTTGCCGGCCGAGCTCACGGAGGTGATCTCGCAGGGATTGATCAGGATGCTGGTGCGACCGTCGCGCAGCCATAGTTCGGAGGGTGCTGCCGGAATTTCGACGACGTCGGCTGCAACCGCTTCGGGCTGAACCGGCCCGGCGAGGGCGGGCCGTTCGGCGAGCCAGAAGGACACGGCAATCGCCGAGTAGACGAACAGGTCCTTGCGAAATTCGTAAAGCGCCTCGTGCGCGAACGGAAAGGAATAGCTCCAGCCGGCCAGGTGGTAGGCGAACTCGCGAAGCAGACCCATCCCGATGAGGTGAAGGGTGGAAAAGGCCACCAGGAGTGCAGCAACTCCGAATGCGGCCTGAACCGGCCGGCCGGCCGCGGTGCGAACGAGGGCGGCGCCGCGCCGCGCCAGCGGCACCAGCGCCACGATGACAGCGCCGCTGGTGATTTCCCACAGCGCCGGTTCCCAGAGATTATGCGGCGCTCCAAGCCGCCATGAGATATCGCGCGCATGGGAGAATATGTTCACCGTGCAGGAAAGCGCGATCAGAATTGTCACAATGGCGTAAACCGCTGAAGGCGGGAGCCGCGCATCCACGCCGCCCGGCCGCGCCACCGTGCCGCTCGGCTGCGACCCCGGCGTTTCGTCCCGCCGGCGCAACCATCCGCCCCACCGCGGCTGGACAGAGGAGGGCGCGGCCAGTTGGATCAGCGATCTCAGCATGGGCGAGTCTTTTGCGAAAACGGATTCGCGGGCAGCGAGTGGACGAACATGACTAGCCTATATCGCGCTGGCGCGGCGGAAAAGCGGTGCAAGCGATCTGTCACAATATTTGCGGAACTCGTTCGGATATCAGCGCTTTTGCTGCTGGCCGGTTGCCTTGTGGCAACCCCTGCCGCCGCCTCCTCGGACGCTTGGGACCATTGGGGCGGCGACCAGGGCGGCCTGCGTTTCTCAAAACTCGACCAGATCACGCCGGCCAATGTCGGAAATCTCGTGCGCGCCTGGGGGTATCGCACCGGCGACCTCGAAAGCCGCCCGCCTGTGGCGATGAAGCGAACGAAATTCGAAGCGACGCCGCTGTTCGTGGAGGACAGCCTCATTCTCTGTTCGCCCTTCAACGAGGTGATCGCGCTCGATCCCGGCACGGGGCGGCAAAAATGGCGCTTTGACCCGAAAATCTCCAACGCCCAGCGTCCCGGCAACCGCTACAATTGCCGCGGCGTCGCCTATTGGGTCGACGGCCAGGCCGCCGACGGCGCGGCCTGCCGCAGCCGGATATTCATGGGCACCAATGACGCCCGCGTCATCGCAGTGGATGCGAAGACCGGCGCGCCCTGCGCCGATTTCGGCGACAAGGGCGAGATCAAGATCGATATCGGCACGGACTTGCTGTGGCCGGGCGAGTTTCAGATCACCTCGGCGCCGGTGGTGACGCATGGCGTGGTCGTGGTCGGCTCCTCGATCTCGGACAATGTGCGCGTCGAGGCGCCGCTCGGCACGGTACGTGCGTTCGATGCCCGCACCGGCAAGCCGCGCTGGAGTTTCGATCCCTTGATTCACGACGGCATCGACGCCGGCCACGCCAATGTCTGGGCGCCGATGTCGGCCGATGACGAGCGCGGGCTGATCTTCCTGCCGACGACCTCGCCGAGCCCGGATTTCTGGGGCGGCAAGCGCCCTGGCAATAACGAGCACGCCGATTCCGTGGTGGCGCTGAAAAGCGAGACCGGCGAGCTCGCCTGGTCGTTCCAGACCGTGCATCACGACGTTTTCGACTATGACCTGCCGGCGCAGCCGACGCTGGCGCGCATCGATACCGGTGCGGGGATGCGCGACGTCGTGATCCAGCCGACCAAGCAGGGCTTTGTCTTTGTGCTCGATCGCGATACGGGAAAGCCGGTATGGCCGGTCGAGGAGCGCGCCGTCCCGCAAGGCGGTGTGGAGGGCGAGAAGCTGTCGCCGACCCAGCCGTTTCCGACCCACGTGCCACCGCTGATGCCGCAGCAATTTTCGGCGGATGACGAGTTCAAATTTCCGCCCTTGACCGGCAGTCCATCCTGCCACGAATTGCTTTCCGGCGCGCGCAATGACGGGCTCTTCACGCCGCCCTCGACGTTAGGAACCGGCACGCTGATGTTTCCGATGACCGGCGGCGGCGTGAACTGGGGCGGCGCTGCCTTCGATCCCGTCCATCAGATCCTCTATGCCAATACGACCTACGCCTTGCATCTGATCAAGCTGATGCCGGCGGCGGAAGCCGAGGGCTACAATCCGCCGCCCGGCCATGATTTCGGCCGGCAGCGCGGCGCGCCGTTTGCGCTGACACGCACGGTAGCGCTGTCGAAGCTTGGTCTGCCCTGCAACAAGCCGCCGTGGGGCATGATGGTCGCGCTCGATCTGAAGGCCGGAAAAATCCTGTGGCGCTCGACGGTCGGCACATCGGAGGACCTCGCGCCGCTCGGCATCGCCTTCCATTGGGGCACGCCGCTGTTCAGTGGCGTTGCGATCACCGGCGGCGGTCTTGTCTTCACCGGCGCGCTCGATGCCTATTTGCGCGCCTTCGACGCCAAATCGGGTGAGGAGCTGTGGCAGGGCCGCTTGCCGGTACCCGGCGTCGCCAATCCCATGACCTATCTCTGGAAAGGCGAGCAATATGTCGCGATCGCGGCCGGGGGGCATTCCGAGGCCGGCACCTCGATCGGTGACAGCGTGGTGGCGTTTCGCCTGGCCCGCGCGGGCGAGGCGCCGTCGCTGTGGTCGCGCACCATCGACCGGCCGGGCGGACGCTTCCTGGCTGGCGCCGGAGCGGCGCTGCTCGCCCTCGTGCTGATTGCGATAGCCGCGTGGCGCTGGCGCCGACGGCGCAGGTTGCGAAGCGCATCTACGTAAACGTCACAAATCCGGGATGCCGATAGCTGGCCGGTCAATCGCCTGCGTCCATCCCGAAAGGGATGGGTTTTTTTATTTACGACAGCATCGCGAACGCGCTCGAGACCATCGCCACCGGCTTTTTATCGGCGGCACCGAGGAGCGTGACGCGGCCAAAGCTCATGGTGCGTCCGAGCCGCACGACGCGCGCATCGGCGAGCACGTCGGAGGACATCACCGCGCGCATGAAATGCGTGGTCTGGTCGACCGTCGTCATCGGCCGGTAGGCGCGGTTGGCGGCGAGGTTGGCGATCACCATCGCGGTGTCGGCGAAGGCCATCAGCGCCTGGCCGCAGACCATGCCGCCATTGCGGCACAGCCGTTCCGAGAACGGCATGCGCAGGATCGCGCCTGCCTGCCAGTCCGGTGCGTCGGCCGGCGGCTCGAAGTCGAACGCTTCGACCGACAGATCGAGATCCTTGACCCACGGCGCAAACACATCGTCCAGCACGCGCCGTGCTTCCGCGATGCCGAACCCCTGACCCTCTGGCTGTTGTTGCATGAAGTTTTCCTTGGCGTTTCCTTGGCGTTTCCTTGCCGCGATTTAATGTCTGCCTAGCTCAAATTGGCCTGTTCCGGAAGGAATCCTGGGACGCCGGCAGCTTGAAAAGACCGCAGTTGTGCCGGTAAAATCCGGATGGGTGGAGCAGGTGGCCAATGTGGCGGCGTTGGGCGATCATCATCGGCGTGTTCGGACTTGGGCTGTTGCTTTCGGGCTGCACGAGATGCGGCCCGATTTGGGAGGACTGGATGCAGCCGTCGAAGTCCTGCCGGTCCGATCACCTCTAGGTGTCCGCGCCAAGCTTAGGTGTCCGCGTCAAGCCGCGTTGCACGTCACCCATGCCTTGCGCGCTGCGACCGTCCGGTTCTTGACGGGTTCTTGACTGGTTCTTGGCCAGCCGCGTTGCGCCGGTATATGTTGCGACGAAAATAGAGGGAGTTCTTCATGCGAGTTGTTGGTGTGGCGGCGATGACCGCATTGATCGGGATGGCGGCGCTGGCCGCTCCTGCG
>Ga0310811_10006459_pt1 | contig 14993 bp, 8 predicted proteins | sample YCmetagenome_FD_207642 | JGI IMG/M metagenome (GOLD analysis project Ga0310811, IMG submission 207642) | Soil microbial communities from experimental microcosm in Duke University, North Carolina, United States - YC | ecosystem: Engineered > Artificial ecosystem > Soil microcosm > Unclassified ...
ATTGCTGCTTTCAATGCCGATATGACAAATATGATCCGGGAGATCGGCGTGCCTGCCATCTCCCTGGCCATCATTGACAGTGACCAGGTGGTATTTTCCGGTACGTATGGATACAGGGAAATGGGGAAAAAGATAATAGCGGATGAAAATACGGTCTTTGAGGCCGCCTCTTTGACAAAAATGTTCCTGTTATTCGTTGTCCAGCAATTGGTGCAGGAAGGCGCTTTCGATCTGAACAAACCCATGTACCAGTACCTGGAGTATCCGCCGCTTGAACACGATCCCCGGTATAAGCTGATCACCCCCCGGATGATCTTAAGCCACTCTTCAGGGATCGAAAACTGGAAATGGGAACATAATAAGGATACCCTGGAGATCGTCAGCAACCCGGGTGAAAAATTCGTGTATTCCGGAGAGGGCTACCAATATCTCGCTAAGGTGATCGAAAAGGTCCTTCACCAATCCTACGAGCATTATATCGATGAGCGGGTGCTGCAGCCGCTTGGAATTAAAAAGACCTATCTGAAGTATAGCCTCTCGGGTTCGGGGGCCGACCGGAAGGAAATACCTTCCGACTATGCTATTGGTTATAATGATTTTGAGGAGGCCTTTAAAAAGACGAAAGACACTTTTCCGGTGCCGGCTTCAGGAGCGCAGACCACGGCAGGGGAATATGCCAAACTGATCCTTGCGATGTTTAACGGCAAATATCTTTCGCAGCAGCAGGTCAGGAACATGCTGCTGCCCATTGTGCGGGTCAGGGAAGATCGTGATGAAGTCTGGATGGGCTCCGGCTTTTCCGAAATATATACTGAAAAGGACACGATCATTTCCTTCAGCGGCAGCAATCCGGGATTCAAGTCGGAGATATTCTACTCGGTACCCCATAAAAGGGGGTTCATCTTCCTTACCAATGGCGACCGGGGGGACATGGTCATCACACGTCTCAATAAAATGTCGGCCGTCATGAACATTGATTTTTTATTCGCAGAATCTTATTATGAGCAGTATCCCAGTACGGCCATCCACCTCTTCCAGCTCTACCGGGAGAAAAATGCCGCTGCCATGTTTGCAGCCATAAACCGGCTGAAAAAGGAAGGCAAGCTCCCCGTGAACACCCTGAACGAACTGGGTGACACCTTCATGGGTCATGACAAAGACATCGCCAGGAAATTGCTGGAAGAAAATATTGCCCTTTATCCTGATTCTTCGGTGGCGTATGGACTGTTGGGAAGCGCCTACCTGGAGCAGGGAAATTACGAAATGGCTTACAAGAATCTGAAAAAAGCCAGGGAGCTTCATTTCGGCTTATGGGATATCACCCTGTCCCTTAAGAAATGTGAGGAAAAGATAACTCCCCGGTAATTGAATTTCCGGATCGGTCCCCATCAATTTTACTATTATGAATAACATGACAGAGGAAAAGATAACCCCGTTGGGCGGGCTTTACTCCAAGCTGTTCGACTTCATCCCGGACATACAAAATGCAGCCCGCGCACCCATTGTCTATGCAGAAGACTTGACGACGGAGGTCTTTCAACATAAATGGGTTGACAACAACAGGCCCTGTCTTATCAAAAAGGCTGTACAGCATTGGCCCGCTGTCGGGAAATGGAGATCGAAAGATTACTGGTTGTCTACCTGTGATAATTTTGGGGTGACGGTATTCCCTCATGAGAACCATGTGGACTATAGCCGGATCAAAGGGGAGGATATGCCCTTCTATGACGCTATTGAGCGGCTTTTTCAGAACCGGGACCCCGTTTTCAGCATCCCTGCCAGGAAGATCAGCGGAGAAAAGCAGGTTGCCCGGTTACTGGACGATATAAAAGGTTTTCACTTTCTTCCTTCAGCCCCCATGCCCAGGGATTATGACCGGCAACGCCTGTTTATTTACCGCAGAGCGGCGACTGCCTGGCATTACCATGCCATCGATGAGACCCTCATGTGCCAGGTCAATGGAGCAAAAAGAGTGGCTTTATTACCCCCGGACATTCCTCATCCGAAGAATGTCATCCATTATTTGCGGCAGGAGAGGTACCTCGACGGGAAGCCGCTCGATCCATCTCTGAAACTGAAACCTATGATCGCCGACGTGGAAGAGGGGGATGCCTTGTATATTCCTCCTTACTGGCATCATGGCGTTGCTCCGAAGGACGGGGAAATAGGTTTTACCCTGGCTTACTGCTGGGCAAGCCCCTGGCATAAATTAGGGGACTTCTCCAATTATTTCGTTCGCAATTTGTACAAGGATGCCATGTGGCCGCTCAGGAAGATCTCGCCGTTCGTCCCTTTCCTGGGTTTGTATGCAGGGTTTCTGCATTTAAAGCGGACGCTGCTGCATCAGGAGCCAACAGCCGGATGACCATTAATGGGACCTACTATTCAACATAAACCAGCCAGCTATGGAATCCAAACTGGATGAAAGGGCATTGCATGCCAATAACAACGTCCAAATGCGCGAGTATTGGAAGGACCGGTTCCATGGTTTTGCGTTCAATACTTATTTTCAGGACAGCAGGGTACCCGGGACCGGTAATACCGGTGAAAGGGCACTGTTTGATTTAATCCTGCCAGCCGCCCTTTCCGGGAGGCTGGCCGAAGTAGCCGTTACTCATAAAGCCCGTCATATCCTGTTGATGGCAGCCCTGGGCATATTGGCTCAAAAATACTCCGGTTTAACCGATGTGTGCATTTTTACGCCGGCTTATCATAAAGACGGTGTAAGGGCCCCTGATGCAGACCTCCTGCCCGTCCGAATGACCGGGTTTATGAAATTAAGTTTTGCCGGTTTCATGAGCGTGCTGGCGAATAATATTATCAGGGATGCCCGGTATGCGAAGTGCCCGCTGGGGAAAAAATTAATCGCTACCAGTACCACACCGGAACAAATTGCGGCGATAGGGCTTGTGGTTGAAGAACTTCAGCAATTGCCGTCAGAAGACCTTCCGGATTTTGACCTCCTGTTCTCATTTAGCCTGGAGGAGCCCGTAAAGCTATCGGTGTCCTATAAAACCATAAAGTTCGACAGCGATTTCATCGAAAGGCTCGCCCGGTTATATGCAGGGACCCTCCGGCTATTGCTGGATAACAGTAACAAACTTATCGAAGAGTTGGAGATAATCCCTGCAGAAGAAAAAGAAATCATCATCGGCACCTTCAATAATACTTATAAGGAATTCCCTGCCGGTGCAACCGTCCTTGATTTCTTTATGCGGCAGGCTGAAACCAACCGGGACCAACCCGCCATTCGGTTCCGCGACGAACAGCTGACCTATGGCGGGTTGAATGAAAGGTCCAACCAGGTAGCCGGTTACTTATTAAGCAATTTCGATTGCAGGCAAAGAGTGGTTGCCGTATTCATGGACCGGTCCATAGACCTGATGATAGCCCTGTTCGGCATCTTAAAAGCCGGCGCCATCTACCTGCCCCTGTCAAAGAATTATCCGGAGGATCGTATAAATTATATGCTGAAGGATAGCTGCGCACAGGTTATTTTTACCGGGAAAGAAAATTGCGACCGGTTTCCCGGGTTTACCTGCGTCGATGTGGCCATGAGTAAGAATGCCCCGACCGATGACATCAATAAAGCCGAACCCGGCTCCATGGCCTATATCATTTACACATCAGGGTCAACCGGAAAGCCGAAGGGAGTTCTCATCAGGCATCTGTCCGTCGTCAACCGGCTTCACTGGATGCAGGATAAATACCCATTACAATATACCGATGTAATACTACAAAAGACCCCTCTTGTATTCGATGTATCGATATGGGAGTTGTTCTGGTGGTCGATGGTTGGGGCAAGCCTGGTCCTGGCAGAGCCCGGTGCGGAAAAGGACCCGGAGCAGCTTTGCCGGGCAATAGAGAAAGAGAATATCACCGTATTGCATTTTGTACCTTCCATGCTCAACACGCTGCTCGTCTACCTGGGGGAATATGGCAACATCCATTCGTTAAACAGTATCAGGCATTTATTTGCCAGTGGGGAGGAGCTGAGGCCGGCCGATGCAAAAAAGTTCCTGGATTATTGTCCGGCGGCCAGATTGCATAACCTTTACGGTCCTACAGAAGCCACCGTCGACGTATCCTATCACGAGGTGTCGCCATCCGTGAATTACCATACTATACCTATCGGAAAGCCCATCGACAATACCGTCCTTTATATATTTAATAAAGAAAGGCAGCTGCAACCTATCGGTTGTCCCGGAGAGCTGTACATCGGCGGCGTTGGTCTTGCAGCCGGCTATCTGAACCAGTGTGCTCTTACAAGAGAAAAGTTCGTGCTCAATCCCCTGGATAATGAGAGCACCCTATACAGGACAGGAGATCTCGCCCGGTGGCTTCCTGATGGCAATATTGAATTTCTTGGAAGAATGGATAACCAGGTAAAGATCCGGGGCAACAGGATTGAGACGGGGGAGATCGAACACGCTATCAATTCCTTTTATGCAGTCAATAATGCAGTAGTGCTGGCAAAAGAGACCAATCATGGAACCCAGCTGGCAGGTTACCTGGTGGTAACGCCGGACTTTTCGGAGGAGGCGTTGCTGGCGCATCTGGCAGCGCGTTTGCCGGACTATATGATACCCTCTTATTTTATCCTGTTGGAAGAAATGCCCGTTACCGTAAATGGAAAAGCAGATAAGGCCCGGTTACTCACACTTAAAAAGACGGTTAATAAACCCTATTCAGCCCCTGAAACGGAACTGGAGACAAAACTTGCCGGAATATGGGGAGACATACTGGACCTGGCTCCCGTCAGCATCGATGATAATTTTTTCCATATCGGCGGCGATTCTATCCTCGCTGTAAAGCTGATCGGGATGATGAATTATGAATTGGAGGTTAAAATTTCCCTGCCTGAGCTGTATGAAAATAAAACCATACGGAAATTGGCCGCTTTTATCGGAGAATCGGGAGAACCAGGGTCAGCAGAGCAGGTTCAGCAGATAGAGGCCGACCTGGAGAGGTTCCAGCAAAATTTCCTGCTGTTTCATCCGGATGGGCAGATAGAAGCCGTTTACCCCATGAGCGATACGGAGAAATCCATGTGTTTCAGCCATACGACGAGACCGGAAGAGATCCTCTATTTCAAACAAATAATGCAGCCCGTGACGTATGAAAATTTCAATGTCGGCCTGCTGCGGCAGGCATTGGAGCTGCTGGTGAAGAAACACGCGGCATTCAGGACCGGGTTCGACCCCAATGCGCAGGCCCATATTATTTACCGGGACATCAAGATGAACTTTGATCATCTTGATCTTAGTCATCTCGATCATGAGACACAAAAGGACATGATCCGTAATTATCTGGAACAAAGCCGCAGGTCGCCTATTGGTCCGGGTAAAGCTCCGTTGTGGAGGTTTATCGTGTATAAGCTGGGGCAGGATCATCATGAACTGTTGTTCGAGCACCACGCTGCGATGCTGGATGGCTGGAGCATGAACGCCTTTTTACCGGAGCTGAATGAAGTGTATGTAAAGCTGTGCAGGAATAGGGCCGTACAGCTGGAGCCTTTATCCGCGGGCTATAGGGACTATATAACGCAGGAATTGCTTCATAACCAGGACGAGGAGGTCCGTAGTTATTGGAGAGGGGAGCTGAAAGGATATAAAAAATTCAAGTTGAATGAGGATACGGGGCCAAGAGTACACCATTCTATTCGGCAAAGGTCATCAAAAGAATTGGTTGCCATCCTCGAACAAACGGCCCGGGAAAGAGGCACCTCTGTAAAGAATATTTTATTCGCAGCCTATATATATGCCCTGAGGGTCTTATCCGGGGAATCGGACATCCTGGTCGGATTGCTGAGTTTTAACAGACCCCTGAAGAAGGATGGCGACAAGATTCTCGGCTGTTTCACCAATGCAATACCCGTAAGGGTCAGGGTCCCTGAAGGCATTACCTGGAGAGAGTTCCAGTCATTAATTGACAATAAGCTGCAGGAAGTAAAAAGATACGACTCCATCTCACTTCCCGAGATCAACCGGGCAGTGACCGGCTCTTCCCTCTCCGAGACAAATTTCTTTGATACCATGTTCAATTTCGTACGCTGGCATCTATTGGAAAAAATGCAGCTGGAGCCGATGAATGATACCGGGATCGACCGGCTCAACTTCGACACCTTTGTAAGGAGGAGTACTTCTTTTGACGTCAATTACAATGTAAACGGGGAACGCATATTGAATATGCATGAATATTCCACTCCATTCATGAATGACGTGACTTTTGAAAAATATACGCTCGTGTTCGATGAGATCATACAAAACATTATCCAGGCGCCCGATGAGATAATAGGATTCACTAACAAATAATAATTAACCATGAAGATCATCCAAAGTTGCTGGACCAAGCCTTTTCTGCAATTGGGAGATTCGCTAAAGGACACCCGATTGAACGGGGGATGGCCTGCGAGGAAATATAATTATTTCAGCTGGGCGCTAAGTTGTCTTCAATTGAGAAAATATTACAAGGATGTCGAGCTTGTCACGGACGATCTCGGGAGTTTCCTGCTGATAGAAAAAATGAAACTGCCTTATAGCAAGGTCACGCTGGAACTCAACAGGCTGGACGATTACAACTCCGGGTTGTGGGCGTTGGGTAAAGCCCTGGCCTACAGCATCCAGGAAACTCCTTTTCTGCATGTCGATAACGATGTGTTCATCTGGAACGCCTTTGAAGACCACATTGAAGCTGCGTCACTGGTCGCGCAGAATATCGAAAATACCGTAGAAGGCGCCGCACAGACGTTCAATGAGGTCTGCAGCAGGTTCCATCATATCCCGGATTGTTTGAAGGAACTGGAAGGGTCCAAACATATCCAGTACAGCAATGCCGGGGTCCTGGGCGGTACGGATGTATCTTTTTTCAGGAATTACACCAGGGAGATCTTTACATTCATTCACGAGAACCAGGAATCTATAAACGAACATATTGAAGACCTCAACCTGGCCTATGTCAATGTGATCTATGAACAGATCCTTTTCAATCAATTGGCTAAGGGCGGGGGGAACCATATCACCCATCTCTTTCCGGACGTAACGGATATTCCCCGGGCCATCGGTTTTTTCCATGAATCCAAAAATTTCGGGGGATATATGCACTGTTCGGGCACTTTTAAGAAAAGCAGGCTGATCTATGAATTGCTGGAGATAAAATTGAAAACATTATACCCGGATTATTATGAACTTATAGTCGATCATGTCGAATCTTCGGAAATCTGAAAAACACCATTTATGACAGTTGCTACCCAATCTTTAGAAAATATAGTTACGGAAGAGGTCTTTGACATTTATCGCAGGGCGCTTGATTTTTATCGTTCATCCGATTCCCGGGTGAATGGCGTGTGGAAAAAAACGGACAGCATTTCCGGAGGGCGGCTGGGTCTGTTATTTTTTATGCTGGAATTATTCAGCGTGACAAGGGACGAAGGGGTATGGAACGAACTTCTTTACGAATTGGAATGGATGGAACAGTATATGACGGAACATCCTACCAATAATTATACATTATTCCAGGGAAGGCTGGGAATGGGTCTCTTCTATTTACAACTGTTCAGGCTGACAGACCGGCAGGAATTCCTGGATAAGTCCACTCTTTTGGCCAAAGAATATTATGAAAGCAACTCCTTCCGGAATAGTATCATCACCAAACACGGTTTGTTCGACGGCATTGCGGGCATCCTGCTCTTTACGCACGAGCTATACCTCCATACAGGGCATTTGTGGTTGCTGGAGCACATAGAAAAATACACCGAAAAGCTGCTGTATACCTGCTTCCAGGGAAGGGTTGGTATTTTTTGGGGGGGCGTTACCAACCTGCATGAAAAGAATAACGGTTATGCAACGGGAACGGCAGGTGTCGCCTTTGTGCTGAACAGGCTGGGCAATAGTTTCGGGAATGAGTTGCTGGGAGCCATTGCACAGGAGGCATTTGCTTACGAAAATAGTTGCCGGGACGAGGCCCATCGTCGCCCGGGAACCGTCCTGGCTGCGGGAGGCGAAGACCTGCTCATGACAAAGGGATGGTGCTTCCTGCCGGAATCAGGACAATTGGCAGAGCGGCTGACCCTTATCTACAGGGAAAGGAAAGATGCCTTACCCTGGACGTTGGAAGGGGCATTGGGAGTCGGTTATTTTTTGCTGAATGCGGCAAAGCCCGCGGACAAAAGGGTCACCCTCTTGGTTATGCCCGAGGGGGGATTGATGGCAGATCCCGCCTGGTTGCCTGCGACTTCCGTGTTTCAGCCCGGCAATACGGAGCTGGCGGAGAGGTATATCAGAAGCAGCTATGACCAAACCCTGTCGGCCATATCATCAACGATGCCCGATGCCTGCCAGGCTTTTATGGCCAGAGGGCAAGGCGCCAGGCTCAGCGCTTTTACCGCATTTGCAGAGGACGAAATTGCCAGCCGGGAATCTCATCCGGCGATGGATTCATTACTTTTTCAATTTGAAAAAGAGAAATTCGAGGTTGCTCTCATCCGGCAACTGAATGAAAAGGACGCTTACGATGCCAATAACATATCGGAGATGGATAGAATTATGCATCTCGGCCCTGCTGAATTCAGGGAGCTGCAACTTGTCCAGTCGGAAAAAATCTGGATTTTCAGCAAGGAAAGCCTGGATATCGAAACGACGAAATTCAACGGAGAATCATTTGCCGGTTTTATGGAATCCTACGGGTTGAGCAGCTTTTTTTATGCGATATCCAGTATGGACAGATTGCATGTTGGGCCGATGGGTATGGTGAAATTCATTTTTGACAGGTATGCCAGCCCCGTGCGGGTCCAGGAGGTATCGGATAAACTGATGAGGTTCTTTTGCAGCCAGGGAGAAGAGATATTGGGCATGATGAGAGCTGCTTTACAGGCAAAAGATGACCAGCAGTTAAAGGAGATGATCGATAATATGGCTGTGGAAGGGACAAAGTATTGTATTGCAGAGGGGCTCCTGGAGAGCCCGCCCATCTTATCGGAAAGATAAACCAAGGAATATGAAAAAAATATCCATTTGCACCGTATGTATGAACAGGCTGAACCATTTAAGCAGTACCCTGCCGGTCAATATCGGGGAGAACCAGCATCTCCCCCATGTTGAATTTGTTCTGTTGGACTATAATTCCAGTGATGGCCTGGAGACCTGGGTAAAGGATAACCTTTCCCGGTACATCGATTCAGGTATCCTGAAGTATTACAAGACCTGCGATCCTGCGTATTTTGAAACGGCCCACTCCAGGAATATGGCTATAAAACTGGCTTCCGGAGATATCTTTTGTATGACAGATGCCGATAACTTCACGGGCCCCGGTTATATCGGATGGGTTGACAGCACCTTTTCGCTCCATGGGAACAACACGGTCATAACGACCCTCCGGAAAGATAACCTTCCATACCATGACCAGGGAGGCAAATTTGCTTTTTCAAGGGAACTCCTTTATTCCGTCAACGGTTATGACGAGTCGGTAGTGTACTATGGCATGGAAGATGTGGACCTCGCGAACCGGCTTGAAAAAGCAGGGGGCAACAGGGTTTTTATCGAACAGGAAGAATACTTGAAACATATTTCCCATTCCGATGAAGAGCGATTTGCAAACTTTCGCCTGACGAAGGAACTGGAATCCCTCTACATCTCGGTTGCTGCCATAGAATCCGCAGCTGAGACCGCCACGATATTATACCTGCTGAAGGATGCGACCTTTATCGAAATGAATTATGCTTTCAATAAGGAGATAGAGAAGGATTATATATTAAGCTTTAACGGCTGGCGGATGGTAGAGGACGGGTGCAGAAAGGGCAGTTATAAAAGGGAGGGAGGGGGATTAGCCCTGGACTTCGGGAATGAACCTGTTTTTTATGCCGAACCGGAGACAGGGCTGCTGATATCCAAACAGCGTGATCAAAAGATGGCCTGGAAAGAGCTGACCAGGGACGAACCCTTGTACTATGAAATCATAAAGGGGTATGGAGAATGTTATAACCGGATCGTATGCGAGGAGAATGAAAGGAACAGTAAGCCTGTCAACCCCAATGGCTGGGGGTTGGGCACGGTATATCTTAACTTCGACACCTCCCGTCCTGTCAAAGTGCTTTGATCCCGGGTGTAAGCGGACACTTCCGCTTCAGGAACGAACAGTCCCTGCTTGTTTCAAAATATATAATCCTGATTATTAATAAGATATGGATCAGGCATGCCTTTTGTGGCACCATTTACTCACATGAAAACCTTATCTGCATGATTAACAACTTTTTCAAGATAGCCCTCCGGAATTTATGGAAGTATAAGGGATTTACGGCGATCAATATTTTTGGACTGGCTATCGGGCTTGCGACCTGTCTGTTGATCACCCTCTATGTGATCGACGAATTGAGCTATGACAGGTATAATGAAAATGCCAACCGTATTTACCGGGTTAATGCTGATTTTCATTTGAACGGGAGTGTCTTTAACCGCCGGACCACTCCTGCCGGTTTGGCCGGGGCGCTGGTGACGGAATATCCCCAGATCGAAAAAGCCGTTCGCTTCTTTGATGAGGGTAAAATACTGGTAAAACACGGAAACGAGACCCTGGCGGAGCCGGATTGCGTATATGCGGATTCCACGCTATTCGAGGTGTTTACCCTGCCAATGATAGCCGGTGATCCACATACCGCCCTGGTCCAGCCCCGGTCCATCGTCTTGTCGGAAAGTATGGCCCGGAAATATTTTAACAGCACGGATATCCTCGGCAAGACTTTACTGATCAATAAAAATGTTACTTATAAGATCACGGGAGTAATAAAGGATATGCCTGCCCAGTCACATGTGCATTATCATTTTATCAAGGCCATGTCCGAACTGGAGGATAGCCGGAATCCGAATTGGATGACGGTGAATTTTGTCACGTATATCCTTGCACGCCCCGGAGTAGATGAAAAGACCATTGACCAGTGCATTGCACAGGCTACCCGGAAATATGCAGAGCCGCAGTTAAGGAATTTTATTCACAGTTCACTGGATGACCTCGCGAAAAAAGGGGATTATTTCAGATTTGTTACCCTTCCCCTGACCAGTATTCATTTGCATTCTACCCTGACTGACGAAAAGGAGCCCTCCGGCAATATGGAGTATGTTTATATCTTCATCGTCATTGCAGCATTTATCCTGCTGATCGCCTGCGTCAATTTTATGAACCTTTCTACTGCGCGATCGGCAGGACGGGCCAAGGAGGTTGGCATCAGGAAGGTGCTGGGTTCGTTCCGGTCGGGCCTGATCTCCCAGTTCCTCGTGGAATCCGTGCTGACCAGCTTTGCCGCTTTGATACTGGCGTTGGTCCTGGTCCTGGTGCTGTTTCCCTATTTTAAGATCCTGGTGGGCAGAGACATCACAACAGGCATCTTTTCCACTAGCTGGCTGCTGCCCTGCCTGATATTGGCGACGATGGCCGTAGGACTTCTGGCCGGCAGTTATCCCGCCTTCTTTCTCTCTTCCTTCGAACCCCGCAAAGTCCTGAAAGGGAGACTGGCGTCCGGTTTCAAAGGTGGCTGGCTACGCAACAGCCTCGTGGTATTCCAGTTCGCTATCGCCATCATCCTCATCGTAGGGACCATTGTCATTTACAGGCATCTGGACTATATGCGGAATAAAAGGGTGGGATATGACAGGGAGCAGGTGCTGATCCTCCAGAATACGTATTCCCTGGGAGGCCATGCCAGGATGTTCAAGGAAGAGCTGTTGAAGATACCCGGCATCAAGTCCGTGACGATAACTCATTTCCTGCCTACTGCGGGTATCGAGGAGACGCAGGTATATTCCAAGGATGCAGGAACCAACTCCAGCAATTCCATCGGCATTGAAACCTGGTCAATTGACCCTGATTATATTCCTACCCTGGGAATGCAGATGGCCGCCGGAAGGAATTTTTCTCCCGTGATGACGACCGATTCATCCGCTATTATCATCAACGAGACGGCGGCAGGCTTATTGGGGTTTCAGGATCCTTTAAAGGCCAGTCTTTACCAGCACACGCCTTTTAAAATTATTGGGGTAGTAAAAGACTTTAATGCAGGATCGCTGCGCACTAAGATAAAACCCCTGGTCTTTCGCCTGGCGGAGCAAAACGGCAGCGTGGCCATGCGGATAGATACCAGGGATATTCCCTCCCTCATCACCCAGGTGGAAGAAAAGTATCATTCCGTAGACAATATGAGAGAGGAACCATTCAGTTATTCCTTTATGGATGACGACTTTAACAAGCTATATCATGCGGAGCAGCAGACGGGAAAAATATTTGTATCCTTCGCCTCTTTTGCCATACTCATAGCCTGCCTGGGCCTGTTCGGGCTGGTAACCTATGCAGCCGAACAAAGGACGAAGGAAATAGGTATCCGGAAGGTCCTGGGCGCCAGGGTCAGCAATATTGTCAATATACTCCTGGCTGACTTTCTGAAACTGGTCCTGGTGGCAACCGTCATCGCTTTCCCCGTAGCCTGGTGGGGCATGAACAAATGGCTGCAGGACTTTGCTTACCGGACCAGTATATCCTGGTGGATATTTGTCGCCGCGGGTTTACTGGCCATCATTATCACGCTGGCCACGGTCAGTTTCCAGGCACTAAAGGCTGCACTGGCCAATCCGACCAAAAGTCTAAGATCTGAATAGCGGATCAACTACCAAAAATATAATTATGAATATTGACCATGTGAATTTCACAAGGGCAGCGTCGTTGCCTGTGATCGAGCAATTGAACGATGTTGCTCCCGATGCATTCATCGGTTATTACAAAGAGAACGAAGGGGAGATAGAAAAAAAACTGCTGGAGGCGGGCGTTATAAAATTTAAAGGAGTCCGCATCGGTTCAGTGGAAGATTTTCAAAAGATCGTCGATTCCATCTCTTCTGAATTCTTACAATATATCGATGGTAATTCGCCCAGGAAAAAATTATCCGGCAACGTCTATACTTCCACCGAGTATAACCAGGCGCTGCGGATCACCATGCATAACGAATTATCTTATTCGGCTAAATGGCCCAATAAGCTGTTCTTTAGTTGTATTCAACCGGCAACAACGGGAGGGGAAACGCTGATTGCGGACAGCAGGGATATCCTGGAGAAGATGAACCGGGATATTGTTTCAGAGATTGCTGAAAGGGGGATTACCTATATCCGGAATTTACATGCCGGCAGGGGGATCGGGCCATCCTGGCAGGACACCTTTGAGACGGCTGATAAAGATCAGCTGGAAGAGTATTGTAATTCCTATGCCATAGATTTTGAGTGGGGAAGAAAGGACAGCCTGAGACTCAAACATTCCACAAAAGGCATCATTCAACATAGGGTCACCAAAGAAATGGTTTGGTTTAACCAGATAGACCAATTTCACCCCTGCCATCTTGGTGAAGAGATGTTCGAGGTGGTGCAGCTGCTGTATGATACCCCGGAGGAATTTCCCATGTACGTGCGATTTGGCGACGGCAAGGAAATAAGTGAATCTATTGTCCGGGAAATTCTCAGGACGATAGAGGAAGTGACTATTGCCCCCGTCTGGCAGACGAATGAGCTGCTGATCCTGGATAATGAGCTGGTCAGCCATGGGAGGAATTCATACACAGGCAACCGGAAAGTACTGGTATCCATGTCCGCGTGAAAATTATTTTAGTAACTGTAACTATGCGATTCATTATTGTAACAATAGGTACCGAAGGGGATGTGAGACCGTATATAGCTTTGGCACGTGAGTTGAAATCGAATAACCATGAGGTATCGATAGCAACCTCTGAGAATCATTTTAATTTAATAAACAATTTTGCCATTGAATGCATCCCCATAAAGTTTAAAGGATGCGCCAAACGACCCACTTCCTTATTTGGTTTTCGATTTGTCAGATCCATTAAGTCGAGCATCGTAAATGAGGAAGGTTATCTGTCAGCATTATGGAGTGTGTGCCAAAAGGCAGATGCAATAATATATAATGTGGCTACATTCCCTTGTCTGTATATAGCTGAGAAGTTAGGCATCCCCAGTTTTGGAGCTTTTATGCAACCGCATCATCCAACGAAGGACTTCCCGGATCCTTCAGTTACCAATGGCAAGCCACTGGGAGGGGTCTTTAACCTGGCGGGGTTTTGGTTATTCGATTTCCTTCATTGGGTCTATGTCCGTAAGTCGATCAACAAATGGAGAAAAGAAACCCTCAAGCTCCCTGAGATCCCTCTTAGTGATACCATATTGAAACAAATGAAGCAGAGGAAATGCCGTATTCTCTATGCATACAGTCCTTCACTGGTGCCGAAACCAGCGGAATGGCGTTCGGACCGCCTCCAGGTAACCGGCTATTGGTACCTGGATACCCTGAAGGATTATTCCCCTTCCCCGGAACTGGACCTTTTCCTGAATAGCGGGCCTCCCCCGGTATTTATCAGCACCATGTGGAATGTTGATAAATTCAGTAAAGAGAAGATTACTAAAATAGGTGATTTATCGAATGTAAGGCTGATCATCCATGATCTGCATGGTGAAATGGAAGAAATGCATTCGACCGAATGGATATTCTATATTAAAGGACCCATCCCTCACGAATGGCTCTTTAAAAGGGTTGCTGCTGCCGTTCATCATGGCGGTCTGGGTATAAGTATGAATTGCATAAGGGCAGGGGTTCCTATGATAACGATCCCCGCTGATACCGACGGAAACGATCACCGGTTTTGGGCTTATCAGCTATCGAAATCCAACGTTGGGGTCTATATAGATGCGGATAATGGGAATGGTCAATTTATCTCAAGACTCTCGCTTGCTATAAAAACGGCTATAAGCAGCAACGATATAAAGCAGCATTCATTAGCACTGAGTAAAAAGATCAGCGCCGAGACGGGTTTGCAAAATGCAATACGGTTTATTACTAATGAAGTTGCAGGGCTGACCTGATGTCGCCGGCTCCCTTAACCCGGCGGCCGGCTGAGGGGAGGTCCTGGCCGGGCGAGTGCCAACTGACCGGAAGCCCTTGTCGGGCGAGTGCCG
>Ga0310811_10006460_pt1 | contig 14992 bp, 10 predicted proteins | sample YCmetagenome_FD_207642 | JGI IMG/M metagenome (GOLD analysis project Ga0310811, IMG submission 207642) | Soil microbial communities from experimental microcosm in Duke University, North Carolina, United States - YC | ecosystem: Engineered > Artificial ecosystem > Soil microcosm > Unclassified ...
TCGATATTTTGAGATACTATAAGCTATATATCAACTCAAAGGATTGCCTTACATTTATCATCGCCGATGACTACTCCCCCCGCCTTGACGCTTGCGAAATACAGCCTGCTGGCGACCTTGCGCAGCCCTACTTCCGTGGTGTTCTCGATCCTGTTCCCGGTCATCTTTATCGTCGTCTTCGGCTCGATGGTCGACCAGTCGCCGGTGATCAAGCTGGCGCTGGCGGGCGACAGCGACACCAGCGGGATCGTATATAAGGCCATCATGGCCATACCCTCGATCCAGCTGAAAAAGGGGATGGATGTCCAGGAGCAAAACGACGCGCTCCAAAAGGGGCGGATCACGGCGGTGCTGCACATCAAATACGACGCGGGGCTATCGTTCCTGCCGCACTATACGATCCGGCTGGAAGCCACGGGCGCTTCATCGGCCAACCTTTCCTACCTGAAGATATTGCTCCACGAGGCGATCCGGAACATCGACGAAAAGATGTACCCGAAGAGCCCCAGCGTGGCGACGCTGAGCATACAGGAAGTCCCGGGCAAGGCCTACCGTCAGATCGACTTCATCCTGCCCGGTCAGCTGGGTTTTTCGCTGTTGATGGCAGGGGTGTTCGGCTCATCCTTCCTGCTCTTCAACCTGCGCCAGGGCTTGGTGTTGAAACGCATACGCGCCACTCCCGTGCGCCGGAGGACGATCATCGCGGGCGAGATGCTGAGCCGGCTTTTTTTTCACCTCATCGGGTTTATCCTGATGGTATCCCTGGGGTACTTCGCCTTCCATTTCACGCTGGTCAACGGCCTGGAAACATTCCTGGAAATGCTCGTCTTTTCGCTCTTCGGCCTGGGCATCTTTATGGGCATCGGTTTTATCATCAGCGGTACGCTCCACAACGAAAGCTCCATCTCACCCGTGGCCAACACCGTGACGCTGCCGCAAATCCTGCTGTGCGGGCTCTTTTTCCCCATCGAAAGCTATCCGCACTGGCTCCAGGGTTTTTGCAACATCCTGCCCCTCACCTTTTTCGTGGACGGACTGCGCAAGATCGCCTTCGAGGGCGTACACCTCTGGCAGCTACCGCTCCAGCTGGGTGCGCTCGTGCTCTGGACGGTGGTGATCGGCGCGTGGTCGGTCAAGGCATTCAAGTGGGAGTAGGCCCAGGCCATGGAATCCCGGCGAAACCGCTACGCCGCTGGCACTAAAAATTGAACAACGCGCCGACGCCGAAGATATTCGCCTTGCTGGCGTCGAGCCCCTTCAGGAAAGACCCGCGCAATTCGATGTTATGGCCCTTCTGGCCCACGCCAAAACGGACACCCGCATCCGCGGCCGGCCCTACTACATTCAACGTGTAGTTGTTGTCGTATTGATCCCCGTATTGGTCCGTGTCTTCTTCGACGCCCTCGGTGTGATGATAACCGACACCGGCGCCAACAAAGAACCCGATCCGGTCCTCGCAGTCCCGGGACGAGCCCGCACCGAAATTAAGATTGACCAACAGGGGCACGTCGGCCATCAGGCTGAGGCTGTTGATATCGGTGCCGTTCACGCCGTTGTCAGAACCGCCCGTGCTCACGGACATCCCCACGCTGATGGGCAGACCGACGGAAAGCGAAAAATGGTCGTTCTCCGTGACGTTGATCTTGGGGGAATAGGTCAGGCCAAAGCTATTGGTGGATTGGATGCCGGTGGCGGCGGTGTTGAAGTAAGCGATGCCGACGCCGTTGCTAAAACGTTGGGCATAGACGCCCATGGCCACGGTGAGGCCGAGCATCATTAGGAGTACGTGTTTCATGTTCAAAGCTTTTGTGGTTAAGGCGCTTAAAAATACAGATAAATAAATTTTGTTAATTACGAAATAGTCGTAGATTTACGAAAACTTCGTAGATATGGAAAAATTGTCGCCTCAGGAAGAGGAGGCCATGAAAGCGATCTGGAAAACCGGCGAGGGCACGATCAAGACATTCCTGGAACACATGGATCCGCCGCTGCCCCCCTACACGACCCTGGCGTCCACGGTCAAAAACCTGGAGAAAAAACAATTCCTGAGCGCCCGTCTCCTGGGCAAGGTGTACTTCTACAAACCCACCCTCAGCGAAGAGGACTACAAGAACCGCTTCATGACGGGTTTTGTCAAGGACTATTTCGCCAACTCGTACAAGGAAATGGTCAACTTCTTTGTCCAGAAAAAGAAGCTCAGTCCGGCCGAGCTAAAAGAGATCATCCACCTCATCGAAAAAGGACACTCATGACCCTAGTCACCTACAGCCTGCAAGCGGGTATCGCGCTGGCGCTGATGTACCTGTTCTACCGGGTCTTCCTGGAACGCCTCACGTTCTACCGGGCGAACCGGTTTTATATGCTGGGCTATACGCTGCTGGCGCTGGCGCTCCCGTTCCTCAACACAGGGGGTCTTTGGCCGAAGCGGGTGGAGCGTCTCTCGGCGACGATCACCCGGTTGGGCGTGGAAACCCGACACGCTGCCCCGATACTTCCATCAGGCGAGCTGCCCGCGGCGACGGAGCCGATCGATTGGATCAGCTATGTGCTCCTTGCGGGCATGGTGGTCCTATCGATACGCCTGCTGGTACAAATTTTTTCCCTCCTCCGGCTATGGGACGAAGCTTCCCTGGCTGGCCGTGATGGACGCATTCGCCTTTTCCGGCTGCCCTACCCATTGGCGCCGTTTTCCTTTGGACCAAACATCTTTATCAGTCCCCAGACGCAGGACTCCCCCGACCTCCAGCGGGTCATCGAACACGAGGAAATCCACATCCGGCAAGCGCATACGCTGGATATCCTGCTGGCGCAACTGCTGCTCGTTTTTCAGTGGTGGAACCCCTTCGTCTGGTTGCTGAACCAGTCGATGCGCCAGAACCTGGAATTTCTCGCCGACCAGGGCGTCCTCGACCGCGGGGCGGACCGGAAAGAGTATCAATACCTGCTCCTGAGCGTATCCGGCCAGGGTGTGCCGTCGATCAGCAATCCCTTGAATTTTTCACCCCTAAAAAATCGTATACTCATGATGAACAAACCACGTTCTGGCAAGGTCCAGGCGATGCGTTTCCTGTTTGCGCTCCCGTTGTTGGTGGTCCTGCTCGTGGCGGCCAGCCGGCACCGGCCCACACCCGCGGGAGACGGTCTCTATCACTTCCACGGCTTTGCGATGGATGCCGGGAACCTGCAACCCATCGCAGGCGTTTTAATCACGGAAAAGACCTCGGGCGGCTCCGCTACCACCGATCAGAACGGGTACTTCCGGATCGACATCCCGCTGGGCCAGGTAAAGGATTTCCTGTTGATCAACGCCATTGCCAAAAAAACGGGATTCCGGGATCAAACGATACAGAGCACTATACGCCTGGACTCCACCGGCGCACCGGCCACGAAGGGCGTACTGACGGATTTCGGCATGGCGGCCGAGGGACCCGAGACCCATAGCTTTGTAACGGACCAGGTGGTCGACAACGAGCCGGCCTTGCTCCAGAAAGACCCCGACGCCATGCGTCTCGCCTTCAACTCGGAAGTAGCCGGGCAAAAGGAAATGACCAAGATCCGGCAGGCATTCGATTCCTCTCCCCACATATTTTACGTCATCGACGGCAAGTCCTATGTCATCAGCGAGCATGGCGGTTTTGCCTCGGTGGACGGCACGGTCAAAACGGTCTTTGTCAATGGCAAAACACCTATGACGGGGGAAGAGCTCAATAAGCGCTATACCAAGTTCCAGGTTAAGAGCGAAGGCGCCTACGACGCCGTGGTAGCCAAAGAAAAATTCGGCATCGATGAAAATGTCCTCGTCGTCAATCTGAAGGACGAGAACTAGCGTTTCCCTTTGAAAAAACGCTTTACCATCCGCCCCAACCGGTTGAAGTTCTCGATCTGATCCTGGATAGGCGTCAGCGTCAGGTCTTCCGAGCGTATCCCCGGCTCGAAGGCCTCGGCCTCGTTCTGTTCGGGATAGATGAGGATGATGTTGGAGGCTGGAAAGTGCCGCTGCAAACGTGCAGGGGCATTTTCCATATAGTGTTGAAAAGACAGCGTGCCTTTGCGGGCGCTGATCAGCACCAGCAGATCGATCCCCGAGACCCGCCCCTCCAGGGTATGCACCAGGTCATCCGGGTCCTCCACCAGCATCTGGTCGTAGTCCAGCGCGACCTGGGCGCCCTCGATGAACGCCTCGCAGGCCAGGTACGTCCGCTTGGGGCAGCACAGCACCAGGCGCGCGCCCGTTTCCTTACACAGCCGTAGCACCTTGTGCATCCAGTGCGAAAAGCCCACCTCGTATTCCGCGTTCCGTCCTGCCAGCACGTACACTTTACCGGTGGTGTTGAGGGGGGCGTGGAAAAGACAGGAATAGATCGTTTCCCGGACGCTGCTCAGGATGTTCTCCTGGGTCGTCCCGAAGAGCGTTCCAAAGAGCCGTTCCGTCGTCGAAGCCTTTTCTTCCCAATCCAGCACTACGTCCGTGATGCCCAGCTCCTTTACGGTGCGCGCGATGCCGTCCACGACGTTCAGGTCGATACGGGTAATCGTCTGGACCTCGTTTTCGGTGGCCGACGCCCGGGCGACTGTTTCTTCCTGGACGCGATTGGAGAGGATGATCTTTTCCCGGGCTTCATCGTCGTCCTTTACGACAACCAGCGAAACGATGGGTGTGTCCAGGCTGTTTTCCTTGATCATCACCGCGAAGTCCAGGAGCTCCTCCGCCCTGGCCGGGGACAGCACGGGAAGCAGGATTTTCTCGGGACCGGTGCTCAGGTCGGGCTTGGCCTCCGCCTCCGCGACCGCCAGGCGCGTGCCGGCGTTGGATTCCACGAAGGAAGCGACCATGCACGTGATCAGGATCAGGATGACCGTTCCGTTGAGGACGTTCTCATCGACGATCTTCATATTATACCCGATCAGGATCACCGCTATGGTGGCGGCGGCGTGCGCGCCGCTAAGCCCGAAGATGACGTTCCGCTGGGTGGCGGTGTACCGGAAAAAGTGTTGGGTCAGCCAGGCCGCGATCCACTTCCCGCACAGGGCCACGGCCGTGAGTATCCCCGCGATCATCAGCGCGGTCGGGCCCTTCAGCAGGATGTGCAGGTCCACCAGCATTCCCACGCTGATCAGGAAGAAGGGGATAAAGATCGCGTTGCCAACGAATTCGATCCGGTTCATCAAGGGCGATGTCGTAGGGATCAGCCGGTTGAGCGCCAGACCCGCCAGGAAGGCCCCGATGATGGCGTCGACCCCCGCCATTTCCGCGAGGAACGCCGCCAGGAAGACCATGGCAAAGACGAAGATGAAGTGCGTGACCTTGTCGTCCTTTATCTTTTTGAAAAACCAGCGGCCGAGCCAGGGGAACCCCCACAGCACGACGGCCGTGAAGATGGCGATCGATACCCCGAGCTGTATCCAGAAGCCTTGTCCGAGCTGCCCCTTGCCATAACCGGTAATGACCGCCAGGATCAGCAGCACCGCCGAATCGGTGATGATGGTGCCCCCCACCGTGATGGTCACCGCTTCGTTCTTGGTGATGCCCAACCGGCTGGCGATCGGATAGGCCACCAGCGTATGCGTGGAAAACATGCTGGAAACCAGCAGGCTGCCGACAAAATTGAAGTGCAGTATGTAGTGGCAAACCAGCAGCCCCAGTCCGAAAGGTATACAGAACGTCAGTATACCGAACAAGGCGCTTCGGTTCCGGTTTTCCCTGAATTCGTTCATGTCCAGCTCCAACCCGGCCAGGAACATGATGTAGAGCAAACCCGCCCGGCCGAACAGGTCGATCGAGCCCTTCTCGATCAGGTCGAACCCATGGTCCCCGATGGCTACGCCCGCCAGGATCAAACCGATGATGCTGGGGATACGGAACTTCCTCAGGACGATCGGCGCCAGCAGGACGATAAACAATACGAGGGAAAAGATGGGCACGGGGTCCTTCAACGGTAACTTCAGGCTAATATCCAACAGGCTCAGGTTCGTCATACGCCGTAATTTAAGCCAATTGGCCGCATCAACTACGAGGGGATTGTTGTAAATTTGCAGCAAGAAGTACAGTTATGCCCGCAAGCCGCCCCTGGGAATTGGAAGAGAGAGACACGGACGTTATGGAAGAGCACCCCTGGAGCCTCATCGTCTGGAACGACGAGGTGAATACCTTCGAATGGGTGATAGAAACCCTCATCGAAGTCTGCGGACACAGCCAGGAGCAGGCGGAACAATGCGCCATGCTGATCCATTACCAAGGCAAATACGCCGTTAAGAACGGCTCTTACGAAGACCTCGAGCCCATGTGTACGGCCATCACCGACCGGGGCATAGGCGCCACCATCGAAGCGTCCGTCCCCCATTGATGTTGTTCGCGCTCGATCATACGCTTTCCTTCCCACCCGTCGAACAGGCGGAGCCCGACGGGCTGCTGGCCCTGGGCGGGGATTTGTCCACCGAGCGCCTGCTGACCGCCTACCGCAAGGGCATCTTCCCCTGGTACGAAGGCAATACCCCGCTCTGGTGGTGTCCCGACCCGCGCTTCGTCCTCTATCCGTCGGAATTGAAGGTCTCCAAAAGCATGAAGGTGCTCCTCAAACGCGGGGCTTTCACCTTTACCGTCGACCGGGACTTCCCCGCCGTCATCCGCGGCTGTAAAGAGACAGCCCGGCCCGGTCAGGACGGCACCTGGATCACCGACGAGGTCGAAAGGGCTTTTACCCGTCTCCATCACCAGGGTTATGCCCACAGCGCCGAAGCCTGGCAGGACGGCGTCCTCGCCGGCGGGTTGTATGGCATCCGTCTGGGCCGCGTATTTTTTGGGGAAAGCATGTTCAGCCGGGTCAGCAACGCGTCCAAATACGCGTTTATCTCCTACGTTGCGCGTCTCGAAGCCGAGGGCGTTTCGCTGGTCGATTGCCAGGTGTATACGGCGTACCTGGAAAGCCTTGGGGCGAGGATGATTCCCCGCGCCGGGTTTGTACGCCAGTTGGGCGAGCTGCTATAGGGGCTCCCGCGCACGGCGGGGCCGCCACCTACTTTCCGAATTTCTTTTTGAGCTGCGCCAGCGCGTCCTCCATGGAGGTCTCGGGCTTCTTGGGGGCTTCGTGCTTCCTGGGGGCTTCGGGCTTCCTGGCGCCCTGTTCGGGCCCCCGATGACTGTGTTTTTCGGGACGGGGAGTACGGTGATCGCCCCCGCGGCGCTCCTTTTTCGCTGCGGCGGCCCCCTCCGGGTCCGCCTGCTTGATGGACAGCGAAATCCGCTTCCGCACGGTATCGACCTCGAGCACCTTTACCTGGACCTGCTGATTCAGCTTCAGCACCGACGAGGGATCCTCCACATACTTATGCGAGACCTCGGAGACGTGCACCAGCCCGTCCTGCTTCACGCCGATGTCCACAAAGGCGCCAAACCGCGTAAGGTTCGTGACGATCCCCGGCAGGATCATACCCGGTTGCACCTCCTCGATGGAGTAGATCGAGGCGAACTCGAACTGCGTGGCCTCGCTCCGCGGGTCGCGACCCGGCTTTTTGAGCTCCCCGAGGATATCACGGACCGTGTGTTCCCCAAAAGACGTGGACACATAATTCTTCACCGGTATCTTGCCGATCAGGGATTCATTCCCCACGAGCGACGCCACATTCGTCCCCAGGTCGGACGCCATCTGCTCTACGAGCCCGTAGGCCTCCGGGTGGACGGCACTTTTGTCCAGGGGGTGCTCGCTTTCGGCCACGCGCAAAAAACCAGCACATTGCTCAAAAGCCTTTTCACCCAGACGGGGTACCTTCAGTAATTCCTTACGTGTGCCGAACTTACCCACCTCACTTCGATAGCGAACGATGCCATCTGCCAGGGATGGGCCGATACCGCTCACGTAGCTGAGCAGGTGCTTGGACGCGGTGTTCAGGTTCACGCCCACCTGGTTTACACAGGACACGACGGTCTGGTCGAGGCGTTCTTTCAGACGCGCCTGGTTGACGTCGTGCTGGTATTGGCCGACACCGATACTCTTCGGGTCTATCTTGACCAGCTCCGCCAGGGGGTCCATCAACCGGCGGCCGATGCTCACAGCGCCCCGGACGGTGACGTCCTGTTCCGGGAACTCCTGGCGGGCGGTTTCGGAAGCGCTATAGACCGAGGCGCCGTCTTCGTTCACCAGGAAGACGGGCAGACCGAGCTCCATTCGTTTGATAAAGTGTTCGGTTTCCCGGCCGGCGGTGCCGTCGCCGATGGCGAAGGCTTCGATCTGGTGCCGGTTGACCAGCTGCCGGACCTTGGCCTCGGAAGCCGCCGCGCGGTTCGGCTCGTGTACAAAGATCAGGTCGTTCTCCAGGAGGTCGCCCTTTTCGTCCAGGCAAACCACCTTACAGCCGGTACGGTAGCCGGGGTCGATGGCCAGTATCCTTTTACTCCCCAACGGGGAGCCCAGCAAGAGCTGGCGCAGGTTCTCCGCGAACACCGCGATGGCGTCCTCGTCTCCCTTGGTTTTGAGCAGCGTGCGCAGCTCGGTTTCGAGGCTGGGTTGCAACAGGCGCCGGTAGGATTCCTTCACCGCTTTGCGGACCTGTTCCGAAGCGGGCCCCGAACCCTTTACATATTGTTCTTCTATCTGCACGAGCGCGGCTTCCTCTTCAGGCCCTATGGCCACTCGGAGAAAACCTTCCAGGAAACCCCGCAGCACCGCCAGGATGCGGTGGCTGGGCACCGTCGAGACGGGCTCGGAATAGTCGAAATAGTCCTTGTATTTGATCGCCTCCTGTTCTTTTTCGGGCACGACCTTGCTCTGCAGCGTCGCCTTCTGCTCGAACAGCTTACGCATTTTCCCGCGCACCACCGCGTCTTCGTTGATCTGCTCGGCGATGATGTCGCGGGCGCCTTGGAGGGCGTCCTCCGCGGAGGCTACCTTCTCGTTGATAAACCCGGCCGCGGTCCCGTCCACATCCATATGCTTTTGCTCCAGCAGCTGCAGGGCCAGGGGCTCCAGGCCGTTTTCCCGGGCGGTCTGGGCGCGCGTCTTGCGTTTGGGCTTGTAGGGGAGGTATATATCCTCGAGCTCCGCCAGGGTAGCGCTGCCGTCGAGCTTACCCTGGACGGCGTCGGTCATTTTGCCCTGTTCGGTGATGGTCTTTTCGATAAACGCCTTGCGCTCCGAAAACTCCTGGAGGAACTTGGCCGTGTCCTGGACCTGCTGGATCTGGACTTCATCCAGCGCGCCGGTCCTGTCCTTCCGGTAACGGGCGATAAAAGGTATGGTAGCGCCTTCCTCGAAAAGCGTAAGCGTAGCTTCTACCTGTGGTACGCGAAGTTGCAGCCGGGCGGCTACGTCTTTGGCAAACTGTAACATGCCGCGAAAGTAAAAATCGCCCCTGAAAGAAAAAAAATTACGCGACGGTCAATTCCACTTTTTTCCCGGGCCAACGTTGTATATACCTATATATCAACCCCCGGATATAATCGTGATCGGGGTACGGCGTCAGCATATTTTTCAACTCCTCCACCTGCGGCACGGGCGTACCCTGGGGCAGGTATCCCATCCCATAAAACCGCCCGCTTTCCATAAGGATACAGGCTGCGTCGGGGGAAGCCTCGGACCGTTCCACGATCGCAAAGGTGGGGAGGTTTTTACGGAGAAAGGCCACGGCTTCCATGACACGTTGGTTATAAGCGACCATGGTCTCGCCCCGTTCTTCAGGGAGGGAAGCGCCCTGCGTCCGGTCCATAAAGCACATCTTCGGGCACAGGTCGAACTGCTGGATCAGCTTGCGCAGCATATTCTGCCCCTCGACGAGCAGGTTGAAGGTATAGACGGGCTCGAGGTGTTTTTTTTTGCCCTCGATGGCCAGCCGCAAATACCCCTTGACGTCTTCGAAAACATACAAGCTGAAGGCCTCGACAGGGTGTTTGTGGGCGTAGTTGAACAACGGCCAGAGGCGGCGTATTTCGGAGTGCTCCAGGATAAAGGCCATCAGCTCGGACCCGCAGACCTGGTAGGTCACCTCGTGTATGTGGTTGAGGAAAGACTGGCGCTTCATACCCGCGTCGTTCCCGGTGAAGTGGCCCAGCACGCGCTTTTTGAGGTTGTTGGCCTTGCCGACGTAGACCACCTTTCCGTGAATGTCGTGGAAATAATAGACGCCCGGGCTGGTGGGCAGGTTCTGGACAAGGGCCTCGGACAGGTTCGGGGGCAGCTGCTGCTGGTGGTACTTGCTCTTGAGCATCGAGTCCACGTGTCCGTCCCGGTCCTCGCCAAGTATACGGTGGAGCACCTCGGCCGTGGCCTTGGCGTCCGCTCCCGCCCGGTGGTGACGCTCCATGGAGACCCCCAGCTGCCGCGTGAGCTTGCCCAGGCTATACCCCGCCAGACCCGGGAATACCTTCCGGGACAGCCGGACTGTACAAAGCTTCCGGGTGTTGAGCCCGTAGCCCGCGTGCCGGAGGTGATGCTGTACAAAGGAGTAGTCGAAGTTGACGTTGTGCGCCACGAAAACCTTGTCCTGCAACAGCTCGAAGACGCGGGGGGCGACTTCCTCGAAACGGGGCGCCACGGCCACCATCTCGTTGTTGATCCCGGTGAGTACCTGTATAAAAGGGGGGATGGGCTGCTCGGGGTTCACCAATGTTTCGTAGACCTCGACCACCTGACGGCCGTCGGTGACGACGATGCCGATTTCGGTTATGCCATGCTCGCTGGCATGGCTACCGGTGGTTTCGATATCTACGACCGCGTAGAGCATATTGCTGCACAAAGGTATCACAATTTGGCTTCCCCGGCCGGGCTTTTGTTTTCCCCAGGGGTGCTTTGACTTCCCGCAGGTGTGCTTTGACTTTCCCCGGGTGTGCTCCGGATGTAGATATCCTGTCCCGGGTTGGCCAGGTTCACTCCCGCGCGGTCGAAGGCCTCATTGAGCTCGGTGATCAGCGAATGCGTCAGCCCCCCGGCGTTCCCGAGGTCCTCGACCCAGAACTGGATCTGGTACTCCACCCAGTTCCCGCCGAAATTCGTGATCTGGACGGAGGGGCCGGGGTTGGTCATGATGTCCTTATGCAAGGACAGTACCCTCCGGATCAGGTCGGTGACCTTGTTCAGGTCCGCCTCCCGGTCCGTGCGTATGGTCATGGCCGTGCGCCGGTTACGGTTGTGCAGGGTCCAGTTGGTCAGGGTCTGGCTGAGCAGGTCCCCGTTCGGGATGATGATGTCGGCCCCCTCGAAGTTGGATATTTTACTGGCGCGGATGCCTATCTCCTTGACGACCCCGGATTTCCCCGCCACGTCGATCTGGTCACCAACCTGGATCGGGCGCTCGAAGGTCAGGATGATCCCCGACACCAGGTTATTGACGATGGTCTGCATCCCGAACCCGATACCGACACCCAGGGCGCCGATGATAAAGGATATCTTTTCCAGGGGGATGCCCGCCGCGCCCACCGCGATCAGGAAACCGATGGTCAGGATGCCCAGCCGGGCCATCAGGGCGATCGCGCCGATGTTGCGCCGGCGGCCGCCCCTGCTGGGCGCGTCGGGGTTCTGTCCGAACAGGAAAGTGATGAACTGCGCGAGGATGCTGGACACCCAGATGATCAACAGGAAGACGAATACGCTCCCGAACGAGAACGTGATGCTGCCGAGCGTCCGTTCCTTGGTGATGAGCACCGTGGCGAAATTGTAGACCGGCTCGAACACGCTCAGGTTGCGGAACAGTATGCTGAACCAGAACAACCCCGACAACAACCGGAGGAAATACTGGAAGCGCTGCTGGAGCTCGGCGAAGTTGAGGAAGGCCGAGAAACGGGTATCCTTGGATGCCTCCGACTGGAGGTAGACCATTTCAAGGACCACGGTCGAGGCAACCCACAACGTGATCGCATAGACGAAGCTGTGCGTGCCCGTCAGCCCCATCAGCTTGGAGAGGGTGATGCGCCCCGTGATGTCGAAATAGAGCGAGAGCACCGCCATGAGCAACATGAGCGATACCAGCGGCCGGAGCACGTTGGGAAAACCAATCCCCTTCACCAGCTCACGGCGCCGCGCCAGCAACCTCAGGCAAAGCAGGATGGTCGCGACCGCCCCGGCCAGGAGCAACCAGCGTTCCCCATAGGTCGTTTCTCCCAGGGAGTCGTCGAGGGAATACCCCAGCCATAGGATCAGCATCCAAAGACCCATCTGCCGGCCGTCCCGGGTCAGGTAGGGATACAGCAGCCAGCTGATACAAAAGACGTGTATCAACCCCGTCAGGTGGAGATAGGACATCGGTATGTTGCTTTCCAGGAAGGCGCCAAAGGTCACCACCAGCACCAGACAGCCGATAAATACGTTATTCGTCAGGAAGTGCACCGGGGCAAGCGATTGCTGCGGGTCGGGGCGTTTGCGGATACGCCGGAGGTTGATCCAGCACCAGACGGTGAGGAGCACGAGCGCCACCAGGGTAACGCTGCGGGTGTCCCAGGTGCTCGCCATATAGATGCTGACCACGCGCATTCCGCGGGTAAGCGACTCGGTTATGTCCTGCCAGAGGTTACCGGCATATTGGGAACGGCGCGCCTGCCACAGGGTGGCCTCCTCCTGGTCCCACAGCTGGCGCTTGACGCGCTTCATGCGGTAGTTGATCTCGTCGACCAGGTTGGTGCCCGAGAGATAGGCGGCTTCCACCCGGCTTTGGAGCAACCCGAGCCGGATCAGTCCGCCCCGCTCGAGCGTATCCACGGAACGGTATTTGGCGTCGATGTCCCTGAGCTCGAGAACCGCCAGACGATACAAAGCCGTATCCGATGGGAGGGTACGGACCGTCGAGTCGTAGACGATCCGCTGGACCGACTCGGTGATGTCGCTCATCTCCGAGGAATAATCCTGCAGGGTCTGCTGCCATCCCTTCAAGGTCTCAACCGATTCCTCCACCAGCACCAGGGTGTTGTTGAGGCTACGGATGTTCATCCGCCGGTCGCGGTCGGTCACGAACTGCTTGACGATCCCCAGACCCCGTTCGATCCGGGGCAGCCCCGCGGAAATATCCTGCGTATCCAATCCATGCCGGTAGAACCGGCCGATCTTGCCGATCTGTTCCGACAGTCTTTCGCGTTTGTTGATTAGGTAAGGCACGACGGTGTCGGATGCCGCCGACACCTGTAAGGTCGAGTCGTTCTGGCTGATCTGTTCGAGGATACGCTGGGAAAGGGGGATGCCGGATTTGTGTTGCGCGCTGGCCGCGCCGCCGATCAACAGGGTAAGTACCAGGAACGATTTCAGTAGCCTTTTAGGGTGCATTTCAGGGTGATTTGAGGGGAAAAATACAGTATTTTTGCAGTCCCATGGAATTAAGCAAGAATTATACCCCATCTCAGGTTGAAGACAAGTGGTACCAGCACTGGATCGACAAAAAGTATTTCATCAGCCAGCCGGACGGCCGGCCGGCCTTTACGGTCGTCATTCCCCCGCCGAACGTAACCGGGGTGCTCCACATGGGCCATACGCTGAACGAAACCGTCCAGGACATCCTGGTCCGCAAGGCCCGCATGAATGGGTACAACGCCTGCTGGGTCCCCGGCAGCGACCACGCGTCCATCGCCACGGAGGCGCGGGTGGTGAACATGCTTAAGGAACAGGGCATCGACAAGGCTTCGCTCACGCGGGAGGAGTTCCTGAATTACGCCTTCGAGTGGAAGGATAAATATGGCGGCATCATCTATAGCCAGATACGTAAATTGGGCTGTTCCGTCGACTGGGACAGGGTGACCTTTACGATGGACGACCATTACTACAAGGCCGTCATCAAGGTTTTTATCGACCTGTACGACAAAGGCCTCATATACCGGGGCGCCCGCATGATCAACTGGGACCCCAAGGCCAAAACCGCGCTGAGCGATGAGGAAGTGGAGTACAAAGAGCTCCAGGGGACGCTGTACCACGTACGGTATCCATTATACGATCCCGCAGGAGCCGCCACCGGAGAATACATTACCATCGCCACACAGCGGCCCGAAACCATCATGGGGGATACGGCCATCTGTGTCAACCCTTCGGATGAACGCTATGCGCACCTGAAAGGTTTCACGGCCTCGGTGCCGCTGGTCAACCGGTCCGTGCCCATCATCTTCGACGAATACGTAGACCCGGCCTTTGGAACGGGTGCGCTCAAGGTGACCCCCGCCCACGATATCAACGACTATAACCTGGGGTTGAAGCACAACCTGCCCATCGTGGACACCCTTAACGACGACGGCACCCTTAGCGCCGCCGCCGGTTTCGCCGTCGGTGTGGACCGTTTCAAGGCGCGCAAGATGGTCGTGGAGGAGCTGCGCAAACAGGGCCTGCTGGTTGGTGAAGAAACCTACGCCACCCGCCTGGGCTACAGCCAACGCAACCCCGACACCGTCGTCGAGCCGCGGATTTCGACGCAGTGGTTCCTGAAGATGCAGGAGCTCGCGGGGCCGGCGCTGACTGCCGTCGACTCAGGAGACATCAAAATACACCCCGGAGACCGGTTCCTCGCAACCTACCGGTACTGGCTCGAGAACGTCAAGGACTGGTGTATCAGCCGCCAGTTGTGGTGGGGTCAGCAGATCCCGGCATTCTATGCACCCGACGGCACGTTCGCAGTGGCCGCCACCGCGGAAGAAGCCGCCGCCAGGCTGGGCCTGCCGGTCACCGGGCTCCGCCAGGACCCCGACGTCCTGGACACCTGGTTCTCCAGCTGGCTCTGGCCCATCGAGGTGTTCAACGGCATTACCCAGCCCGGAAACGCCGACATAAAATACTACTATCCCACTTCCGTGCTCGTCACCGGCCAGGACATCATCTTCTTCTGGGTGGCGCGCATGATCATGGCGGGGATGGAATACGAACACCAAAAGCCCTTCAACGACGTTTACTTCACGGGCATGGTCCGGGACAAACAGGGCCGCAAGATGAGCAAAAGCCTGGGCAACTCGCCCGACCTGCTGGACCTCATCGACCGTTATGGCGCGGACTCCGTCCGTTTCGGAATCATGATCGCCGCCCCCGCGGGGAATGACCTGTTG
>Ga0310811_10006463_pt1 | contig 14986 bp, 14 predicted proteins | sample YCmetagenome_FD_207642 | JGI IMG/M metagenome (GOLD analysis project Ga0310811, IMG submission 207642) | Soil microbial communities from experimental microcosm in Duke University, North Carolina, United States - YC | ecosystem: Engineered > Artificial ecosystem > Soil microcosm > Unclassified ...
GACAGCGCGGTGGCGCCGACTGCCTCGACCTTCACGTCGCCCGGCAAATCGCCTTCTTTCAGTGGCTTCCTGTCCGCCAATGTGCAGGCGATCTTCGCCGCAGGTATCGGCTACCGGTTCGGTACCGGCGGTCAGGTCGATTTCGTCTACACGCGCACCGTGTTCAGCGACATGCTGAAGACCGCCAGCACACCCAATACCGGCTCGGCGACGCTCAACAGCTATGAAGGCAACATCCGCTATCGCTTCATGCCAACGCTGATGCTCGCCGCAGCCTTCGACTACACGACGGTGCTCGCGCCGGGCCGATCGGCACAGTATCGGCAGGTCAACTTTGGTCCGGATTATTTCTTGTCCAAGCAGACCGATATGCAGCTGATCGGCATCTGGCAGCATGCTTCGGGTGTCGATTCCACCGGTAAGGCTGCGGTCGCAACGATCGGTTCACTCGGCTTTTCGTCGACAGCGACGCAGGTCGCGATGATATTCAAGCTGCGGCATCGCTTCTAACGCCGCACGGGCGGGGCTCCGTCGAGGCACCCCGCACCACTTTGAGCAAATCTGATGAACGAAACTCTTCACCCCAATAGCTTTAAAGCCGCGGTTGCAGTCGAACCGTCCCGCACCGAAATCCAGGCCTTCGATCGGCCCGCCATCACCTCGTCGACTGGACTGCTGCGCGTCGCCATCACCGGTGTGTGCGGCAGTGACGGCCCATACTACAAGCAGTTGCCGCAAAGCCGCGGTCCGCTGATTCTCGGACACGAGACGGTCGGTCATATCGAAGCGGCCGGCGACCTGGCAAAGGCACGCTGGGGCCTCAAGGAAGGCGATTACGTGGCCCTCGAAGAGTACGTGCCTTGCGGTCACTGCGAATATTGCCTGTCGAACGAATTCCGGCTGTGCGACGCAACGGACTGGCGTTTAAACGGCCTACGCTACGGCGCGACGGGGCTGCGTACGGCCCCCTCTTTCTGGGGCGGTTTCAGTCAGTACCAGTACCTGCAACTGAACACGGTATTTCACCGCGTGCCGTCCAGCGTCGCGCCCAAACACGCGGCGCTCGCACTGCCCCTCGGCAATGGAATTGAATGGGCTTACCTGCAAGGCGGCGCGGGTCCGGGTCAGGCGGTCGTGATCCAAGGGCCGGGACAACAGGGACTGTCATGCGTCGTCGCTGCGCGCGAGGCAGGTGCGGCAAAAATCATCGTCACAGGGCTTTCGACCGACACGGACCGCGAACGCCTGGCTGTCGCGAAGCGGCTGGGCGCCGACCACACGATCCAGGTCGATCGGGAAGACCTGCTTGAGCGCGTCGCGGACCTCACGGGCGGTGCGATGGCCGACCTGGTGATCGACTGCGCATCGGGTGGCCCGGCGACGGTAATTTCCGCGATCCAGCTTGCACGCAAACGAGGAACGGTTGTGCTCGGCGGTCAAAAGCGCGTGCCCATTCCGGAGTTCAACAGCGACATGATCATTGCGCGCTTCCTGACGGTCAAAGGCATGCGCGGTCACAGCTATCAGTCCGTCGAATTGGCGCTGCAACTGATCGCAGCGAACCGTCATAACGTAACGCAGATGAGCACGCATACGTTCGGCCTCGATCAGACGGACCTGGCATTGCGCACCTTGCACGGTGACGGCGTTGCGGGTGCGATTCACATGACGATCGACCCGTGGAAATAAGCAATGCGAGACGACCAGGTAGCTTCCGAAGTACGCTTCAGGATTCAGTCGCCGAATTCTGCGCCGCGCCATATTCGCGTGATCGCCTTGACGGATAACGACACGGAAGTCACAAACTGCCGTGCATACGCTGACGTGGAATTCGTACGTGCGAGTGAATTCGCCGCGCTGTTGCAAGGTTCGGACGCCAGCGCCGAGCTCGACGCGGACGCGTACGAAACATGGCTTGGAACGCCGGATATCGTTGTGATAGCGGCACGTGAAGGCGATGACGCGAGCGCGGTTGCAGTTGCCGCACGCGCGTATCGTGGCCGTGGCGTGACGGTGTCGGTTGTGATCAACCCGTCAGACAGCAACGGCCATGTCACTGCGGATTCGCTACGGCCCTATTCGACGATGATGGTCCGCCCCACGAGGGCCGGCTATCTGCAGGACCTGCTGTCCGCGCTCGGTGCGACTGCCTGATCGGAAACGCGCGAAGAAGCACAGTTCGAATCGCCATTTGCGCCACTTCTCTGCGCAAGGATGGCCTGCGCGTGTTTCAGGGTGGTTGGAAAACCGTCTTCGTCGGCTGGGTCGTAACCGGCCAGTTCCAGTTGCTCAAGCTCGTGGCGCACCTGAGCGCGCGTGACAGGCTCGTATGCATGCGACAGCACCGGGGTTATCAGAAGGGCGGCGAAGGCAACCTTGCTTAACGATTTCATTTTTGATGGCCCCCTCAGCAAATAGTAGCGACGTACCATTGGGTACGTCTGCCGCTATTATAGGCCCCTCCCTCACAGGGAAATCCCCTATTCCAAGGGTTTTATTTATCAAAACGTACTGTAAGCCGCATTAGCTCCCACAATCTGAGACTTTAAGCGCGCAACCACGCATCCAGATTGAGCTGGCCGAGTCGCGCATCGTCCAATGGGACGAGCGACTTTTCCTCGAGTTGCCCACCGAAATATCGCGCTTCGGCATCTTTGACGACCTTCCGCGGATCACCGATCGCCTGCAAATAGCGAGCCACCATTTCGTCGAACGGCGCTCGTTGCGGGCCCGCGATTTCGACGATTGCGTTGCGCGGTTCGGCCAAAGCCACTTCGGTGACGAAGGCCGCGACATCGTGTGCCGCGACAGGCTGCAGCAGACCGATCGGAAGCCTGACGACACTGGCCTGGGTCTTCGCATCCGCAATGCCGCCGAGAAATTCCAGGAACTGGGTCGAGCGGATAATCGTGTAGGGGATCCCGGAAGCGCGGACGCATTGCTCTTGCGCGACCTTGGCGCGGAAATAGCCTTGACCAGGAACCCGATCGGCTCCGACGATGGATAACACCACATGGTGCTGAACACCCGCTGCAATCTCTGCTGCAACAAGATTGCGAGTGGACGTCTCGAAGAATTCCAACACTGCATTTGCATCGCGTGAACGCGCATCGGACAGGTCGATCGCGACTTGCGCGCCGACCATCGCCTCTTTCAGCCCTTCTCCGGTGACGGTATTGACGCCGCCAGCGCGCGAAGCTGCGATCACTTCATGGCCAGCCCGGCGCAGCATGGCGACGGTCTTTGAGCCGATCAGTCCAGTGCCGCCGATTACAACAATCTTCATCATGTCGTTCCGATGCGGGTCTAGGCCGCCGTCACTTGCAGTCCACGCTGCACGGCCGGACGCGCAAGACCACGCTCGAGCCACGCGTCCACATGCACAAAGCGGTCGAAGCCGACCAGCTCGCGCGCTTCGTAAAAGCCGATCAGGTTGCGTACCCAACCGAGCAGCGAAATATCGGCGATGCTGTAGTCCGCGCCCATCACCCAGTCGCGATCTTTAAGCCGTTCGTCCAGCACACGCAGCAGCCGCGCCGACTCGGATACGTAGCGGTCGCGCGGACGCTTATCTTCATAGGCCTGACCGGCGAATTTGTTGAAGAAGCCGACCTGACCGAACATTGGCCCGACATTGCCCATCTGCCACATCAGCCACTGGATTGTCTCGTAGCGCGTGTTGGGATCGGTGGACAGCAACTGCGCAGACTTGTCGGCGAGATAGATCAGGATTGCTCCCGATTCGAACAACGCCAGCGGCCGCCCGCTTGGCCCGTTCGGATCGTAGATCGCTGGAATCTTGCCGTTCGGGTTCAGCGCGACGAAGGCCGGATCATGGTTGTCGTTCGCCAGGATGTCGATGCGGTGCGGCTCATAGGCGAGGCCGGTCTCCTCCAGCATGATGCCGACCTTCACGCCGTTTGGCGTCGGCAGCGAAAAGAGCTGGAGCCGATCGGGATGCTGCGCCGGCCAGCGCGTGAAAACTGGGTGATTCAACGTCACTTTGTTCCTCCTCGATCTGTCGGCTCGTCACGCAAAGCCCCGGCGCCTTTCCAGCGCTCCTTCGTGGCGTCCGGGCTTTAACGTTGCGCACGCATCAGATGACATATTTCAGAGCCCTCGTTGAGGGTCCACGCGAGCGCACAGCGTTCAGATCGAGCCAGCCGGCGTAACGGCGGGAAAGTCTTTCTCGGGATCGAACACGTTATTGAAAAAGTTCGTCAGCGAGTACATCGCCACCAGCGCGACGATCTCCATGATGTTCGCGTCGCTGTAGCCCGCATCGCGGACGGTCCGCAGATCGGCGTCACTGACCTGGCCACGCGTCTCGATGACCTTGCGCGCAAACTGCACGGCGGCGTCCCGCTTCGAGTCGGTCGCATGACCGTTGCGCGCGAGGATGATTTCATCGGCCGGCAGTTTGGCCAAATGTTCGGCGGTGAAGCTGTGAACCGTCAGGCAGTAGTTGCAGCCGTTCACCTCGGAGACCGCGAGGCCGATGCTGTCACGCGTCTTCACGTCGAGCGCCTTGCTCAACGAACCGAGCAGTGTGGCCCACGCGTTGAATGCGATCGGGCTTTGCGCGAAGCTCGCCATCATGTTCGGGGTGAAGCCGATGTTCCTGGTGAACGCATCGAGAGTGGGCTTCGATTCTGCCGGCACTTGTTCCGGCTTGAGAGCAGTAGTCCTTGCCATCTTAAACATCCTTGAGTTTTGGGTTTTACCAGATGAGGGAGGTCGGTGTTCGGCGCATACCCTCGGCTTACTTCACACGCAGCGCTTATACAAAGTCCAGCACATCGGCCACCGGCAGGCGCGGCTTCTGCGCCCAGTTTCCGGCACGCTCCGCGCCTACGGACAACAGCAGAACCGGCACTTCGTCCTCGGCCAGTCCGAACTCGCGATGCACGGCCTCCGCATCGAAACCGATCATCGGCGTCGAACCCAGGCCCAGCGAACGCGCCGCATAGATCATCGCCGCCGCGCCGAACGTGGCCGTACGGACCGCCTCATCGCGCCGACGCTGCGGATACGCCATATACAGCTCACGTGCCGGGATTTCCCATTCCGGCACCATGGATGCCGGCATCACGCCCGCTTCGACCAATGGCGCGAGGCGCGCAGGAATCACGCTGGTATCGACCAGTTGGCCGACGATAATGAAGGTAACGGCCGCTTCAGTCACCGCAGGCTGGTTCCACGCGATCGGACTGAGCCGCGCCTTCGCTTCACGCGAGCGCACAGCGATGAAGCGCCAGTTCTGCAGGTGGAACGAGGTCGGCGCAGTCGTGCCGATTCGCACCAGCTCGCGAATCTGCTCGTCGCTCAACGTGGCGTTCGGGTCGTAGTACTTCGCCGCGGTGCGGCTCAAGATGCATTCGATGACGGGATTGGTCGCGACGCGTCCGTTGGTTGTGTTGACGGATTCGATCGCGGGGCTGCAGATATCGCTCATGGAGTGGCTCTTTCATCACGTGGACAGGAGTCTCCACTTTAGGCTTGCGCCGTCCCAATCTCGAGACTGCGTTTACTCAACAAAATGCCGAAAAGGATCAAAGTAACCAGACCACTGATCCGCGCAGTTGCCGCACGGCGCGCCGCGGTTTGCTCGCGCGAATAAATCGCCACTGCGCCGGCGCATCCAGGGCGTTTTCGAGCTGCACACCAGCGGCGAAGCGCGTTACTGGCTTTCGCGCGCCGAGCGGCGCCATTGCCCGGGCGTCATCCCCATCTTGTCGGTAAACACACGCCGGAAGGCCGCCACGGATCGATACCCGACCAGATCCGCCACGGCATCGGTCGTCATCGTCGGCTTCTTCAGCTCGTTGGCGGCAAGACTCATACGGATATCGGTCAGCAGCTCGATGGCCGAGCGCCCGAAGTTATCCAGAAAGTGCCGCATGAAGGTCGCGCGCGACATGCTGCATAAGTCAGCCAGCTCAGGCAGATTCCAGGGTCGCGCCGGATCGGCGAACATCGCTGAAATGGCCGGCGCGAGTCGCGGGTGGCCAGCCAGCGCCAGCAAGCCTGCCGGGCTCTGTTCGGATTCGCTCGCTGCGCGGAGCGCCAGGGTGAACAGCGCCGCGCTAAGCGCATTGAGGATGGCGCGTCCGCCAGGTTTGTCGCTGGCGGACTCCGTACGCATCAGCCCCACCAGACCGGCCAGCTGGTTCGAAGCCGATCCGATGCGGTCTTCGTCACGGTGGTCCGCGGCACTTATCGTTAGCGTCGCGGGCAGACAATCGCGTATCAGCCGATCGTGCGGCGGTTCGATCAGAAATCGTCCGCACAACATGTCCAGGTGCTCGCCACTGCCATCGTTCTCGCTGACGATCCAGCCTGCGGAAACCTGACGCTCGTGGGTACGACCTGGCAGCTGTCCGCTGCCATCATGCAGAACATGCGCCGAACCGCGCGGCAACAGTACGATATCGCCGCTCACCAGTTCTTTCGCGGTCCGTGTCTGCGGATCCTCGATAACGGCGCGGCCTTTCAGCACGACGTGATAAGGAATCTCATGCGCTGCTGCTTTCGCCCAGACCAGCCGCCAGGGCGCGCCGTAGACGCAGCGGACCTCCAGATGACCCGTGATGGTCATCGTTTGCAGCATATGGCTGAGCCAATCGACTTCGGACATAGCAGACGCCCTCACTAGCGCGTCAGGCAACCAGCTTTTGGTAGTGGATGAAACCCGAGCGATCGGCGACCCGGTCGTAAAGCTGCCGCCCGGCATGGTTCGTCTCGTGGGTCAGCCAGTACACGCGAGACGCGCCGCGACGTTGTGCATCCGCATACACATGTTCGATCAGCGCGCGGCCGATACCACCGCCACGCGCATCGGCGGCAACGAACAGGTCGTGAAGATAGCAGTAGTCTTCTGTCGCCCAGGTGGACCGGTGGTAGACCGAATGCACGAGGCCTGATGCCTGTTCACCCACCATGGCGAGCGCTGCATGCATCGGCTCGATGGGGTCCAGAAAGCGTGCCCAGGTCTCGAGCGTCACCGACTCCGGAATATCGACTTCGTAAAACCGCTGATAGTCTTTCCACAGCGGTAACCAACGAGCAAAATCGTCGGCTTCAATGGCTTTGATCTCGACTGATCGCATCGCATGCTCCTGATAGTTAGCGCCCGGCACTTTGTCCACCGTCGACATGCAGGATCTCCCCAGTGATGAACGGGGCGGCGTCGAGAAACAGGATCGCGTCAGCGATGTCGCCGGTTTCACCCAGGCGTCCGACAGGGTTGAAAGTGGCCAGCACCTGGTGAATTTCAGGCGCGTGCATCGGCGTCTTGATGTTCCCCGGTGCGACAGCGTTCACGCGAATGCCCTTCTTCGCATACTCGATCGCGAGCGACTTGGTCGCAGCGTTGACGCCGCCCTTCGTCAGTGCCGCCAGCACCGTATGCACCCCACTGATGGCAGCGTGATCGATGCTGGCCGTAACGCTCACCACGTGCCCGCTCGAACGTTTTTCCATCTCGGCGATCGCGCGTTGGGTGATGTGATAGAAGCCCGCCATGTTCACGTTCATCACGGCCGCATAGTCGTCGGCGGTATGTTCGGTGAAGGGCTTTCCGATGTAGATGCCGGCGTTGTTCACCAGCGTGTCGATCCGGCCGAATCGCGCGACGCCTTCGGCAATCACACGCTGGGCGGTTGCAGGGTCGCCGATGTCACCGGCAATGTTCAGGATGTTCTCGTCGTCCGACGGCTTGATCGAACGAGACGTCGCGACGATGCCGTAATCGAGCTTGCGGAATGCCTTTACGACTTCAGCGCCGATGCCTTGCGACGCGCCGGTGACGACAACCACCTTCTGCGATTTGTTCATGCTTTACCTGTGGAAATAGGATTGCGCGTCAATCCCATGTCTGCGCATACGAAATGCCCGCACACGCTGGTTGAATTACGGGCCTTGCGAATACTCAAACAAGGCCCGGCACGAGGCTGGTCATCGCCGGTTCGATCGTCGCGATCAGCGAGCGGCGAACTTCGCTGATGCCTGCTTCACCGACAAAGGCGGTGGCCTGCAAAGGCAGGTAGTGCACCGTCTTGAGACCGATACAGCCGAATGCGGCGGAAAGATACGGGGTGAGGAAATCGGGCTGGTTGGCTCGATCGCCGGCGAACACGCCACCTGAAGCGATGCCGACAAATACCGGACGGTCGTGCAGCATTCCGACCTTGCCGGCCGGCGTCAACCTGATCGTGCGGCCGACACGGAGAATATGATCGATCCACGCCTTCAGAACCGACGGGATTCCGAAGTTGTTCATCGGCGTGCCGATCACCACGACATCGGAACGCTCGACTTCGCGAATGAGTTGCTCGGACAACAGCAGCGCATCGCACAACGGCTCCGCCGCTGCCAGCGACTCAGGCGTCGCCAGCACATCGGCGTAGTCAACCCCGATATGGGGTACAGGTTGATATCCCAGATCCCGGCGGGTGATGTTCGCATCGGGAAGGATGTTGAGCAGCTTGTCGACGACCGCCGCCGATAGCTGGCGGCTGTGCGACTCCGGGCGCGGACTGCAATCGATATGAAGGATGTTCATGCAACTTTCTCCAGCGACTTCACACAGCCAATGACGGCGCCGACGGCCGTTCTGGCTCCATCGCAGCGGTTTCTTGCCGCTGCCGTCTCGGCAAATCAGTGGCGCAACCAGGCATTAAACGAGGTCCAGTACATCGGCCACCGGCAGGCGCGGCTTCTGCGCCCAGTTTCCGGCACGCTCCGCGCCTACGGACAACAGTAGCACCGGCACTTCGTCCTCGGCCAGTCCGAACTCGCGATGCACGGCCTCCGCATCGAAACCGATCATCGGCGTCGAACCCAGACCCAGCGAACGCGCCGCATAGATCATCGCCGCCGCGCCGAACGTGGCCGTACGGACCGCCTCATCGCGCCGACGTTGCGGGTAGGCCATATACAGATCGCGTGCCGGGATTTCCCATTCCGGCACCATGGATGCCGGCATCACGCCTGCTTCGACCAACGGCGCGAGGCGAGCGGGTATCACACTGGTATCGACCAGTTGGCCGCAGACGATAAAGGTAACGGCCGCCTCGGTCACCGCAGGCTGATTCCACGCGATCGGACTGAGCCGCGCCTTCGCTTCACGCGAGCGCACAGCGATGAAGCGCCAGTTCTGCAGGTGGAACGAGGTCGGCGCAGTCGTGCCGATTCGCACCAGCTCGCGAATCTGCTCGTCGCTCAACGTGGCGTTCGGGTCGTAGTACTTTGCCGCGGTGCGGCTCAAGATGCATTCGATGACCGCATTGGTCGTGGTGGTTCCGTCGAACATGACTACTCCTTTGGCGCGGGGTAAGGTGAGGAACAACAGCACATTTACCTGACCGGAGTGGTCAGTTGTTTGTCATCGGTGTCAACGACAAATACCGCCAACAGCTTTGCGGGTTTGGTTTTGCTCACGTTCCGGCACATCGAATGCGTCGCGCCGGGTGGCTCGGACCAGCTCTCGCCGACGTGGTAGACCCGTGCGTCGCCATCGTTCACCTTTGATTCGATCGCGCCCGATATCACGTACGCGTAAATGAACGCGGACTTCGCGTGCACGTGCGGCACCGAGGCGCCGCCTGGCGGATAGTCGACCTCCACCGCAATCAGCGATTTGCCCGGCAGATTGGGAATCGCCTGCTCAAAATTCGGCTTCACGATGTCACCGGGCCCATGTGCTGCGGCGCCAGCGCTGGTGAAGATCGCAACTGTCACGCAAAATGCAGTCAAACTTCGACGAATAATCATGGTCGTCCTTTTTTTGGAGGTTGACTCGGGAATTCTGTACCATCGATGGTATGAGCAGAAGAACCAAGAATCCCCCGTTTTGTGTGTACCAAGTCCATGAACTCAGACCTGAAGATTCGGCTCGACCGGACAGCAAAGCTGTCCCTGTCCGAACAGATTCGTACGAGCATTAGCAGGGCTATCGAATCAGGGCTGCTCGCATCCGGCACCCGGCTGCCATCGTGGCAGGATCTGGCCGCGCAGCTCGGCGTCGCGCGCGGTACGGTTCAAGCGGCTTATGAACGGTTGTCCGATGCGCAGATGATCGAAACATTCGGAGCGGGTGGCACCCGCGTGGCTCCAAGGCTGCGCACCACCGCCGTTCGCCCCGAAGCGCCTCGGCTCGGCGCTTTTATGCGGGCCTATGAAGAGATGAACGCGGGGCCGGCGATCTTTCAGCTCGGCATTCCGGCTTTTGAAGGCGTGCCGGAAAAACTGTTTGCGCGCGCGCGCTCTTCCAATCTGTTGAAGACGGGCGGCTTATCGTCGCTGCTCTATCCCGATCCTAGAGGGGAATTCGAGCTGCGCAGCGAGATCGCGGGCTATCTGTCCATCGCCAGAAACCTCCACTGTTACCCGGAGCAGGTCTTTATCACGGCGGGATACAGCTCCGGTCTGGGTCTCGCACTGCGTGTGCTAGGTTTGGACGGCAAGAAGGTCTGGATGGAAGAGCCCGGTTTCATGGTGACCCGTAAGGCCCTTGAGCTCGCTCATTTGAATATCGTTGCGGTGCCGGTCGACGCCGAAGGCGTCAACGTCGGCTACGGAATCGAGCATGCGGCGGACGCCGCGCTCGCCGTCGTGACACCCGGTCAACAGGCGCCATTGGGGTCGACACTGTCTTTGAGGCGGCGGCTTCAGCTGCTCGAATGGGCAGTGTCGAGCAACGCATGGATCATCGAAGACGACTACCTCGGCGAACTACAGCTACAAGGCAGGCCAGCACCGGCGCTGGCGTCTTTGGACGAGGGCAATCGGGTTATTCATATCGGTTCGTTTAGCAAGACGGTCAGCCCCGCGTTGCGGCTTGGATATATCGTGGCACCGACCGAACTGGCGAACGCATTCGCCGAAGTCGCCGCAACGCTGGCCCCCGCGCCATCACCCGTGATTCAACTCGCCACGGCTCAGTTCATGCGCGACGGTCACTATATCCGGCGCGTCCGTCGGCTCAAGCGTCTCTATTCCGCGCAGCGCGATGCGCTATGCGAACAGTTACGCATGCGCGACGCGGAGTGGGTCAATGCCGGTCTGGCAGTACTGCTCAGACTCCCCGATGGCGCGCCCGACGTGAAGATCGCCCGCGACGCGATGACCGTCGGCATGGCGCCATCGCCTCTGTCTTCGTGGTTCGCCACTCCGTCCTGGACCATATCCGGACTTTTGCTCGGGGTTGCCACGGCGCCCGAACAGTACCTCGCTACATCGTGCCGTCGACTGTTCGAGATCATCGACCGATACGGCTAACAGGCAGGTCAGTCACACCTGCAGCCAATCCAGACCCGCTTCACGCTCGAGATTCTGCAACCGGTCAAACAGCATGCTCATCTGCGCAGTGGGATGATCGCTGGTAAGCAGCATGAACTTCTCGCGCAGCGCAGCGCGATCCAGCGGACGCTCCGGCGTGCCACTGAACGCCGTAACCCGCTCGCTAAACGTCCGTCCATCCTTCAGCGTGACCTTGACGTTCGCCGCGAGATCCGCATTCCCCTGCCCCGGCGTCATCGTCATGCTGACCCGCTGCGTCATCGCGAGAATATCCGTATCACGCACCACGTCTTCGTCGAACGAGCGAGGATCGACCGGATTGCGATACAACGCGAGCGCCACGCAGAACGGAATGCTGAACTGCGCAAGCAACGCATCCGCTGGCTTCGGGATGTTGTTGACCGTCGCCATGCGCGGACTGCCCGCCACTTCGATCGAAGCGACATCCTGCGCACCGAACCCATGCGTGTGGCGCAAATCGAGGATCGCCTCAACCGGCGTATGCGCAGTGATATGGCAAGCGTAGCGCTTGATCATGATGTTCATGGTCTCGTACGTCTGCCCTAAACCGAGCGTCAGTTGGCTGAGATCGAACTCAGGACAGAACGCACGCAAGAATCCGCCGTCACCTTCGAGCACGGAACTGGGCCCAGTGAACCCTTCCGCCGCCAGACTCGCCGCGACCACGCCGCCTTCCGCCGCACGCCCCACATTCAGCCGCTTGACCATCGCCCCATTGCCCGCATGCGCGAACGCCAGCAGCCCGCCCGAACACGAACCTGCGACGCCGAGCGCATTGGTCATCTGCCCCGCATCGAGCCCGAGCAGATGGCCGACGGTCGTCGCCGAGCCGAACGGGCCGACTGTGCCGGGTGCGTGGAAACCGCGCTCTTCGTTCGTATGTCGGGTCGCATAGCCGATGCGGATCATCACTTCGGAACCCGCAACGAACGATGTCAGCAGTGCGCGTCCTCCCAGACCCCGATCCTGCGCGATCGCGAGGCCTGATGAAAACAGCGTGGCGCCGGGATGGCCGCCGCTATCCGGCTTGGTGAGGTTGTCGAGTTCGAAGGCATGCGCCATCGCACCCTGCGCGAGCGCGGCCGCCGGCGGATGCACAGGCTGCATGCCTGCGCCGAGGATCTGGCTACGACCGCCCGAGCCGTTCTGACGCACATACGCGATGATCATCTTGCTCCACGGCAGACTGGCGCCGTAGATGATGGTTGCGACCGCATCGGTCATGCAGTCCTTCGCGCGTTGCAGAACCGGCGCGGGAATGTCTTCGTAGCGTAGCGTGGCGCCGTAGTGCGCGAGGGTTACGGTTGGCGATGGAGCCCCCTTCGCGGAAGGTGCCGCGTCGCTTGTCCGCGCAACCGTATCGGCGGCGCGAGCCGTCTCGGCCGTCAGCAGTTGTGGCGCTGCGCTTGCTAGCAGACTGCTCTGGATGAAACGACGGCGGGTCAACTGCAGGGCGGGGTTGTCGCTCAAAGCTGTCTCCTCGTTTTGTTTTGCGGATGAGTGGACAGCATCATACGTGCATTAAAGCGCCACGTAGCGCCGCTATCTGATTCATTCGTGCAATGGTCGGCGCGCTCATTACCCGATGCCTTCAATGCTTTCGGCATCGTCGGACACAACGATTTCAGGCCGCACCGGACCCGCGATTCAGCCGCGGCAGCGGCTATGAATATCGCGTGAATGCGCGCTGACTGGCGTGACAATTGTTCACTTTGTCCGCGCGGGATATCGGCTACGTTTTGTGGCGATGCGCGGGCCTTAAAGATTGAAGTCCCACTGAACCAGCGTTGCCTGCTCAAGCGAATCCTTAGGGACATTGCATCTTTAGATTCTCAAAAGCCATTTGAGATTTTCACGCCATACACAGCCAGTGCGTCAAAGACATTTGCCTTCCCTGGCTATAGCCATGCTTTTCAAATGAGAAAACTTAAAGATGACCACCCAAACCGTTTTAGACCTGTTCGATAGTCGGGTTAGTGCGTCGCCAGATGCGATTGCTCTGGCGAACGGGGCAACGACCTTGACGTACGGCGAGCTGGCGGCGCGTAGCGACGCAGTCGCTCACTTTCTGGTCGAACACGGAGTCAGCAGCGGTGCGCTGATTCCTGTCGAAGCGACCCGCTCGGTCGACTATATCGTCGCCATCATCGGCATCCTGAAGGCCGATGCGGTATACGTTCCCATCGACCACAAGCACCCCAGCGAGAGGAAAAAGCTGATCCTCGAGCAGAGCGGATCGTCGATGCTGCTGAGCACGGCAGGCGAGCGCGACGAGTACGAGCGTGAAGCCTTCGACAAGTGGACCCGTGTGAACGTCGCATCGCTATCGACGAAAACTCCCGAGAAGCGGGTTGCGTTGCCGGCGAAACCATCACCCGCAGCGCCGATTTACGTCATCTTCACCTCGGGTACGACGGGCGTACCGAAAGGTGTCGTTGTCGAACACCATGCGGTCAGCCGTCTGATGCAATGGCATAACGACAAATTCGAGGTGACGCCGGACACCCGCCATACGTTGATGGCAGGCGTGGGCTTCGATGTATGCCAGTGGGAAATCTGGTCGCCGCTTTGCGCCGGCGCGACGCTGCACGTGCTGGACGATGACAGGCGGCTGGATACCGCTGTGCTCACGGATTTCTATCGCCACAACAACATCACACATGCGTTCGTGCCGACCGTCATGGTCCCCAACGTGGTCAATGCCACCCGCAATCGCGCGAGTTCGCTAAGGTACCTTTTCACGGCCGGCGAAAAGCTGAAGCCGGTCGATACAGAAGGCGTCGTCTATTCACTGATCGACTATTACGGGCCTACCGAGGCCACCATCTTCGCAACCGTGCATCACGTGCCCGGTTCAGCGTCGGGAAAGCCCGAATCGATCGGTCGACCGGTTACGGATACCGAAATACTGATTCTTGACGAACAGTTCAACGAGCGGCCTGCCGGAGAAGCCGGCGAACTGTTCATTGCCGGCTCATGCCTTGCGCGCGGTTACCTGAACAACGACGGTTTGACGTGCGAGCGCTTCGTCGCGCACCCCCGCCGACCCGGCGCGCGCATGTATCGCACCGGCGACCTGGCCCGGTGGCTGCCGGACGGAACCATTCAATACCTCGGCCGCGGCGACGAGCAGGTGAAGATTCGCGGAAACCGCGTCGAACTCGGCGAAATCGAGTCGTTTCTCGCCGCTCAGCAAGGCGTCGAAAAGGTAGCCGTCGTCGTGACCGGCGGGGACGCCGATCTGGCCAGAGAAGTGGTCGCGTATGTCGTAACCGACGGCGCGACCGGCTCCTTTGCACAGTTTGTCCAAACGATCAGGGACAGCGTGCGTGCACATCTACCGGATTACATGAGACCAGGGCGCTACATCGAACTGCGCGACATGCCGCTTACCGTCAACGGCAAGACCGACAAGGCGGCTTTGCGCACGCAGTACGTGGCGAGCGCTACCGCACCCGTCGATGGCCATGCGGGGGGCGCGAATTCCACGGAGCGGATGGTTTTCGACGTGTTCCGCACGGTGCTGGAGCATGGCGACTTTGGCCGCCGCGACAGCTTCTTCGATATAGGCGGACATTCGCTGCTGGTTGCCGAAGTGGTTTCGACGCTCGAGGAACGGCTGAACACCAAGGTCTATATTCGCGACGTGTATCAGCATCAAACT